>WBZX01001086.1_pt1 | contig 21557 bp, 9 predicted proteins | sample 5204211 | NCBI WGS metagenome assembly WBZX01 (sample SAMN12344362, study PRJNA552823) | activated sludge metagenome | biome: Activated sludge suspended growth; feature: Nitrification reactor; material: Wastewater; isolation source: activated sludge from nitrification reactor of wastewater treatment... | reverse complement strand
CGAAGCGCAAGGACCTCACGCTCACCGCGTGCGCCTCCAACATGCGCCGCGCGCGCGCCGCGGACGGCGCGATCGTCTCGTACCTCGCGTGCGGCTCCGGCCTCTGCCCCGTCACCGTCGAGCGCGGCGGCAAGCTCGGCGTCGCCGGGATCGAGGGGCTCAACAACGCCTTCTTCTTCACCGGAAAGAAGAAGAGCGTGCTCGTCGTCGGGACGCGCTTCGTCAAGGACGAGGGCAAGGTCACCGGCGGCGCCGTCGAGATCGTCACGCTCGACGGCCCCGAGCCCATCCGCTCCGCGAAATTCGACGGCGACGGCGTCGACGCGCGCGACGCGGATCACGTCACGTCCAAGGTCGTCCAGATCGCCGTCACGCGCGCCGAGCTCCGCCTCACGGGCAACGTCGAGGTCCACGGCCCCGGCGGAAAGCTCGAACAAACGCGCCCGATCGACGAGAAGCACCCGCTCCCCCCGCTCGACTGACGCAGCCTCTCCCCTCGCCCACGGGCGGCGGAGCCCGGGCGACGGACTCCATCTTCAGGAGTTTTTCAGGAGTTTTGTCCCGCGCGGTGCCTCTCCGCGGCCCCGGCCCCTCTCCGCGCGCCTCTGTCACCCCCCGCCCAGCGTCGGCGCCTCCCATGCTCGGCTCCGCTCTCCGGAGATCACTTCGCCGCGGCGTCGCGCTTCGTCTCGAGCTCTTCCCAGCGGGCCGTCAGCGTCGCGGCTTCGGCCTTCGCGGCTTCGAGCTTCGCCATCATCGCGGGGACCTCGTGGCCGCGCTTCGCGTGGAGCGTCGGATCGCCCAGCAAAGCCTCGATCTCGGCCGCGGTGCGCTCCGCGGCGTCGATGCGATCCATGATCTTGTCGAGCTCGATGCGCTCCGCGTACGAGAGCCCTTTGGCTTGTTTCTTCGGCGTCTCGGTGACGGTCGCGGGCGGCGGCGGCTTGCTCCGCGCGGTCCTCGCGTCCTCCTCGGCGGCCTGCGCGGCCCCCGCGGCGCGCTGCGCCCTGTAGTCGTCGTACGTGCCCGCGTACCGGATCACCTTGCCGTCGCCCTCGAAAGCGACGACCGCCGTCGCCACGCGGTTCAAGAACCACCGATCGTGCGTGACGACGATCGAGGAGCCGTCCATCTCGACGAGCATCTCCTCGAGCGACGACAGCGTCTCGACGTCGAGATCGTTCGTCGGCTCGTCGAAGAGGAACAGGTTCGCCTTCTGCGCGAGCAGCTTCGCGAGGGCCACGCGCGCGCGCTCGCCGCCCGAGAGCGAGCCGACGGGCTGGCGCTGCTTCTGCCGATCGAAAGAGAAGCGCTCCAGGTAAGCGTAGATGTCGAGCGTCATGCCGCCGACCTCGACGCGCCCCTTCGCGCCGCCCACGTTGTCGAAGATCGAGGCGGCCTCGTCGAGCCCCGCGCGGTGCTGATCGAAGTACGCGATCTTCGTGTTCAGACCGATGTCGATCGAGCCGGTGGCAGGCTGCACCTCGCCGAGGAGCGCGCGCAGGAGCGTGGTCTTCCCCGTGCCGTTCTTGCCGACGACGCCGATGCGCTCGCCGCGCCCGACCATGAGATCGAAGTGGCTCACGAGGCGGCGCCCGCCGAGATCGAGCGACAGATCCTTGAGCTCGAGCACCGTCTTGCCGAGGCGCGACGTCTCCGTGGCGAACTGCGCGCGCCCTTCGATCTTCGGGGCGATGATCGCCTTCGCCGTCTCGGCCCGCTGGATGCGCGCCTTCTGCTTTCCGGTGCGCGCCTTGGGCTGGCGGCGGAGCCACTCCAGCTCGCGGCGGAGGAAGTTCTGCCTGTTCTGCTCGGTGCGCGACTCCAGCGCGAGGCGATCGGTCTTGGCTTCGAGGTAGTCCTCGTAGCCGCCGTCGTACGAGTAGAGCTGGCCCTTGTCGATCTCCCACGTCCGCGTGGCCACGCGATCGAGCAGGTAGCGATCGTGCGTGATGAGGAGGATCGCGCCCGGGTACTCCTCGGCCAGATACACCTCGAGCCACTCGATCGTCTCGACGTCGAGGTGGTTGCTCGGCTCGTCGAGGACCGCGAGATCCGGCCTGCCGACGAGGATCTTCGCGAGCGCGACGCGCCGCCGCTCGCCGCCGGACATCGTCGCGACGCGCGCGTCGGGATCGCGGATGTTCACGTGATCCAGGATCGCGAGGGCCTTGTGGTTCATGTCCCAGCCGCCGAGGTGCTCGACGGCCTCGGAGGCCTCGGTCTGCGCGTGGAGGAGCGCCTCGGTGTCACCCTGCCCGCTCGCGAGCGCGGCGCCCGCGGCGTCGTAGCGGGCCTTCGCCTCGGCCCACGCGGCGAGCCCGGAGAGCGCGACCTCGCGCGCCGTGAGCTCCGGATCGAAGCGCGGCTCCTGCTCCAGGACGCCGATGCTCGCGCCGCGGCGGCGCGCGACGGTGCCTGTGTCCGGCTGCTCCACGCCCGCGAGGACGCGCACGAGCGTGCTCTTGCCGGCGCCGTTCACGCCGACGATGCCGATGCGCTCGCCGGGGTGGATCGAGAGCGAGATGCCGTCGAGGATGGCGCGGGCGCCGTAGGCCTTGTGGAGGTCCTGCGCCGAGAGGACGGGCGCCGCCTTGAGATCCTGCATGCGGCGCGACGACTAGCACGCACGCCGGCCGGGGGCGCGACAATCGGCCTCCGGCGGCGTGCGATCCGCGGCGATCCCCGGAGAAGCCGCCGCGGCCGCTCAGAACTGCCCGAGGTACCGCGGCGGCCGGCCCCGGCCCTCGTCGACGTCGATGGTGAGCGGGGCGCCGAGCGTCCCGGACGCGGCAGGGAAGCGGAGGACGGAGAACGTATCGGCGTCCGTGAGAAAGCACGCCTCGGGATCGCGCCCGCTGGACGCCCCGTCGACGCGCGCCGGGCACAGGACGGCGCCGAGCTGCACAGGACCCGTCCGATGGAGCTCGCGCACCTCTCCGGTGTCGAGATCAACGATCTTCGCCACGTCGTCCTTTTCGACGTCGTCGTCTCCGAACGCCGTCACGGCAATCGACCGCGCAGCGGCGTACGAGACGGAGTATCCGAGCGGTCCAGCGGCGATCTTCGAAGCGGCGATCCGCTTCTTCTCGGAGAGGTCGTCCACCGCCAAGAGCACGAGCGCCGAACCTGATTGTGTGACCTTCCCGTAGGCGTGCAAATCGCCCGAACAAATGATGGCGAGCTCGGTCCCATCCGGAGACGCCACGATTCCAGTGCAGTCGCGGAGGCCCTCCAGCTCTCTCGCCTCCACGACCTCATCGGTCGCCGTGTCGACGACCAGGAGAGCGGAGTTGGCGTAGACATACTCCAGGGTGGCGTTCACCGTGGTGACATAAGCCTTGTCACCGACGACGATGCCCCGGGCCGGGTGGACCTGATAATCTTTGCTGGGAAGGGCGATCCACTTCGCAAGGTCGATCCTCTTCTCGACCGGAGCCGTGATCGAAGCAGTCTTCGGATTGACGACGATCATGTCCCCGTGACGGCTGTTGCCGGGCCACCGATCATATCGAGTCACATAGGCTTTCTCTGGAGACACAGGCAGGTAATCCCAGGGGTTCTTGCCCAGCTCGTCTCCATCCGCGTGGTATTGTTCACGGAACTTGCCGGTGCGGACGTCTACCCAAGTCACGATGCTGTAGGCGCGGTCGAGGAGCACGACATCCTCTCCAGCGCTGGGCATGGTTGGAGCCACGATGTCGCCCGACATCAGGCTCTTGCCGGACCCGGTGAACGCCGAGGAGAGCATGGCTCCGTCGAAGGAGAGCAGCGCCACGTTGGAAGACGCATAGTCCGTGTCGATCACCACCAGACCACGACCGAAAGGCCCAGGTGGGATGTCGGTCCCCCCGGTGTAACCTGGAGGGGGCGGATAACAGCCCCCGAGAAGCGAGGCCGTGAGCACCAACCCGCCCATGTATGACCCGATTCGCATGGCACCAGCATGCCTTGATCTGGCGCCGACGACCACGGTTACCAGCTTGCTTCGAGCCCACCATGAAACGAGCGTGCCGCCAGCGGAAAGCCCAGGATATCTTCGTTGTTGACATCCAGTAAGTTGGACACGGACAGTCGTGCGATCACGTTTCCGTCGAGGAACGAGACGACCGCGTCCGCTCCCAGATCGCGCTGGGGGCTCAAGTACACCTGCCCTGCGTCGTCCGCGTTCCGCGCGGAGCGAAAGGAGAAACGGACCGACAGCGCTACCCTGTGAATGAAAGGTACACTCGATCCAAACTCGGTGTACACCTGCGCCAGCGTGGTCGCAGTGAGAGCCGCGTGATACGGGAGCAGGTCCGCCCTGTCCTTCGACGCAGCGTCCCGCGGATCAGAGGCAGTCACGGAAAGCTGAGCTCGCACGTGACGGAGCGCCTCGAGCCCCGCCGTGATCTCGACGCCGAGAATGCGCGCTCGCGCAACGTTGAAGGGCTTGATCGTATCTGGGCGGGTTTGCTCCCAGACGATCAGGTTCTCCACGAGCCGCGCGAACCCCGTCACGTCCACGTACCCGCGCGCGTCGCCGGAGGCGGAGGCCCCGCCCCACCGCACGCCGGCCTCCCCCGTGAACCCGCGCTCCGGGACGAGCGCCGGATTGCCGAGGACGGTCCCCGAGAGTCCGTAGAGCTCCCCGAGCGCCGGCACGCGCACGTAGGACCCCGCCGACGCGAGCACCTCGAACCCGAGCGGCGCCGTGATGCGGAGTCCGGCGCGCCCCGCGGGGCCCCCCAGCGCGCACGCCCCCGCGCCCGGGCCCGTGACGCCCATCGAAGAGTGGCACTCTCCGGCGGCGAGCGCGAAGAGCTCCAGCCGCTCGATCGGCCGATAGGCCACGTCGACGGAGCCCGTCACGGACAGCCGCGCTGCCCGCGTCGACAGCCCCTTCGCGATGTCCACGCCGAGCCGATCCACACCGGTGAACACCCCCGCTCCGATGCGCCACCGGTCACCCACGCGGGCGCGCAGGCGGGCGCTCTCCTCCCAGCGCTCCCCGCTGACGGTCACGCGCGTCGAGCCGAAGCCGAGCTCCCCCAAGGGATCCTGCATGTCCCGGCGCGCCGCGATCGCGCTCGCGCCGATCTCGATCGAGCACCGATCCATCACGTCGTCCCCCGGCGATCGCCGCGCCGAGCAGGGCAGTCGCGCCGACGCCGCGACGATCTCCCGCTGCGTCGCGCTCTGCGCGGCGCTCGCCGTCGAGTACGTCGCGCCGACGAGGCCCTGTTCGCGGGCGAAGGTGTTCGCGAGGAGCACGAGCCGCCCTCCCCCCGGCAGCGCCGCGCGACCGAGGGCCCACGCGTCGTACGTCGTCGCGTCCCCGTTCGTGCGCTGCCGCACGCGATCGTCGGCGTCGCCCTCCGTGTTGCCGTCGTCCGTGAAGCGGTAGTCGTTCGCGGCGCTCTGCCGCGACACCGAGAACAGCGCCCCCGCCCGCTCGTCGCCGAGCGATCCGTACGCCCCGAACGACAGCTCGCCGAAGCTGCCGGCCCCCGCCGTGACGCCCGCGTGCGTCCCGCGCGGCAGCCTCGGCTCGAAGAACACCGCGCCCCCGATGCCGAGGCGGTCCGCATCCGCGGGCGCGTTGCCGCGGTAGATCTCGATGCGATCCAGGAAGAAGAGCGGGATCGTCGACAGGTCCGCCGCCCCCGTCACGTCGTCGTTGAGGCGGATCCCGGCGAGGTACACGGGGAGCTGCGCGCTCGGGGCGCCCCGGATGGAGATCGTCGCGAAGTCCGAGCCGGCGCCGCTCCGGCTGGGCTCGACGCCGGGCGAGGCCGCGATCGCGTCGACGGCGGTGGCGCCGGGGCGCCTGAGCTCGTCGCCGCGGACCACGTACGACGCGACGTCCGGATCGCGGGAGGCCCGCGGCGCGCCGCCCCGATCCCCCTCGACGCGCACGTCGATCGGGGCATCGCTTTTTTCGATGGGCGCTGCCGGCGCCTGCGCGAGCGCGGGGCCGCCCGCCGCGAGGACCGCGGCGAACGAGCCGGCAACGAAGAGGGAGGGGGGGATCGAAGAAACGGATGGCATCGGCTCCCCTTCACCAGGACAGGGAGGGGAGCCGGCGCCGGAGGGTCACGCCGCCTCGGCCTTGACCTTGGCAGTCGCCTTCGTGTCGTCGTCCGAGCTGCTCTTCGTCTCGATGAGCATCCCGTAGAAGGAGCGGTAGACGAAGATCGCGGAGGCGACAAAGAAGCCGACCGCGAGGACGAGCTTGGTGGTGGGCCCGAGCTCGAGCGCGAGCTCGACGGCGAGGAGGCCGAAGAGCGTCGTGAACTTGATGACGGGGTTCATCGCGACGGACGACGTGTCCTTGAAGGGATCGCCGACGGTGTCGCCGACGACGGAGGCCGCGTGGAGCGGGGTGCCCTTCGCCTTGAGCTCGACCTCGACGACCTTCTTCGCGTTGTCCCAGGCGCCGCCGGCGTTCGCCATGAAGAGCGCCTGGTAGAGGCCGAAGAGCGCGATGCTGATGAGGTAGCCGATGAAGAAGTACGGCTCGGCGCACGCGAAGCTCAGGGTGCCGAAGAACACCGCGAGGAAGATGTTGATCATGCCCTTCTGCGCGTAGAGCGTGCAGATCTCGACGACCTTCTTGGAGTCCGCGATGCTCGCCTTCTCGGTCGACTCGAGCTTGATGTTCGCCTTGATGAACTCGACGGCGCGGTACGAGCCGGTGACGACGGCCTGGATGGTCGCGCCGGTGAACCAGTAGATCATCGCGCCGCCGACGATGAGGCCGAGGAAGAAGGGCGCGTGGAGGAGCGAGAGGCTCTTGATGGCCTCCTGATCCGTGAGGCCCTTGGTGAGGAGCATGATGATCGAGAAGATCATCGTCGTCGCGCCGACGACCGCGGTGCCGATGAGCACGGGCTTGGCCGTCGCCTTGAAGGTGTTGCCGGCGCCGTCGTTCTCCTCGAGGAAGTGCTTGGCCTTCTCGAAGTCGGGGACGAAGTTGAACTCCTTCTTGATCTTGCCCTCGATGCCCTCGATGGACTCGATGACGCTGAGCTCGAACACGCTCTGGGCGTTGTCGGTCACGGGGCCGTACGAGTCGACCGCGATGGTGACGGGGCCCATGCCGAGGAAGCCGAAGGCCACGAGGCCGAACGCGAAGACCGCCTGCGCGAGCATGATCTGCGAGAGGCCGAGCTGCGCGATGAAGTAGGCGGCGCCGCAGAGCACAGCGATGATGATGCCGAGCCAGTAGGCCGCCATGTTGCCGGCGACGAGGCCGGACAGCACGTTGAGCGACGCGCCGCCCTCGCGGGAGGACGTCACGACTTCCTTCACGTGGCGCGACTCCGTCGACGTGAAGATCTTCACGACCTCGGGGATGATGGCGCCCGCGAGCGTGCCGCAGGTGATGATCGTCGAGAGCTTCCACCAGAAGCTGCCGGCGTCGGGGCCCGAGCCGAGCGTCGGGATGAGCAGGTACGAGACGGCGTACGTGAAGACGACGCTGACGATCGACGTGATCCAGACGAGCTGCGTGAGCGGCTGCTCGAAGTTCATCTTGTCGGCCTTCAGGTAGCGGCCCTTCGCGATGAGGTCGTTGATCCAGTACGAGCCGATGCTCGCGAGGATCATCACGATGCGCATGACGAAGATCCACACGAGGAGCTGGATCTGGACCGTGGTGTCCCGGACCGCGAGGCTGATGAACGAGATGAGCGCGACGCCGGTCACGCCGTACGTCTCGAAGCCGTCCGCCGAGGGGCCGACGGAGTCGCCCGCGTTGTCGCCGGTGCAGTCCGCGATGACGCCCGGGTTGCGCGCGTCGTCCTCCTTGATGTTGAAGACGATCTTCATCAGGTCGGAGCCGATGTCGGCGATCTTGGTGAAGATGCCGCCCGCGATGCGGAGCGCCGACGCGCCGAGCGACTCGCCGATGGCGAAGCCGATGAAGCAGGGGCCCGCGTAGTCGCCGGGGACGAAGAGGAGGATGAGCAGCATCACGAGCAGCTCGGTGCTGATCAGGATGACGCCGATGCCCATGCCCGCCTTGAGCGGGATCGCGTACGCCGGGAAGGGCTTGCCCTGGAGCGCCGCGAACGCCGTCCGCGAGTTCGCGAACGTGTTGATGCGCATGCCGAACCAGGCGACGCCCGTCGAGCCCGCGATGCCGACGAGGCTCGCGAAGAGGATGAGCGCGACCTTGCCGGCGCTCATGTGCAGGAAGTACCCGAAGTACACGGCCATGATCGCGCCGATGAGGACTTCGAGCAGGAGGATGAACTTGAGCTGCGTGACGAGGTAGGTCTTGCAGGTCTCGTAGATCAGCTCGCTGATCTCCAGCATCGACTTGTGGACGGGCAGATCACGGAGCTGCGTGTAGATGGCGAGCCCGACCACGAACCCCAGCGCGCACACGCCCATGCCGCCGAGCAGCAGGGTGTGTCCATCGATGCCCATGAAGCGGACGGTGCGGAGGTCGGGCAGCTTGAGCTCGGCCTCGCTGGCCTGCGCCGCGCTTGCGGAGAAGAGGACGAACAGCAGGGCGACCAAGCCGGAGAAGAGCGGGAGTGTGCTCCCGGCTCTCCCTCGATCGCGAGGGGATTTCGAGACGAACATGACGGTGTGCCTTCCTTCAAACTCGGCACACGCTCGCGGGTCTCTTGCGGGCGGCGCCGAAGGTTCCGAGGGGTTGGCCGCCTTCACTCCGGGGCGCACACCGGATGTCGCGCCCGAGATAATGCCGACGCTTCAGCACAGCCTCGCCCTTCCCAATGGGTAATTGGAAAGGGGCCGCCGTTTATCACGTGATCCGGCGTCGTTCAAAGATCGAGTTGACACTGGACGACGCATCGCGCAAAGCGGAACCGGGCGAGAACGCGGCTCGATCCGCGTGTCCGGCAGCGGCTCCCGTCACGCCGTGGCCGCGAGGGGCACACGGACGTCACGCCGCGATCGCTGGTCGCACGTGGACGTCACGCCGCGATCGCGCGCCGCACGCAGACGTCACCCCGTGGCCGCGCGGCGCAGGCGCAGGGCGTTGCCGATGACGCTGACGGACGAGAGGCTCATCGCGGCGCTCGCGATCATCGGCGAGAGGAGGATGCCGAGCACCGGGAAGAGCACGCCCGCCGCGATCGGGACGGCCAGCGCGTTGTAGAGGAACGCGAGCCACAGGTTCTGCCGGATGTTCTTCATCGTGGCGCGCCCGAGATCGATCGCGCGCAGGATGGCCGCGAGATCGCCGCGCACCAGCGTCACGCCGGCGCTCTCGATCGCGACGTCGGTGCCCGTCCCCATCGCGATGCCCACGTCCGCCTGCGCGAGCGCCGGGGCGTCGTTCACGCCGTCGCCCGCCATCGCCACGACGCGGCCCTTCGCCTGGAGCGCGCGCACGGCGTCCCGCTTCCCGCCGGGCGACACGTCCGCGGCGAAGTCGTCGATGCCCAGCTCCTCCGCCACCGCCCGCGCGGCGCGCTCCCCGTCGCCCGTGCGCATCGCGATGTGTACACCTCGCTGCCGGAGCGCGTACACCAGGTCCTTCGCCCGCGCCTTCACCGCGTCCGTCACCCCGAGGACGCCCGCGGGCCGGCCGTCGACCGTCACGAAGAGCAGGCTGCGCCCCTTCTCCGCGAGCGGCGCCGCGAGCGCCGCGAGGGCGGCTGTCTCTGCGGCCCGCCTCCGCTGCGAAGCGGAGCGGCGCCGCGGCCTCGACCCCGCGCGTCTTCGCGCCCGCCACCACCGCGCGCCCGAGGGGGTGCTCGCTGCCGCGCTCGACGGAGGCCGCCAGGCGGAGCACCTCGCCCTCTTCGATCCACGGGAGCGCGGCGACGTCCGCGAGCGCCGGCTTGCCCTCGGTGAGCGTCCCCGTCTTGTCGATCACCAAGGTGTCGACCTTCGCGAGCCGCTCGAGCGCGTCCGCGTTCTTCACGAGGACGCCCACCTCCGCGCCGCGCCCCACGCCGACCATGATCGACATCGGCGTCGCGAGCCCGAGCGCGCACGGGCACGCGATGATGAGCACGCTCACCGCGCTCACGAGGGCGTTCGCCAGCCGAGGCTCGGGCCCGAGCAGCATCCACGCGACGAACGTGATCGCGGCGAGGACGAGGATCCCCGGCGCGAACCACGCCGAGACCCGGTCGGCCAGCGCCTGCACCCGCGCGCGGCTCCGCTGCGCCTCCCCCACCAGCTTGACGATCTGCGCGAGGACGCTCTCGCTGCCCACGTGCTCGGCCCGCATCGTGAACCCGCCCTGCCCGTTCACCGTGCCGCCGATCACCTTCGATCCAAGGCTCTTCTCGACAGGGAGCGACTCCCCCGTGATCATCGACTCGTCGACGGCGCTCGCGCCCTCGAGGAGCTGCCCGTCCACGGGGACGCGCTCGCCGGGCCGCACGCGGAGCACGTCCCCGCGCTCCACGCGGCCGAGGAGGATCTCCTCCTCGCCCCCGTCCTTGCCCACGCGCCGCGCGGTCTTCGGCGAGAGATCCATCAGCGCGCGGATCGCCCCGGACGTCTTCGCCCGCGCCCGCAGCTCCAGCACCTGGCCCAGTGCGACGAGCGTCGTGATCACCGCGGCCGACTCGAAGTAGAGCGGCGGCGTGGCCCCGTGGCGCATCGCGTGCGGCAGGAGATCCGGCGCGATCGTCGCGACGACGCTGAACCCGAACGCCGCGAGCGTGCCCGCGCCGATCAGCGTGAACATGTTCGCGCGGAGGTTCACGATCGACCGCCCCGCGCGCTCCAGGAAGGGCCAGCCCGCCCAGAACACCACGGGCCCCGCGAGCGCGAGCTGCACCCACGGGAACGCCCGCCCGAGCACCGACGAGAACGGCGCGCCCGGGAGCATGTCCCCCATCGCGATCACGAGGACGATCAACGACGCGGGGAGGCTCCACCAGAAGCGCCGCGACATGGAGACGTACTCGGGGCTCGGCCCCTCTTCGGCCGCGACGGTCATCGGCTCCAGGGCCATCCCGCAGTCGGGGCACGCGCCCGGGCGATCCTGCTGCACCTCCGGGTGCATCGGGCACGTGTAGAGCGTCCTCGTCGCGATCGTCGCCGGCTCCAGGGCCATGCCGCAGTCCGGGCACGCGCTCGGCCCGTGCGTCACGACCTCCGGGTGCATCGGGCACGTGAACGTCGCGCCCGCGGGGGCGCTCTCCGCGGCCTTCTTCGCGCGCTCGGCGGGGGGCTCCCCGAGGTAGGTCTGCGGGCTCTTCTGAAACTTCTCGAAGCAACCGACGCAACAGAAGAAGTAGCTCTCGTCCTTGTAGTCGCAGCCCGCCTTCGCGCGCGCCGGGTCCACTTTCATCCCGCAAACGGGGTCGATCGCGAGCGCGACGCCGGCCGTCTCCATCGCGTGCGCCGCGCCCTTCGCCGCGTGGGCGTGCCCGTCGTGCCCCGCGTGCGCGCCGTGCATGCCCTGCGCCGTGCGCGCACCGTTCGCGGACGAAGCGAGGTACTTCGCCGGCTCCTTGACGAACAGATCCTTGCAGCCGTCGCAGCAGAAGAAATACGTCTCGCCCCCGTGCTCCGCCCGCTCCTCTGCGGAGGCCGGATCGACCTCCATCCCGCACACGGGATCGATCGCGGGCGCCACCTTCGCCGGCTCCGTCGCCTTCGCGTCCCTCGCGGGATCCGCTGCCTTCGCCGGCTCCGCCGCCTTCAGGTACTTCGCCGGCTGCGCGACGAACATGTCCTTGCAGCCGTCGCAGCAGAAGAAATACGTCGCGCCCCCGTGCTCCGCTCTCTCCTCCGTCGAGGCCGGATCGACCTCCATGCCGCACACGGGATCGATCGCGCTCGGACGGCTGCGCTTCGCTGGCTCGCTCATCGGAAGGACGTTCATGGGGCGCTCGCGGGTGAGGACTACACCCGCGCCCGATGCACGGCACGCGCCGCAGCCCCCCGCGTCCCATGAAACGTGATGAAACGCCCTGAAACACGCCGAGAGCCTTGTCGGAGAGCTCCCCTCACGAGGTCGAGGAGCCGGACCAGACTTGGAGCGGGATGGACGAGTGTGGCGGGATTGCTTGGGGGCGCGGCAGAGGTCCAGGCGCGACGGAGCCGCACGAACGCGTCTCCGCCGCGCCCCCCACCGCCGCTAGATCTGGAGCGCGCCGGTGCGGAGCAGGTAAGCGAGCCGGCTCCTCTGATCGGCGCTCAGCAGCTTGTGGATCCGACCGAGCGCGCCCACGAGGGCCGCGCGGAGCCGCTCCTGGCTCTTCACCCGCTCGTTCGCGATCCCCTCCACCTTGGCCGCGTCGAACGCGTCCTCGGTGATCGCGTCGGCGAAGGCGCTCGTGGTGCGCCGCTGATCGAGCGCCACCTGCGCGCGCTCGGTCTTGAGATCGCTCAGCACCTTCGCGAGCTCGTCGACCTGCTTCTCCGACAGATCGAGCTTGTGCGCGAGGAAGCGGAGGGGCCGCCTCACGCCGAAGTTGCCGCCTCCGCCCTCGCCTCCGTCCCAGTCGGGGAACGCAGACGCGTGCTCCTCCCCGTGGTGCGCCCCGTGCGGGCCGCAACCTCCACCGCCGCCGCAAGCGGACGAGCGGCGGGCGTGGTTCCACCATGCGAACATTCCAGGATGCATTTGCTGTCTCCATCTCGCCGGGGCCTTCGCTCCCGGCGGGGTTGTGCGCTCGCGCCGATTGTTCTTCGGTGCGAGACGCGACGGGCGCGGGCCCAGTGCCACGCGCAGGAGGCAAGCTTGGCTTGGAGGAGGGGGCTGTCAACCGGAGCGACGGGCGCTCGGCGGCGCGCAACGCTTCTTCACATCACCGTGATGTTCTCGGTCGCCTCACCGACGACCCAGTCCTTCGCGTCCCAGCCGCGCCGGCGCGCCATGTCGGCGGGCGCGGGACGGTAGAGCAAGCTCGCCCTCACGGTGCCCGACGCGCACCCCGCGGGGATCGCGAACGCGTGCGAGGTCGTGCGGGCGCCCTGCGGCGGGATCCGGTTGTCGCTCGCGATGTCGATCGCGCGGTAGTGCGGCACGTGCCGGCTGCCCGCGGCGTCGACGAGCGTCTTCGCGAACGTGTAGCCCGCCGCGCCCGCGAGCGAGAGCGCCGCGCCGCCGTCGGCGAGCGCCGCCGGCACCGGATCGCCGAGGTACACGACGTCGCCCGCCTGCACCGCGATCGCCGCGTCGACCTGGACGTCGCTGCCCGCGACGCCCGTCACCGTCGCCTCGCCCACGGGTACGAGCACCGGCAGGCCCTTCTCCGCGGGCGTCAGCGAGGGATCCGCGAAGAAGCCGATGCCGGCGTAGTCGTCGAAGGCGCCCGTGGGGCGCACGACGCGCACGCGCATGCCGGCCTTCGCCGCCGCGGCGCCCTCGGGCCACGCGAGGCTCGCGCCGTTCACCTGCACGCCCGCGCCCGCGACGCCGCGCGCGAACGAGCCGCCGCCGTCCTGGATCGTGCCGCCGTCGAGCGCGGCCCACGGCTGGCCGCAGCCGTCCGCGCGCACCACGAGCACGAGCGAGCGCATCGGCTCCCCCGTCGGGATCGCGTGGCCGGCGAGCACGTTCTGCACGTTCACCTGCGCCTTCACGACGGGCACGCCGCCCGGCCCCACGTCCTGCGAGAGCGAGACGCCGAACGTGATCGCCGTGTCGATGAAGCGCGGCGAGCCGTCGAGGGGGCTGCGGAACGTGTGCTTGCGGATCTGATCCGGCGGACGAACGAAGCCGTACACGATCGACGCGGTCTCCTCGTTCACCACCTCGCACGTGCTCTTCAGCCCCGTGTCGTCCGGCGGCATGTGGCAGAACTGGCAGGGCGTCGCGGGCGTCCCCCAGCCCGAGCCCTTCCATTCGCCGTACGTGTCGTGGATCGGGAGGCCCTCGGGCCAGCGGCCCGGATCGAGCGACTGCCCGGGGAGCAGCGCTTCCTGACGTTGCTGGTGACACCCCGCGCACAGCTCCGCGTCGCGGAACTTGGGCTGGTAGCTGCCGCCCATGAACTCGTTCGGCACGTCGAGCAGCGGGCCGTACATCACCTGGACCGGCTTCGCCGTCGGCAGATCCGACTGCTTCTCGTGAGGTCGCTGGAGCACCAGCGCGCCCCCGACGCCGGGCGGCTTGGTGAGGTCGACGTCGCTGACGTGGTGGCACGGATCGCAGTGGTTGCCCGCGTCGAAGGCGAGCCCGACCGCCTCGTGGAGGCTGCGACCGCCGGCCTTCCCGTCGATGCCGGGCGCGTGGCAGTCCGCGCAACGGCCGAACGCCGTGGGCTTCTTCGCCGCGGGGAGCGCAGGATCGTCGCACGCCATCTCCCCGGGCGCGCCGCACGCCGGGTTGAGATCCGGGAGGACGCCGCCGTCGAGGTAGCACTTCGACGCCACATCGCCGGCGGTGCCGGGCACGAGCCCCTCGCGAAATTCACCGCCCATCGCGGCGCACGCGGCCGCCGTCGAGGCAGCCTCCGTGACGCCGGCGTAGAGGTCCTGGACCAGCGGATCCTTCGTGGCCTTCGAGTGCGCCGTCGACCAGAACTGCTTCACGAACGTCGTGTGGCAGTGATCGCAGAACGCCGTCGACTCGTTGTTGATCTGCTCGCCCGTGCCCGGTGGCCCGTAGGTGTAGCCCTCGTTGTCCGGGGGCTTCGCGGCCAGGATCGCGAGCTTGATCGGCCCGCCCGGCAGCTCGAAGAAGTCCATGCCCTTCGTGCGGAAGCCCAACTTCGTCGCGACCACCGTCGGCGTCCCTGGGATCGCCTTCGACAGCTCGATGGAGAACGTCCCGTCCGGCCCCGTCGTGAGCGCCGGCTCGCCCCCTGCTTGCATCACGATCGCGCCTTCGATCGGCGTCGCCCCGTCGAGCGCGTCGACGACGACGCCCGTCACCGTGAAGACGTCGGGAAGCGGCTCTCCGCCGCCGGTGGAGATCGTCGAGCCGGTCGAGGTCGTCGAAATTGTGGTGGACGTCGCGCCGCCGCCGCCGGACGATGAAGATCCGCTGGCGCCCCCGGTCCCGATCGGATCCGAAGAGCACGCCGCGAGGGACGCAAGACACGCGCATGCGCACCAAAACAGCCGAAGAGTGCGTCTCTGCATACTGCTGGCTTACCATGCCTGGGAGCCGGACCGTGCGTGGCAGAAGCTCCCACACGCGGCGTTCGTCACCGCGGACCCGGCCTTCGATTGCGAAACCGAGACAGCCCCGCTAGCATCAAGTGCAGGTCGCATTGATCAGTCGTAAACGAGGATCGCGATGACCGCTCCCCAGGTCTCAGCAACACGAAGCGAGGTCAACAGCATGGAGGGGACGGAAGCTGCGTCGGGCGCGTTGGGCAAGTACAGGCTCATCGCAGAGCTCGGCCACGGTGGCATGGCGCAGGTCTTCCTCGCCTTGGCGCGCGGACCTGCGGGCTTCAACAAGCTTGCGGTCATCAAGCAGATCCGCGAGCAGCTCGCAGATGATCCAGAGTTCTTGACGATGTTCCTGGACGAGGCACGCCTCGCGGCGCGCCTCAACCACCCGAACGTCGTCCAGACGAACGAGGTCGGAGAGGACGGCAAGCGCTACTTCATCTGCATGGAGTATCTGGAGGGGCAGCCGCTCAACCGGATCATCCAGCGAGTCGGTCGCGACAACGGCATCCCGCTCGGCCTGCAGCTGCGCGTGCTCTGCGAGGCGCTCGCCGGTCTGCACCACGCTCACGAGTTGACCGACTACGACGGCACGCCGCTCCAGGTCGTTCATCGCGACGTGACGCCGCACAACGTCTTCGTGACGTACGCGGGCCAGGTGAAGGTCGTCGATTTCGGCATCGCCAAGGCGCTCAGCCAGTCGGCCGAGACCAAGGCCGGCGTGCTCAAGGGCAAGGTCGCGTACATGGCGCCGGAGCAGGCGCGGGGCGACAAGGTCGATCGCCGCGCCGACATCTTCTCCGTCGGCGTGATGATGTGGGAAGCGCTCGTCGGCCGACGCATGTTCAAGGGCCTCACCGACGTCGTGATCATCCAGAAGATCGTGAACGGTCAGCTCCAGAGCCCGCGCTCGGCGAACCCCGCGGTCGACGAGAAGCTCGACGCCGTCTGCATGAAGGCGCTCGCCCACAACCGCGACGAGCGCTACGAGACCGCCGCCGACTTCCAGGCCGCGATCGAGCAGGCGCTCGAGGGGATCGGCGATCGGTCGAACCTCCGCGACGCCGGCAAGCTCATCCAGCAGCACTTCGAGGCGGAGCGGGCGCGCATCAAGGCCCTCGTCGAGGCGGCGCTCTCGGGCACCTTGCCCCGCACGTCGGGCGAGTTCCCCCTCGCGGACGTCAGCTCCGTCAGCAAGATCTCGGTCGCTGGAAGCAACCAGGGCCTGCCCATCATTCAGGATCCGCCGACGTACGATCCCGACGGCGAGCGCATCCACCCGCTGGCGAGCGCGTCGTCGACGGGCAGCCACAAGCGGTCCGGCGAAGGGACGCTCACGTCGAGCGCGCTCACGCCCAAGCCTGCCGAGCAGAAGAAGAACAAGCTGCTGGTCCCGCTGATCGTCGTCGGGCTCGTCGGTGCGCTGGCCGTCGCGTACGCGACGCTCGGAAAGAATCAGCCCGCGTCGACGAGCTCCGGAGCGGAGAGCACCGCGACAGCTCCGCCGGCAAAGGGCAACTACTCGCTGACCCTCGAATCCGATCCCCAAGGCGCCACCGTGAAGGACGGCGACAAGGTGCTCGGACAGACCCCCATGGCCATCTCGCTGGACGGCAGCGCCAAGGAGGATCGCCGATTCGTTGTGTCGATGGAGGGCTACGCGGACTACGTGTTCGTTCAAAAGCCCACCACGCAGAACGTGAAGTTCATCGCCGCCCTCGCCAAGAAGACGGTGAGCGAGCCGGCTCCGACCACCACGGCGAGCAGCGACTCCGCTCCCACCGGCGGCCGCTACCGTCCTCAGCAGCACACGCCGACGCCGCCGGCCACCACGCCGGCTGACCAGCCGCCCCCGCCGCCCCGCCCCACGAGCACCCTCGACATCAAGCTCAACCGCTAGCTCCGGGCGCCGGAGCTTCGTCCCGCAGAGCGAGAGCGCCGCTCGGTTCGACCGAGTGGTGCTCCGTGTCGCCACCCCCAAATTCGGCTCGAGTGGCATCGCGAGCGGCGGAGCCGGCCGTGCCCGAGCGCAGGAGAGTCCGTGTCCACGCGCCCCGCGGAGAGTGGGTGGTGGCCAGGCGTCGATCCTCTGCGGGACTCGCCCCCGGGTGAATCGGGGCGAGGAGGGTACATGGATGTTGTGGATCGGGCTCGTGGTGGAGAGTGGGGCCTCCCTCCCTCCGGCGATCTCCCGTCCTCGGAAGGCGAGAGTCTCTCCGGCCCGCCGGCTCCCCTCGTGTCGACTTCACGGCGCCTGGGAGGCTGTGCTCGAGATGTCTCAGGGGCTCTTCGTCACGCGAAAACCAGTCGATTCAGCGCTCGAGACGCGCGCACTGACCTTCTCACAAATGCCAATCATCAACGAGGATGACGTGCTCCCAGCGTGGGAGTCCGTCCAGGATCGGCGAGGCCACCCTCCCCCTCAAACTGGCAGTCCGTCCTCTTCATGATCTCCTTTTCCGCGGTGGCGACGAGCAGACGCCCCGGTAAATCCTGCACCGGCCCCCCGACCGAGGACGGTCGGGCCGGCGACGAAACGCGACACGCGCAGGAGCCCGTTCGCGATTCTCTGGTTCCTTTTTCGATCAGTTTTGCGAAGATGCGCCCGTGAAGTCCCGCGTCGGTCCCGATCTTCGAAGCCCACGAAACCCCGACTCTACCCGCATGCGGCGCATCGCCGCGGCCCTCGCACTGGTGCTCGGCTGCTCGGAGCCCGCCGGCAGCCCGGATATCCCGCCCGCGGGGCCGAGGCCCGGCACGTACGCCTCGACGGGCGCCACCGCCTCGGCGGCCAGCACGGCCACCGCCGCCGCCCCGGCCCCCAGCGCGACCGGCGCGCCCGTGACAGGGATGGATCCGCGCGCCTTCGTGCCCGCTCCCGTGCCCGACACGGCGCGCGTCGTGGTCGTCGGGGGCGGCTTCGCGGGCCTCCTCGCCGCGTACAAGCTCCGCAAGGCCGGCATCGACGTCCACGTGCTCGAGTCCCAGCCCCGCGTCGGCGGTCGCGTGAGCACGGCCTACTACCCCGGCGGCGCGCAGGGCGAGTTCGGCGTGCAGGAGCTGTGGGACGACAATCCCATCTACGCCATCGCCCGCGAGCTCGGCGTCAAATTCGAGGAGCCGAGCAAGGGCGAGCCCGCCTTTTCGACCCTGTTCGAGGTCGACGACCCCGCGAAGAAGGGTGAGAAGAAGCTCGTCCTCCTCCCGTTTCCCGAGGGCGAGCCAAAGCCGTTCTTCGATGCGCTCCTGGCGAAGGACGGCGCGCCGAACCCGGAGGCGTACCAGGCGTTCGAGAAGTGGCTCAAAGCCGCGGGGGATCTGCGCAAGAGGGCGCTCGAGAAGGGCCTGGCAGATCCCGAGGTCGCCCGGCTCCAGAAGATGTCATTCGGCGCCTGGGTGCGCGAGGCGAAGCTGGATCCCAAGCTGGAAGAGTTCATCGCCATGGTGCTCGACTGCGAGATCGCCAGCACGAGCGAGACCTACAGCGCCCTCTTCGGTCTGCTGGAGTACGGTATCGTCCTCGAGGACCTGCACTACTTCCACGCTGTCGGCGGCAATCACAAGATCCCCGAGGCCTTCGCGGCGGCGATCGGGCCGCACATCACGACGGGGGCGCGCGTCGTTCGCATCGATCTGCCCGCGAAGGACAAGCCGGCTGCGGGCGAGATTGGCGTACACTACATGATCGACGGCCACGTGGGAGTCCTGCGGGCCGAGCGGGTGGTCCTCGCCGTCCCCTGGATCAGGCTGCACGAGATTGACATGCGGCCCGCCCTCTCCAAGGAGAAATGGGACGCGATCGACGGCGAGCGGGACACGGGCAGGTCCAAGAGACCCCAGCTCCCGGGGCTCAGCCGCGGCAAATACGTGGTCGTGCACTTCCTCGTCGACAAGAAGCGCGGCGACGATCTCTGGCGCGACAAGAAGACCCATCAAACGCCGTTCCCCATCCTCTCCAACGGCAAGCTCGGCGTCATCTACGGCGTGCGCGGCGAGGGCGATCCGAGCTCCGACACCGAGGTGTTCGCCCTGCTCGTCTACGGCGAATACGCCAACAACCTGCACATGCAGCCGGTCCATCGCATCGAGTCGATGGCCGTGGAGGAGCTCGAGCGCCTCTGGCCGGGATTTGGCAAGATCGTCAAGGGCTCCTATGTATACAGCTACCATCCCGGCGCGGTCCCTGTCTGGCCGCCGGGCCGCTCCCCCATCGACGACGCGAGCAAGGCCCTGTGGAAGCCCGAGCACGGCCTTTATCTCGCCGGAGACTACCTGATCAACGCGCACTCCGACGGCGCCTCTCGCAGCGCCATCTGCCAGGCGGATCGCCTGCTCCTCGATCTGGCCGGCAAGCCGGCGCCGACGGGCCTCTGCTACTACGTCCCCAGCACGCCGGCTCGCTGACGAGCCAGTTCCCCACAAGCCACCTCGTGGGCCGGTGTCGAGGCACCTCGTGGGCCGGTGTCGAGGCACCTCGTGGGCCGGTGTCGCCTTCCATCCCACGACGACTCCGCGCATCGCGCTCTCCACGATCGAACCGACACGGGGAGAAGCGGGATTCGTTCGCGCGCCGGCAGAGCGGGGGTGGTCTGACGACCGTCCCGACGGTGGGGCCTTGCGGATCGCCACTGTCCTGTGCGATCGTCGGGGCGCCATGGCCACCTCGCCGACGCACGGAGACGCACGGGGACGACCCCGCGGCCGCGAGCATCGGCGACTTGGACGTGGGGCGGTGGGTCGGTCGGTGACTGGCTCGAATCGGCCAGTCAGGGCGACACGCGTCGGCGCCGGGGGTGCGGCGTCCGGACGACCTGTCGAAGCGGGGCACGGACAGGCGGAGCCAGCAAAGTCCCCTCCGTACCTGCCTCGACACCCGTTGCTCCGCCCGAGCCACCCGTCCTTCCCTTGCGGGGCTCTGCCCTGCTCGTTCTTGTGATTTCTTGGGGTCCGCCCATTCAGGCCGACCCTGCGTACCAGAGCACGTCGCGCCGCTCCCCGAGTGGTGCGCCCCATGAGGCTCGATGATGGTGATGAATAGAAATGTCCTCCGAAGTCATGGCAAGCTGGCGGCCGTCTCCCGCGCGCTGATCTTGCTCGCGTGTGCGGCTGTGCCCACCTCGACGCTTTCCGTGAGCGTCGCCTACGCCGACGGCAACGCAGACGAGGCCGACCTTCAGTTCGAGGCAGGCGCCGATGCCTATTCCAAGGGCGACTTCCGCACGGCCCTCGAGCACTTCCTCGCGTCGAACCGCCTCGTCCCCAACCGCAACGTCGTCTTCAACATCGCGCGTACGTTCGAGCAGCTCAAGCGGTTCGCGGACGCCCACCGCTACTACGTCGACGCGCTGCAGGGGGAGACGAACCCTCAGACCATCGCCTCCGTCCAGGACGCCATCAAGCGCATCGCGCCGAACGTGGCGGTCCTTCGCATCGAGTCGGACCCGCCCGGCGCGACGGTGTACATCGAGCGAAGGGACCTCGGCTCCCGCGGCCGCGCGCCGCGCCCGCTCGCCATCGCCGAGGGGAAATACAAGGTCATCGTGGAGCTCGACGGCTATGAGCCGGCCTCCGTCGACGGCGTCCAGGCGAAGCTCGGCAGCGAGGTGCTGGTCGCGCTCAAGCTCAAGCGCATCGTCGGCACCGTCACCGTCGGCATCGACGGCGCGCCCAAGGCGGACGTCCACCTCGACGACGAGAACGCGCCTTCGATGTGCTCGGCGCCGTGCAGCTTCGAGGCGCCTCCCGGCACGCACCTCGTGTATTTCACGTCGGAGGGCTTCCAGGCCGTCCCGCGGCAGATCAACGTGGTGGCCAAGGAGACCGTGAAGACCACGGCGGTCCTCACCCCCCTCACCGGCTCGCTCGTCGTGCAGGCCGACGAGCGCGACGCCATCGTCGAGATCGACGGCAAGTCGATGGGCTTCACGCCCACGGTCCTCCAGAACGTCTCCGCCGGCAAGCGCAAGGTCGTTGTCACGCTGCGCGGCTACAGCCCCGCCGAGCGCGAGGTCCTCATCAAGCCAAACCAGCAGACTCAGCTCCTGGACTTGAAGCTCGTGCCCTTGCGCCAGGTCGCCGCGGCGTCGCGCTTCACAGAAAATATCGACGACGCGCCGTCCTCCGTCACCGTCATCGACGGCCAGGAGCTGCGCGCTTTCGGCTACCCGACGGTCGCGGAGGCCCTGCGCGGGACTCGCGGCATCGCTCTGTCGTACGACCGCGTGTACGCGTCCGCCGCCATCCGCGGCCTCGGCGACCCGCGCGACTACAACAACCGTCTCCTGGTCTTGCAGGACGGGACGGTCATGAACGACAACATCCTCGCTGCCTCGTTCATTGGCAGTGACAGCCGCGCCGACCTCGAAGACGTGGACCGCATCGAGGTCGTCCGAGGCCCTGGATCTCTCGTCTACGGTACGGGCGCCATGAGCGGCGTCGTCAACTTGGTGCCGCGGGGCAAGGAGGAGGAGAACAGCGTGCAAGTCGGCGCGGGGACGTACGAG
>WBZX01001084.1_pt1 | contig 21580 bp, 11 predicted proteins | sample 5204211 | NCBI WGS metagenome assembly WBZX01 (sample SAMN12344362, study PRJNA552823) | activated sludge metagenome | biome: Activated sludge suspended growth; feature: Nitrification reactor; material: Wastewater; isolation source: activated sludge from nitrification reactor of wastewater... | reverse complement strand
GTCTTATGACGATCATGCCGTGGCCTGGTTTCTACGCCAGTTGCTGAGACATCAGCGTGGAAAGATCCACATGGTGTGGGATCGCTCTCCCATTCACCGTGGACCAGAGGTCAACACTCTGCTGGCGACCCATCCTCGACTGAAGATCATCGAATTGCCAGCTTATGCGCCTGAGTTGAATCCTGTCGAGTTCATCTGGTCTTATCTGAAGTACAGCAGGCTCGCCAACCTCGCTCTGCCCAACCTCAAAGTCTTGCAGATGTATCTCAACAAAGAACTACGGCTCCTTCACCATAATCAGGTGATGCTCAAACAACTCTGCAAGGGAACCAAACTCACTGGACTCGATGGGATGTTACTTTGCTGACCGACAGTAACTGAGGAAACTCATTTCGAACTGCGTTCGCTTGAGCTGACAATCGTTGAATAATGGCCACTCGCGCCTTCTGTACAGCTTCCTTCCTCTGGCGCTCAGCCTCGGTGCGCTGCGTGGTAGCGTACCAGGCGGCAACAACTGCAAATGTAAATAGCACTAAGAGAGTAGAAATCACTACACGGACTGTAAACATAGTGCGGCGCCTATGCCGGATGTGCTCACCGCACATTTCGTCCTTGCTTTTGCCATGCAGGGTCGCTGCAAGAGTTGCGACCGCGTCCAGAAACATCGGATCACCAAGAGAGAGCTGTTCCGGCCTAACGTTACGAAAATCTAGATATAGCGGTTCATGACGGAATGCGCCTCGCAACTGCTCAGGAATTGCATCGGTTATCGACCAATCAAAGTCGCTAGTTACATCGTCCCAGACAATCTCTCCTGCAGTTAGCGCGATAAGGATCTTTGCAGTGTCTTTCTTTCTACGCCAGAATGTCTGCTCCTTTTGGACCCACTTCGACGCTGCTGCCCGTGGCGAAGCCAGATAGAGCATGAAATCGGAGTCGTCCAAGGATCGTTCGATAGTTGACCACAGATCGGGAGTCGCGGAAAGATCGGTTGTGTCCCGAAAGACATGGAAAGCTCGGGGGCGGTACCATGGCTTTCCAAATCCCTCCAGCGCGCGCTGCAGGCATGGTGCCAGCATTCCATCCGCAGCATGACTGTAAGAGATAAATACTCGATAGCGTCCCATGACTGACTGAATGGGGTTGATTCAGGCATTTCGCACCTATGCACGTCCCGCGAATGACGATACTCGGAGATTACCAAAAATGGTCATGAAGATATCGTGTGTGTCCTTCCTAGCATTAGCAATAACAATTCTGTCAAATTCAATGCAAATGGGCTGAAGGTTAATCCCTTCAGGTATTCTTCATCCGTATCATGTAGAGGTAGGTGGCATTATGAAGGTAATAGGTGACTTCGTGAGGCTGGAAATGCAGGTGTTGCAGAGAGTTACTAGTCAAATGCGGCCAAGTTGCACTCCGGATCGGCCTGATTCTCCAGCATCCTTTTCATTCTATTTCGAATTTGCAAAAGGATTCAAAGGCGGATAATCTCAGTTATGGCATTGTCAGATTCTCAGACCCCAGAAACCATCATGGATAGTCTACATTCTGCTAAGCTTCATGAATCGAATTCAGAACGAAAAACGTATCGCTACGATTCGTTTATATCTTATAGTCATGTTGCCGATGCACGACTTGCTGCGGCATTAGAAAAGCACTTAGAGAAATTCGCTAAGCCATGGTATCGCCGGCAAGCGGCAAATGTCTTTCGTGATGAAACGTCGTTGACAGCCAACCCACATCTCTGGGCCAACATATCACTCAATCTCGATAGCTCAGCATATCTGATCTTTCTCGCGTCAACGGCCGCAGCGGAGTCTAAATGGGTACAAAAAGAACTTTGCTATTGGATATCTGGTGGTGTCTGCGACGATCCGGACAAATTCCAGGCTACTCACATCCAACCCGATCGTGTACAGCGGATTTTGTTGGTACACACTGAAGGCGAAATTATTTGGAATGATTCAGTCCCGGGCCAGGGAGACTTCGACTGGTCTAAGACCACAGCAGTTCCAAAAGTCTTAAGTGCTGTCTTTGCTGGAGAGCCTTTCTGGCTGGACTTGCGTTGGACTCGCAAGAATCATGAGAGGAAGCTCGACCGCACGAACGATGAGTTTATGCAAGCCATTGCTAAGCTTTCCTCGCCGATGCGCAATTTGGAGATCGAATCACTCATCGGCATAGATTATCGAGAGCATCGAAGGACTATAAAAGTATTCTTATCGTTATCAGTAGGCCTTGCCATTGCATTCATTCTAGCGTGTCTCGCTGCATGGATCGCGAACGATCAACGCGCTCTGGCCCATACCGAATCTAATCGGGCTTGGAATGAGCTATCAAATACAAATTGGACTCAAGCGATATATGAGCGTGATGAGCGAAAACACTCCATTAAGGCAGGTTGGCACCTATTAGCAGCAGCGGAAGCAGCGGACCGAGCTTCTGATAAGCGTTTTAGTGCGAGTGCGTTAATAGCATTCAAGTATAACCCAGAAGCGCCGATTGCATCTTATGTGCATGACGCAGCGATATCAGACGCTACACTGCTAGACGGAGGTAATGCGCTTCTTATATCTAGTTACAGTGACAATATTGTCCGGTTGTGGAACTTACAGTCGCAAGAGCCATTAAGAGACTGGAAAATAGGTTTCTCTGCATTCAGCCATGATAAATCCAAAGTACTAACTTGGGACACTCCGGGTGTATTGCAACTACGGGACGTTGCATCTTGGCACCTTCTTCGAATGTGGAAGATAGTTGGCACTGTAAAAACGGCGTTCCTCAATCAAGAAGCGACGAGCGCATTCACCTTGGATGACACTGGCAATGGACATTTATGGGATGTGTCGTCAGATGTGCCAAGATGTGTGTGGAAAATAGGCAAACCGGTAACGGGAGTATGTTTTAATAAAGCCTCCACGCGTGTGCTGACTTGGAGCAATGCTAGTGACAATGTTTTCCTGTTAGATATAGCCTCTACCAAACCGATAAGAAGCTGGACCAACAACTCATCATTTATAGCAGGGCCTCATGTTAGTGGAGCGATGTTCAACAAAAACGAATCACAAGTGCTAACATGGAATCTCGACTGGATCTTTCTGTTCGACGTCTCAATTGAACAACCCCTCAACTATTGGTCGAATGGCGAATTTGGGTCAATTCAAGGCGCGGCATTCAACAATGACGGCTCGCGAATTCTATGCTGGGGCAGTTCCGAGGCAAATAAAGGTACTCTGCGACTTTTGGATCCATTAACAAAGTCTGCACGCATTTGGGATTATGGAACAGTGATTAAGGGTGCTAGATTCATTCGTGAGGAGTCAAGCGTTCTTGCATGGAGTACCGACGATATTCGATTGTGGAATGTGTCGTCTGCATCGCCATCGCAGGTGTGGAAACACGAAAACGTTACTGGCGTCGTATGTAACAAGAGTGAAAATCTCGTTCTCTCTTGGAGCTATGAGGGCGACATTCGAATGTGGGCAATAGATTCTGATCAGATGATTCGGAACTGGAAGCACGATGTTGGCTTACAAGGTGGTCGATTTAGCAAAGACAGTTCCTCAGTGCTCACTTGGGGGTCTGATGGATCTGCACGCTTGTGGGCAACAACTTTGGCCAAAAGCCCATCGTATGCCCATAGTAAACTATGGCATGTTAGGTTCAATCATGATAGGTCACGTATACTAACAAATTCTGCAGATCAAAACGTACGATTGTGGGATACTCATTCTAAGCAAACATTACGCCAATGGAAACACGACAGACCTGTCCAATTTACCACATTTGTTTCGGAAAGTTCGTCTGCATTCACATGGGAAGTTGACACATCCCGATTATGGATAGAATCATCTCAAAAGCCTACTATAGTACAGAAACACGAGCGAGCAAAGCTGACAAGATTTGATCCAATGGGTAATTATATTCTGACTACTGAAGACAATACTGTATGTTTATGGAAAATGCAAACGAATAAAATTGTGCGGAAGTGGAGCCATGAATCAATTGTAATTGGAGCATACTACAATGATCAATGGAATTCATTCCTTACCAATACAGTAAATGGTAAAATAACGATGTGGAATATGTCATCAGAACAGCCGGCTTATACTTGGGATATATCCAGACGCGTTGATGGTGCAGCATTTAACAATGATGGCACAATGGTCCTCACATGGGGAAATGATGGGGTAGTACAACTGTGGCGCATTGGAGTAGAGGCTCCATTTCGAGTATATGTTCATGACATAGATCCATATAATGGTAAATCTGTCAGTAATGCAGTTTTTTCTAAAGATGAATCAAACATTCTAACGTGGGGTAGCGCAGGAGCAACATTGTGGGACGTTGCCTCGGGACGAAAGCTACGTATTTTCAAACATGATTTTTCCCGTCGTACCGTGTCATCAGGTGTCACGCATGCGGTATTCAACGACGATGGTTCGCAATTGGTCACTCTCGGGGAAGATCAGACGGCTAGATTATGGATAACTTCATCTGACACTCCTCTGCAAGTTTGGAAGCATACTGAACCTGTTCAAGGGGCAGTCATTGCTTCTACTGGAAGTCACATATTAACTTGGAGTGGTGATGTGGTAGGCCCAGGTGGAATTTGGCTATGGGATACATCTAAGCGTTCGCCATTGGTTCATTGGAAGCTGAGTTCTCCAGCTCGTGGTGCAATCTTTGAGGGGTCAGTTACTGGGATATGGGCTTGGAGTACAGATGGAGTGATGCATTTGGATTCTTTTGCTTGCAAACCTGCAGAATACTCTGACGACTGGTGGAAACGTCAAAGATTAATAAATGAGGTAAGGACAGCAACTATGATCGATGACAAGGGACAATACCGTGTTCTTACATTCAAGGAGTGGGAAACAACGCGGACAAAGCTCAAATAATTCCTTATTCGATAGCAGTATAGATTAAGTCCAATACTAACACCATATCACTATGCACTGGTGGCCATGATACCAGGCCAATCGCATCATTATGGATGGTTTGAACGTACTGGGTCGAATTACTCAGGAGAGATGGCGCAGGTTGGTTGAGCAAGCGAGACTCGTACACTCGTGTTTTCTGAATGCTGGGAAATGTGGGTAAAGACAGCCTTGGGCCTATCTTGACATGGAGCGCATCTCATCCAAAGACATCCTTTTGCCACCCTTCTTGGGCACTCCGATATACACTGCCCAGGCCCCACAAGTTAACTGGAATGGTACGATTTTGCCTGGCCATGATACAGTCAAGCAAAACATGTCACGAATGGTCAACTGTTACAATAGTGGTGGTTCTTCCTCACTTCTGGCACCACTGAGTTTATCGCGTCCGCAATGACGACCTCGTTCCGCAAGATAGGTGTAATGCGGATAATAGCGGCGACTACAAAGAAATTGATACTATCCGCTCTTTCTCTGCCTCAAACCACCGGTAGGACGTTCATCTCAAACTACTGAGCGGCCGACAGGAGGCGAGCGCCAGCCCGCCAGGTGGCATCTACGAAAGATAGCCCGATCACTTCAAGACGGCGATGTCAGGAAACACCGGAGTGTAGGGCGAGTTCGGGCCAATAAACCTGTCCCATTCCTCTACCGTGAGGTTGCGCTTCACTAGCTTCCGGGCCAGTGAGAACCAGTCCTCCATGTTCACACTCCAGATCATCACACCCCCGTCATTGCCTGCAGAGAGGAGGTGCAGCCCGTCGGGTGTGAAGGCCAAGCTGGAAACCCACTCTCTGTGGGCTCGCAGGGGTTGCCCGATCGAGCGCCGCTCCCCGACGCTCCAGAGAGTAATGGCATGGTCCGTAGTGCCGCTAGCTAGTAGGAGCCCGTCCTTGCTGACCGCGAGACAGCAGACACCTGCGCGGTTGGACACCAGTGGCGCCCCGCTTCGCTGGTGTGTCCGTACATCCCAAAGACAGATCGTACCGTCGTAACTTCCCGTAGCGACCATGTTGGGGGACCCGACGAACGTGACCGATGTGACAGGCTGGCTGTGGCCCTCGTACGGCTTCGCAATCGGCTTATGGGTGCCGACATCCCAAACCAGTGCCGTCTTGTCCGAACTTCCGGTGACCAGGAGTGTCCCGTCGGGGCTCCAGGCCAGACACGTGAGTTTGCCTGAATGCTCCCTCAGCGGTTTTCCCACCGCCGTCCTATTCGTGACATCCCAAAGTACTACCTCTCCGCCCCCCCCGACTGCCAGCAGCCGCCCGTCGGGGCTGAACGCCAGGCAGGTTACAGCGTCGACATGGGCCAGCGGATCGCTGGCAGGCTTCCACGCCTCCACGTCCCAGAGCCGCACCGTCTTGTCGTGGCCACCCGACGCCAGCAGGTGCCCGTCGGGGCTGAACGCCACGCTGTCAACGAACTCAGTGTGGCCTAAAAGGGATTCGGGGAGTTGCGACCGGGCGGCGAAGTCGAAGAGAGCAACCGTTTTGGCCCAATTCCCGGTCGCAACCATCCGGCCGTCTGGACTGATCGCGATGCTGGAAACACGCTCAGTGAGTGTTGCGAGTTGTTGCGCTAGGAGTCCGCGCCCTTGGAGCCGCCATAAGATCACGGCACCGTCCCTACCGCCCGTGACGAGTAGCTGCCCATCGGGCGTGAAGGCAACACCTGAAACCGGTTGGGTGTGACTGACGAGTGGGCTACGGGCGGGCCGGTGGGCGTTCACATCCCAGACGATGACGGCTCGGTCGCATCCCCCGGTTGCCAGCAGGCGGCCGTTGGGGCTGAACGCTAGGCAAGAGACAGCATCAGCATGGGCAGTCAGGGGGTCGCCGACCGGCTTCCTCGTAGTCACGTCCCAGAGCCGTGCCGTCTTGTCGTGGCTCCCCGACGCCAGCAGGCGGCCGTCGGGGCTGAACGCTAGGCAAGAGACAGCATCAGCATGGGCAGTCAGGGGGTCGCCGACAGACTTCCGTTTCGCCACGTCCCAAAGCTGTACCGTCTTGTCGAGCCCACCAGACGCCAGGAGTCGTCCGTCGGGGCTGAAGGCAGCAGCGAAGACAAGGCTCTTATGGCCGCGCATCATATCCACGAGGTGGTACCTATTCTCCGTTGATTGTAACACCGCTAACGTCCCGTCGAGCGTTGCGGTCACCAGGTGCTTCCCGTCCGGACTGAAGGCAGCCACCCAGCCGAAGCCCGGATAATGGCCGAGCATTTTAGGCCGTTCTGCAGCTCGCGGGACGGACCAAAGAAGCAATTGCTGGTCAGCACCCACCCCTGCGGACGCCATGATCGTGCCGGCCTGGTTGAACGCAACGGTGTTGACGGCTGCTTTGTGGAATTTGAAGGCCCCCCGCGAAAAGCTCGCCGAGTTGATCGGGTCGCCCGCGGCCCAAAGGTGTAACCCTCCCGTAAGAGTTCCTGCGCTGATCAGCTGCCTTGGGACAGCCTCGTTGGTTCGCACCGTCGCGAGTGCCGTTATGGAGTCATTGTCTGTCCGGAGTATGGATTCGAAGGTGGCTGAACTCTGCAAGGAGGACAAAAAACTCGACTTCGCATCAACCGTCGGTGCGGTACGACATGCGATGACCGAAAGAAGGATCGCGGTCTCCCACCGGCCCTCCGACAACTCCGTGGATGCGACGGTTGCGAGGCGGCGAGACTCGGACTCATTCCCTCTCCGGGTGGCCTCGTTTCGCTGGCTCACTGCGTCGGCCCGCGCCTTCTTCTCATGCACAGCGGCCGACTCCGCCGCGTTCCGTTCCAAGATCGCGTTCCCCCACGAGGCGGCAGCGAACGCGGCGAACCCGACCAAGATGACGGCTAGTACCCCGAGCACTATCGCTCTGATGTCACGTCGGCGCATCACCCGGTAGGTGTGGGTCAGCCGCTCGACCACATCGCTCGACGGGGCGCTAGACAATGCACCGAGATCGTCGTCAATGTGTAGTTTCGAGTCGGGCAGCAAGCCGAGCACTGGGTGAGTTGTTGGGTCCAGGCCCGCCAGCGTGCTCTGCCTTCCGTCGGAGGATCTCTCGTAGAAGATGATTGGGATCACTTGCTGGCCGCGGGCCGTGAATACCATCACCTCGTGCTCCACCGGCTTTGACACGGTGAGCGCCTCCCGTGTGGCGACGAGGACGAGCCGCCGGGTTTGCCGAAGAGCACGCTCCCCAATCTGCTTCCAGTCGTCCCCCATAGCGTACTCGGCCCGGTCCAGGAACACGTCATACCCGCGGTCCCGCAGACTCTCAGCCAGAGCCACCGCATACACCCCGCCGCTTGCCCAATGGTATGAGACAAAGTAGTCGTACCCCCAGAGCCATGCCGAGAAACGGTGCCTCCAGGACAACATGGAGATGGCTGACGGGGAAGAAGCCGGTGGTTGGTCGTGCATGCTGAAAACCGGGTCAGTTGGGTGGGCCAAACGAGTGCGGCACGATCATGAGAATGATTCGACAAGCACCAGCCCAGGCGTCAAGTGGGCAGCGGAGTCATGCGCCGACTTTGATGCTCAGGATGGTCCACTAGGTTTCCTAGTTTCCGTATCCAACCGAGATGTTCATTTGGCGAATACTTGGTCGGTGCGCACCGATAGCTCCAAATCAAAGACGAGAAATTGAAGATCAGGACATGACGTTTAATTTAGTCGCATGATAGGCATCTGTCGACGTAAGTTGCTTGAATCCATTACACCACGTCGCTCGCCACTCGCGCGCGATATAGATAGTCTTAGAATGACACTACACCTCGCACGCCGAGGGTTGGGGTCATCAACTCTTTCGAGCTTGGCGACGCCTCCTTGGAGGTTTTGCAACATCGGTAGTGTCAACTTGCACCCCAAACTAGGTAGGAAAGGCGTCCATTTTGCCTGCAGCCAGTTTCCTTCCTGTGGGAGAGCAGCCACGTTTGCATACGGGAGCAGGGCGTTGCAATCGAATTGCTTGCTCGAGCGAAGCCAGTTGTCGCGCAGTGGGAGGCTGACCAATCAGTAACAATTGTCTTGCGTCGTCCGCTTCCTTCACTAATAGATCTAGCCGAGCAGGAACAATTATCGCCTTGCGACCGCCCACTACGTCAGCGGCCTTCGACGGACCAAAGGCCCGTTCCACACGCTGCGAAAGCAGTTTTAATCGGTCTTCTTGGCTCGGCATAATCTACAAGCTTACTCCTCTCCATGGCTGAAGATGCACCGTGTTCCTTCAGCCTCAATTGCATCGTGTGCGATCTTAAAATAAACATCTACCATCGGATGCTTGTTGTCAGCAAAATCGATGTAGTCCTGCGATGGCGACTGCCGAATATTCATCCCTGCTATTCGTGAACTGGCATGCACGCGTCGACGTCTATCTGCCCTTTTCCACATCGAGCCGTAAGTACCTCTATATCCATAGCGATAGAGAAAGAGGTTTTGTCCAAGAACTGCAGCATGTTGTTTAAAATACTCTTCCGCTGAATGTCGTTCCCCTTCCAGTGTCAGGAGAGGAACGCCCGGGCGAGCCGCTCCCGTGAGATCGTCAATGCTTAAGATGTCCAGCCGTTTCCACGGTACTTTCCCCCGTTTTTCGAAGGCGTGTTGCAAGAATGTCGGAAGCTGTCCATTGGTTTCACCTTGGAAAATGATCTCATCATAGGCTATGAGCAATTCAATCGGTGGGTTTTTGTTTCCTGATGGTGAAACAATAGTCGCCGTGGGCCCAGGCACGCGTGTACTTCGAATGGAAAAATCGGATGATTCTGCCAGACTGCGAAATTCCAGCCTTTTGTTCTGGAGTGCGAAAACAGACTCCAGAGCATAGTGAATGCTACGCAAGGTGATCCAGTACAAGCCATCTTCATTGGTGTAGCGTTCTAATCGCTGCTGGGCTGCTTGTCCCTACAGCGATTTCAACAGCACATCTATGAATTGACTATTGTTTTCCGCATAGTTCCCAGCATTGGTAGATAGAATCTGAAACCAGTTGGCAGGTCCACTTGTGACGTCATCACAATAAAGTCCCAAACCAACAGGCATTAGCTGTTCATCAGTTGTGCGGCATGCATCCACAAAACTCACATGCGTTCCGACCCCCCAGGCATCGCGAAAGTAGTGTCGTCAGTTCTTCGATCTGTACGCAGGCTTCGCCAGACACCTGACTGTTCACATAGTCAGAGGAGAGCAAAATATTAGTATGAGCTTGGAGGCCAGGTGCCCGAATCATCAGAGCGGTACGATGCTTATTATAAGTTTTCAACTGTCGTTCATACCCTAGAAGCTGTTCTTGACGAACGTCTGCTTCCTTTTTTACTTCAATGAATGCAACTGTATCATGAGTTAGTAACACTAAGTCAGGTCGGCCTTCATCAACAACTAACTGAGTCAACAACTTACATGCCTGGGCATCGGATGCCTTTAGTTTTAGGAAGCCATTCGTTACGAAGTCGATGATTTCACACGCGATCTGTGGTTCGTTTGTCTTGAGATACTCAATCAAGAATGTAAGCGACTCAGTGAGGTAATTCTCCTCCTGGCCCCTAGACCATTTGAGAAGCCTAACAAAAACATTGTTCGCTATCTGCATTACGAGCTATCTTTCAAGACATTACTGTTTGTCTGCATCTGTGCCCTTGAAGAACACTATACAGTGTTCCACCGAAGCCACTGATTCTCAAACTCCTCGGGGGCGATTCGAAAATAAACGCCCTCTGACCGTCGATCGCATGATGCTTCAAAGGCGACTAGCCCTTGTCCAAGGAGAACACGGTAAAAACTATCACTTCCACTCTCGCTCACATGCCAAAGTATCACACGGTCATGTTCTTCGAGCACGTCGTTGGGGCGATGAACCGTAAGGTTGATCCCTCTTGAGTTGGCAAACCTATTTAGCTCAGCGATCTTTTGATTCTGCTCTTGAGGACTGAAATCATAGTGACTGCGATTTGAACTCCTAGGACTTGCAACTTTCAGTCTTACACTGCATCCAGCTCCTGGGGCGAACTGAGTAAGGAATGCATCTAACGCCCTGGCATTCCGACGAGAACGGAGAATGTGAGGGTCAATCAAAAGTAAGCGAGAAGTAGGTGCGTTTCTCAACCTGCCCAGGTATTCATCGGAGAATATTTGTTTTTGTTGCCTAGGAATAAACGTGAATCTATGGAACTCTACAGGAGCTGGAGCGGTAAACGGCGTCCCTGGCCGTGGGAATGGGCATTCAACAATTGCTTCTGCCATCTGGCCATATCGGCTACGCTCAGCTTTGGTCAGACCCGGAGCAAGTAGGCCATTTACCCATGGCCACCGCCATACCGAACTTTCATCTGTGTCTGATTCAATGTGGACAGTCGCATAAGGTGAAGGGTGTTTGCATACTTCAACTCGTACTCCCAAAGTTCGAAGGGTAGCTAGTTGATAAAACGCTAATGCGTCTGCCGCACTGCGTGTCGGGTCTGGTGTTGATCCGATCTGTACAATCAATGATTCACCAGTGGCTGGACGTTTAGCCAGCTCGTTGAGTACATCAAACCAGTCGCGATTTAGTCCAGCAATCGACCCACCACTGATTCCCGGAACAGTAAGTGTAACCCGGCCCACAGCAGAACGGAGTGCATGCAACAATTCGCGTTCAGGGCTAGTGGCCGGCCGCCATGGGCCACTTCTTCCCTGCTCTAGGGCATCTGCTAATCGAGTCAAATAAGCTAGCGGTGCGCCCCGACTTAGTGACTGGTGTGCAAACTGGTTCGAGTAATCGCTTAGACAACCATAACATCCTGTACTTAAGGGATCACACTCGCACCCAGCTAAAAGATCTCGTGCACGGATTACAATGGCTGATAGGTTGGCAGCTATTTGCCGGCAATGTCCAGCTCCACCAGGTACAGTGTCGTATAGTACGATGGCTTGGCGCTGCGCATGTTCAAGAGGAACGCAAACAGCATCTAGATCTGCACGCTCAATGCTTAGCTCATTCGATGTGGCATTAACCAGAGCATATGCAAGGCTGAGCCAAAATCCGGTATCAGTACCGTTATGGCCTGTATCGTGAAACTCTAACCATATCACATCGGTCTCATAAGGGTGTCCGAGTGATACAGGCTCTTTACCACCTTCGTTTTGCCCTTGCCGATCCCGTGCAAGTCCGACTGGCCCGTGACAAAACCTCCCCGAAACATGGTAAGGAGCACGATGCGAGCTAACAGTATTGGCTTTACCAAAATCTGCTCGTCCACATCGGGAACATACTAGAAACCCCTCTCTCTCCCAGTACCCCCTGCGGCTTTTTGTTAAATCACCCAAGTTTAGGACAAGGAGTGATCGTCCCTGGCCGTATGCTGCTTCAACCCGGAGTACATCCTGTGCTGACGGAAGCACTACAGTTTCGGCGGTGGCACCGCCTGGACGATCGCTCAGAAAGAAAGATCGCGTCGTATGACCTTTCTGTGGACGTTGACCTTCCGGACGCTTAGGTCGCTCTGATCGATCCGTTACATATCCCCATGTCGGCTTTACCCATTGTCGTGCGGCAATGGGCTTCACCAGATTGTCACAGACAGGGCACTCTGGTGCTAAACGACCAGTCGGACGTTCGATACCAAGGTCATGTAAGTATCCACATGTATTGCATAAACGGTACCAGCGAATTTCATCAAACTCCAATGCCGGGAACTTCCTCAGTCCGACCGACTCGTACACACGTTTTCCTGCGATGACTTGTGCTCCTGGTGCATAATCGCCTAATCCGATTTTCCCATCCCTTTCTAATCGCAATCTTGACTCCTGATCTCCTTCTCGCATCTCATCATGCAAAACGTGGAGACGAGTTACGTTGACCGGAAAAGCAAAGCTCGGAAGTACTCCATGACCCATCAGAAATCTCGGTAAATACTCTTGTTGTAATTGCCGTATTAGACGGTCAAAGGTTCTTGTTAGTGCATCTTCGGCCTCTGCATCGCGTCGGAATTTATTTGCAGATTCGGTGTCTCTATTTCGATCAGCATCGACTTGGCTTTGGCGAGCTGTGGCTGCTGCAGAACGATGCCGTTCGCTTCCCTCGCGATATGAGTTAAGTAATTGGATGACTTCATCGGTTGTTCGAGCCAATGGGTTTTCTGTCCTATTGGATAAGTCAGAAAGAAGGTTGAGGTACTGCTCGGCCTCGGGCATGGTTAGCCCAAAAGCATCGATCAGTCGCCGCCGGCATGCTTCTCGTCCAGAACCAATTAGCCAGGTTCGTAGATTTTCAGCCGGTGAAACATTCAGCCCATCGATAAGGTTGACGAAGAACGCTCCCACTTGGCCAGCTTTATCAAAAGGGTTCACGCCAACACTTTTGACGCATTGTGTGGTGAGCCATCGCCAGTATTCTGCTAAGGCTTCGGCGTTGCAATGTCGGGTTAGAATCCGTTGATTTGCTAGATCAATTTTGGGAGGACGTATGGAACCAGCAATTAAGCGAAGTGGATCAGCAAAATGGTGGCGATCATGAGGTCGTCTTTGGCAAAAGGTTAGTACAAATGCCACTGCATCTGCACGTCGACCAGCGCGACCTGCTCGTTGAATATAGTTGATCGTTCCAGGCGGAGCATTCCTCAGGACCAAGGCTTGGAGATCACCAATATCGATACCCATCTCGAAAGTTGTTGAACAAGATAGAAGCGATACCTGTCCGCTCTGAAACGCTTCTTGAACCTGTTGGCCAATAGTTGCAGATAATTGAGCGGTGTGTTCCTCAGCACGAATCTCTGCTCGCAAGTCAGTAGTCACACGTTTTGTGAACAGGTCTGTGTCTTGATCGACTGCCGGGAATTGATTTTGTTCCAGTCTTTTTAGTTCACCACGGCAACGTGGCGTTGCACACGTTCCATTGAGAAAAGTAGTAACGTATGCTCCACAGCGATCACAAGAAAACAAATGATTCGGCTGACGTACCCTGACTGATTCGGCGCGTAAGGTGATACTGTCATTCTCAGATAAGATGCAGTCTATGTGTGATAACCCTTCAAATACAAACGCTAGTAGCCCACGAATCTGCTCATCGCTGGCAGTCGCACCTCGACGGCTAGCCCAACGGTCGAGTAGTTCGGCGTACAGTGTGCGAAGTGCTCCTTCACCATACATGAAATGGCAGGGAAGAGGTACATTCGGATTCCCACTGGTGAGTGCCAGTCGCATCGGCATTCCACCACGGTTGGGAGATTGGACATTTTCACTCGCCAATCCTGTGATGGCATATCGTCGACGCATCAAACGAATAACTCTATCCAATAAGTCACGTAAGTCACCATAAGTAAGAGGAGGGCCGGGCCAATTCGGTGGATCGGGGAAAGGATCTTGAGCTGGTCCAGATAATCCATCGATTTGATCTAAATCTAAACCCACTTCCATTAGCCCTAGCGCCTCAAGATTGGCGGGTTGAGTACCTGCTAATTCACCCATTAATTGTTCCAGCATTGCAGTTCGCCGGTCGCCAGGAGCGGTAGCGAACGAACCATGGTATGGTTCTCGATCGTCTGCTAAGCCTGGATCACGAAAGAATGGAATGTTGAAGTGATTTCGTACTGACTCAGAAACTGTTTGTGTTGCCCAATCTACTAGCGGCAAAGAAGACCCATCTGCAGGTAATGCTCGAAAAGCCAATTGCCGAACAAGGGTCTCGGTTGCGCGATCTTGGATATACGAGGCCATGAATGCTGCATTTTGACGGCTGTCACTGAAGACAAGCAGCTTACGACCACTGCCAACTTGAGGATCTGCATCGGGCTCTCGAAATCTCCGAGGATGCTGTCGCCGTAACTCCTCAATCTTGTGCGCAGAAAGTGGGGGAAGTTGCTCATAGAGTATGGTCGTTAGAACTGAGACGGGTGCATCCTGTCCCGTTAGAAAACGACTTGTCACTGAATAATACTGGCTACTTCTTCCACAGTGTGGGCACTCTTTAACATCAGTACTATCACTATTTGGTTCAACGCGAAACAGTGTTCGCATTAACGGCGCTGCGCCAGTTATTCCCAGTCGCAAATCTATTTGTTGAGCTGGGAGTGGTTGACCGTCTAACCCCGGTTCAGCAGTGAATGCAAAAACTTCAATAGGCTGTTGCCATATGGGAGGAGCGTCAAGCCCAGGCGCATCAGACGGCGCGACAACAACGAAAGGGTAGCCACAACCGCTACAGCGTGCGAGTTCGTAGCCAAGCCGATCAGCCGGATGCATTCGACGAAGTTCGATTGACCGGATTCCCCATTCTGGCACGACCCACTGACTTTGCGTGTTTGAAAGCTCTTGTTGAAGTTCGTCGTCGCTGGCAAGATCAGCAAATAAACCTTCGAGAGCAGATGCGAACAAGTGGTATCGGCAGGGAAGAAGTGATTGTTCATCAGGTCCCGTCCGAGCAGCATTGCAGGCAGTAACCAGATTACTCAAAGCAGTTTCGCGCTCAGTTTCAGAGAGAATCTCGCTGCCGCCCCATTGTATGATCAATTTGTCAAAGCGCGCTGGACCGGCATTTACTTGCCCCCAAAGCCAATGGACCAGCGGGTGTTGGCGAAGAAGACGATGTAGGTAACTTCTTTTGTCGATAGCCTGTCCATCATATCGTCCGATACATTCAGCCAACGCGTTACGAAACGCCACATCTGCTTCACCAGATAGATCCTGAAGTCCATTGGTTACAGCTTCACTTGCCCAGGCAAGTTCAGTAGTACCAGGTTGTATGCTTGGAGAGACACCAAGGAGTGGGTCTGTTCGGCGGGAAAAGATAACGCCTGCGGTTTGGTCGAAATTAATTCCAAAGAGACAGCTGGCAAAATCTGCCGTCGCCTGACGAGCTTCAGTTTCAGGAGTGCTAGCACTGGTCAGTGTGGCACTGGTTGCTACGCACGTAGGTTCCCTCGCAGGAAGATGTTGTGAACGTCGTCCTCGGCGAACAGCCGATCTAACGCGTTGCATCAGTCGTGCCAGTTCGATCGCTTGGGCTCCGCGGTAGCTATGAGCTTCGTCAAGGATCAGGAACCGCCATGCATGGGAATCCTGAATGTCAAAAAAGGAGCTCTCGCGAGGTCGGAGCAATGATTGTTCCAACATAGCGAAGTTAGTGGTGAGAATGTCAGGAGGATTTTCGATTATTTCCTTACGACCGAGAAGTTGGTTATCTGGAGCATCCTGTTCCATTTCCAATCCCGTTCGATGATCTTCTTGAGTTTCACTGGTGTACCTTGCAAACGTAATGGGTATTGCAGACTGCCCTCGATCCCTGCGAAACCCGACAAGGTTGCGTAGTCTTCGGATTTGATCGTTAACCAGTGCATTCATCGGGTAGACAAGTAATACACGAATGCCCCTGCCTGGTCCTTGAACCAAACGTCCATTTTGCACGGATCGAGTTGGATGACGAAATACCCAATCAATGGCAGGAAGCAGGAAGCACTCGGTCTTTCCACTTCCTGTACCGCTCGAAACCACTGTGTGGGGGGATGCATCATCCGGTGCCAAACAGAGACGAGTCAATGCCTCGAGCTGATGAACATAAAGTAACCGATCCAGTGGTAATCGCGGTGGTGAAGGCTGGCTTGAGTTCCCTGCAGACCTACCAAAACCAGCTGGCCGGGCGGGGACTGAGACTGACTGACTACTGTAAAGCAATTCGAACTGACTATTAAGAAGCTTGCCTGATCCAGTGATGTCAGATAGCGTTTGCGCACTACGTTCGTAAGAAGGAGTGGCTTCGAGGTATGGTCCTGCTATCAACCTTCCTGGTACGGTGAGCAATTCTCGGAAGCGCCTTTGCAGCTTGGAGGCGGTTTCTGAAATTCCGAACGAGCTTGTTAGATAGCCGACGTAGGAATTACGGAGTTCGTTGGCAACGACAACAGGGTTCATTGAGCCTGATCCATGGAAGTGTTTTGAAAACGAAATGCCGGCCCGATGCCACCTGCCAGAATCACTCGGATATACTCAGCAATAACCAAACAACCCGTGAGTAGTTCTGCAAATGGTCCTTCGATCAATAAGGCTGCTCGTAAGTGATTAAGAAAGGGTGTCCAATGCTGTATCGCTCCATCGGGATGTGGAGATCTATTCTCGGGATGCATAAACCCAGTCCGGTCAAGCCAAGCTATCCGCCACGCCAATTTGCCAGCACGAGGCATGTCTGGATACTTTGGAACAGATATATTCATCCCATGTAATTGCTGAGGGATTCGAGGAGGGTCTTCCAGAATACATCGATGAACAGGGCCTAGATGTGAAGAATACAGGAATTGATCAAAATGCTCTGGAAGTGTAGGTAATTCAACACTCACCCCAGTGGATCGATCTTCCAGCCACTTTAAGAGGTGTAAGTGATCGAATAGTTCATTCACATCCCAAGCGGGGGCTAAAAGAGCACCTGGTGTATCACAGCATTGCCGCATCTTCTCTAGATCAGTTTTCCGATCCAAAACACAACGATCTATTTGCCATCCACCATCCCCTTCTCGCCAACCAGCGGCGTACCGAGTTGATGCATAGTGAACTGCAATACCACGAGCGATTCGATTCCGCCTAGCATAAGATTGCTGGTCTGTTGTCGAAGTGTGGAACTGATCTTGCTCAAATGCCACTAGGTGAACATAGGCATCATGGCCAATCACTTGCTGGTCAAAGGTGTGCTGATCGTCAGCTCCATCTTCTTCCGTCAGATGAAAACAATGGACATGATTGCGATTAGTTGGTTTTTGAGGTTTAAGCAAACCTCTCCCACTACCCAGCATGGCGCGAATCCTAGCCAACGGAAGACCGTCGTTAGGTGAAAACAGTTCTTGTGCTTTATGCATTTCCCAGATGTCGAATGACGCATCCTTACGGTCCTCTATCGACGCAGAGTGATCATTTAACGTAGCCAGTGCTGCAAAATAATATGCTGGATAACCTGAAACGGTGCTTGACGATTCTCGCAATTCCAGGGGATTTACCCAGCCAGGGTGTACACCGACTTGAAGCCAGTCTGCCACCAAACGGGAAGGCTCATTCGACTGAATTAAATCGCGCACCGCAATGGGCCATGCCAAGCTCAAGGTGTGTCGTATGTCATTGCGTAATCGATCACGTAGTGAACCCAGTGGCAGTTGATCCAGTGCCAGACAATAACCGCGGATCGCCGACCAATCTGCATGATTACCAAGTTGCTGAATATTGTGTGCTACTCCAGTTGGAGTTTGGTTACCATGACGCAAGGCCACGGTCCAGTCATGCGCTAATTTCACCCAATCGTCTACACCCGGCTTTTCCGTGAGTCGAACTAACACCACTGATATTTTTCCGCACTCTTGCGTAGCAGGTACAAACTTTACTTTGCTGAAACCCTGTCTAATCTGTACGCCAAGAGCGATACTAATCCAGCCTAATCTTCCAAGTTCAGAAGGGATGGACATCTTGGTGCAAGCGTTTTGCTGGCCTCGTGTATCGAGAGGTAGTATGGTTACCTCTGATAGAGGATCAGTCGGGTCCCACACGCCAAGGCAAACTGATGGCGGGAGATGTACGGCGTTCCAAACTATCTCCAACTGGCCATTCTCATAGTTTGCATCAAACTCTGAAAGTACTGGGCGTTCTGTTAACCAGGCTACATTCCATAGGTGACCAGCTGTAAATAGCCGGATTGCATCTGCGGTGGGGTAAGCATCTGGTCTGACGTCGCATCGGTATCCGGTAAGCAATCGTTGGAACCGCTCCAGTGAAATGGGTTGATCATTCACGACTACATCATCACATGAGGGCACTTCCATTTCGATCCGGATTTGATGCTGGGCTACGACTCTTCGATCGAGAGGTATCGCTTCTCGCCCCCAATCAGTTTTTGGTGACTCTTGCGTGGCTATTCGCCAACGAACACCAAGTACTGGCCAACGGAATCGAAGCAGCGGAACGGATAATTGAGTCCATGTCCACGTAGCTACTAACCAAGGGAACCAATCTGGTTGGGAAATAGTCCACTTGGAACCAGACCCATTTGCCTCCAAAATGGTTCCAATCTGTTTGGCAGAAATCGTTATTGCAGCTCGGTTTTCCGTAACTTTCAACGGTGAACAGCTGAAACCAGGGATAACCGCATACGTTAGTAACGTTCGACCTACACCGCGCGACTGTCTCACTTGAAACACACCTGACCCAAGATCTGGAAGTGAAGTCCGACCCGAACCATCAAGAATAGTCGTGGTGGCAAGTTCTGCAGAACCCTCAAAACGACGAAGGAGTTTGACTGAAATAGGAGCAACAGAATTGAGCCAAGGAGCTTGACAATAAACTGCCACAGGTGATCCATCGATCAATTCTGCCCAGGCAATTGGTTCCTCCGCAATGGTTTTTGCATTTGCCCCCCTACTTAATGGAAACTCCCACTTTTGCCCTTCAACATTTAGAGTGAAATGTTCATGCCCAGTCCGATTTTTGCGGTGAGGTACGTCAACACACCAAGCAGTCCAACCCTCTCCACCGGAAACGAATGCTAATTCTAGTGGCATACGTTGTTCGGCTGGAATGTTCGAGGGCATTCCCCGAATAAGGACGTGCCATGATTCAGCTGATAATCCTCGAATACCAATGGCATCACCTCGTTCTAATACTCCACTACGTCCACCGAACCACACTGCTGGATAGCCATCAGTGAATAATTGCTCCTCCCACTTTTGTTTGGAGGGTTGATGGACGAGAGTGTACTTTTCGCAGAGAGGTGGATAGACGACTCCGCTCTTTCCTTCCCAATGAATGGTTAGACCAGAAACGATCCAATCCTCTGGATCGGTATCTACTAACCACAAACGCAGTTCTCCAGTATCTGCGTGATACCGCAACTGCGGACGCCTTACGGTCGCTTCAGCTGGATGACTTTCTTCACTTTGCTGGAGTGCCTGAATGACATCATCAAAGTTTATTCCTGGCAAATCTTCCCAGGCACACCGAGCTACATCTGCCCCGCCTCGTTGGTAAGCCAATACTGCTCCAGCCAAAGCTGACCAAATCTGGTCCATACCATCTGGACTGTTAAGAAGTAATCTCTGTAATGCTCGCGGTAGCGGAGGAGTTCGTTCCGCGGCTGCCTCACCCAGTCGCAGTGCGTGAATTGCATCAGGCTCTACTGCACGTTCTCCATAAACGGAGACTTGAGTTGCGACAAACTCGATGAGATGCGCAAGGTGATTTCGAGGGCAGCCTGCATGCCAAATGATTGGTCCAAGATTAGTCAAACCTGGTACTTTGACCGTATAACCAAAACAACGCAAAGAATCACGAAACCACTCACCAAGCAATTGTTGTTGAGGTATATCGAGATCGATTTTCAAATGAGCTCTGAGAGCTGGCCAATACCCGCGATCCTCTCCACCATAGTCTTCTTGAGCAACTCGAACCATGGCATAGATGATTGTTGCTGGAAGTGGGGGAACTCTACATTTGCGTCGAATTGTTTCAGCTAATTGTCTAATACAATCATCAAATAATTGGCCATCGTCGTCGGGCCAATCCGCCAAACCAGCGATCGAAAACGGATTGTCTTCCAGACACTTGGTGAGTTCTGTGATCATCGATGGGGCGGGTACTGAACAATAACTTCTAATCTGTAATTATCATAGCATGAATAATTGAAGTTCACGCCAAAATCTGATGGGTAAAACGATAGGGTTTTCTTGCTGCTCAACGCAACTTACCAATACTTCCATCCTCGACATTCCATGAAGGGCCACTGGTTTTTTAATCCGAAAAATTGATGTTCACCATGGACGTAATGTGCGTCCATAATTACTCTAAGAATGTGCTATGTTAGCAATGCACCACATCAATAAGCTGCGCAACGCAGTTTGGCTTGGCATGGTAGGATGTTCGGTTGCATTTGTTCACCGAACATTTCGTTTTTACAAACGCCTGAACTTGGCATGGGGTGCACTGCCACGATTCAGGATACCGGAGGTGTGCCATGTCATGTTTTGCAAGGCTTGCTCAAACGCAAGCGAAGCACGAGTCTCTTCAACTCGAGCTTGGAGTGAAGGCAGGAACCGAGTGGGCTGAGCAATCAGCCACTGCTCATCAGGATACGAAAGCCCTGACTGGGATGATTTCTTCAAAGAGGAAGCAATCATTCAATTCGCGAAAGGTCGCGATGGCGGACGTCGAGGGTGGCTTGCCAAAGTCATCGATCCAGATTTAGATGTGGATGATTTCTGGGGAGATGCCCTAGGTGATGATTGGTGGTCACTTACCGAAGAGCCCATGTTCTTAAAGGGATTCTGTGAAGGATCACTGTCTGTCTGGATTGATTGGCAAGAACGCCCATAGTCAAGAACGATAACAGCATTGAGGGCGCTCAAGGATTGAGCGCTCTTCCTTATATACGATATATGATTTAACTGAAACGATTCTCCTACCGGACTTCTGCAGCCTGATTAGACGATGGTGAACAGACATGCACTCGAAGCCACCAAGTCACCCGACCATACTTGACATGAGAAGTGCTTTGGGAGAAGGAAATAGTTGCAGTAGTCCCCCAAGATATCTTCGTGAGTCGGTACAGCTGGTGACGTTCGGGAGGTCGGATCAAGGATTACCTTCTTGTTCAAATTCTTGAATCTCAGAAGGCGAAAACATCTTGTAATCGTTAAGGATCTTTACGATATCAACAAGT
>WBZX01000102.1_pt1 | contig 21603 bp, 24 predicted proteins | sample 5204211 | NCBI WGS metagenome assembly WBZX01 (sample SAMN12344362, study PRJNA552823) | activated sludge metagenome | biome: Activated sludge suspended growth; feature: Nitrification reactor; material: Wastewater; isolation source: activated sludge from nitrification reactor of wastewater... | reverse complement strand
GGAGTCATAACCACGAATCTCTTGTACTTTGAGTATCTCAATACCATATTCTTCTCTTCCTAATCGAAAGGTCAGAAACTCATTGGCCATTTGGCTAGCGATTGAGCCTGGTGATTCGTTAGCTAAATTTGTTGTCTGCTCTCGCAACATGACTAATGCTCCTCTTATTTGTTAATATAAAAGTAATATAAAAATTAATGGGTAACCTATGAGGTGCTATTGATGATTGAAGCGACATCTCTCTACTAAAAAATGATGTAGGATTTATTTTCACTAGATAGATATAAGGAATATTTCCAACTTTAATAAACTTGCTTGAGATTTCATAAATTTTAGCTAAATTTAAAATAAAGTAAGGATGGAATAAGCGGAAAAAGATGCATCATCTCTATATCGGAATAGATGAACTAACAGACAAACTCACATTGATTAAGCAAGTTAAGTTTCCTATAACGCAAAATAGGACAACCTGTAAATTCAGGCTATAAATCTTGTTTTATATGTGAGATAGGCAAAATGACAATCGAAAGCATGAACCACTTCACTGTGTTGAGCAGTGGCCTGGAAAGAAGCAAGGCGTTTTGTAGGGATATTCTTGGACCAAAGGAAGGTTATCGTCCGCCTTTCACGTTTTCCGAAATCGCGAATCGCTGGCAATTGCGTATTGATGCTCTTTTTGAAGGATCCGAAGATAGCTGGGCATGCTGCACAAGGCAAGCAATCACGAAATTCTCGCCCGCAATTTGCGATTATATCTTATAAACACCCATCTCCGAATTAAACCATTGCTTGATAGCATCAACTAGCCATTCCGGCTCATCCAGGGGCAAATCATGCCCCGCCGACTCATGCTGCACGTAGCCGGTCTGCCAGGTTTGTGCGAGCTTCATGCTGCAACGGTAATCCACCAAACGATCCGCTTGGCTGGTTACAATCAATATTGGTGGCTGCGGTTTGGCAGCGATAGAAAATTTTACGGCTGCCAGACATTGATTCCTGGCGCTAGCCTTTGACACCGGATTTTGTTGTTGCCATTGTTGCCAGGATGCTAGCAGTCGGCTGTCATGCGGATGACGGTTTGAAGTCAAACTCAGTATATCCGCCTCTTTCTGCACAGCCGACTTAAAAATCATCTTGAGCACTTGAGGATAGATCGTCCAGCGCAAACGATGGTAAAACGGCGACAGTGGTCTTGCGCTGGTATTGATTAACACCGCCGCCTCCACTTCATTGGGATACCGCGTCATCCAATCAATCGCGATCATCCCGCCCATGGAAAGTGCGATCACTCTGAGCGGTTGGGTGGTGTCGATTTGCTGACGCAATGCTTCGGTCATTCCTGCAATGGTTTTGGGGCTGACAGCCTGATACAACCGGCCATTGCCCGGAATATCCGGCGTACTGATCATGGCATCGGGAAATTGTTGTTGCAGATTCCCGGTAAATCCCCCCCAGTGCCGGGCTTCACGCAATAGTCCACGGATCAGCACAAAGTGTGCGCGATGGGTCATGAGTACCACAACGTCAGTGCTTGTTGTTCCAGTTCCTGCGCATCACTTTGGTTGAGCCAGTTTTGATACGACAAGGTCGCATGCAACAAAAACTCCATCAAAATCAAATGACTTCTTAACACACGACTCAGCCGGTGCGGTTTGATCGGATGATACAAGCCCAGCAATTGACGCAATTGCAGCGGATTCTTACGAATCCAGCGCCACGAACCCATTTCCAGCGTTAATGGCAGAAAAATATTGTCACTCACCAGCGATTTCAGATACAGAAAATCCCATAGATCGCCGTGCACCAGGTAATGCTGTGATTGCGGTTCAAACAGATAATCCTGATGCGGATAAGTTTGCATAAACAGCTTACGCAGCGCACACACTTCCTTTAAATGTTTGATCGGTTCAAGCCGGCTTCTGGCATAAGGAAACCAAATCTGATTGCGAAAGCCAAAACCGGAATGGCAATCCAGAACCAAGCTGAACGGTGCCGGCAAGACATCTTGCATAATGAAATCGCACAATGCCTGGGCTTCCGGTTGCATGGATGCAGCGGCTTTTCCCCGATACCAGGGCAATGCGGATGAAATCCGGTGCCCTCCAGCCAGAAGAATGGTTTTTTCATGACTGTCAACCGGCGCATTGCGCATCAGATCGACGCCCTGCCCGTTTGCACGGGTATTGTTCAACATGCCGATGGGATTCACGATGGGTAAAATATTGATACGCACGCGCTGCAAAATATCAATCAACACGCCATCCCACTTGAGACGCTCCAGCAACCCTTCAAGAAAAGCAATGACCACTTGCGTGCCAATCCGTTCCAGACCATGGATGCCGGCAACATACGTCACACACGGCATATCCGCTGCGCCGTTACCCAAAGTCAGCGCATAAACCGGCAATACATCATCACCGCAGGATACATGGCAAAGTACTTTACTGCGCAAATGCGTTGCATTGTCCTGCTGAATGATAGCTTCAATTTGCTGGAGTTCGGGTAATAACCGATTCAGGGTGGGTGTGCCGTGCATGGGTGTCCAGGGTTAAAGTACTGCCACAGGTTAAGTTGTCATTGAAAACAGATCTTACTGGAATCTGTTAATCTGCATCAAAGAATCATGACAGAAATCATTTCCACTCCTCTTTTTCATAAAAATTTCATCAATATTTAACAAATTCTTCAAGAAAACTTAACAAACCGGCTGTATGCTCCAATGTCATTATTACGCTACCTAAACAACCGTGAGGTGTTCGTTGCTGCCTAAACATGTTTTAAGCCTGGATGGCGGTGGTAGCCACTTATTGATCCAACTGAGTGTATTGGCGTGCTTGGAAGAAGATACTGGCAATGCAACCCATGAACTATTTGATCTGATAGCAGGATCCTCGTCAGGTGGGTTAATCACCTGCTTGATCCTGGGACGCACCATGAGCGCCAGTGAAATCATTCAAAAGATTTCGCAAGAAAAATTGCTGGAACGCATGATGACGGAACACTGGATGAATCGATGGTTGAGCAAACTGCAAATTCGCCCAAAATATGCAGGAATTTCGAAAAGCCGAGTGCTACAGCAAGAATTCGGTGAATTAAGACTTTCGTCGCTCAGTAAACGAATATTTATCCCCTGCTTCAATTTGAATCAAGATCAACTGGAAATTTTTACCAACGACAGCCAACCGGATTTTCTGTTAAGCGAAATCGCCGATGCCTGTACAGCGGCACCCTCGTATTATCCGCCGGTACAAATGGAAGATGGGGATTGGCGGATCGATGGTGGTGTCGGTATGAATAATCCGGGCCTCAGCGCCTATCTTCATGCCAAGCAATATTGGAATGGATGCAACATCAAGGTGTTCTCAATCGGCTCAGGTTGGCGCAGCTTTGCATTCAATGGCGCTAAGGCGTGCGGCTATGGCGGCATGCAATGGTCGGTTAAAGGGATCGCTTCCATCATTCTCAGAGAGAAAATGATGGCGAATGTCCGCATGACGGAGGAAATGCTGGGAAATCGTTCGCTGTATATCAACCACTATCTGAAAAACTTTGATATGCCGGATAGCATGGATTCTGCCAATAATGCAATCTTGCAGCAAAAGGCATTGGATATCGGCAAACAATGGTATGTCCGTCAACGCGAACAAATTCAGCAATGGATGCAAGTTAATTAATCGCAGCAGCGTCTTGCGCTGCATACTACAAACTAAATATCCGACGCTCACCTCTCTGCCTAAAACGATGGTATTTTAATCAGAGAGCCGGTTAGTAAACTTTTAGCACACCACGGCCAACAATTGATTTATACTATATAAACAGTTTATACCGTTTATATAGTATCAAAACATACAGCCTACCATCTCATTGAATAAATCATGTCAAAAAAAACTAAATCAACTGAAAAAGAAAAATCTGCACCACCTGTTGCTAATCCTGTTGTACAAACGCCTGCCGCTGTTACCAAGAAAATAACACGCGCCAGCAGCCTTGCCAATAAAACCGCGCAGGCAGCTCCTCCTGCCGCGAAGACCACTATAGAAAAACAACCGGAGAAAGATAAATCCAAGAAAATAAAAATGATCCGCGACAGCTTTACGATGCCGGAAAGTGATTATGTCAAGCTGGCGGAATTGAAGAAGAAATGCCTTGAAGCTGGTGTTCATGTAAAAAAAAGCGAGCTGATGCGGGCGGGATTGTTGAGTTTGTCCAAACTCACGGATGCATCGTTGCTCAAGGCCATAGAGCAAGTGGAAGTCATCAAAACAGGACGGCCTGCCAAAGAATAACCTCAGGATCAATCAAAAGCTGCCAGGCCATTGAAAAACGTTTTCGAGGCAGTCGATACAAGGCAAAAACAGGCAAAAAAACGCAGTTTATGCGTAATAAATGAGCATTTTGAGCCTGTTTTTAACACCGTAGTGACAACACAAATAGTTTTTCAATGGCCTGCTAACCGAATTTGCCGGTAATATAATCTTCAGTAGCTTTTTTCTTAGGTTTCGTAAAAATAGTGTCCGTGTCACCAAATTCAATCAATTCCCCCAAGTACATATACGCCGTATAGTCGGAAACGCGGGCTGCCTGTTGCATATTGTGAGTGACAATGACAATGGTGTAATCCTCCTTGAGCTGAAAGATCAGATCTTCGATACGCGCCGTAGAAATCGGATCGAGTGCTGAAGTCGGTTCATCTAGCAACACGACTTCCGGTTTCACCGCGATAGTGCGGGCAATACACAAACGCTGCTGCTGGCCGCCGGAAAGGCTGGCGCCGCTTTGATTCAATTTATCCTTGACTTCGTCCCATAGCGCAGCTTTTTTTAGCGCCCATTCCACCCGTTCTTCCAACTCGCAACGATTTAAAGTTTCATACAGTTTTACGCCAAATGCCACATTATCGAAAATAGACATCGGAAACGGGGTCGGTTTCTGAAATACCATGCCGATTTTGGCGCGCAGAATATTGAGATCCTGCTTCTTGTCGAGAATATTCACGCCGTCAAACATGATCTCCCCCCTGGCTTCCTGGCTGGGATAGAGCTGGTACATGCGATTAAAAGCACGCAGCAAGGTGGATTTTCCACATCCGGAGGGGCCGATAAAGGCGGTAATCTTGTTTTCCAGAATATCCATGTTGATAGATTTCAGCGCATGATAGCTATCGTAAAAGAAATCCAAATCGTGGATAGACATTTTGGGAGTAGCCATTTGTAGTGGATTCATATTCATTTCGATTTTTAATGCGTGTATATAATTCATATGCGTTCGATGTTTAAATTTAAGAATTCGTGTGCTTGCGCATGAAAAAACGGGCAGCAATATTGAGTCCCAGAACGCTCAGTGTAATAAGCAGTGCCCCGGTCCAGGCCAACTCTTGCCAGGATTCATAGGGACTCATGGCGAACTGAAATATCACGACGGGTAAATTGGCCATCGGTTGGTTCATGTCCGCACTCCAGAATTGATTGTTGAGCGCGGTGAACAGCAAGGGCGCGGTTTCCCCGCTGATGCGCGCAATGGCCAACAATATACCGGTCATGATGCCAACCTTGGAAGCACGCCAGGTAACCAGGGTAACCACTTTCCATTGCGGCGCACCCAAAGCGGCTGCGGCTTCGCGCAAACTATCCGGAATCAGCCGCAGCATATCCTCGGTGGTGCGCACGACGACTGGAATGACAATCAGCGATAGCGCCAGCGCCCCGGCCCAACCGGAAAAATGACCCACCTTGGCGACATACACGGTATAGATAAAAAGACCGATCACTATGGACGGTGCGGATAACAAAATATCGTTAATGAAACGGGTAGTGGAAGCCAACCAACCGCGTTGATCAAATTCAGCCAGATAGGTGCCCGCCATGATACCGATCGGCGTACCGATCAGGGTCGCAAGTGTGACCATCATCAAACTACCGGCGATGGCATTGAGCAAGCCGCCGGTATCCCCCGGTGATGGCGTCATCTGGGTAAATAAATCCAGGCTGATGCTACCCAGTCCCTTGTCAAGCAAGGTCAATAAGATCCAGGATAACCAGAACAAACCGAAAACCATGGCCAGAACGGAAAAGGCAAGATTCATGGCATTGATGATGCGCCGCCGCGTATAAATTGGAATCATGGTGCGTCCCTAAGTGGTATGGCCTTCGCGTTTCTTAAGTTGCGCCAGCAGCAGCTTGGAGCAAGCCAGCACGACAAAAGTAATGAAGAATAAAATCAAACCCAGCTCAATCAAAGCTGAGGTATATAGCTCGCCATCGGCTTCGGTGAATTCATTGGCCAGCGCCGAAGCAATACTGTTGCCTGGCATGAAAAGAGAAGCATGTAATTGGTGCGCGTTACCAATCACAAACGTAACCGCCATGGTTTCACCCAAAGCACGGCCAAGGCCAAGCATGATACCGCCGACCACGCCGATCCGGGTATAAGGGATAACCACATTCCATATCACTTCCCAGGTGGTGGCACCCAGCGCATAAGCGGATTCTTTCAACATGGGCGGTACGATATCGAATACATCACGCATCACTGCGGCAATGAACGGAATCACCATGATGGCTAAAATGATCCCGGCGGTTAGCATGCCAATCCCCATAAAAGGCCCTTCGAATAGCAAGCTGATTCCGGGCACTGCTCCCAATGTATTCTGCAACCAAGGTTGTATATGTTGCGCAAAAAGTGGCGCAAATATGAACAAACCCCACATGCCGTAAATGATGCTGGGAATACCGGCCAGAAGCTCTATCGCTGTCCCGAGCGGGCGGCGCAACCACGGCGGGGATAATTCCGTGAGAAACAGCGCAATGCCGAAACTGACGGGGATAGCGATCGACAGTGCGATGATTGAAGTGACCAGCGTACCAATGATGGGCACCAATGCACCGAATTTTTCAGTGACAGGATTCCAGTCTGCGCTAAAAAGAAAATTGAAACCAAAAGCCTTGATCGCCGGCATACTGCCAATGAGCAAAGAACCGATCACAGCAATGAGCACTGCAAACACGATCCATGTAAAAAACCAGGTGGTTCTACGAAATATCCGATCAAATAGCAGTTGCCTTTTGAGTTTTACCGCAGTATGTACTTTTGACATCGTTTTATTTCGTCTGGCTGAACATGCAGGGTTATATTTCTCCATAGCAATAACCTGAGCTTTTAGAGCAGCAGCAGAATAGCATCGAGTAATTTACTTCAATATAGCTTGATCTATTGCAGTGGCTAAGGCTTCGCTGTGTAAATGGCTTTGCCATCTTTACTTTTGATGTTCGCTTGCCAGGAATCCTCGATCAGTTTCACCAAGCTCTCTGGCAGCGGAATGTAATCCAATTCCAATGCCATTTCATTACCATGGGTGTATGCCCATTCAAAGAACTTCAGCACTGCTAAAGCCTGAGCAGGATTAGTCTGAGATTTGTGCATCAAGATGAAAGTCGCACCGGTAATCGGCCAACTGTTTTCACCCGGCTTATTCGTAAGAATCTCATAAAAACCTGCGGCCTGATCCCACTGCGCGTTGACAGCAGCAGCCCGGAAGCTATCTTCCACGGGTATCACATACACACCATCCGGATTCTGCAACTGCACATAGTTCATTTTGCTTTGCTTAACGTAAGCAGCCTCAACATAACCGATCGAGTTCTTGATCTGCTTGACAAAATTCGCGACCCCTTCATTACCTTTGCCACCCGTGCCAATCGGCCAAGCTACGGAAGTATCCGAACCAATTTTTTCTTTCCATTCCGGACTGACTTTGCTCAAGTAATCGGTAAACAAGAAAGTGGTACCGGAGCCATCCGCACGATGCACTACGGTAATGCTACTAGCCGGCAGGTTTACACTGGTATTTAAGCTGGTAATCGCAGGATCATTCCAGCGTTTGATTTTGCCCAGAAAAATATCGGCCAAAACTGCACCGGTTAACCGGAGTTGGCCCGCCTTAATGCCTTCCAGATTGACCACAGGAACCACACCACCCAATACCGTCGGAAACTGGGTCAGACCATTCTGTTCCAGTTCCTCCAGTGTCAGAGGCTTATCTGATGCACCAAAATCAACCGTTTTTGCCTTGATTTGTTTGATGCCGCCACCGGAACCAATGGATTGGTAATTCATGCGCATACCGGTTTTTTTCTTATAGGCATCCGCCCATTTCGCATAAATCGGATAAGGGAAGGTGGCACCGGCACCGGTAATATCAGCAGCACTGGTTACGCTGGCGACCAGCAGTGCGGTAATAGCAAACAATCCGAGACCGAATGGCAGTTTCATCTAAATTCTCCTGTCTAAAGGCAATGGGCAATGGAATCTTAATCAGAGAATGTGACAAGATGATGACAAACAGATCGCATGGGAGAAATCCTCTCAACGACTGTCAGCGATTAACCGACTGGAGGGTGCGGTAATCAGAGGTATGAAAAAAAGTAAACATAGAACCCAATTCAACACGCCCACGATCTCCGGGATCGTTGTGACACCTCCAACTAAAGAGGTGCTTGGATTAAGCGGTTTATCTACACAAATTCGAGGGGAGCGTAGATGACTATCGGTTAATACTCATATACCGAGTTGCTATATGTCTTTTGGCCTTTCTCCTGTTGCGGCATTTTTGTTTGAGAATGGCATATTTGGTTTTTTGGTTTACCCAAGAAAATATTCAGCATGAGATACGCTAAATAGAGATAAATCCCAACAATGATGCTTGAAACCATCTCCCAATCCACAGTTAACTCATAAAATCCAATACTGTAGATAATACTCAACAAAATAAAACAGACACTGATTGCTGCGATGATAAAAATATTTTCGTTTTGCATGATTCCATACTCCTTAAAAAAAATAATGGGTTATTTGTCGTGTGTATAAAATCCGGTCGCGAATTTAGATCGGTGTTTTTTACTGGTAATCGCCACGGTCTTGTCATTGCCTGTTGCGGAATGCTGAATATTTACAAATAAGGTATGCGGATCCTTACCAAAATAAATACCCGTACCTTCCGCAGATTTGTCTTTCAGCGAAGCGAACAGATACACACCGTCGCTATAGCCATCACCATCTTCATCAGGCAACGCAACCCAGATATCGCTGTTGTCGTTGTCCTCGACAATCCACAACTTGCCATCATGGCCTTTTGCCAGATTATCCGGGCTCTTGAAACCGGTTATCCCAGGCGTGGTGCCAGTTGGTTGCACTTCAAAGGGAACATTAATCCCAGGTTGAACAAAATAATTCACTTTGGGTACCGACACCAGGCTGATTGCCAATATCGCGCCGGGGCCGCTGGTATTGGCCGGATCGGTCGCATCTTCACAAGTCAGCGCTGCATACAGCACATTTCCAATGCGCTCCAAATCCTCAGGGCGACAAAAAGGCGTAGCATCAACTGCCTGAGCGGCGATCCTGGCATTGATCTGCACCTGATCCATATCCAGCGCCACCCACTCCGCTTCGCCTGTCTTGGCACTATTTTTCACCCGCAACACATACAATTGACCGTTGCTCAGGTCACCATAGTTATCCGGAACAAATTTATAGATTGAACCTTTCTTGTCCTCGTCGATAACGTAAACATTACCTTCTTCATCGATCTCAATACCTTCATGGGATAACGATCCCAGCATAGGCCGAACGTTGACTTCTTTGACAATCGTTGGCGCATTTTTTACAAATTTCAATTCGTATAACATGCCGCTTTGTGCATTGGGCGCATCAGGATCCGGCAATTGCGCGGTAATGGTTTCTTCGGCAAACAGCAGTGTTTGCCACGGTGTCCACACCAGACCATCCAAAGCTTCCCAGTCGGCACGTTGCGCCAGAATTTCAGCTTTACCGTTTTTTAAATCCACAATCGAAACAGCACCGCCCAAATATGGTGCTGTACCCGGACGCACTTCGTGAGTACGGTACAAATAACGGCCGGCATGCTTACCATTTTCGTTGACCGTATTCATGTCCCCTAGATCCGGAGAATCAGGATAAATATCCAGATGACTTTCATCAGAGACAATGTGCTGCGTGAAACCTTTCGGAATCACCCAAGGCTTGCTATTGAGAATAAGCGGATCTGTCGTGGTTTGCTCATAAGCGGAAGCAACAATGGGTTTGAATCGCATGGGGCCGTCAACAAATATCCCATCAGCGTAAACCAGTGTTGTTAATGCGGCGCATAGGGGTAATGCTACCATTGATTTCTTCATGAATTTTCTCCAAGAAATTAAGAATGACATTAAGATAGGTTTCAGGACGATCAACCGAATCAATTGCATTCGTCGCCATCACTTTATGGCCTCAACATGAAATACTGATGTCAGCCAAATGAATTTTTCATGAATGCTGTATTGCAGGACTTCTTATTTCTCTAAAGCTTACCCCTGCGCTTCTGGAGCAATTAAATTGCAAAGGAATATCCTCTCTGTGCGTACTTCTCGCTATTGTGATTTGATATGAATCAACTTTTTACTACTTACAAGCGGTAAAATAATTAATGTTTACTCTTCAATACAGGAACCTGTTCATGTTCAAGCACTCTCTTCCTGCGCCACGAATTCGGCGCCTAAAATCTCTCATACTGGTTGTTTTAATTTTGTTCTCTACTTACGGGGTTATCTCTCCCGTTCTAGCAGCATCGGACGCACATTTAAAAGGACAATTCGGTCCGCTGCACGACTGGCCGATCATACCGCTCGCTATGATGTTGATGCCGGATGGACGGATATTTGCTTATGGAACCAATACAGAAGGTGATCAGGGCGCTAAATTGCATTATGTCGTCTGGAATCCCACCTTGGGTACCGGTACCGATGCATTTGAAATACTACCGAATACTACCAACACGGATATTTTCTGTGCCGGTCAAGCGATGATTCCCTCGACAGGTCATGCGCTTATCGTCGGTGGAGATGCCATGATAAACACAGTACGCAATTACGCCAATCGAAATGTCAATATCTTCGATCCAACCACAGACATGCTCACACGTAAAACCCCGAGTATGGCTTTTAAACGTTGGTATGCCACGGCGGTAACATTACCAAATGGTGAGCATGCTGTGTTGGGCGGCCTTAGCAGCAAATTTTTTGCAGGAACACCGAAGATCCCGGCTACAGATGCTGACTTCTCATCCACGCCGGAAGTACGGAACCTGAATGGCAGTTGGCGTACGCTGAGTGCGGCAACCAGCGAAATCGCTTACGGATCAATCGGTGGAGATTCATGGTTTTATCCGCGCGCATGGGTCAATCCACAAGGCAAGCTATTCATTCTTGCCCACAGTGGCGCGATGTACAAACTGGATACATCGGGTACCGGAACGTTAACCAGGTATACGACGAGAACTGCGCAAAGCGGTTATACCTATCCAAGCATCATGTTTGCTCCCGGTCGTATTCTTTCCGTTCGCAAAAATCGCGCAGCAGTCGTCGTTAACATCAATGGTACCGGTGAGCCCGTCGCATCCTCGACCGGCCTTCTGGCAAAGGATCGCCAGCATGGTAATACGACCGTACTTGCCGATGGTCGGGTCTGGATCAACGGCGGCTCATCAACCGGCAACAATCTGAGTGGCATGTCATTAGACTCTGAGCTTTGGAACCCCAATACGGGTAAATGGACAACAGCCGCTAGCGCGGCCACAGCACGACTGTATCATTCCGCTTCCATTCTGCTTGCGGATGGAACGGTATTGACTGGCGGCGGCGGTGCATCAGGCCCGTTGACACAACTGAATGGTGAAATTTACTATCCGCCTTACCTGTTTGAAAAAAACGGCAGCGGCCTATTTGAACCTCGCCCGGAAATTATCAATGCCCCAACAGCAATCGGTTGGAATGAGAGTTTCTCAATCGAAGCCGACGAAAGTATTGCCAAAGTCACGCTGGTACGTGCAGGTGCGGTCACACATTCATTTAATAACGAGACACGTTTCTTTAATCTACCCATTCCACAAACCGGCAATACCGTGACCGTGCAGTCTCCTGCAACAGCCAACGTAGCACCTCCAGGTTTCTATCTGCTTTTCGTTTGGAGTGATATCGGCGTACCATCCATCGCCAGGATGATACAAATCGGCTAGAAATTGTTTGCTACGCTGAGGATTCAATGGAAATCAACAAGAGTTAAAACTTCTTCCAGTAGAATCGCGACTCATTGGATGGATAGAAAGCTTCCCTAAGCAACATAAATACAGAGAAGCTTTCTAAACCAGAGCGGATTAGTTAAAGTTGAAAGTCCATTCTTGCGTCCAGTCATCATTCGCATCTTTAAACGCACCGGCATAATCCACGACATCAAAGAATGCGTCATTGACAGCGGCACCACCCAGAATCAGCGGTGATCCGGTTGCCGGCAAGTAGTCACTCAGAAGAGGATCAGTTGCTTGGTTTCCGGATTGCGACAAGAACCAATCTGACGTTGTAAATGTAGCACCTTCACCATCTCTGAAGTTACTGACGCAGTTAACAAAAGAATTTACCATGGTCAGTTCGCCGGTCAAACTTCCTGGAGAACCGGCGTTCGTGAAGGTCGACGCACTATCAATCATTAAACAAGTTGGGGAGCCGGTAATGACAGAATTCCAGATATTTCCACCAGTTCCGCGACGCAATAAAACACCTTGTGTAGCCGTCTCACCAGCACGACCTATGATCGTAAAATTGGACAGAATCGGGTGAGAACGGGGAAGACTGTCATGGTTTTTGTCGTTATTGTCGGCTTCAATACCACGATCACCCACATCGGCTGACTGTTTGATCAAAACAAACTGCGCACGTCCTTGCCAGCCAGTTGCCCAATCAAAAGCATCATCCTGATTGTTAGTCAACACCAGATGTTTCATCCCAACCGTGCCACCAAACATTTCCACGCCATCATCCAGACCGGCGTGAACTTGGACATAGTCAATCAGCGTTCCTGAACCAACGCCACCCAGCGTCAAACCATTGAGTTCCTCATCCGGACGTACGGCAAATCCGGCAAAAAGAATTTGTGTATATTTAATTACCCCGCTGTTATCCGTTGGATTATTACCACCGTAAAACTCAGAGGTAATGGCTTCGTTTGGCACTTCACAAACCGGTACACCCTCATTACAACCATTCACCGGTGCATTGCCGGAGATAACCAAACCACCCCATTCCCCTGCTGCCTGCTGGTTCGGTCCGGACATGACAATCGGATTATCCGGCGTACCTTCCGCCATGATTTTTGAGCCGCGGCGAATCCACAAATAGTCAGCGCCTGATTGACCAAAAATCTTGGTGCCTGGATTGATAGTCAGCGTAGCACTTTCAGTATTATCGCCGCCAATATATACACCACCCGATAAGATCCAATTGATGTTCTTTGTTAGCGTTGCATTGGACTTAATTTCGCCACTCAAAACACAAGAACCTGCAGTAGGTCCTGATTGGGCAAAACTCGGGCATGTTTGGAATGCATTATTAGCCAGTTGATCAACGGTAAAACGCAATGGATTAGATCCAGGCACCAACTTTAATTTAACGTAAAAATCATCAGCGCCGACGACAACCGATGACACATGCACCGCACTCGTATCGGAATCATAAACATTACGCTGTCCTGTCGTTGCTGAGATAGGATCTGCAGCAATCAACTGTAACTCATTTCCACTCAGTTGTAATTTGGCGTTATAGAATGCCGACGATCCGCCACTCAAAACCTCAACAATAGGAAGATCTACAATACCCGATGCCGGATCAAAAGTTGCGGTAGCTGCATATCCATTCAATGTAACAGTGCTCAACAAAACCGCCGATGCAATTCTCAATTCTTTCTTTATATAGTTTAATTTAAACATAATTCGCCCACCTCCAAGTTTTTATTAGGGTGAGCCAATCTAACAGGCCAATATGACAGGCGTATTACGTTCACATGAAAAATGAACATCGTGATGACAAGGATAGTAAGCAGGAAATGTTTTCCTACTTACGTATTTAAATGAGTAGCTTATCAGCTAAAAACGCGACCAATGATCTGCAACAATTTGTCCGTTCTCGATGATAAAGCGATAGTTGTACTGATCTATTTTATAGGTCCACACCTCCCGTTTAATATAGATAATTCCACCAAACGCCCTAGTTTGAATAAGCCCCAAATCAGTCCGCACATTCGGCTCACCTAAATTGATCAGCAACTTATCTGAAAAATCTCCTTTGGAAATGATATTGCCATTTGGTGCACGAAAACCACACAACAACATGATCGCGATAATAAGGAATAATAGTTTCTTCATGATCAAATCCTTTCTATATTTGCTTTAATCAGACCCATGCCTGATTGACAATGACTACTATAGTTTGAAGAAAATTAATGCATGCTGAACGTGTTGGTAAAGCACGTGCAGTAAACTGCAAATGCTTAGTGCAAATGAGCGTGACAGAATGACCAACCATCAACCACCAGTTCACACTGGCAGCAAGAACGATAGTGGCGTTGATGATATATTTCATTTAGCCATGGAAATAAAATGCTGAATTTTGCTGTCCAACTAATGGCTACATTACAGAGACAAATCAGTTGTCACATATGCGAGACCATCCGAATAAGGAGGAATAGCCATGGCAAAAGATAAATTTAACGGAATGAAGCGTGCGGCAGACTGGGTTGGTAGAAAGGTTATAACCATTAGAGAAGCTGAAAATGGATTTTTTATTATTCCCAAAGGCACCAAAGGTGTAATAACGTCGCAATCCAATACCGGGTTAGTATTTGTGGGTGACAAGTGTTGTTGCTGCGGCGTTCAGACTAGAATATCACGTCTGCCATATCACGCTGTTCAACTAAACACAGAAGAAATCTGATACGAAGTTAAAGGGGAGGAATGATGGCTATTGAGTTTATAGCGGTTACTGACATTAAATTGGGTGCGATTCATCATGTGAACGTAGCTCATATTATATCTTTCGTCGCATCTGAAGGAGCAACGGTACTGCTGCTTTCATACAAATTCACATTGAATATAAAAGAAACACCCGAACAAATTCTATCCAAAATGAAAGAATTGCAGATTGATGTGGAGAAGATGGAATGATCGAACTATTAGGCTGGATGGGGTTGGCAGCTTCTATTGTCATGATGATTTATCATCAATACATGCACTCAAACTACGATCAGGTATACAGGTTTATTAAAAAAAGATACGGTTCCGGTGCCGACAATATTGAATTTCCTTCTAAAGAGGATCACTCTCAGAAAATAAAAAAATATTCTTACTACACTGCTTTTTGTGCAGCGGGTTTGATAATTATAAATTTGTATTCTCAATATCAATGAAATCAAATATGCATCGACGCTGGAATGACTGAAGAGGAATTTTTAAGCAAGTCAAGCCAGAACATGATTGAAAAATGCGTCAGGAACCTATTAACCAAACATTGGAAAGAACGATGAGCGAAAAAATAAAAGTTGCTTTATATACAATCATTTTATTAGCAATATTTATATCCTGGTCGATATATTCTAATGACGAAAAAGAATCGTGTGAATCCAGCGGCGGCGTTTATGCCAGGCAAAATATGGGCTGGTCGTTTGAATGTATAATCAAATCTCCCAAAGTAGAACCATGAGCACCTGGCAAAATTACCGGAAGATACGAAGTAGACCGACTGCAATAGCAAACTACGCCACAATTAAGAAATTCTGTGCAGATACAGATTATCTACCGATGCGGTTCGATCAAAAATCACCCGTGGTGACTACTGGTTAAGTGGCAAGAGGTACACTAAAGTGCCAGATGGCAGAATTTTAATTGACCTAGACGGGTATCACAGATGGGTGGAAAGTATCCAGGAGTGCGAGAATCAAACAAATCCTCAATTGAGATCGACTTCTACTACTGAACAGTCAGGTACTCTTTCAACGTTATTTAGCTAATTCACGGTAGAGCTGATCAAATTCGCTTAGGCTTTGCGCAAAAGCATCCATCGCTTGGCGACGAGGCTGGCCTTTTTCTTTACGTTCGATGTATTCCCGCAGCGCTTCATCAAGTATTTCTTGAAGAGGACGCCCCTCAGATTCAGCAATTTTTTGCAGTGCAGTAAGGATTTCTGGCACAGCTTGAGAGGGAAATTTTTCACGGGTAGTGTTAGACATCAAATATCACCATATCCTGATGTTTTTGAGAGTTTTATGATACGCTGAAGGTTGTTTTTATCCATGTATTTATTCCTGCGTTACGGGGATAAACCACATACAGGCACTCTAATCAATAAATGAACCAGAGCAAATCAAATAGCATACAAAGATTTGGTAGTTTCTTTATTCAACATAAAGAAAATGAGGATAATTATTTTATCCGTAACGAGGAAATTAGTGCGGATGATTCAAAAAAGCTAGATGAATTAGAAAACACTATTTTTAGCCTACAATTAATTACATTTGCTCTCGATGGGGTCGAAAAAAATTATCTGGAACTTATCAGCTCAATTGAGAATCATGAGACTCATTTGAATAATTTAGGTAAAGAAAATTTAAATGCACTACCCATTCTTGATGTTATAAAGGGAAAGCTTTCTGTCTCACAAAAAATCGACAATTTTTTATCGTCAACAAGTGCGTTTCTATGTCGAACTGACAAACAGCTTCAATATATGTATGAAAAAAATTCCTCTGAATACATGGCATGGGATAAATTAAGAAAAGACCTTCACGCATCGAGTTTTTCGTACAAATTCATATATCAACTTCGGAATTACAGTCAACATAGGAATCTCCCATTTAGTAGATATCTGGTCAGCGGCGAGTCTGAACCAGTGAGTAATCACATGATTTTCAAGGCAGATATTATAGTAGTGCGTGACAAGCTTCTTGAAGATGGAGAAGATTTATGGAATGCTTCTACTAAAGCAGAACTTAAAACTCAGCCTTCAGAGTTTGATTTATTACCTTTTATCACAGAATACCTACAACATATGCGACAACTTTGTTTGGAGGCATTAAGGTTTAAAAACGTACAATTTGTCGAGTTAAATAATTACTTAGGTGCCATAACATCAAAAAATCCGGCAGATACTATACCTATCATCTATGTAGGAGAATCAGAGTCAGAAAATTCTCCCCCACCAAAAGCTAAAATAATTCCAATAGAGGAATTTAAATGTCTTCTCAAAGAATTTAACCGCCTTCTTACAATATTCAAACCAGAGTAAAACTTAAATGGAGATGCATTTAGAATCAGTCAACAAAAATACTTCCTTGTTTTTAGTATTATTTTCATTGACTTGACAATTTTAAACTTTGATTATCAAAACTCAGTTACCAAATTTGTCCGCACTACTTTTGGGAAATATATCGTCTATAGCTCTCTCTAATCTGCCCCCAATCCTTATGCCCCATTTCCTCTGCGACCTGCATGTGATGCTCACCTCTGGAAAGCATTGTTGAATGCGAAAGTGTGAAGGGTTGGGGTTCTCGTGTATGGATCGGAAGATTCTTTTACTGGCGGAGAAGGCGGGATTCGAACCCGCGGTACGGTTTGAGCCGTACACACGCTTTCCAGGCGTGCACCTTAAGCCGCTCGGTCACTTCTCCGATCTATGATCAGCAGGGGGCAAAGAATAAACCAGATCTGGTTTTCGGGCAAATTTGTTTTGCATGACAGCAAGATAAATTCAGCTTAAGTATTTCCAGGCAGAAAATGTCGCGCCTTGTCCAATTGCAGTGCCATCGGGTTTGTGGATATTCCAAATGATGGCTTGATCCACCAGAAAGCGTGTTCCGGTACTGGAAATTCTTACGCCGCGGTAATCCGCAATATAACCTTGTGTTTTAGCCTGCTCCAGCATACGTGCGCGCTCTTCACGATTGACCGGCTCGGCGGTAAGTCGTGAAGGGGTTCGAGTGAATTCTTCCCAATCCATGCGCCATAAATTCAGGGCTGTTTGATTACCGTAATTCAGTATCGAATCATCTTCTGCGCCATGTGAGGCTACGACAAACGCACTGTTGAACAAACGTTCCGCTTGCTCCAATGGTGTACCGCTACGGTCAACGAGTTCCTGCTTAACCCAATGCGCATAACTGTCCAGTAAATACTGGCACCATTGCACCATTTGTGGGTTTTCCCAGTTATTCTGCATAGTTGCCGGTTTCAATTTCTGAAAATCGGATTAATCAACATCCTAATAATTATCGTATTCCAGGCGGCCTTCGCGCCGGATCAGTTCGTCAATCGTGAGACCCACTGCCGATATGCCATTAAATACCGTTCCCACCCTTTTCTTGTTGAAGTGTTCCAGCATGGTCGTGTAGGCTCTGGGTGGTAGTGGGAAGAATTTGACCTCTTTCACCAGAAGCAAAGCATTCTTCATATAAAATTCAACAAATGCTTTGACTTCGGGTTTCTCGGCCGCCTTAGCGTTGACATAGATGAAAATAGGACGGGATAAAGGTTGGTAACTTCCGTTCTCAACGGTTTCGACGGATGGAAGAATACCGTCTTTGCCTCTGCCATTATCTATGGCAACCGCAGTAACCTTATTCTGATTCTCAATGTAATAGGAAAAACCAAAAAACCCCAACCCGTTCTTATGATTCGCGACGCCTTCCACCAATACATTGTCGTTCTCAGATTCAGTAAAGTCGCTGCGGCTTGATTTGGCCTTGCCAACAATAGCCTTGGTAAAGTAATCGAAAGTACCGGAATCCGCATCGGCACCATAAAGTTTGAAAGCTTCGGCAGGCCATGCCGGATTTATCTGATTCCATTGAGTGATTTTACCTTGGGCAACGGGTTCCCATATTTTCTTCAACTCCGCAACTGTCAGGGTTGTACTCCAGGTATTTTCCGGATTGACCGCCACGGTCAAGGCGTCGAATGCTACAGGTATTTCAATATACTGTACGCGAGAACTTTTGCAATTCGCCATTTCACTCTTCAGGATAGGGCGGGAAGCGTTAGCGATATCGATCTCGCCGCGACAAAATTTCTTGAAACCGCCACCGCTGCCGGAGATATCAACGGTCACTTTAACAGCATCCTTTTTAGCGGCCTCAAACTTGTCCGCAACTACTTTCGTGATGGGATAGACGGTACTGGATCCGTCTATTTTGATAATCGATTGCGCACTAGCAATACCGGCAGCGCTAATTAACATACTCAATAAAAATGATGTACTCAGCAGCTTAAGGTTATGTAATCGCGACATTTCACCCTCCATATATTTGAAATGGCTCCACATGCATGGTAGTTTCAGAACTGCTATGTATCAAAATATACCGCATGTTTTTAAACAATGACAGCATCATGATCAATCAGAACCTCAGCACTAGCAAGATGAATAGAGAACTGAATCTTAAGGAATCCAGAAAAATATCTGAATTCCCGGTTTTTTGTATAAAACTTGATTTGCCGTCTGTTTAGATCACTTTAGAAATCTACTGTAACCTGTGTCAGGAATGCGCTCAAATCGCCATTATTCCACCCATGAGTACGTGCACCGGCACCACCTGCATAACCATCGGTATTCGTAGTTGGCGTTCCCGCTGTATTGATATTTAACATATGAATGATGTTGGTTTGAAATTTGACGTTCGAGTGCGGATACCAATTTAAACCGAACCTCACCATATCGGCTTGACCGCCCTTGATGACACCGGAATTCATATTGATGTAATCATAACCCGCAGCGATTTCCCATGCACCCCAGCCTGAACCGTTCCACTGAAACGGCCGGTTAGGCTTAATCCGGTTTGCTGCACCGTTTCTGACGTGATAAGCCTTGGATTCTCCTGTCAGGAAGTAACTTGCGAAACCGTAATAACCAGTCAGATGCTCACCATCATAGCCAGTACCATTGATATTTGTACGTAAAAATTCGCCTTGTGCCGAGAATGGGCCATAAACGAACCAGGCTTCCGCACCATAACGATCATAACTATTGATACGACGGTGATTCGGATCACTCAATGCGCCTGTACTCAAGTTACCGGTATTCAGGATATTGGTACGATCCACGTTGGTTCCTGGGAACGCAAAGAACGACATCCCACCGCCGCCGCCATTGGATCCTTCACCAACCATAGTACCGTCAGCACGATATTGCGTATTAACCGCGGTATGCCCTGCAGAAATACCGACATGCATGAACTTGGTTTCATCTTCCATCCATGGCCTGCCACTAATGCGACCGATACCTTGCCAGCCCGTATCACCAGAACCGTTGTTACGGCTCTGATTACCATTAGCGTTAACTGAGGTGGAGGCGGCTGACCAAGCGCCGATCGGTTCTGTTTGGAAAGCCAGCCCAGTTTGCCAGCGCTGCACCGCATAATTGACGCCAATACCGGTTTTGTACGTATTGGGATTGTCGACGAACGAGTTAACCGACATATGACGTTCAATGAAGGTGAGATAGCGGTTGCTGGCGGCTTCTTCCAAACTGAACGGTTCTTTGAATGAACCAATTTTATAGGATAGTGCATTGGTATGATTCAATCGCACGAAAGCGTCGGTAATGCCGGATCCAACCGAACCATTACCACGACTGAAGTCATACTCGAATTTATAATCCCATATTTTGTAAAAAGTACCTTCAACACCCAAACGCGCACGACGGATATTCATGCCACTATTCAATTCATTAGGTAGATTGGTTCCAAAAGCAGGGTCAGGATCATTGATAAAATTGTATTGCGCGGCAGGTTGTATCCGCCCATTGAGCGAGACTGAAAAATTACCATCTTTGGTTGACCAGTGCAAACCACGGTCATCGAAATTCCCATGTATTTTCTCGACTTCCTTGACCCGTTCTTCGAGCACTGAAACTTGGCCTTTAAGCTGCTCCTTCTCAGCCTTTTCCCGCAATCTTGTCAGGCGGTCACCTGCTGGCTTATCGCCTGTTTCCACTCTCTGGTTTCCATAGCCTGAAGCTGATTCTGCTGCAGTTTGCGTCGGCGCTACGAGTACTTTGGACGTTTCTGTTTTAGCAGAGGCTTGTCCGGATTTTTCGTACGTACCCATATGCACTCGACCAGGACCAGGTTCCGCAAAAATTTGTTTGGTTTTTGTATCAACATATAAATCCAATGCGTAAGCATCGGATATAACGCTCAAGTTTATTACAGTTACGATTGCCAAAATGAGTCTGAATGATTGCATAATTTGTCTTTGATCCAGATGTTGAAAAGTAAGTCATATACGATGGCAATCGTTATATAGCAGCAATGTTACAGTTTTATGACAGTTACATTTTTTTTGCAGTTTCGTGACAAAGATTTTTACCCATATCCGAGCATCAAATTGCAAATAACCTAACTTATTGATTGTAAATCAATAAAATATTAAATGTATCTATGTCAACACAATAGTTACTGTACTCAATGCATGACTGGATGTTTGGATGTGAATAGATGGGAACTTTCACTGAGAGATAACCTGTCTAAATAATGTTGAGGTGGGGATTTGATTTTCCGCACTGAACATCTAATTTCTATTAGCTAACTATAAATTAATAGGAGGTAATAAAATGGCAACAACATACGGCACGACAAGCGCGAGTTCGAGCGCTAACTATGACATGTCGCTGTGGTACGATTCGAAGTACTACAAGCTGGGCATGCTAACGATGCTTTTGGTAGCGATATTTTGGATCT
>WBZX01001083.1_pt1 | contig 21658 bp, 19 predicted proteins | sample 5204211 | NCBI WGS metagenome assembly WBZX01 (sample SAMN12344362, study PRJNA552823) | activated sludge metagenome | biome: Activated sludge suspended growth; feature: Nitrification reactor; material: Wastewater; isolation source: activated sludge from nitrification reactor of wastewater... | reverse complement strand
AGGGCACGCCCGGCGACCCGGCCGAGATCGCCAAGCAGATGGAGGAGGTCGCGACCTACCGCGAGCAGAACCAGCCCATCAAGGAGCGCACCGGCGGCTCGACCTTCAAGAACCCGCCCGGCCATTCCGCCTGGAAGCTCATCGACGCCGCCGGCTGCCGCGGCCTGCGCGTCGGCGGCGCCAAGGTGTCGGAGATGCACTGCAACTTCCTCATCAACGACCAGGGCGCCTCCGGCGAGGACGTCGAGCGTTTGGGCGAGACCGTGCGCAAGCGCGTCAAGGCGGCGAGCGGCGTCACCCTCGACTGGGAGATCATCCGCCTCGGCGAGCCGGTCGCGGGACACGCGAAGGGGGAGGATCTGGCGGGGTGACCGCCATCAACTGACCGCCCGTGTGAGCCGTCGCCGCTGGCTTGTGCTCGACGGCCGCGAGGGCAGTGTCCGGGGACGTTATTGCTAGTGTTGCGTCACTGACGCTTGGTCCCCGGTTGCTGCAAGGCGGTCTGCCAAGCGTCAGTGACAAAAGCAACACTAGAATCATTGTGTTGCTAGTGTTCCTTATGTCTCAGACATTTGCTCTGAACCTAGCCGCGAAGGGAAGCAAATGTCTGAGACGGAACACTAGCATTGATTTGATAGGCCGGGTCCTGTTCCCGCGGTTACTGCGCCCCTGGCCGAGCTACTGCAAATTCAACATTGACTGGTGCATCGCGCCGAGCCCTCGCGAAATGGCAGGGAATTGCCGGAACCGCAAACAAACTCGATTGGCGTCCGTCGCCTCAAGGAGAATACAGAAAATGGACTCGAAGCTGAATATCGGAATTAGCGAAGTCCGCTCCCTTTCGGCCGCCGATCTCGATGCGGTGTCGGGCGGCGTTCAAAGGGTAGCGTTCCGCTTCACCGTCGCAGGCATGAACATCTCCGGGAATTATGACGACCAAACCGGAGAGTATAACGTCGGCGTCAATTACGATGGAAAGTTCATAGTTCAAGGCGGAAAAGCGTGAAGAGCTTCCGACTGAGCCACAGGCAACAACACCGGACCGACGTCCGTCACATCGAGGAGAGATGAGTATGAGCCCCAAACTGACCCCTGGAATGAACGGAATGCAAGCGCTTTCGGCCGCCGAGCTCGACGCCGTGTCCGGCGCCGCTTACAAGGAGGCATTCAGCTTCAGCGTCGCGGGTATGAAAATTTCCGGCGGCTATGACGACAAGACTGGCGGCTACGGCGTCAGCGTCGATTACGGAGACAATTACGTTTGGCAAGGCAAGTTTTAGCCGCTGCTGCGAATATGGAGAAATGGATCGCGGGGACACCGGCTTTCGCCGGTGCAGGCGAGTCCTGCGATGACATGGGAATGACGGAGCCAGCGGGCACATGCGCAAGTGGATCATCATCGCCGTCGCCGTCATCGCCGCGTGGACGGCGTGGCCGCTGCTGACGGCGGCGTCGATCCGCTCGGCCGTGCTCACAGCGGACACAACCAAGCTTGAGACCAGCGTCGACTGGCCGGGCGTGCGCTCAGGGCTCAAGCAGTCGCTCCCGGCCTACCTCGCGGGCAATGGCGTCGTCGCCAGGACGCTGGCCGTGCTGCTCGGCAGCTCAGTCGTCGACACGATCCTCGATACCTACGTGTCGCCGCAGGGTGTCGTCGAGCTGATGGCCGACCCGGAGATGAGGAAGAACCTCGACCTGACCAACCTGCGATGGGCTTCCTTCTCCGGCAGCCCCTTCGCGTTCGAGATGTTCATGCGCCCGCCGGCCTATCCCGACACGCGGGTCATCAACACCTTCCGCTTCACCGGCCTCGGCTGGCAGCTCGCCAGCGTCCGCGTCACCAGCGCGCCCTGAGCGGCGGCGCCCGCGACGCCGAAATATTTTGACCGCTATCGGAATATGAGTTTCTCTCCTCGACGCGACTGCTCGGTAATCCAACTGAGGGGGGGGAATCATGACGAGACGCGCCGCCAAGGTCGTGCTGGCAACCGCATTTTCAGTGTTGTCGACCGCCTGCGCATGGGCTGCCGACAACACGGCCCTCGCATGCGATATCGCCGGGCCGCAAACGCCTCGAGACATCGCGAAAAAGGCAGGCAAGCAGATGCCGACTTGGCCGATCGCCTCGGCGCCGACCAGCATGAACCTCTGCAATATCCATTTCCACGTCAACGCCGAGCACAAGGGTCCGGACTTCTCCATCGATGCCGGCAAGGGCGAGCACGGCGGCTTCAAGTGCAACGAAACCACGAAGCTGAAGCCGGCCGAGCTCAAGGAGGGCGACGCACATGATGGGCACGGAGGCGCCGGGCACGGTGGGGCCTGTCACGGCGTGAAGCCCGGCGACACCATCGAGGTGCACTGGGTCTTCTCGTCGTGCAACGTCGGACCGGGAGAAGGCCTCGGCGCCTGCTCGTCCCCGAGCTGCACCAATCCGACCCTCAGGGTCGAATCCCAGGTGTTCCTCGTCGTCAACGACGCCGGCTCGACATCGAAGGTGATGAAATTCGGCGATTTCGACTATGCCGGCGCGCCCAAGGGAGGGCTGCACCAGCCGAAGGCATTGCCGGCGACGTCGACGCCCGTCGTTTTCCGTGGCTCGACGACGGGCCCCAAGTACACCGAGACGGCTTGCTCGCCGTTGCAGGCGACGTGGAGCGTGCGCCCGAAATGCGCCAAGCTCGGCATCAAGTCGCTGCACGAGTGGTGCGCGAAGAACGTCTTCAAGGAGAACCACGGCCACGGCGTCCGCCAGATCGTCACCTCGCCTGCGCGATTGGACCAGATCCGCTGAGCTGAAGAGTAGCTGCGCCGCCGCCCTGAACGCGGGTGGCGGCGTGGCCTATGCGCTCCGCCGCTCGCCTCCCGCCCCGCGCTGCGCTATTGACCGGCCACTTCTCACGACCGATCAGCCTCGCCTGCAGGAGCCCGCACGCAAGGGACTGCTCGGCATGGAGATGCGCACGGACCAGAAGCTGTTATAGTTCACCCATGAACGAGCGAGTGAAACGATTGGCCGAGCAGGCGAGCAGGCTCTCGCCCGCCGAGCGTGTCGACTTGATCGAGGACATCCTTCAGAGCCTGGATGCGGCCGATCCCCGGCTCGATGGCCTATGGGCCGCCGAGGCCGAGGATCGGCTGGCAGCCTATAAGCGCGGCGAGATCGCCTCCGAGGACTTCGACGCCGTCGTGACGCCTCCTTCGGCCGATTGATCGTGAAAGTCCGGCTGCTGGCCCCGGCGATTACCGAATACCGCGATGCAGTCTCGTGGTATCGCGCCTCTGGGCCAGGGATCGCCGAGCGATTCATCGAGGAGCTGCGATCGGCCCGCGAGCAGATCGTCGAACGCCCCACGCATGGCACCCCATTATTCCCGGCATCCGGCGTTTCCGGCTCCGGCGCTTCCCATATGGCATCATTTATGCCGTCGAGCCCGGCGCCATAGTGATCGTCGCCATCGCGCATCTGCATCGCGAGCCGGAATATTGGCGAGACCGACTCCCGAAAGGCTAGCCTGATCGCCGCTCATCGATGAGTCTCCGCCCTCGCCTCCCGCCCCGCGCTGCGCTATGGACCGCGCACGTCGCACGATCGATCAGCCTCGCCTGCAGGAGCCCACTTCCCATGGCATCGCCGAACCTTGGTCCCGTTCCGCCCCGCACGTTCCGTCGCATTGCCGTCCTGAAAGGCGGGCTGTCGGCCGAGCGCGAGGTGTCGCTCCGGTCCGGCGCCGCGGTGGCGGAGGCCCTGCGCGCCGAGGGCTACGACGTCACCGAGATCGACGTCGGCCGCGACGTCGCCTCCCGCCTCGCCGAGCTCGCGCCCGAGGCCTGCTTCAACGCGCTGCACGGCCGCCACGGCGAGGACGGCTGCATGCAGGGCGTCCTCGAAACCCTCGCCATCCCCTACACCCACTCCGGCGTGCTGGCGTCGGCGCTGGCCATGCACAAGGAGCGCGCCAAGGAGGTCATGAAGGCCGCCGGCGTGCCCGTCGCAACGGCGAGGCTCGTCACCCGCGCCGAGGCCGCGAAGGGCGGCGTCATGCCCGCACCTTATGTGGTGAAGCCGATCGCCGAGGGCTCGAGCGTCGGCGTCGTCGTCGTCCGCGACGGCTCGAACGCCAAGGCCGCCGCCGAGGCGATCCTGAAGGACGGCGACCCCGAGGCCGTCGTCATGGTCGAGCGCTACGTCGCCGGCCGCGAGCTGACCTGCGCCGTCATCGCCGGACACGCGAGCGACGTGCTCGAGATCGTCCCCCTGAAGGGACTTGCCTTCTACGATTTCGAGGCCAAGTACGCCCCCGGCGGCTCCCGCCACGACCTCCCGGCCGAGATTTCACCGGATGTTAACCAAATGATCCGGAAATACGCTTTGGCGGCGCATCACGCGCTCGGCTGCCGTGGCGTATCGCGAGCCGACTTCCGCTTCGACGACACGCCCTCCGGCACGGGCGAGCTGGTGTGCCTCGAGGTCAACACCCAGCCGGGCATGACGGGAACCTCCCTCGTGCCGGAGCTGGCCCAGGCGGCGGGCTGGTCCTTCCGGGAGCTGGTCCGCTGGATCATCGAGGACGCGAGTTGCGACAGGTAGGGACGATCGGCGGTCTCGATCGGCGGGCGCAAGAGGCGCCCCGCCCGCACCACGACATGCTCCATCGCGATCCCCCCACTCTCGACGCTCCCCGGACCTCCGAGATCCCGCAATTTCTCTCCCGCCGCGCTCGCGCCCTGCCGCGCCTGCCGCAGCGCCGCCGCAGCGGCCCCGGCCGCGCGCGAATTATTCTCCCTCTCGCGCTGATCGCACTTCTGGGTGGGGGACTTGCATTTTCCTCCCTCGCCATCTCCTGGCTCACCATGCGCCCGGCCGACGCCACCCCGAATCTCGACCGGATCGCGGCGACGCTCGGCCTCGGCATCGACCAGGTCTCGGTCACCGGCCACAGGCACGCCCTCGACAGCGACATTCTCGACGCCCTCGAGCTGCAGAGCGCCGCCTCGTTCCTGTCCTTCGACACGGCCGCCGCCCGCCGCCGCGTCGAGGACCTGCCCTGGATCGAGACCGCAGAGATCGCCCGCATCTTCCCCGGCCAGCTCGCCATCAAGGTCACCGAGCGGCGCCCCTATGCCGTCTGGCGCCGCGGCGACCGCAGCTGGCTGGTCGACGTCGGCGGCCGCGTGCTGTCCCCCGTCCGCCCGTCGCAGCCGGATGGGCTCGCATCGGGCCTCGCCCGCATCGCCGGCGACGGCGCCGCCACCGAGGCCGCGAGCCTCCATGCCACCCTCGCCCGCTACCCGCAGGTGCTCTCGAGGCTCACCGAGGCCGAGCGCGTCGGCGCCCGCCGCTGGCGCCTGCATCTCGCCGGTAACGTCACGCTCGAGCTGCCCGCCGACCGCGAGGCCCTAGTGCTCGAGACGCTCGAGAGCGGCGGCACGCTCTCGCGCCTGCTTTCGGCCTCCGATCACGTCGTCGACCTGCGCGCTCCCGGCCGTATCGCCGTCCGTCCCGCCGGCATCGGCGCCCTGGCGGCCGGCCTGGCGGCGGGTCCGGCCCGCGCCAGCCCCGGGGAGGCGGCGCCGTGAGCATCACCTCGTCTGGCTGGATCGCCCGCAATCGCGTCATCGGCCTCCTCGACGTCGGCTCCACCAAGGTCGCCTGCCTGGTCGCCGCACCCGTGCGCTCCGCCGCGCCGGGACGCCACCGCATCCTGGCGCTGGCCCAGCATGCCTCGCGCGGCATGCGGGCGGGCGTCGTCACCGACCTCGAAGAGGCCGAGCATTCGGTCCGCGCCGCCGTCGCCGAGGCGGAAAAGCAGGCTGGCATCGAGCTCGACGAGGTCGCCGTCGCCATTGCCTGCGGCCGGCTCACATCGGCCGTGTTCACCGCCAACGCCGATGTCGAGACGGGCGTCGTCACCGATAACGACATCTCGCGCCTGATGGGCGGCGCCCGCGCCTACGCCGAGCGCGACGGCCGCAGCCTCGTGCATATGAACCGCATCGCGCTGCGCGTCGACGGCGCCCCCGGCGGCACCGACCCGCGCGGCATGGCAGCGGAGAAAATTTCCGCCGCCATCCACGCCGTCACCGCCGACGAGGCGCCAATCCGCAACCTGCTCGCCGTCGTAGAGCGCGCGCGGCTGACACCGGCCGGCGTCGCCATCGCGCCGTACCTGAGCGCGCTCGTCGCCACGACTCCCGAGGAGCGCCGCATCGGAGTGACTTGCATCGACATCGGCGGCGGCACCGCCAAGCTCGCCACCTTCGCCGACGGCGAGCTCATCAACGCCGATGTCATCCCGGTCGGCGGCAATCACATCACGTACGATATTGCCCGAGCGCTGCAGACGCCTCTTGCGGAAGCCGAGCGAATCAAGGCGCTGTATGGCACACTGGCCGTCGCTCCGTCGGACGCGCACGAGCTCGTCTCCTATCCCCTCGCGGGCGAGGAGGAAGGGGCCTCGAGCGAAACGACGCGGGCCGAGCTGGCCGCCATCGTCCGCGACCGCGTGACGGCATTGGCGGGCTTGGTTTCCGAGCGTCTCCAGCGCTCTGGCGCGCTGGCCTTCGCCGGCGACCGCGTCGTGGTGACCGGTGGCGTCTCCCAGTTGCCCGGCCTCGCCGGGTTCCTGGCGGGCGTCATGGGACGGCCGGTACGCGTTGCCCCTCCGCAGCCGCTCGCCGGCTGGCCGGAGGGCGAGTGTGGCCCGGCGTTCTCAACCCTGGCCGGCCTTCTGCTGGCCTTGGAGCAGGGTGGTGGCGTGATGACATGCAGGCGGCGCGAGATGCGCGCCGCCGGATATCTCGGACGTGTGGGCGCGTGGATCCGGGAGGGTTTCTGAAGGAGCGCTGAGACAGCGATGCGCGGCGGGGGCGGCGAGACAGGATGGCGGGGCCCGGAGCTGGCCCTGTGGCGCCGCGGCCGGCTGGCCCCGGGCGAATCGGGGGCGGCATGAGCATCAAGCTGCATCTGCCCAAGCTGACCGACATGCGGCCGCGGCTGACCGTGGTCGGTGTCGGCGGCGCCGGCTGCAACGCCGTCAACAACATGATCCTCGCCGGCCTGACGGGCGTCGATTTCGTCGTCGCCAACACCGACGCGCAGAGCCTGATCGCCTCCAGCGCCGAGATGCGCATCCAGCTCGGTGCCAGCCTGACCGAGGGCCTGGGCGCCGGATCCAAGCCGGAGATCGGCGAAGCCGCAGCCGAGGAATCGATCGACGAGATCCGCGGCCAGGTCGCCGGCGCTCACATGGTCTTCATCGCCGCCGGCATGGGCGGCGGCACCGGCACGGGCGCCGCCAGCGTCATCGCCCGCGCCGCCCGCGACATGGGAATTTTGACCGTCGGCGTCGTCACCAAGCCGTTCCAGTTCGAGGGCTCGCGCCGCATGCGCATCGCGGAAGCGGGCATCGCCGAGCTCAAGAAGTACGTCGACACCCTGATCGTCATCCCGAATCAGAACCTGTTCCGCATCGCCAACGAGAAGACGACCTTCGCCGAGGCCTTCGTGCTCGCCGACCAGGTCCTCTATTCGGGCGTCGCCTGCGTCGTCGACCTGATCATCAAGGAAGGGCTCATCAATCTCGACTTCGCCGATGTGCGAACGGTGATGAGCGGCATGGGCACCGCCATGATGGGCACCGGCGAGGCCTCCGGCGAGCGCCGCGCCATCCTGGCCGCCGAGGAGGCCATCTCCAATCCGCTGCTCGACGACGTCTCCCTGAAGGGTGCCCGTGGCTTGCTGCTGTCGATCACCGGCGGCCGCGATCTGACGCTCTACGAGGTCGACGAGGCGGCGAGCCGGGTCCGCAAGGAGGTGGACCCCGAGGCCAACATCATCGTCGGAGCGACCTTCGACGACAGCCTCGGCGACCGCGTCCGCGTCTCGATCGTCGCCTCCGGCATGGAGCGCGCCGCCGAGCACGCCGCCGCCTCCTACGAGCGGGCAGCCGAGCCGGCCGCGCCGCGCGCCGCCAACGGCGCCGCCCCGGGTGCCGAGCCGAGGCCGTCCACGGCGTCCGACTATGCACCGGCCCAGGCCGGCGACATCGAGCGCCGCCTGTCCGAGGCCATCCAGTACGGCCCGGCCGGCGATACCTATGACAACCCGGCCGATGCGCGCGGACATCAGCGCCAGCATCCGGCTCCGGCCCGCGAGGGCTGGCGCGCCCCCGGTAACGTCGTCATCGAGGAAGGCCTGTCGCACCTCGCCGCGCAGCCGTCCGGCCGCCATGCCGCGCAGCAGCCCGACACGTCGGCGCCGCCCGCGTTCACACCTTCGGCACCGGCCGACGTCCGCCGCGGTGGACGCCGCATGCCCGACGTCGAGGATTTCCCGCCCATGGCGCAAGCCGAATATCGGGCCAAGAGTCAGGGCCCGAATCCCGGCCCGGCTCAGCCACCGGCAGCTCAGGGTGCCGACCAGCGCCGTCGTCCTGGCATATTCGCGCGAATCACGGGCATTGGGCGTGGTGCGGATGATTCGCGTCAGACCTCCGGCGCAAGCACCCCGCAGGGCGCTCACAATGCGCCGCAAGGAGCTTCTGCTCCGCGCACGTTCAATCGCGCCCCGGGCGACTCGCGCGCTCCAGGAGCGCCGAGAGAACAGGTTGATTTGCCTGAGTTTTTTGGCGGAAAACGCAAGTAGCCGCCGGTCGCTTCAGACGCTGTCCGAGGGCTTCGGCACGATCTGAAACAAAGCGTAACAGAGTGTAAGAAAGCGTGATTTGTGCCACGCCCGAGTCACCAGCTATCGTTCACTTCGTTAACGACCTCGTTCGCCAAGTTTCGCAGGCCCGCAAACGGTGCTTCGCCCTCCAGCGACGACACCGATAACAAACAGGGCCACTCAGACGAGACGACGGATGATGGCCGGGGGTGACAGGACCGCTGGGGCACACGTGGTTCTGTTGGAGGCTTCGAGGGACGGTTGAACATGTCGAATCGATTCATCGGCGCACGTCAGACAACGGTTGCGCGCGAGATCGAGCTCACAGGCACGGGGGTGCACAGCGGAGCGCCGGTTTCGGTCATCCTGCATCCTGCAGAAGCCGAGACCGGCCTCCGGTTTATCGTCACCAAGCGCGGCCGGGTGGTCGCCGACATCCCCGCCAACGTCAGCCACGTCAAGAATCTCACGCTCTGCACGGTCATCGGTGACGACACCGGCGTCACCATCGGCACCGTCGAGCATCTCCTCGCCGCCCTTCGCGGCCTGTCGATCGACAACTGCTACATCGAGATCGACAGCAAGGAAGTGCCGATCATGGACGGCAGCTCGGCGGCCTTCGTCGAGGCCATCGACGAGGTCGGCATCCGCGAGCTTTCGGCGCCGCGCCGCTTCATCAAGGTCCTGAAGCCCATCCGCGTCCAGGAAGGCGACTGCTGGGGCGAGATCGTCCCCCACTCCGGCTTCCACCTCGACGTCGAGATCGATTTCGACACCCCGCTCATCGGCCGCCAGCGTCTGGCCTTCGAGATGAGCCCGGGCGTCTTCCGCAACGAGCTTTCGCGCGCCCGCACTTTCGGCTTCATGCGCGACGTCGAGCGTCTCTGGAAAGCCGGCCTCGCGCTCGGCGCCAACCTCGACAACACCGTCGCCATCGGAGACGACAAGATCATCAACCGCGAAGGGCTCCGCTACAATCAGGAGTTCGTGCGCCACAAGATGCTCGATGCCGTCGGCGACCTGACGCTTGCCGGGCACCCGCTGCTCGGCGCCTATCGCTCGGTCCGTGGCGGCCATCGTCTCAACGCCATGGTGCTCCAGGCCCTGTTCGCGGACGCCGACGCCTGGACGCTGGCGCAGGCCCCCTGGGCGCGCGAGACCGTGGCGCGCGAGGTCGGACTGGCCGTCGCCGCCGGCGAGTGAGCCCAGCCGCCGCCCGCATCGCCCGGCGCCCCATCGCTGATGCGCTCGATTCGCTGTTTTTCAGCCGGTTTTCCGCGAGTTGTGGCGAACTCTGTCGCCGATCGACCACATTCGTGCACTATCGACAGGCTTCGTGGGGGATCCACCGTCTGATTCGGCCCTGGGCCATATCCGCCCGATGCGGAGTTGTGCTAGCTCTCGCGAGGATTGGGAGCGGAACCCTGGCGGCGGGGCACCTCTCGAACGCAGGAATCTCGAAGGCAGGAACATGGTGCGAGAGCGCTCGACCTCTGTGCTGACCGGACGCGCATTGCGCGGCATCGCTGCCCGGGCCGCCGCTGCCCTGGTGGCGCCCGTGCTGATGATCATCGCCGGATGCGCCTCCTCCAGCGACACCGCCAAGATGCTCAACCCCGATCCGCCGGCCAAGATGTACGCCGACGCCGACAAGCTGATGAGCACCGGCTACTACTCGGATGCCGCCAAGAAATTCGAGGATCTCGACCGCGATCACCCCTATTCGCCCGAGGCGCGCCGCGCCATCGTCATGTCCGCCTACGCCTACTACAAGGGCGGTAAGATGCCGGAGGCCGTCGCCGCCGCCGAGCGCTACACCACGCTGCATCCGGGCACCAAGGACGCCTGCCTCGCCCATCACATCATCGCCCAGGCGCACTTCGAGGAGATCAAGACTCCGAACCGCGACCAGGGCGAGACGCGCAAGGCGCTGACCGAGCTGAAGACGCTGCGCGCCCGCTATCCCGATTGCAACCTGGCCAAGGACGCCGACAACCGCGTCCGCGTCGCCGAGGACACCCTCGCCGCCTCCGAGATGGAGGTCGGCCGCTACTATCAGAAGCGCAACAACTACATCGCCGCCATCAACCGCTACAAGACGGTGGTCACCGACCACCAGACGACCGTCCACGTCGAGGAGGCGCTCTACCGGCTGGTCGAGTGCTACATGTCGCTCGGCATCAAGAACGAGGCGCAGAACGCCGGCGCCATCCTCGGCCACAACTTCCCGAACTCCAAGTGGTACAAGGACGCCTACGCGCTCCTTCAGTCCGACGGCCTCGGCCCGGCCGACAGCGGCGACAGCTGGCTCTCGAAGGCCTGGAAGAACGTCCCCAGCATGCCCAAGCTGTCGCTGGGTGGCGGCAACGGCTGATCGGCTGCGCGAGCGCGGCCCAGGCGCGCGGAAGATGGCGCGCCAGATAACTCGGGCGAAATCTCAAATCGACGCGCGTCTCGCGCCCTTGAGCTTCGTCGCCAGGACCTTGTCGATGCGGCGGCCGTCCATGTCGACGATCTCGAAGCTCCAGCCGTTGCCCTCGATCGTCTCGCCGGTCCGCGGCAGGTGCTGCAGCAGCGCCAGCACGTAGCCGGCCACCGTCTCGTAGCTGCGCGCGGCCGGCAGGGTGAGCCCGATGCGCTCCGCCATCTCGTCGACCGGCATCGCCCCGGAAAGCAGCCACGACCCGTCGGCGCGCTCCGTCGCGTAGGGCTCGTCGTCGTCGTCGAGATCCGACCGGAACACCCCGGCAATGGCCTCCAGGATATCGGCCGGAGTGACCAGCCCCTCGAAGTGCCCGTACTCGTCGTGGATCAGCGCCATCGGCACCTCGGCGTCGCGCAGCCGCGCCAGGAGATCGAGCGCGTCCATCGATTCCGGGATGATCAGCGCCTTGCGCAGGTGCGCGCGCAGGTCGAGCGCCTTGCCCGCGAGCATGTCGGCAAGGACCTCCCGCGTCTGCACCACGCCCTGCAGGTTGTCGACCGTTCCTTCACCGACCGGCAGCCGCGAATGCCCGGATTGGATCAGACGCTTGCGAATGGCCTCGGGCTCGGCGGAGATGTCGACCCACTCGACGTCCGGCCGCGGCGTCATCAGCCCGACCACGGCCCGGTCGCCGAGCCGCAGTACGCCGGAGATCATCTCGCGCTCGCTCTTCTCGAGCACGCCCGCGCTCTCCGCCTCGGCGATCAGCGTCCGGATCTCCTCGTCCGTGACACGGCTATCGCGCTCCACCGACTGACCGAGCAGCCGGAACACCAGCCGCGTCGAGCTGTCGAGCAGCCACACGGCCGGCCCCGCGACGGTCGAGAACAGCTGCATGGCCGGCGCCACGGCGCACGCGATGCCCTCGGCGTTGCGCAGCGCCAGCGTCTTCGGCACCAGCTCGCCGACGATGACCGAAAGGTAGGTGATGACGGCGATGACGCTGCCGAAGCCGAGCGTCTGCGCCACCGCCTCGGACAGCCCGGCGCTCTTGAGCGCGGCCGCCGCCTGGCTGCCGAACGCCTCCCCCGAGTAGGCACCGTTGACGATGCCGATCAGCGTGATGCCGATCTGGACGGCGGACAGGAAGCGCCCAGGATCGGCGGCGAGAGCAAGGGCGCGGTCGGCCCCGGGGCGCCCCGAGGCCGCGAGCACCTTGAGACGCGGATGGCGCGCCGACACGATAGCCAGCTCGGACAGCGCGAACAGGCCGTTGAGCAGGATGAGAGTGGCGACGATGAGAAGCTCGATCACGGGTCCCGGCGGCTGGCGCGATCGGCTACCGAGCCTTCCTCGTTTCTGGATGCGGCAAACTAGGTACTGACAGGGGGCCGGTCAACCGGCGCCCGTCCGGGCCGATCGGACGCCCGCTTCCTGTTGACGCTCACTCTCGCGGGCGGGCAGGCGCGTTTCCCGATGGCGCGCCATCCGCTATTCATCGCAACATGACCAGGAAAACCGCCCCCGCCGCCGTCCCTGTCGATGACCTGACCGAGGCCCAGGCCAAGGCCGAGCTCGCGCGGCTTGCCGCCGAGATCGCCCATCACGACCGGCTCTACTATCAGTCGGACGCACCAGAGATCTCGGACGCCGAATACGACGCGCTTCGCCGCCGCAACGAGGCCATCGAGGCCCGCTTCCCTGATCTCGTCCTCGCCGGGAGCCCATCGGCCAGGGTCGGCGCCGCCCCCGCCGAGGGCTTCGGCAAGATCCGCCACGCCGTCCCCATGCTGTCGCTCGGCAACGCCTTCGCCGACGAGGACGTGACCGAGTTCGTCGCCCGCGTGCGCCGCTTCCTGGGGCTGCGCGACGGCGACACGCCCGCCATCACCGCCGAGCCCAAGATCGACGGCCTCTCGATCTCGATCCGCTACGAGAACGGCCGCCTCGTCCAGGCCGCCACCCGCGGCGACGGCGCGGAAGGCGAGAACGTCACGGCGAACATCATGACGGTGCGCGAGATCCCCCATCATCTGAAGGGCCGCGGCGCGCCGGACGTGCTGGAGGTGCGCGGCGAGATCTACCTCGGCCACGAGGACTTCCGGCGCTTGAACGCGGCACAGGCCGAGGCGGGCGCCAAGGTGTTCGCCAACCCGCGCAACGCCGCCGCCGGCTCGCTGCGCCAGCTCGACCCGTCCATCACGGCGAGCCGCCCGCTGCGCTTCTTCGCCTACGCCTGGGGCGAGGTCTCGGAGATGCCCGCCGACACGCAGATGGGCATGGTCGAGGCCTACGAGAGATTCGGCCTGCCGGTGAACCCGCTCATGACCTTGTGCAAGAGCGCGGAGGAGCTGATCGCCTACTACCGCGACATCGGCGGCAAGCGGTCCTCGCTCGGCTACGACATCGACGGCGTCGTCTACAAGGTCGACCGCCTCGACTTGCAGGGCCGCCTCGGCTTCGTCTCGCGCTCGCCCCGCTGGGCCATCGCCCACAAGTTCCCGGCCGAGCAGGCGACCACCGTCCTCCGGTCGATCGAGATCCAGGTCGGCCGCACCGGCGCGCTGACCCCCGTCGCCAAGCTCGAGCCGGTCACCGTCGGCGGCGTCGTCGTCTCCAACGCCACGCTCCACAACGAGGACGAGATCGCGAGGAAGGACATCCGCGTCGGCGACACCGTCGTGGTGCAGCGGGCGGGCGACGTCATCCCGCAGATCGTGCGCGTGGTCGAGGAGAAGCGCCCGCCGGGCTCCGTGCCCTACGAGTTCCCGCGCACCTGCCCCGCCTGCGGCAGCCACGCCGTCCGCGGCGACGACGATCCCGCCGCCGGCGAGACCGCCGAGGACGTCGTGCGCCGCTGCACCGGCGGCCTCGTCTGCCCGGCCCAGGCGAAGGAGCGCCTCCGCCACTTCGTCTCGCGGCTGGCCTTCGACATCGAGGGCCTCGGATCGGAGCGCATCGAGCTGTTCTTCGACGAGGGCCTGATCCGCCAGCCCGCCGACATCTTCACGCTGGCTGAGCGCGACGCAGCATCGCCCAAGCCGCTCTCGGAGCGCGAAGGCTTCGGCAAGCGCTCGGTCGAGAAGCTGTTCAAGGCCATCGACGCGCGCCGCTCGATCGGCCTCGAGCGCTTCCTGTTCGCCCTCGGCATCCGCCACATCGGCGAGACCACGGCCAAAGACCTCGCCGCCGCATATGGAAGCTGGCCGGCGTTCCGCGGCGCCGTCGACGCCGCGGTCGCGGGCGGCCACGGCAGCGAGGCCTATCGCGACATTGACGACATCGAAGGCATCGGCGAGACCGTCGTCGACGCGCTGGTCGACTTCTTCTCCGAGCCGCACAACGTCGAGGCCGTCGACGCTCTGTTGCGGCACGTCACCGTCGAGCCCTACGCGCGCGCCACGGTTGCATCGCCCGTCACCGGCAAGACCGTCGTCTTCACCGGCACCCTCGAGAAGCTGACCCGCAACGAGGCCAAGGCGCAGGCCGAGCGCCTGGGCGCCAAGGTGGCCGGCTCGGTGTCGAAGAAAACCGATTACGTCGTCGCGGGTGCCGATGCCGGCTCCAAGCTGACAAAGGCCCGCGAGCTCGGCGTTGCCGTGCTCACCGAGGACGAATGGCTGGCCTTGATCACTTGATCAGACGAACGACGTTCCGTAAAAAAACATCGTTCCGTTTCGCTACAACATGGCTCATGATTTACCGAAAATTAACACAACCTGTGGTTACATATCTGCATCCGGACGGATTTGCCGTGCCCCTTGTCGCACTTCTCGTCGCATCCACGGAAGCGCCCTAGCGGGTCCTCGAAGGACCGCGACCGTGCCCTTGACCGGACCGTAACGCGTCCCTTGTAGGTCCCCGCCCGCTGCGCGGCGACCGCGAACGGAGTCTTTGTAATGCGTATCCTCTCTGTCCCCGCCTCGCCGCGGGAAGAATGCCTGTCCGCGCCCATCTCGCCTCCGGCTCCGCCGGGTCGAGCCAGGCCCTTCGCGAGGCATATTCGCCCCTTCGGTGCCCCTCGCTGGCGGATCGCGCTGGCGGCCGCCTCGCTCGGCGCCGGCCTCGGCGACGGCATCTCGCCCGCCTCCGCTCAGTTCATCTGCCAGCAGTACGGCGGCGGCTTCGGATCGAGCCAGGCCGGCACCTACGCCATCGCCTGCGGCTCCGGCGTCAACGCCAATGCCACGGGCGCGACAGGCTTCGGAAACAGCTCCGAGGCGACCGGCGGACTTTCGACCGCGTTGGGCTTCACCGCCCGCGCCCTCGGCGGCAACGCCACGGCGGTCGGCTCGTATGCCCGGTCTGACGGCGAGAACGCGGTCAGCCTGGGCGCCGTGGCCATCGGCAGCGGCAACAACGCGACGGCAGTCGGCAGCGGCTCGACCGCGTCCGGCAACAATGCCAGCGCCCTCGGCGCCTCGGCCTCCGCGACGGCGCTCAACGCGAGCGCCATCGGCAGCAACTCCATCGCCCAGGGCTTGAACTCGACCGCTCTGGGAACCCAGTCGCAGGCCCAGGGCATCGACTCGACGGCTCTCGGACGCGCCGCCCGCTCGATCGGCCAGGACGCCACCGCCGTCGGCGCCTCCGCCTACGCCTCCGCCGACCTCACCACCGCGTTGGGCATGGATGCGCATGCCACGGGGACCAACTCGATGGCCCTCGGCGCCGGCGCGCAGGCCACCGGGGCATCCTCCTCCGCCTCCGGTCATGCCGCCATCGCATCCGCCGACAACGCGTCGGCATTCGGCGCCACTGCCCAGGCCAGCGCCGCCGGTGCCACCGCCGTCGGCTTCAACGCCCGCGCCAGCGAGGCCAATTCGGTCGCCATCGGCCTCGACGCGTCCGCCTCCTCCGCCGGCGCCGTAGCCATCGGCGCCGGCTCCGTCGCCTCAGGCTCGACCGCCGTAGGCACGGGCGCCGAGGCCACCGGCGCCGACAGTGCCGCCTTCGGCAAGAGTGCCGTCGCCAGCGGCGCCAACTCGAGCGCCATCGGCGAGTACGCCACCGCCTCGGCCGACGACACCACCGCTGTCGGCCGCGGCGCCCGCGCCGCCTTCCAGGGCTCGGCGGCCTTCGGCTCGGGCGCCACCGCGACCCGCGCCAACCAGCAGATGTTCGGCACCGGCTCCAGCACGTACACCTTCGCGGGCCTGACCTCGGCCGCCAGCACGGCCGCCCAGAGCGGCCCGATCCAGGCCGTGACCACCGACGCCAGCGGCAACATCGCCGCCGTAGACGCGAGCCGCCTCTTCGCCTCCACCGGTACCGCCAGCACGTCGGTCGGCATCGGCGGCGTGGCCAGCGGCGCCAACTCCATCGCCTACGGCCAGAGCTCGACCGCGAGCGGCGACAACAGCGCCGCCGTCGGCCAGGGCGCGACGTCGTCGGGAGCCGGGGCATCGGCCTTCGGACAATCATCGAGCGCGACGGGCAGCAACGCCACCGCGCTTGGCCAGGGCTCGGTCGCCAGCGGGCAGAACGCGACCGCGGTGGGCCAGGGAGCGGCGGCCACCGGCACCGGCTCGCTGGCGCTCGGGCAGGGCGCGACGTCATCCGGCAGCAGCTCCGTGGCCCTGGGGAGCGGTGCCAGCGCCGCGCATCAGGGGGCCGTGGCCATCGGCTCCGGCGCCACCACGACGCGCGCCAACCAGGTCGTCCTCGGCGGCTCCGGCAGCACGGTGACGGCCACCGGCATAGCAACTGCGGCCAGCCGCTCCGCCCAGTCAGGCACGATCGAGGTCGTCACCTCCGACGCCCACGGCAACCTCGCCACCGACGGCGGCGCGCTGCAGAGCCAGATCAATTCCAACACCTCGCGCGTCGGCGCGGTCGAGGGGCAGGTGAGCACGCTGTCCCAGACCGTCTCTAGCCAGACCTCGCAGATCAACTCCAACACCCAGCGCGTCGGCGCGGTCGAGGGCCGTGTCACGACCGTCGAGGGCAACGTGAGCACGCTGCAGCAGACCGTGACGACCCAGGGCGGCCAGATCAGCTCGAATACGCAGCGCGTCGCCGCCGTCGAGGGCCGGGTCACGACCGTCGAGGGCAACGTGGGCACGCTGCAGCAGACCGTGACAACCCAGGGCGGCCAGATCAGCTCGAATACGCAGCGAGTCGCCGCCGTCGAGATCCGCACCACGGCCGTGGAAGGCCGCTTGACCGCCGCCGAGCAGGGTCTCGCCGAGACCCGCAACCAGGTCGACACCCTGACCGGCACCGTCATCGACCAGGGCCGCCGCATCGATCGCGCCGAGCAGAAGGCCGACAAGGCCCTGCAGGGCACCGCCGTCGCGCTGGCCCTCGCCGACCCGGTCCTCACCTCCGGCGACAGCCTCGGCCTCCGCATCAACTGGGGCACCTATGGCGGCGAGCACGCCATCGGCGTCGCCGCCATGGGCATCCTCGGCCGCGACGTGCTCAGCCCGGGCGACACGCTCTCCATCGGCGGTGGTGTCAGCGTCGGCGTCGGCGACGGCTCGGTTGGCGGCCGCGTCGGCCTGCAGCTCACGTGGAAATAGAGGCGAAGCCGACGAGTGACGTCACATCGAAGAGTTCAAGCCGGGAGTTTCCGATGAGCATAGCGGGCACCACCGCCACCCTCCGCCCCACCCGCGCCCCGCGCCGCTCGCGCGCCGCGATGCTGCTGCCGCTGGCCGCGGTGGCCGCCGTGTCGGGTTCCGCCTCCGCGCTCACGCTCGCCTGGATGACGGGCTCCATGACCATGCCGTCACGGCTCGAGGCGGCCTGGACCGGCGCGCCCGTCGATGCCGCCACGGCCACGCGCCTCGTCCGCCGCGCGCTGCTGTCGCTCGACGACGCCAATCACACGGCCAATTACGCGGTGTTCCGCGACACCACCGCCGAGGCCTTCCGGGCTCGGCATTCTCCCGAAGATCTCGCCCGGATTTTCGCGTCCATCGCCCGCCTCGACCTCGGTGCCGCCGCGCTCGCGTCGCCGGACTGGAGCACGCCGCCGGTGCTCGACCCGCGCGGGCTGCTCAGGCTGGCGGGCACGCTGCCGGGCAACGGCCACCGCCTCGCCTTCGACCTGACGTTCCATGGCGCGGGCGACGACTGGCGGCTCTTCGCCGTCTCGGTGCGCGCCATCGCAGCCGAGCCGCAGGCCTGACCGGCCCGTCATGCGGGAGAGGCAGCGGGCCGTGGCGCGCTAAACTCTCACTCCGGCGCGGCCGAGCATCTCGAGCATGGTCGCGATCGACCGGAAGCTTGCGGGCGTCAGCTCGCTCTCCGGGATCGTGACGTCGAAGGCGCCCTCGACCGCCAGCATCAGCTTGACGAGATCGAGCGAGGTCAGCCCGGCGTCGACCAGGCTGTCGTCCATGCCGATCGTCCGCCCGGCGGCCTTCGCCCCGAGTTGCCGCCGCACCAGAGCCTCGAGCTTGCCGGCGGCCTCGCTGTTCGTCTCGATTTGCATCGCTTCCGTATCCGGTTGAGGCCCGCGCGCGGACCGTTTCGGGACAACCTGCGAGTCCCGCTCACGGACAAGGAAGAACCGTACCATGCCGAGCCACGCTCACGGTGCGCAGGCATGAGGCCGGCATTCCGGTGGCGTTACACGCGTCTATGCTCGCCTTCGCACCGGCCCGTGCCGCCAATTAACGCGGCGTAAAGGCTTCCCGCTGCCGCGCGGGTTCCGGCGGTGAAGGAGGAACGCAATTTGCTCCAGGGCGACCAAACCGGCCCGCTCACAGCAATCCTTGGAGCCCAAGATGTCGATCCAGCCCCTGACAAGGCCTACTCTCGAGACCCCCAGCCTCGCCTCGCGCGCCGCGGCCGTCGCCGCCGTCGCGGCGGCCCATGCCAAGGCCGTGGATCGCGACAGCCGGTTCCCCAGGGAGGCGATCGACGAGGCCCGCCGCCAGCGCCTGCTCGGCATTCTGGTGCCGCGCAGTCTCGGCGGCGAGGGCGCCACCATCTCAGAAGCCGCCGAGGTCTGCTACGCGCTCGGCCGCGGCTGCTCGTCCACCGCCATGATCTACGCCATGCACCTGGTCAAGCTCGCGAGCGTCGTCAACCACGGCCGCGGCAACGCCTGGCAGGAAGCCGTCATGCGCCGCGTCGCCATCGAGCAGCTCCTGCTCGCCTCCTCCACCACCGAAGGCACGGCCGGCGGCAATGTCCGCGCCAGCGAGGCTCCCATCGTCCGCGACGGCGACAGGATCATGCTCGACCGCAACGCCACCTGCGTCTCCTACGGCGCCGAGGCCGACGGCCTCGTCACCACGGCGCGGCGCACGCCCGATGCCGCCGCCTCCGACCAGGTCCTCGTCGTGTTCCTCAAGAGCGACTACAAGCTCACGCCCACGGTCACCTGGGACACCCTCGGCATGCGCGGCACGGCGAGCGTCGGCTACCGCGTCGAGGCGTCGGGCGTCGCCGACCAGATCCTCCCCGAGCCCTACGAGTACATTCACGTCCGATCGATGGTGCCCTGCGCCCACATCCTGTGGACCAGCGCCTGGGCCGGCGTCGCCGCCGACGCCGTCGAGCGCGCCCGCCAGTTCGTGCGCAACGTCGCCCGCAAGTCCGGCGGCCAGTTGCCACCCGGCGCCGCGCACCTGACCAGCGCCACCAGCAGCCTGCGCAAGCTGCGCGCCCTCATCACCGCCGCCGCGCGCCGCTACGAGGACGCCGGCGACGACCGCGCCACCTTCCAGGGGCTCGAGTTCCAGACCGCCATCGCGCTGCATAAGGTCGAGGCCTCCGAGCTCGCCATCTCGGCCGTGCTCGACGCCACCAAGGCGGCCGGCCTCGAAGGCTACCGCAACGACACCGAGCTGAGCCTCGGCCGCCACGTCCGCGACATCCTCTCCTCGCGCATCATGATCCACAACGACCGCATCCTCGCCAACGTCGGCGCCACGACCATGATGGTCCCGACCCCGGCGACGCTCGCCGGCTGAGACCTCCACCCGAAGCATTCACCTCCGACCTGACGAGCGCCCCGCCATGACCGCAGCCGTGATGAAGCCGACCCTCCGCAGCCCGCACGACGATATCCTCGAGAGCCTCCTCGTGCCGACTGGCATCGACGGCATCTACGCACGCTCGGGCCGTTACGAGGCGGTGGTGGACGCGCTCTCCGCGCTCATCTCGCGCCACCGCGCCGAGGGAACCGAGGTCGTCCGCTTCCCGCCCGTCATGAGCCGCCGCGACCTCGAGCGCTCCGGCTATCTCGGCTCCTTCCCGCACTTCATCGGCTGCATCAGCTGCCTCGGCGGCACCGAGCACGAGGTCCACCAGGCCGTGGATCGCTGGGAGGCCGGCGGCGAATGGGCGACATCGGCCGCGCCGACCGATCTCGTGCTGAGCCCGGCCGCCTGCTACCCCGTCTATCCGCTGGCGGCGAAGCGCGGCCCGGTGCCCTCCGGCGGCTTGATTTTCGACGTGCAGTCCGATTGCTTCCGCCGCGAGCCGTCCAAGAGTCTCGACCGGCTGCAGTCGTTCCGCATGCGCGAGTATGTCCGCATCGGCACCCCCGAGCAGGTGGCCGAGTTCCGCCAGCGCTGGATCGGCCGCGCCCGCTCGATCGCCTCCGACCTCGGCCTCCCCTATCGCGTCGAGCAGGCGAGCGACCCGTTCTTCGGCCGCGGCGGCAAGCTGATGGCCGCCAGCCAGCTCGAGCAGGCGCTGAAGTTCGAGCTCCTCGTCCCGATCTATTCGGAGGAGAAGGCCACGGCCTGCATGAGCTTCAACTACCACCGCGACCACTTCGGCACGACGTGGGATCTCGTCAGCGCGGCGGGCGAGGCGAAGCACACGGGCTGCGTCGCCTTCGGCATGGACCGCCTGGCCCTCGCCATGTTCTGGACCCACGGCCTAGACCCGGCGCATTGGCCGAGGGCAGTGAGAGCAACGCTGGGGGTGTGAGCGGGGGGCGGGAACGGGCAACGAACATCCAAGGCTCAACGCTTCGGCCGCGTCAGGTCATCTCATCATACTCTACCCCTGGGTCACAAAATGGTCGAGGATTCAATCCACCCGCGCATTCGGCCATGGATAATACAACAATGGCTTATCGGCTCGCGCCCTCATTGCATCATCAATTAGCGACGAACTTGTCCATTTCCTATCGAGTTGCTCAATCTCATCAAGGTAGGGCGCGACGGAGTAGTTGTCTCGTTGAGCATTACATATTGCGGAATGCAGATCAATCGAGCGCAGCCACGTTGTGGCTCGCTCCGGATTCTTGCTAGCCTCTACACCAAGGGCTCGGAATTGGTCGCGTAGGTCTGCAGCCCTTTTGCGCCTTTTCGGATCTTCATCCATGCCGAGCTTGAGAACTTCCCAGAGGCAGGGCGGCACATCGTTCGATGCTTGGCGATAAAATCGATGAAGGCGATCGTTGATTTCAAGTTGCAACTTCCGTTCGCGCTCATCACGCTCGTTGGTAGCGCCGCGAGCCATGTCAATCGGAAAGAACGGATAAGCGTTCACCTGATTACGCACCTTGCTAAGCCTTACTAATGTCCTCGTTCCGCGCTCGAATGCGTGCGTTTGCAAGGGGGTGGCCATGGCACGCAATCGCATCCAGTTGC
>WBZX01001082.1_pt1 | contig 21680 bp, 21 predicted proteins | sample 5204211 | NCBI WGS metagenome assembly WBZX01 (sample SAMN12344362, study PRJNA552823) | activated sludge metagenome | biome: Activated sludge suspended growth; feature: Nitrification reactor; material: Wastewater; isolation source: activated sludge from nitrification reactor of wastewater... | reverse complement strand
TGTGCGAGAGGGTGATGAGGCGCGCTCCAAGGACCAATTAGCCGTTCGCCTGAAGGCAGGCATCGCGCGCAACCTATGGGGCGATGAGGGCTTCTACACCATCATGCTGGACGAGGACCCCATCTTCCAACGCGCGAGCGAGCGGCTACAAGCCGGAGGCGGAGCGCTCTAAGGTCCACCTCGAGTCCTTTCCGGTCTTCTTGGGATCAACGAGCGCTTGACGCGCGCGTTGCGATGGGAAGTCTCCGTCACAGCCCCCCTCCATTCGCGGCCGATGGTTCTACCGTAAGGAAGGTGAATGCAGGAGCAACGTGGGATGTATGGTAACGAGAAAGGGGCCTTGCGGCCCCTTTCTCATTCGATTCGTAAGAAGAGCTCAGTGAGCAGCTTCCTTCACCTCTTCCACGGCGCCTTCGGCGGCGGAAGCGGCACTGTCCACAACAGCCCCGGCAGCATCGGTCGCCGTCTCCGCACCAGCGGAAACTTGATCGAGCAGCTCGTTGGCGGTGGCTTCCGCTTCCTTGGCCTGTTGCTCCAGGGCCTCGGTGTTCTCACCTCCACCACAAGCCACCAGAACGGCAGCCGCGGCAGCGATGAGGGCGAACTTCTTCAACATGGGTGATACCCGTTAAGAGAGTTCGTGACTTAGTGGGCAGCAGGAGCAGCCTCGGTAGCAGCAGCAGCAACCGTATCGGCCACAGCAGCAGCAGCGGCAGCAGCAGCAGCGGCAGCTTCGTCAGCAGCCTTCATGCTGTCAGCCTTCATAACAGCGGCCAAGCTATCGGCAACAGCTTTGGCTTTTGCTTCGATCTCCTCAGCGGAGGGTCCGCAAGCAACGATGAACGCTGCCATGGCGGCGAGAACGGCGAATTTCTTCAACATTGGTGAGTACGTTTGGTGAAAGTGGCCGCAAATGTAAATGTTCCGGGATCACTTCCAAGAGGTTACGCGAGAAACAGTGAAGTATCTTCGACGCTCGCTTCAAAACGACCCATCAACCCAGCTTCAAATGGCTTTCACGCTTCCCGCCCTACCCTACCCGACCACCGCTCTGGAGCCCCATATCGATGCCCGGACCATGGAGATCCACCATGGGAAACATCATAACGCGTACGTGACCAACCTGAACAAGGCGCTGGAAGGAACAGCCTTGGAGGGTAAGTCCCTGGAAGACCTGATGACAGGCATGGACATGACCAACATGGCGGTGCGCAACAACGGGGGCGGCCACTACAACCACAGCCTGTTCTGGACCGTGATGGCACCCAATGCCGGCGGGGCACCGGACGGCGAGTTGGCCACCGCCATCGGACGGGACTTCGGTTCCTTCGACGCCTTCAAGGAGAAATTCGCCAGCGCAGGGGCCACCCGCTTCGGCAGCGGCTGGGCATGGTTGTGCGTGAAGAAGGGCGGCGGACTGGAGGTCTGCTCCACACCGAACCAGGATAATCCCTTGATGCCGGGTACCGGTTGCGGAGGCACCCCCATCCTGGGCATGGACGTATGGGAACACGCCTATTACCTCCACTACCAGAACCGTCGTCCCGATTACATAGCGGCATTCTGGAACGTGGTCAACTGGCCCGAGGTGGCACGCCGGTACGCAGCCGGCAAGTGACCAGCGGCAGGCTGATGAGCAGCGCGCGGGCCAAGGTCCGCGCGCTGCTATTTTTGACCGGTGCGGTCCATCCTACTCACACTGCTGTTCATCGGGATCACAGGTCCCTGCTTGGCCAGTGGACCTTTCCGAGAGCGCCTGGGACCCGAGCAGGCATTGCTCGATAGCCTCGAAGCGGAAGGTTGGTATCCGGATACCGTGGCCGTTGGGGAGAACCAGCGGCTGATCTCCAGCGGCCTCGCACTGCTACTTGGCCCGTTCGGCGCGCACCGGCTCTACCTGGGCACCACCCCCAAAGTGGCCATCATCTATGGGGTTACCTTCGGGGGGTTCGGTATACTCGCCTTGCTGGACCTCGGGCACCTGCTGTTCAGCAAGGACCTGGAAGCCTATCGCAACAACGATCGGGTCTTCATGTGGACCCGCCGAAAGGAGCCTACTCCACCGTGACGCTCTTGGCGAGGTTGCGCGGCTGGTCCACGTTGCAACCGCGCATCACGGCCACATGGTAGCTGAACAGCTGCAGCGGCACTACGCTCAACAACGGGACGAGTTGGTCCGAGGTCTCCGGGATCTCGATGGTGTGGTCGGCCAAGCCCTTCACCACGGTATCACCCTCGGTGACGATGGCGATGATCTTCCCTTTGCGCGCCTTCACCTCCTGGATATTGCTCACCACTTTCTCATAGCTCGCACCCTTGGTGGCGATCACGATCACCGGCATGGCCTCGTCGATCAGGGCGATGGGACCGTGCTTCATCTCAGCGGCCGGATAGCCCTCTGCGTGGATATAGCTGATCTCCTTGAGCTTGAGAGCGCCCTCCAATGCGACGGGGAAGCTGTAGCCGCGCCCCATGTAGAGCGCATTGGTGGCGTCCTTGTAGATGTCCGCGATGTACTTGATCTGGGCTTCGGTCTGAAGCACCTTCTGGACCTTGTCCGGAATGGCCTCCAATTCGTTCAGCAACCGGTGGAAGTTGCTACCGCCGATGGTACCCTTCTTCTGGCCGATCATGAGTGCCATGAGGGTGAGCACGGTCACTTGCGCGGTGAACGCTTTCGTGCTCGCCACACCGATCTCGGGACCGGCGTGGGTGTACGAACCCGCATGTGTCACGCGGGCGATGCTGCTTCCCACCACGTTGCAGATACCGATGATGGTGGCGCCACGACCCTTGGCTAGCTCGATGGCGGCCAGTGTATCCGCCGTTTCGCCGCTCTGGCTGATGGCGATGACGATATCGTCCTCGTTGACGATGGGGTTGCGATAGCGGAACTCACTCGCATACTCCACTTCGACCGGGATGCGCGCCAGATCCTCGAACAGATACTCGCCCACCAACCCGGCATGCCAGCTGGTGCCACACCCCACGATGAGGATGCGTTTGGCGTTGATGAATTTCTGCTCATAGTCCTTCACTCCGCCCAGCATCACCTCTCCCTTCGCCAGGTTCAGGCGACCGCGCATGCTGTCGCGCACACTGCGAGGCTGCTCATGGATCTCCTTGAGCATGAAGTGGTCGTACCCGCCTTTCTCCAGCGCCTCCAGGTGCATTTCCAGTTCGTGGATGAACGGGGTCTTCTCCTGGTTCTTCACGTTGCGGATCTTCAGTCCGCTCTGGCGGTCGATCACGGCCATTTCCCCATCCTCCAAGTACACCACGTTCTTGGTGTGCTCAACGATGGGCGTTGCGTCACTGGCCAGGAAATGCTCGTTCTCACCGATGCCTATGACCAAAGGCGAGCTCTTCCGCGCAGCGACCAGCGTACCAGGCTGCTTGCGGTCCATGACCACGATGGCGTAGGCCCCCACCACGCTCTCCAATGCAAGCCGAACAGCCTCTGCGAGGTCCACCCGCTCCGACCGTTGGATGTCATCGATAAGATGTGCGAGCACCTCGGTATCGGTATCGCTCAGGAACGTGTGTCCGCGCTGCGATAGCTCGGCCTTGATGGGTGCATAGTTCTCGATGATCCCGTTGTGGATGAGCGCGATGTCGCCACTCGTAGAGCGATGCGGGTGCGCATTCACATCATTGGGGGGGCCGTGCGTAGCCCACCGGGTATGCCCCATGCCAACGGACCCTTTCGTGTCGCCTCCTTTCACATGGGCCTCCAAGTCGCTGACCTTGCCCTGGCACTTATGCACCGTTAGCACACCCCCATTGAGCAGCGCGACACCGGCACTGTCATAGCCCCGATACTCCAGACGCCGTAGGCCATTGATAAGGATCGGGTAGGCGTCCTTGTCGCCCAGGTATGCAACGATGCCGCACATGGGATGAGTTCAGTAAGAGGTAAATGTAAGCCGCAGCAACATCGGGTCCTGACCATCGGCCGGACCGCTCAGCACCACCCTGTTCGCCGTGACACCGGTGCTGCCCGCGAGGATCTCTATGCCCGTGTTCGGGATGGAGCCGTCGAGCACGCGTTGAACGTAGCGTGTGATGTTGAAGTGATAGGCGTTCTCCGCCTGCCTGAAGTTCCCATCGATAAGCCCCAAGCCTCCGAACTGGTCCGGCAGGTAGGTCTCCACGCCGACGGTGTCCTTGCGGAAAATGAAGAGTTGCGCCGGCGGCGGGTAATACGGGTAATAGGTCCCCTTGAGCGGCATGATCAGCTCGGCCTTGGCCAATACCTGGTCCAGGTCCGCCAAGTCCAACAGGTTGGGGAAGCGCACGGCGGTGCGCGTACCGCCGAGGGTTTGCACGAAGACCGTGGCCGAGGGCGTAACAGAGTCCTGCAGTGCAGCTGGCAGGACCCCATCCGTGGAGAGCGTGAAATCATGCACCACCGTGGTATACCGCACGCAATTGGAGTTGATCAAGAATGGCAGCTCCCGCGTCAACGTCGGCTCATCGTTCAGATCGCGGTAGTACAAGGTCACCTTCGTGTCCGTAGCGATCAGGTTGAAGTACAGGATACCTGCCTCGTAAGGGGACTGCTGTCCATTATCCACCGTTACATACAACCCCCTGAAGAAAGCCCCGAAGGCATCATTATCCGTGAAACTGGCCGTGCCGAAAGCACCGATGAAGCGCTGTGCGAGCGCGCTGGAGAGCTTGATCCTCAATTGGGGAGCCAAGCTATCCCCACTTATGTAGGGCTTGGTCGTGGGCTGCGGAGTGATGCGGCCTTCGTGCGGAGCGACCAGATCCTCAGCGAACACCACGGGCATGCGATCCGAACGATAGCCCGAATCCAGCGAAAGCGCCTCATTCAGCTCGTAGACCTGGAAGAGCTGCGGATTCAGGTTGCCATAGCCGTAGGTGGCGCCATCGTAGGCCAGCGATAGCACCAAGCTGTCGGCTACCAGCCCGGACACATTCATCCCAGCGCCGATGTTATTGGCACTCAATCGCACCTGCGTCACCAAGCCAGCCTTCACCAACCCGAACTGCGGATCCAGATAGGAGCCGACCAAGTGCCGCGACAGGCCGCTCGTTCGAATGGACGTGTCCGCGAACGTGAAGGCGTGCAAAGCCACGGTGTCCACCACTGTGCCCAAGGGGTCACCGGGCAGCAGGTCCAGTCCCAGGTCCTCATCCGGCTTCTTGCATCCGGATGCCACCAACGAGGAGACCGCCGCCACCACCAAGGTGGCACGTATCAGCCGAAAGGGGCGCAGGAGACCAGGCACGGTGCTCAAACAAGAGCGGCCTCGAGCACGCTGTGGTAGAAGTCAGCGTGGGCGTTCACCTGTTCGGCTTCTGCCGCATAGGCGAGGGTGGGCTTCTCCACGGCCTTGATGGCACTATCCAAGCCTTTGCTCAGCTTCGGACTGGCCTTCACCACCGCATCGCTGAGCCCCATTCCGAATTTGTAGAGGTCGTCCGTTGTGGGCTTGGCCAGTCCCTTGAGCAGGTCCTTGTTGAAGCCCTCCATGGACAGCTTCTTCACCAAGTCCTTATCCAACGCCTCGGCCTTTTGGTCGTACACGCTGAAGACCAGCTTGGCGTTCTCGAAGTGCGGGTCATCGGCGAAGTAGTGGCGGATGTACAGGGGGACGAAGGCCGTCATCCAACCATGGCAGTGGATGATGTCGGGCACCCATCCAAGTTTGCGAACGGTCTCCAGAACGCCCCTGCCGAAGAACAGTGCGCGCTCGTCGTTGTCCGCATAGAACGCCCCATCCGCATCATGCGTGGCGGCTTTGCGCTTGAAGTACTCTTCGTTGTCGATGAAGTACACCTGCATACGCGCGCTGGGCACGCTGGCCACCTTGATAAGCAAGGCATGGTCGGTGTCGTTGATGATCAAGTTCATCCCGCTCAAGCGGATGACCTCGTGCAACTGGTGCCGGCGCTCGTTGATGCACCCGAATTTGGGCATGAACACGCGGATCTCGTTACCACGATCCAGGATGCCTTGCGGCAACTGACGGGACACTCGCGCCATTTCCTCAGGAACGTCCATAAAGGGGGAAATGGACTGGGAAATGGTCAACACCTTCACATTCTTCAAACTCATGGGTAGGGAGATTCGGGGTACAAAAATATAGACTTCCGGGGGTAACTTCAACGGAGCCAAGTAGCTTGGGCGCCCTCCGAGCGGCCAATCCCCTCATCCTACGTGGAGATCATCACCTCACCAACGGCCATGGCAAGCTGGTCGGCCTCGGCCCGTTCGGGAGGTGGAACGGTGGGTTTCGTCCCTACCATGGGGGCGTTGCACGAAGGGCATCTGGACCTTGTGCGCCGGGCGCGTGCCGCCTGCGACCAAGTGGTTTGCAGCATTTTCGTGAACCCCCTGCAATTCAACAACGCCGAGGACCTTGCGCGCTACCCGCATCGACCAGCCGAAGACCAGGCCCTACTTGAGGCGGCAGGGTGCCACGCCCTCTTCACTCCGAACAAGGGCGACCTCTTCATCCACTTCACCCCTAACGCCTATGACCTGGGCGGCTTGGATGCCCATTGGGAGGGTCCAGCAAGGCCCGGCCACTTCCAAGGTGTAGTGAACGTGGTTGAACGACTGTTCTTCTATGTGCGGCCAGACGCTGCCTTCTTCGGAGAAAAGGACCGCCAACAGCTGACCATCCTACAACACATGGCGCGGACCCTGCGTTGGCCCGAGAGGGTCATACCGTGCCCCACCGTGCGTGCTTCCGATGGGCTCGCGCTCAGTTCACGCAACCTTCGACTCAGCGCCACGGAGCGCCAACAAGCGACGTTGTTGTCGAAAGCGCTCAACGCGATGGAAGCCATTGCCTTCAACGCGCCCGTTGCAGAGGCGGTGCGCGCAGGCTTGGATGTCCTGAATGCCGAACCTGGGATAAGCGTGGACTACCTCGGCGTAGCCGATGCGCTGACCTTGGAACCACTACAGGGATGGGGAGATAGCGCGGAGGCCGTTGCGCTCATCGCCGCACAAGTAGGCCCCGTGCGGCTCATCGACAACATGACGCTGGCGCGATGAGGTCCCCCGGCCTCACCTAGCTTTGGCCCCCGAAGGTGGAGTTCTACCACCCTTTAGCCCTATGACGATCGAAGTGCTCCGCGCCAAGTTGCACCGTGTGCGCGTTACGGAAGCCAATGTGGACTACATCGGCAGCATCACACTGGACGAGGACCTGATGGAAGCCGTGGACCTCATCGAAGGGGAGAAAGTGCAGGTCCTGAACGTGAACAACGGTGAGCGCCTAGAGACCTATGTGATCAAAGGCGCCCGCGGCAGTAGAGAGGTATGCCTCAATGGACCCGCAGCATTGAAGGTGACCGTTGGGGACATCGTCATCGTGGTCTCATATGCACGCATGACGGTAGAGGAAGCGCGATCGTTCCGGCCTCGGATCGCCTTTCCGGATGAACGAACGAACGCTCTTCGGGGGTGAAGAAGGCGCTTATCAATGCGCTGAAGATCGCGGTGCCTCTAGGCATCGGGATCTGGCTGGTCTTCCAGCAGTACTCTGACCTTGACGACAAGCAACGTGAGGAACTGTTCGCTGCGTTTCGCGGTGCCGACCTCTTCGTGCTGGGACTTGCCACGCTGGTAGGCTGGCTGGCACATGTGAGCCGGGGCTGGCGCTGGAGGTACCTCTTGGAGCCGCTCGGCCACAGGGCTGGCTTCTGGAACTGCTATCACGCGGTGATGGTGGGCTACTTCGTGAACATGTTCATACCCCGAGCTGGCGAGGCGAGTCGAGCAGCCACCCTCTATCGGTCGGAGAACGTTCCATTCGAAAAGGGCTTCGGCACCATCCTCGCAGAGCGGGTAGTGGACATGGCCGTGTTACTGGCCTTCGCGGCGGTGGCCGTTGCCATGCAATTGGACAAGTTGGACCTCTTCCGGGAGCGGATCGCTCAATTCAACACGAGCCAGAGTGACACCGCAGCGGACGGCGGGGGGATGTTCTGGTGGGTGGTCCTGGTCGTTGTCGCACTTGCCGTGATCGCAGGGGTATGGATCGTACTCACCCGTCCAACGCTCCGGGCCCGGGCCATGGATCTGGTCCGAGGCTTCGTACAGGGGCTGCAGACCGTGTTCCGCACGCGTAAGAAGGGCCTCTTCCTGGTGCACACCTTCTTCATCTGGGCGGCCTATCTGGCCATGTTCCAGATAGGCTTCTACTGCCTTCCCTCCACACAGGGCGTTCCTTTCGCAGGTATCCTGGCGGGCTTCATCGCCGGGGCCATCGGGATCATCCTCGTTCAGGGCGGTATCGGTGTGTACCCGGCGTTCGTGGCACTCATCGTAGGGGTGTACATGGCTCCGCCCGAAGGAGGGGGCCTGCTCCGCCCGGACGCGCTGGCCATGGGCTGGCTGCTCTGGGCCGCCCAAACGCTCATGATCATCGTACTGGGTGGGGTCTCGCTACTTTTGACGGCCTTGAAGAAGCCCACGGCCCCATGACCGCAGAAACCACGCACGCCACCGTCGACCGCCGCATCATCGATCTCGCGAACGTGAAGCGCCTGTGCAATATCTGGCGCATGAAGGGCGACCGTATCGTATTCACCAACGGGTGCTTCGACATACTGCACCGTGGGCACGTGGAGTACCTACAGGAAGCCGCCGCGCTGGGTGATCGCCTGGTGATCGGCCTCAACAGCGATGCCAGTGTGAAGCGCCAAGGCAAAGCACCAGATAGGCCGTTGAACGACCAGGACTCCCGCGCGAAGGTGCTCGCTGCACTCCGCTTGGTGGACGCGGTGGTCATCTTCGAAGAAGACACACCGCTCGACCTGATCAGCGCCATCCTTCCCGACGTGCTTGTGAAGGGTGGTGACTGGAGCGAAGACCGCATCGTTGGTGCCGATGTGGTGCGCGCCAACGGAGGAGACGTCCACAGCCTCAAGCTGGTGGATGGGTTCTCGACCACCGCGCTCGTCGAGAAGATCCGCCGTGGCTAAGCTCCGTTCCAAGTTCGTCTGCCAGCAGTGTGGTGCCAGCCAGGCCCAATGGCTTGGTCAGTGTCCGCAATGCAAACAGTGGAACACGCTCGTTGAAGAGGTCGTGGACCGTGTGGAGGAAAAGCAAGGCACCCCCGCGAGTGTGAAGGGGCGCAGTCCGAAGCCCATCGCGATCGATGACATCTCCGCACAGGACGGCCCGCGGATCACGTTGAGCGACCGCGAGTTCACGCGCGTGTTGGGAGGCGGCCTCGTGCCGGGTAGTATCACGCTGATCGGCGGAGAGCCCGGGATCGGCAAAAGCACGTTGCTCCTGCAGACGGCGGTGCGCAATCCTACCCTTCGCACCCTGTACGTTTCGGGAGAAGAGAGCGAGCACCAAGTGAAGATGCGCGCCGATCGACTGCAGGTCGGAAAGCCCAGGAGCGACAACGCGTGCTATGTGCTGACCGAAACGAACACGCAGAGCATCTTCAAGCACATAGAGGCATTGCGCCCCACGCTGGTGGTGATCGATAGCGTGCAAACGCTCCACACCGCCGTGCTGGACGCGAGCCCCGGCAGTGTGGGCCAAGTGCGGGAGTGCACTGCGGAGCTCATGCGTTTCGCGAAGACGACCGGCATACCGATGGTGCTGATCGGCCACATCACCAAGGATGGGTTAATCGCAGGACCCAAGGTGCTGGAGCACATGGTGGATTGCGTGTTGCAGTTCGAAGGGGATCGTGACCATGCCTACAGGCTGCTGCGCCCACTGAAGAATCGATTCGGCAGCACAAACGAACTCGGCATCTATGAAATGCAAGGCACCGGCTTGGCCGAGGTAGAGGACCCCAGCCAGGTGCTGCTCGGCAGCCGTAGTGAGCGACCCAGCGGCGTTGTGGTCGCCGCCACGATGGAGGGGATGAGACCGCTGCTGGTGGAAGTGCAGGCGCTGGTCAGCAGCGCCGTCTACGGAACGCCGCAACGCAGCTCCACCGGCTTCGACCTACGCCGGATGAACATGCTCCTGGCCGTCATGGAGAAACGTTGCGGGTTCCGGCTTGGCCAGAAGGATGTGTTCCTGAACCTGGCCGGTGGCTTCCGCGTGGAAGAGCCCGCCATCGACCTAGCCGTGGTATGCGCCGTGCTCAGCAGCAACGCGGACATCGCCGTACCGATGGATAGTTGTTTCGCCGGCGAGGTAGGCCTCACCGGTGAGATACGTCCCGTGACGCGCACGGAACAACGCATCGCTGAGGCGTCGAAGCTGGGTTTCGCGCGCATCTTCGTTCCGCGGGGTACCAAAGGCATCGCGCCCGTCAAAGGCATCGACGTGGTGCAAGTGGCTCGTGTGGAAGAGGTGCTCTCGCACCTTTTCGGCTAGGTCCAACTCCCCTTCGCACGGATCGCGAAAGGTTGCCTGCAAGCAACCCATTCGCTGGTCTTCGTTCTAGGCACATCCGCAGCGTCGCCACCACTCTTCCGGCGCCACGGATCGCGAATGCCGACCACGCTCATCGGACAGTATTTCACCACCGTGCTCTTGGAGCCGAGACTACTGGAGCAACGATACCATCCCCTCACCCGCTTTTCCCCAGCCCTGCTCAAGGAAGCACGAAAGGCGCGTGAACGGTTCACGCGCAAGGGCGCATGTGCCTTGCTCCTGGTAATACCTCCGGGGATACCCGTGGACGCACCCTCCACCAACGAAGACCACTGGCGTGAGGAAAGTCAGCAACGGAAGGTGATCGCGTTGGCGGTGGTCGCCGAGGACAGCACCATGAACGCGGCCACCAAATTCTACTTCCGCTATTACCCACAGGCCTTCGACGCCAAGGTGTTCGCCGCAGAGGACGAAGCGCTCGAATGGTTGAGGGCGAAACTCACCTCGGCCAGCCCAGCGTGATGACCACGCGCAAGAGTCCGGAAGATCCGCACTCCTAGCGTTCTAGCACCTCTACTTGAAGGCCGGGATACCGGTGACATCCGCTCCGGTGATCAGCAGATGGATATCGTGCGTACCCTCGTAGGTCACCACGCTCTCCAGGTTCATCATGTGGCGCATGATGGGGTACTCGTTGGTGATACCCATGCCGCCGAGGATCTGGCGCGCTTCACGCGCCACCGTCAGCGCGAGGTGCACGTTGTTCCGCTTGGCCATGCTGATCTGTTGCGTGGTCGCCCGGCCCTCGTTCCGCAGAGTACCCAATCGCCAGGTGAGCAGTTGAGCTTTGGTGATCTCCGTTACCATCTCCGCCAGCTTCTTCTGGGTGAGTTGGAAACCACCGATCGGCTTCCCGAATTGGATACGCTCCTTGCTGTAGCGCAGTGCGGTATCATAGCACTCCATGGCCACGCCGAGCGTACCCCAGGCGATGCCGTAGCGCGCGCTGTCCAAGCAGCCCATCGGCGCGCCCAACCCGTTCTTGTTGGGCAGCAGGTTACCCTTCGGCACCTTCACATTGTCGAACACGAGCTCGCCGGTAGGACTGGCACGCAGGCTCAGTTTCCCATGGGTGGTCGGGGTGGTGAAGCCCTCCATGCCGCGCTCCACGATGAGGCCATGGATGCGTCCCTCCGTATTCTCGGCCTTCGCCCACACAACAGCCAAGTCCGCGAAGGGACTGTTGCTGATCCACATCTTGGCACCGTTCAAAAGGTAGTGATCACCCATATCCTTGAACGTGGTGACCATGCCACTGGGGTTGCTGCCGAAGTCCGGCTCGGTGAGACCGAAGCACCCGATCTTCTTGCCTTGCACCATATCCGGAAGCCACTTCAACTTCTGCTCCTCACTGCCGTACTTCCAAATGGGGTACATGGCCAGTGAACCCTGCACGCTGCACAAGCTGCGCAGGCCACTGTCACACCGCTCGATCTCCTGCATGATGAGGCCATAGCTGATCTGGTCAAGGCCCGGCCCACCGTATTGCTCAGGAACGAAGGGACCGAAGGCCCCGATCTCCGCGAGGCCGGGTATGATGTCTTTGCTGAACTCGGCCTTCTCGAAGCGCTCCTCGATGATCGGCTTCAAGTGTTTGCTCACATGCTTGCGAGCCGTGTCACGGATGAGCTTCTGCTCCTCGGTCAATAACTCATCCACCAAATAGTGGTCGTGGCTCTGGAACAGATCGCTCGCGGCTTTCTTCTGTGCGGTGGTCGTGGTGCTCATGCTCGATAGGGTGCCGGCGCTGTCGTCGGGGCCGCGAAATTAGGATTCGCCCGCCGCCACCCTCACCGCGCGATCCTACTTTTACCGCATGGTCCCGGTGCCTCGTTCGCATGATCCGTTGGCCGCCGACTGGATCGCGGCTTTGTTGATCGGCTGTGTGGTCGTGCTCGCGATCATCAACCGCACCGCTCCACGCACCTGGCGCATCCTTGGGCAGGCCACTTTCCGCTTACGCCTCGGAAGCCAGACGCTCCGCGAGGACGTGGACCTACAGGACCGGAATTTCCTGGGCCTGCTCTTGGTGGCTGTCCTGGCCATCGCCATGCTCGGCTGGCAGTTGTTGGTCATCCATGGCGGAGCCGTACACACGACCTACCTGACCTTGGTCGCCGGTGTGGCGGTAGTGCTCCTCGTCCAAGGCCTACTACCCCGCTTGGTGGCCGGCTTGCTGCATGTGGATGCGGGGTCCAGCGAGTACCTGTACACCGGATCGCTGCTCTACGCGCTCACAGGCATCCTCCTGCTCCCGCTGGTGACCGTGGCTGCGTACAACGTCGACTGGCGCGATGGCCTGCTCCTTTCCGGCGGCGTGCTACTTGGGCTAACGGTGCTCTACCGCTGGTTCCGCGGTGCTTGGATCGGCATGGGTGAGGGGCTCTCGCCGGGGTACATTATTCTCTACCTTTGCGCCGCCGAAATCGTGCCCGTACTCCTCGCGATCCACGCGCTCCGGTAGCCCTCAACTTCTTCCACCACCTAAGCCGATCGGCCTTGAAGATCAAGACCATCCTCGTTTCCCAGCCCGCGCCCACGGACGAGAAATCGCCTTACCACGAACTCGCGAAGAAGTTCAACCTCAAGATCGACTTCCGTCCGTTCATCAAAGTGGAGGCTGTGCAAGGGCAGGACTTCCGCCAGGAACGCATCAACATCCTGGACCATTCTGCCATCGTGCTCACCAGCCGCAACGCGGTGGACCACTTCTTCCGCATGTGCAAGGAGTTGCGCCTCACCGTGCCGGAGACGATGAAGTACTTCTGCATCTCCGAGTCAGTGGCGTACTACGTGCAGAAGTACATCGTCTACCGCAAGCGGAAGGTGTTCATCGGCAAGCAGAGCTTCGCCGATCTGATGGACGTGATCAAGAAGCATAAGGACGAGACCTACCTGGTGCCGTGCAGCGACATCCAGAAAGGCGAGATACCCGAACTGCTGGACAAGGCCAACGTGAAGTACACCAACGCGGTGTTCTACCGCACGGTGGCGAGCGACCTGAGCGACATCAAGGAGCTGACCTATGACATGCTCGTGTTCTTCAGTCCCGGTGGTATCGAGAGCCTGAAGAAGAACTTCCCGAAGTTCAAGCAGAACGGGGTGTTCATCGCCGCCTTCGGACCCACCACGGCAAAGGCGGTGCGTGATAATGGCTTCCGCCTGGACCTGGAGGCCCCTCTTCCCGAGGCACCCAGCATGACCGGGGCGATGGAGCTCTTCATCAAGCGGGAAGCGAAGAAGAAGTGACCACGGCGCGTCACCGGGCGAACCGTCCGTGACGGGCCTGCCAACCTACCGGCGTGGAACGCGCTACCTTCAGCAAACACGAGCGATTGCGCGGGCGACTGCGCGTGCAGGAAGTGGCCACCACAGGCCGCAGCGTGCATGAAGCGCCCTTCAAGCTGGTGGGCAAGCTCATGACCCTTCCGACCGACTTCCCCGCGCAGATCGCATTCGCCGTACCGAAACGCAACCTGCCATCGGCCGTGCATCGCAACCGGGTGAAGCGCCTCCTGCGCGAAGCGTATCGCCTGAACAAACATCGCTGGTACGAGCAGCTGCGTGCCTCGGGCAAGCAGTGCGCATGGCTGGTCATTTTCCAAGGGAAGGCTCCTGTGACGCTCGCTGAGACCGAACTGAAAATAACCAAGGCCCTGGACCGTTGGTTGATACAGCATGGCTAGTCCGTTCGCATGGCCGTTGATCGCCCTCGTCCGCATCTACCAGTGGACCATCTCCCCTCTCCTGCCCGGGGCCTGCCGCTACGCACCATCCTGTTCGGAGTACGGTATACAAGCCTTGCGCAAGCATGGCGCGCTGCGCGGTGGCTGGCTCACCCTCAAGCGCTTTCTATCTTGTCACCCATGGGGCGGTCATGGCCATGACCCCGTTCCCTGATCACGCACACACATGAACATCCGACACGCGAAGCCCTTCTCCCAATGGCGCACCTGGGTACTTGCCGCCACACTTGCCGGCGGTGGTGCCATCACCATCGCTGCGGGCGACAGCTACTTCGAGATCAGCAAGAACCTGGAGATCTTCACCGAGCTGTACAAGGAGCTGAACATCTACTACGTGGATGACACGCAGCCGGGCAAGCTCATGAAGACAGGTATCGATGCGATGCTGAACTCGCTCGACCCCTACACGCAGTACATACCGGAAAGCGACATGGAGGACTACCGCTTCATGACCACCGGCCAATACGGTGGCGTGGGCGCGTTGATCAAGCGGAAGGGCGATGTGGTGGTGGTGAGCGAACCCTATGAGAACTATCCCGCCATGAAGGCCGGCATCTGGGCTGGCGATGAGATCGTGGAGGTGGACGGCCGGAAGATCGCCGGCATGAACACCGATGAGGTGAGCAAATTGCTCAAGGGCCAGGCAGGAAGCACCGTGAAGGTGATCACGCGCCGTGCCGGCGGTGAGGCCACGGTGCACGAGCTCACCCGGGAAGAGATCAAGATCCCGGACGTTCCCTACAAAGGCATCGTGGACGAAACGAACCACGTGGGCTACATCAAGTTGAACAGCTTCACACAAACCGCCGGGCAGGAGGTGCGGACCGCCTTGAAGGAATTGAAGGAGCAAGGGGCGACCCACATGATCCTCGACCTCCGCGGTAACGGTGGTGGTCTCTTGCGCGAAGCGGTGAACATCGTCAACCTCTTCGTGCCGAAGAACGAACTGGTGGTGGAGACCAAAGGGAAGATCGCCGAATGGGACAAGACCTATAAGACCCTGAGCGAAGCCATGGACGCGGACATGCCGTTGGTGGTGCTCGTGGATGGCGGCAGCGCCAGCGCCAGCGAGATCGTTTGCGGCGCGCTGCAGGATCTCGACCGGGCCGTGGTCGTGGGCGAGCGTACCTACGGCAAAGGCCTTGTGCAGCAGACCCGCGACCTGTACTACAACAGCAAGCTGAAGGTGACCGTGGCCAAGTATTACATACCCAGCGGTCGTTGCATACAGAAGATCGACTATGCCCATCGCGACAGCTCGGGTACGGCCGTCACCGTGGCGGACAGCACCATCAAGGCGTTCAAGACCCGCAATGGGCGCCCGGTATTCGATGGCCGCGGCATAGCGCCGGACGTGAACGTGATGGAGCCCGAGCTGGCCAAGGTCGTGGGCGGTTTGTACCAAGAGGACCTCTTCTTCGACTTCGCCACGAACTACCGGCAGACACACCCGGATATCGGGCCGGCGGCATCGTTCAAGATCACGGATGAGATCTATACCTCGTTCGTCAACTTCGTCAAGGACAAGCGCTTCGATTATGACACGGAGAGCATGCAAGCGCTCGACTCGCTGATCGCCAAGACGAAACAAGAACGGTATTACGAACACGCCAAAACCCAGATCGAGGCACTGAAGCAGGAACTCGCTCCGGACCGCACGGAAGACCTGGTGAACTTCCGCACCGATATCGAAGAGGCGCTCAAATACGAGATCGTGGCCCGCTACCATTTCCAGACCGGAAGGGCGCAGTCCGCCATGAGCACGGACCCCTACGTGCGCAAGGCCATCGACTTGTTCGCGCAGAACGGTGTGAACGCGATCCTCACCGCGAGCGGCAAATAGAGCAGAGTGCTTCGCATGCCACTGTCGCGAAGCACCTTCCCGTTCCGTGCAGTGCACGTTGTAGCGCTCGCACTATGTGCGGTGTTCCTGCCGTGGAGCACCGCGTTCTTGAGCATGGCGCAAATGCTCCTGGCGGCGAATTGGTTCGCACAAGGCCTTGCCCAAGGCACCATGAAGCGTCGGCTGCGTAACGGCTTCACCAGCCCGACCTCCCTTGTGTTCACTTCCTTCCTGGTGCTGCATATCGTGGGGCTGTTGTGGACGGAGGACATGGCCTGGGGTGCGGACCTCTGCCGGATACTCTTCCCGATCCTCGTCTTCGGCGTGGTGCTCTCTGGTTCGGATCGCCTGCGTGCCAAGGAGCTGCGCATCATTCTGCTGCTTGGTGCATGGAGCGCGGTGGCCTGTGCCCTGTTCGGCATGTTGTTCAACAAAGGAGCCGCCGATGACTATCGGGCGCTGGCCATGTTCATCAGCCACATCCGCCTGGCGCTGCTACTCTGCCTTTCGGTGGTGCTCTTCTTCTACTATCGCTCCACGCGCTGGTGGGTGAACGTGGCCCAATGGTCCGGAGCAGCGCTGGCCGTGTTCTTCCTGGATCGGCTGGGGAGCATACAGGGCTTCGTCATCGTCGGCCTCATCGGTGCAGCGGCCATCTGGCGACATGCCCGGAAGTGGAAACCCGCCTACCGCTGGTCAATACGGATCGCGCTGATCGCCATCCCGGCGGTCCTCATACTGACCGCTGCCTCGTTGCTCCGTTCACGACACAAGCCCATTCCCCCGCAACTAGGAGCTGTTACGGAGTACACCGCAGGTGGCGAGAGCTACTACCACGACACGACGAACACACAAACAGAGAACGGCACTCACGTATGGACCTATCTGGCGTGGGGTGAGCTGCGGCGTGCGTGGGTACTGCGCAGCGAGCGCACGCTGGACGACCCGGATGACAAGGGCCACCCATTGTGGAGCACCTGCGTGCGCTACCTGGCAAGCAAAGGGATGCGAAAGGACAGCGCAAGCATCATGGCCTTGAGCGCCGCTGATGTGAAGGCCATTGAACAGGGGGTGCCGAACGCGATGCACGCTGAGCATGGCAGCATCCGAGAACGCCTGGACGAGGTGCTCTTCGAGTTCGACCTGTACCGGGAGCAGGGACAAGCGAGCGGCCACTCCGTGACCATGCGCATCGAATTCCAGAAAGCTGCCTGGACGCTGGCGAAGACCAATTGGCTCCATGGGGTCGGCACCGGAGACACACAGCACGCTTTCGACACTCACTACACCAGCACGAACAGCTCACTGGAACCGCAGTGGAGACTTCGTGCCCACAACGAATACCTCACCCTGTGGATCAGTTTCGGGGTCTTCGGACTCCTCTGGTCATTGTTCACCTGGTGGTGGCCCGCCTATAAGCTCAGCGCGTGGAAGGACCCGCTCTTCATCGCATGGGCCATCGCGTTCGGTGTTTCCTGCTTCACCGATGACACCATCGAGACACAGGCGGGCGCCACCTTCTTCGCACTGTACTACACCTTGTTCGTGTTCGCTGCACCGCGACCTAACGAAGCAGCGCCAGCACCCGATCCACCGGGATACGTGTGATGCAATCACACGCCTTACCCGCAGCGCATACCGGACACTGCGGATCGAAGACCAGCGCATGGGCATCGACCCCGATGGGCGCCCACCGCTCGGGGAAGATGGGACGGCGCATGGAGAACAGGCCGACCGTGCGCAGCCCCAAGGCCGCTGCGATATGCAACGGGCCTGTACTCGCTGCCACCATCGCGTGGGAAGCGCCGATGAGCATCATGAGTTCTTCGAGCACGAGTTGCCCACCGGCATCGGTGACGTGTTCCAGATGCATGGGCAGCGCGGGACGATAGCGCGGCGCTTCCTCCTTCGTACCTGTTACGATCACCTGCCATTCGGCCGGGTCGAGCGCTTGGATCAGCGCCGCATAGTTGGCGAGCCCCCAACCCACTCCACTTCCCAGCAACGGATGCACCACGACACTTCGCCTATCGCTCCGCAGCATCGCCTTGACCTTGTCCGATGGCGTTGGTGTCGCAAGTCCGAGGTGCGGGACCAATGCTGCGGTCGAGGCCGGCATGGGCATACCGAATGGTGCGAGCAGCTTGATATTGAGCTGTCCCTCATGCAGAAGGCTTCGCTTGCGCGAGAAGGAAAGCCGCTCGTTGCACGTGATCCAGTGCCACCACCGGTGACTGGTCCCGATGCGACGCGGAATGCCTGCGCGCTGCGCCCAACGCGCCACATCCTGATGTGGGAATACATGAACGATGGCACCCGCTCCCAAGGTCCTCAGTTCGGCCACTGCTCCGTCATCACCAAGCCGAACAAGTTCTTCCAAGGTGATGATACGGTCCACATGCACACTGTGCTGCCAGACCGAACGCGCGTATTCTTTGCAAAGCACGATGATGTGCGTTCCCGGGGCATGCGCCTTGATCCAGCCCGCAGTAGTGAGCGTGACCACCGCATCGCCCAAGGCGTCGGGGCGACTGAGGATGATGGTGCCGGGAATGTTCATGTTCCCGTGAGTGCGCGCAACTTGCTGTACTTGGTCCGTGTGGCATAGGCGCTGATACGCGCGATGGTGAAGCCGCGCGATCCGTCCAGGAAGCCCAGCTGCACTACATACGAACCGATGAACTTGGCAATGGGCGACAACCAGAGTTTCACGAAACCCGCCCGCTTTCCCTTTGCAGCGTAGGCCCTGGCAGCGATGGTGGTGAAATACTCCACCTGCTTCAGGTGATCCGCCACGCTGTAGTAGCTGTAGTGAAGGATGTCGCCCTTCAGCTGCTCGGTCCGTGCCCCCTGCTTCAATTCGTAGCGATCGTGAGGGTCCACACCGGTCCAATGGCCGAGGCGCGAGTCCCACAAGCGCAGTTTCCGATCCGGGTACCATCCACCGTGGCGGATCCAGCCGCCGCAGTAGTTCGTCAGCCGGTTCATGAAGTAGCCATCGGCCCTACCACGCTTCGCTTCCAGCACCGACCGCTTCAATCGATCATCCAAAGCCTCATCAGCGTCGAGGGAAAGGATGAACGGATGCGCCGCTTGTGTGATGGCCCAATTCTTCTGTGCGATGTGCCCTTCGAACGCGTGTTGGACGAAACGGGCGCCATGCTCCTTCACGATGGCCTCGGTAGCGTCCGTGCTGAAGGAATCAACCACCACCACATCATCCGCCACCTCCTTCACGGATGCAAGGCAGCGACCTATGTTCCGTTCCTCGTTGAACGTGATGATGACCACGGAAAGCGAACGCATGGATGACCGGTGGCGACAGGCGCCGCAAGCTACACGCTAGTGGACCACCACGAAGCGACCCATGGCAAGGCGTCTCCCGGAACGAATGACGGAGACCTGGTAAGCGCCATCCGGGAAGGCGCTGGTGGACACATGGGCCACGCCACTCCGCTCCGCCTGACGCAGCACTACGCGACCTAGCGCATCCTGCACCACCAAATCCACCCCGCCTGCGCCCGACATGACCTTGTCCAGTTCGATGAAGATATGATCGTCCGCTGGGGATGGACGTATGCGTACCGTCCCCAGCACCTGTTCGTCCATGCCGATGGCAAGGGATACGTTCACACAATAGTCCTCCACCTCCCCATTGGTGAACGTGCCGCAGGCATCGGAGACATTGCTTCCATACTTCATGATCACACGCAGTCGCGTGGTGCCGATGAGCGCATCGGCAGGTAGCGTGATCCCCGCCGTCTGGGTCGCATTCAACCCAGCAGCCGACTGGTAGAGACGCTCTTCGACAGCGAAGGAGCCATCCTGATCGAGGTCCACCCATACGCTCCACCATTCACTGTAAGCGAAGCCAGCGAAGCCTGGCACTAAGGTGAGCGTCTGCAGTGGCCCGATCAGCAGGTCTCCCGAGGTGTCCGTGTGATCACCATAGCCACCATCGTTGCCACTGGTATGGTCCAGGTTGTTGAAGGCGATGCGCTCGATCCATTCACCCCCAGAGTTCTGCCCCGCAGAAGTGCAGTAGGTGAGGTCCACACAAGAACCACATCCCAGGCTGGTGAAGAAGAGGGACTCGGACCAATCGCCGATCCCATCCGCACAATTGCTCGCGATCTGCGCCTCGTAGGGTGTGCAAGCCTCCTGCACCGGTACGTACAACGTGGTGGCTTCCTCCACATCGGACATCAGCCAATCCGCTGCACCCACCGCGCGGTACCGGACCACGTAACCGAGGGCCCCGATCACGGGGTCGAACGAGAACGGCCATGTGAGCACATCCGGAGCGCCCTGCACGATGTTGGTGGGCGCATGGCAACAACCCGCGCTGGTCCACACCAACGGAGCGCTGTAGTCGCTCACCTCCATGCCGCAATGCACACGCACTTGGAATTCGTAGGCCGTGCAGGTCTGCAAGCCGGTCACGATGTAGGTCTCTCCGACCATGGACCCGACTTCAGACCAGTCCGGCGCTCCCACTGCCCGATAGCGGACATCGAACGTATCGCCCGTGACCACCGACCATGAAAGCTGTGCCGTTACAAGGTCGATGGGTTGTACCTCCACCCCATAGGGGACGGGGCAAGGGCCACAACCGGCCATGAGCAGTTGCATGCTGGTGCCCGCGTTCAGACGTCCGCCCGTGGACGTTGCTCCGGGTAGGTTGCCCACCTGATCCACACCGTCGAAGAGGAGGTCTCGTACATGCAACGCCCCAGCCGCCGGGTCCGCATCAACGAGCGCCATGAGCGAGGGACAGGGAGCACTGTACAGCAAGGCGACCACCCCCGCCGTTAAGGGCGATGCGAACGAAGTCCCGTTGGCCGTGCCGAAGCCTCCGCCTACACTCGTGGTGAACACCGCCGCGCCCGGAGCCCCGACATCCACCGATGTGAGCCCATAGGCGGAGAAGGTCCGCTCGTCGTTCACGTCCGTGGCCGTCACACTGATCAGGTAGTCGCTCGGGCACGCTGTGGGCATGTCACCCACCACATCCACATCCACCTGGTTATTGGCCGTGGCACCGCAACTGAGCACACCGGCAGCGCCAAGCGTATCGAACATGGCACACCACAAGGGCGAGTCGGCAGGCTGGCCTCCATCGATGCCCCAACTCGCGTTGGTCACCACCACGAAAGCTCCTGTGGCGCCGTTGCTTTCGTTGTACCGCCGTCGCATGATCAACGGATAGGTGTACGCGGCCAGCACCGGCGCTTCCTGCGCCGTACCGTACGCCACCGGCATCATCTTCACCTTCCAATTGGCACCTGCGACACCCAATCCATTATCCCCCACGGCCCCGATCATACCGGCCACCTGGGTGCCGTGATTGGTCGCGTACACGTTGTCATTCCCGCTGGGTGTGTTCCATCCCAACTGATCATCCACGTAGCCATTGCCATCGTCGTCGATGCCATTGTCGGCCACTTCGCCCTGATTGACCCACGCGTTGGCAGCAAGATCCGGATGGGACAGATCGCTGCGCTCGATGATGCACACGACGATGGTATCGCCGCTGGCCGTGACACCACCGGTGGTCACATCCCATGCCGCCGCACTGTTGATGTTGACGTGTTGCCATTGGCTACCCAGCTGCGGATCATCCGGCAGGGCGCGCTCCTTCACATAGTGGTTGTTCTGCGCCAATTGAACGCCCTCGTGGTCGCGTAAGGCTCGG
>WBZX01001081.1_pt1 | contig 21709 bp, 29 predicted proteins | sample 5204211 | NCBI WGS metagenome assembly WBZX01 (sample SAMN12344362, study PRJNA552823) | activated sludge metagenome | biome: Activated sludge suspended growth; feature: Nitrification reactor; material: Wastewater; isolation source: activated sludge from nitrification reactor of wastewater... | reverse complement strand
CTCCAACCGTTCGCCCAGCCCGTCGAGCAGCCTGGGACCGTGGCCCGCAACTACCGGGAGGACCACGAACTCGTACTCGTCGATGAGCCCGAGATCGGCCAGGGCCAAGGGAAGGGTGACCCCACCTACGAACAGGCCGTCTCCCGGTTCGGCCTTGAGCCGGCGAACCGCGTCACCCAGATCTCCTTCCACCAGCTCGGAGTTCCAGTCGAGGTGATCCAGGGTGGAAGACACGACGTACTTGGGCACCGTGTCGATGTTCTCAGCGAAGGCGATATCGCTGTCGTCCATCCATTCGGGCCACTCCCCCGACGGCGGTCTGCGCCACGCCTCCTCCATCATTTGATATGTCACTCGCCCGAGCACCATGGCATCGGCCCGTGCCACTCGCTCCGCCCAGTAGCGGTGCAGCTCCGCATCTGGGATGCCGGCCCGATGGTCGACGCAGCCATCGATGGTGACGTTGATGGAGTAGCAAAGCGGTCTCAATGGGGCCTCCCGGGTCGGTCGACGGTCTAGTCGGCGGCGGCCCGGCGTGTCGGCGTGCCTCCGTCGGAGATGCCGTGGGTGTCTGTCATCTGGTCGACCCAGCCGCGCCGCACCCTTTGAACACCTCCTCCCTTGGGGGCTTTGGGACCCTAGGGTCCTGACCCATGACCGTTGTGAAGATCAATGCCATTCGAGTTCCACCGCAGGCCGGCGAAGAGTTGGAGCGTAGGTTCGGGGCCCGGGCCGGGGCAGTCGAGAAGGCCAGAGGGTTTCTCGGGTTCCAGCTCCTTCGGCCGGTTCAGGGCGAAGACCGCTACTTCGTCGTCACCCATTGGGAGGACGAGGAGTCCTTCGCCGCGTGGCGCGACGGTGACGCCAGGGCCGCCCACGCCGGCGAGCAAGCCAAGCCCGTGAGCACCGGCGCCGACCTCCTCGAGTTCGAGGTCGTGATGGACGTGAAACCCTCCATCTGATCAGCCCGACTGCAGGCATGCCTGCTACCATGAATTGATGGCGCAGCTGACGATTCGAGCATCTGATGACCTGATCGAGAGGGTCAGGACCTCGGCTGCCGACGCTGGGCGCTCGATGAACGACTACGTCACCTCGATCCTCGATGCCGTCACCGATCCCGATCTTGCCGATTCGCCCTCGGAGCGGGTTCGGGAACGATTGAGGCGCGCCGGCCTCTTGGCCACGCCAACTCGCCTACCGGGGAACAGACCTCCAATGGAGGCCATCGCCGAGGCGGGGGCCCGGGCCGCTACCGGTCGGACGCTCAGCGATCACGTTTCCGATCAGAGGTGACCGTATTCGCCGATTCGTCGGCGCTGGTCAAGCTGTACGTCCCTGAGGTCGACCACGAGGTGGTTCGGGCCATCGCAGACCCGGTGGTCATCTCCAGCCTGGCTCGGGTCGAGGTACCGGCCGCGTTCTGGGGAAAGGTCCGAGCCGGCGAGTTGAGCGTCGACGATGCCAACGTCCTGGTGAGCGCGTTCGAGCACGACTTCCACGGAGACGACGCCGACGACCCGGCTTTTGCCGTCGTTTCATGTGACGAGGCGACGCTGGTCGAGGCGGCCCGTCAATCGGCCCGCCACCGCCTGCGCGCCTACGACGCAGTCCAACTGGCATGTGCCATCGCAGTGCGAAACGCGGATCCCTCCGCCCGGGCAATGGCGGTGTTCGACAAAGGTTTGCGAAGCGCAGCGATAGCCGAAGGCTTCACCCTCGTGGGTTGAGACAAAGGGGTGGGGCTTTGGTGACGGACCCCCAATCAAGCTGGGTGGCTCATGAAGGTGGAACTACCAGATCCTGAGTCCGCTATCAGCGAACTCACAGAAACCTCACAAGTGGCGCACCGGTTGCACTCCTAGCGTCGAAGGCACAAGACGTGTTCACCCGACGCATCTTGTATCCCCCAACCGAGCAAGGATCGCAGTGATGCCGAAGAGTTCGAAGAAGATCACCAACGCGCGGGCTGCGGCCATGTCGGGCCTCGTCATGTTGTCGGTACTGGGTGGGTGCTCGAGCGATTCGTCCAGCAACGAGTCCGCCGGGACCGGCTCCTCCACAACATCGGCAGCGACAGATACGACGTCCACCACGGCCACGACGGCAACGCCGTTAACCGACGACACCAACTGGGATGACCTGCCCACCACCGAGGTGACCTTGACCGGTGAGGGCCTGGCTATAACTGATGCTGGGACCTACGTGCTGGCCGGATCAACGACCGGACAGGTCACGGTGGACACCGATGGCGCCGTGCGGGTCGTGCTCGATGGCGCGACCATCGAGAGCGCGGTCGGTCCGGCGATCGAGGTGGTCAGTGCGGACACCACCGTCTTGGAGATCGTCGAGGGCACCACCAAAACCGTCTCCGACGCCGCCACCCGCACCGACGAAGAGATCGACGGCGCCATCTACTCAGCCGATGACCTACTCATCAGCGGCAGCGGCACCCTCGAGGTCACCGCGAACTTCGCTGACGCAATCGTGGGCAAGGACGATCTGACCATCGAGTCCGGAACGATCAACGTGACCAGCGTGGACGACGGGATCCGCGGCAAGGATTCGCTCATCGTCGTTGGAGGCACGATCGCCATCGACGCCACCGGCGACGCCATGAAGGCCAGCAACGACACCGACCTGGGCAAGGGCCAACTCGTCATCAGCGGTGGTGACATCACGATCACCACGGGCGACGACGCCATCAAGGCCGAGCAGCATCTCTCGATCACCGGTGGCACGATCGACGTCGTCGAGTCGGTGGAGGGCATCGAAGCCCCGGTGATCGTCATCGACGACGGTGACATCTCCATCAACGCATCCGACGACGGGATCAACGCCGCGGCGTCGGACATCATCACGACTGGTCTGAGCATCACGATCAACGGAGGCCGCATCACGATCGTGATGGGCCCCGGCGACACCGATGCGATCGACAGCAACGGCGACCTCACCATCACCGGTGGTGTCCTCGACATCACCGCCCAGTCCGCCTTCGACTTCGACGGCACCGGAACCCTCACCGGCGGCACGATCACGGTCAACGGTGAGAGCGTGACCGAGCTGACCAACCAGATGATGGGCGGCCCCGGCGGTGGCGGCCGACCGGGCGGCGGTGCCGGTGGCGGCAACTGAGAAGGCCGCCTGCCGAGGCGGAGGTTCTCGCCCGACGTACGCCACCCCGTCGGCCAGACCTAAAGAGTGGGCATCGTTCGGAGATCCGCACATGAGCGCGACCGACCCCAGATGCGCCAGACGTCGCATGGTTGCTACGATCGTCGCATGACCGACGTCGCGGTGCGTGACCTCAGGAACAACACTCGACAGGTAATCGAACGGGTCAACGCTGGCGAGACCATCACGATCACCGTGGATGGCCGTCCGGCGGCCGAGCTACGCCCCGTGGGCACCCGTCCGCGCTTCACCGACCGTCAAACGTTCGCGTCGTCGATCCTCTCCCAACAGGCCGACCCCGGCCTTCGCCATGATCTGACCGAGTTGGCCCCTGACACCACCGACGATCTCAAGTGGTGACCCTGGGCCTGGCCGACACCAGCGTGTTCATCGCCCGGGAGGTCGAGCGAGCGATCGCCGTCGAGGACCTTCCAGACCACCTCGCCGTATCCGCCATCACGATCGGTGAGTTGCGGGCCGGCGTGCTCGCCGCTCCCGATACCGCCACCGCGGATCGGCGGCTGAGCACCCTGCTGGCAGCAATGGCTCTCGAACCGATCCCGGTGGACGACTCGGTCGCCGCGGCGTGGGCGCGTCTCAGACTCGAACTCCGCGACCGTGGGCTGCGCCTAGGAGTGAACGATTCATGGATCGCCGCCACCGCCATGGCCCACGGACTGAGCATCGTCACCCAGGACACCGACTACCACGAGATACCGGGGCTCGCAGTCATCAAGGTGTGAACCCCATGCCCTCAGCGGCCGTTCCCGGAGGGTTGTCGCTACAACCCATCTCCATATACCCTCGGGGGTATGTGCAGACGAGTTACGTGCAAGAAGTGCGGCAAGCCGGACTGGCGGGGTTGTGGGGCTCACGTGGAGCAGGTGCTCGGCGACGTTCCAGCCGCTGACCGTTGTCGGTGCGCTGTTTCCGAGGCCACCGATCCCCATTCTCGAGCGCCCGAAACGTCCGGGGCGGGTGGGCCCACCAAACAGCAACGGTGGTGGCGAAGGTGACTCGGACGCCTGGGGGGTGGTGGGCTTGGAGCGTTGGCGTTCCGGCCGATCCGTGGACCTCGAAAGACAGACGAATCAGGCTGGGTCGAGGATGACGACCGGGATCACGCGGCTGGTGTTGGCCTCGTACTCGGCAAAGCCGGGGTAGTCGTTCTTCTGCTTGGTCCAGATCGGGTCCCGCTCATCGACATCGGCCGTGCGGGCCCGGAAGCTCAGGGTGTCGGTTCCGACTTCAGCACTGACGTCGGGGTGGGCGACGACGTTGCGGTACCAAGCGGGATGGCTGTCGGCGCCGGCATTGGACGCGAACACGGCGATGCGACCATCTCCGAGGTCTTGGTACATCATCGGGTTGACGCGCCCGAGGCCGGACTTGGCGCCGGTCGTGTGGAGCAACAGGAGCGGTGCGCCTTCGAAGTTGCCGCCGACCTTGCCGGCGTTGTTGCGGAACTCCTCGATGATTTGGGCGTTCCAATCTTGCGTCTCGCTCATGTCAGATCTCCTTGCCAGTTCGGCTTCGCGTGGCGGCGCTGGGGGTGCGTGTACCAGGGAGTGCGGGTGGCTGGTGGCCCGTGGCTCGGCGTGCTGCGTGGGTCACCAGGCTCCGACAACTTGGCCACGTCGACGGTACCGCGGTCTTGGGGCTTTGGTTTCGGCTGCAGGTCGCAGTTGGTTGGGCATCATCGGCAGCCGTCAGCGGCGCTTCCGATCCTGTGATCCTGTGATCCTGTGATACCGTGACTCGGTGAAGAACATCACGGTGTCGGTACCCGACGACGTCTACGCCCGGGCGCGAGTGCACGCCGCTGAGGCCGGCACATCGGTGAGCAACCTGGTCGCCAACTTCCTGCGCACCGTGGCCACCGACACCGACGACGAGTTCGCCCGGCTGCTGACACTCCAACGCCAGGTCCAGAACTCCGTTGCGGGGTTCTCGGTCCGAGACAACGTCTCGCGCGACGAGGCGCACCACCGTGCGCTTCGTTGACACCAACGTCCTGCTCTACGCCATCTCCGACGACCTGGCCGAGGCGGCCAAGGCCCGCATCGCCAACGAACTCCTGTCCGCCAGAGACCTCGTGGTGTCCGCCCAGGTCCTCCAGGAGTTCTATGTGCAAGCAACCAGGCCCAGCCGCCCCGGTCGCCTGAGCCATGAGCAGGCCGCCGCACTGGTCAGCAGCTTCTGCCGATTCCCCGTCCAGGCCGTCACCACCGAGGTGGTCCTTGCTGCCATGTTGACGAGCCACCGCCACCAGATCTCCTACTGGGATGCAGCCATCGTGGAAGCAGCACGGGTGAAGGGCTGCGTCACGGTGCTGTCCGAGGACCTCAACCACGGTCAGAGCTTCGATGGCATCCAGGTATTGAATCCGTTCCTGGAACCTGCCGCGTGAGATAGACCACCCTGCCTCGACGACCGGACGACCTCGGTTCGATCACAACCCCACCGCGCCCGGCACCGGTTCGATCCGATCGGCGGGCTCGAAGCCGAAGACCCGACCGTAGAACCACAGTTCAGCCTCCAACGCCCGAACGATGTTCTCGGCTTTTCGGAACCCGTGCTGTTCGCCCTCGAACAGTAGGTAGGCGTGGGGAATACCCTTGTCCGCCAACGCGGCCACGATCATCTCGGCCTGGTTTGGAGGCACCACCTCGTCCTCGCTGCCTTGGAACACGATGAGCGGCCGGTCGAAGCCGTCGGTGTGGTTGATCGGTGATCGGGCTTCGTAGACGGCGCGAGCCTCAGGCCATGGGCCGATGAGCCCGTCGAGGTAACGACTCTCGAACTTGTGGGTGTCGGTGGCCAACGCAACCAGATCGGCCACCCCGTAGTGGCTGGCACCAGCCTTGAACGTGTCGTGGAAGCACAGGGCGGCAAGCGTGGTGTATCCCCCGGCGGACCCTCCACGGATGGCAAGTCTGTCGGCGTCGACCAGACACTCCGCGGCCAGGTGTTGCGCGGCCGCAACCGCGTCGGCCACGTCGACGAGACCCCAGGCACCGTTCAAGAGCTCCCGATAGGGACGGCCGTAGCCGGTCGATCCCCCGTAGTTGACGTCGACCACCGCAATGCCCCGCGTCGTCCAGAACTGCTTGGCCAGATCGAGTCGGTGACGAGCGGCAGATGTGGGACCGCCGTGAATGGTCACGATCAGCGGCGGCAGCTCCCCCGCAGGGGCGGCCACGCCTGGATTGGTTGGCGCATAGAAGAGCCCATGGGCGATACGGCCATCGGCGGACGGGAACGAGACGTGGCGGGGTACCGAGATCAGGCCTGGGTCAAGGCCGAGCTGGCGCGGCTCACGCAGCGCCACGGGGCTCGCCGTGGTCATGGTGCTCGCCGCAGTCATAGGGCTCGCCGCAGTCATGGGGCTCACGCCAGCCAGGTCGAGGTGGTAGGGCAACGGCTCGCGGCCAGGTGACGCCGCCACGATCACCGCCGTCGACGGGGATGGCCCGGCAACTACCTGTGATACCTCGGTCACGTCGAGGTCGAGTGGGGTCAGCACCCCGTCGGGGCCGATCACGGCGAGGTGGTCGGCCCCATCGCGTGTTGCCGACACCACGAACCAGCCCGGGTCGATCTCGGCCCACCATCGAAGACCGCCGACCCACAGCGGACCCCCGATCTCTGCTTCGAGGCTGCCCGCCACCAACGGTTCGGCCCGTGCCGACGCTCCCAGCACGTCCCACGTGCCGCCGTCACGGCCATCACCGTCGAGCGCCGCGGCGGGGAGGCGCCACGGGTTCCACCAACCGTTGCGATCGGTGCAGAACACGAGGTCACCCGCGGCCGTGAAACCGGGCTGGACCACCGATTCTCGGGGTCCGCCGGCAACCGTCACCGTCCATTCGACATCGGTTGGCGTACCCGACCCGTCACGCAGCAACCTGCCCACCACGAGCTCGGTGGAGTCCCAAGGCATGTTGGGGTGGTCCCACTGGAGCCACGCCAGACGACCTTCGGTCACTGCCGGTGTGTGAACGAAGTCGGGCCCGCTCACCAACACCTGCACTCGTGTGGGATCGGTGGCGGCGGAACCGTCGAGCGGTACCGCCACCAGGTCGATGGAGGCTTCCCCGTTCACGTCGACCACCGACGGGTCGTGGTTCTCCCGAACGCAGACCAGCCACCGGTCGTCGAGCCAGGTCGGTTCGCTCCAACGCAGTCCTCGAGCCACGGCCGGCTTCGGGGTGAGCGCCACCGCGCCCTCATCGTCAGACCGGTCACCGGACCCGTCACCGACCTGCCAGCGGTACAGCCGCTGATCAGACCAGTCGGCGAACACCACCGTGCCGTGGCGCACGTTCCAGGATCCCCCGCCGTACTCCATCACCGCGGTTCGAGCGTTCCAGTTGCGAGCTGTCCCCGACGGATCGAACGGTGGGAACAGATCAACCGCCGGTCCGTCTCCACGACGCACCACGAGTTGGTAGCGGCCGCCCTCGCTCGGGCGCTGTTCGTTCCACCAGACGTCGGTTCCGTCGACGCGGACCTCCGAGACCCCCGCTGCCCCCTCCACCAGTCGAGAGGCGGTGATGGGCGAGGGCCACGATCCGAACGGAACGACTTTGATCGAGCTCATCTGGTGAGCCTGCCAGAGCCTCCCCATCGAACGCGACGATCTGTCGAACGCGACGATCTTTCCTTTGACCCGTCCACGCTCAGCCGCAGTTCCGTGGACCTCGGCATGCCCCACGCGTGGACCTACCGAGACGCCGAACAGCCGCTTCGGATCGGAAGGTCCTAATATTCCACTTGATGCTGGAAATAAGTTGCCGGGCGGTGGTCCTCTTGTCGGCCATCGGTTACCGCGGAGGTCGATACTCACCGGTCGACGAAACGAACTGCCGTGTGTGACCACTGCGGGTGTCGGGCTTATGCCCCGATCGCCGAGCTAACCGCCGAACACGAGGAGATCCTGACTCTGGCGTGGTCTCTGGTGGAGGCCACCCGCCAGGAGCGCCAACCTGATCAGGAAGTGGTGGACCACCTGCTGGCGCGCCTCGACGTGCACGTGGCCAAAGAGGAGTACGGGTTGTACCCCGAGCTGGCCGAACTGTCGGGCCTCGGCGAGGCAGAGAACGCCAAGTTGGAAGAGGAGCACCGGGTGATTCGTGACGCCATCGCGGCCGGAGCTTTCGACCACCACGCCTACTACGCCCTCGCCGCCCACATCGAGGTCGAAGAGCTCGAGCTGTTCTCAACCGCCATGTTCCTGTTCGAGGACCCGGAGTGGTCCGACTTGGAAACGGTCCACGCCTCGGCCAACAACGGTGCTCAGGTCCCCGTCGTCGACTACTCCGAGATCCAGGCCAACCCGCGCCCCAACCCGCCGTCGGACTGGTGACCCCCATTGGTCAGTGCCTCCGAGGACAGTGACCTCGATCGAAGCCAGACGCCGGTACCCAAATCGCGCCCGTGCTCAACGCAGCGGTAACCCGGGACTCGCAGTCATCAAGGTGTCGTCGGACCGAGAGCGTGCCCCGCTTCGACGCACCGCCACGCGAACTCGGCCGACTGCGTGAGATAGCGGCTGCGGGTGACCGAACCGCTCTTCTCAGCCCCTGTAGGTGAAGCCCCAAAGACCTGACCATTCTGTAGGCCCTCTCGCCGGCGCTGGGCCAAGGAGTGAGCGCGACCGACCGGTTGAGCAGCCAGGGTGGTCGATATAAATGGTGCCCACAGGCCTATTACTGTTGTATTATTGCGTCATGGCGAAGCGTCAGGTCTCCCCAACTCCGGAGGCTGCCGAGGCCATCCGCGTCCTCGGGCAACAAATCCGGATCGGCCGCCACCGGAAGGGTTGGTCAGCAGAGAGCCTCGCGGCCCGCATCGGAGTGTCTCCGCGGACGGTGACCTCGATCGAAGCCGGAAGCCCAGGCACATCTATCGCCACCGTGCTCAACGCCGCGGTAACGGTCGGGGTGAGGATCTTCGGTGCCGATCGCGACGAGCTCGTGGCCATGCGCCGTCGAGGCGACGAGGTCATCGCCCTGTTACCCGGCAGAGTGTTCGAGAAGAGTGGCGACGATGCCATCCCAGACTTCTGAGGCGTACGTCTGGCTGTGGCAACCAGGTTCCTCAGAGCCGGTGGTCGCCGGCATTGTGCAACGGGCCCGGGACCGGTATCGCTTCGCCTACGCACCGAGCTACCTGGCGCGCCATGACGCCATCAGCCTCTACCAGCCTGAACTGCCACTCGGTCCGGGTTGGATCGAGCCTTCAGGCGGCCTCACCATCGCAGGAACGCTAAGAGACGCCGGACCCGACGCCTGGGGACAGCGGGTGATCATTCAAGGACTCTTCGGTAACGCCGATGCCGTGGACCCCGGCGATGTCGACCAGGTCACATACTTCCTCTCGTCTGCGTCGAACCGGATCGGTGCGCTCGACTTCCAGGAATCGCCGGTCACCTACGTAGAGCGTGAAGGATCAGCCACCCTCGACGAGCTCCATGGAGCGGCTCGGAACCTGGCGGACGGACGGGACCTGACGCCCGAGATGGCCACGGCACTGGTCCACGGCACATCGGTGGGCGGTGCCCGCCCCAAGGTGACGATCACCCACGGAGACAGGGCCTACATCGCCAAGTTGTCGACGTCGACCGATCCCTATCCAGTCGTGAAGGCCGAGGCCGTCGGGCTCGAACTCGCCCGTCGAGTCGGCATCGACGCCCCCTCTTCGATTATCACCTCTTCGCTCGGCCACGAGATCTTGCTGGTTGAGCGCTTTGACCGACCCGGCGCTGGACGTCGCCAGATGATGGTCAGCGGACTCACGATGCTCGGGCTCGACGAGATGAACGGTCGCTATGCCACCTACCCGGACCTACTCGACGTTCTCCGCCGCCACGGAGCCGACCCGAACGTGGGCAAGCGCCTGTTCGAACGGATCGTGTTCAACGTCGCCATCGGCAACAACGACGACCATGCCCGTAACCACGCCGCCTTCTGGGACGGCGAGAGCCTCGACCTCACGCCGGCTTATGACCTCTGCCCGCAGGCACGAACAGGTGAAACCTCGGCCCAGGCCATGGCCATCGACCGCACTGGCAACCGAGACAGCTCGCTGCGATTGTGCGTCGAAGCGGCGCACATCTACGGCGTCGACCGCCGGGAGGGGCTAGATGTGATCGGGGCCCAAGTGGAGGTGATTCGGGAGGCTTGGGACGACGTGGCGGACGCGAACCGCCTCACCATCGCCGAACGCAACTACTTGCTCGGCCGCCAGGTCCTCAATCCGTCGACCTTCTACGACCTGCCGACGGCCTAGTGATGTCGTACCGGTCTTCGTTGGTGGCGTGCTTCGTATCGAGCGACGAGACACCATCACCGGGTCTGCGGAACCCCACCCGTCTCCAGGCTGGTTCCATCTACTTCTGTGCGGCCGAGCCAGGGCGGCGAGCGTCGTAGTCGGTGCGGCATCGTGCAGTGGTCTCGGGCATTGACGGACCTTCTGTCACGCTCCCGGCTGGGCATAGCCGTGGACATCGCCGATCACGTCATAGGTGGTCACGCCCTGTTGTACACCGGACCGGTGACCGCCATGCCACCTACCCCTCAGCAGCAACTCGACACGGCGCCGGGGCCGGTACCGATGGCGACCGACTCGGTGATCGACTCGCTGACCGCTGTTGGGGCGCAGCACTGGGTGGGCTCGTCGCCGGTGCGGATGGAGTTGGTCATCTGCTCGGCGTCGCCGGTCTTGACGTACCACTCCCATGGGGCGCCGTCGGGGTCGGTGACCCAGGTCTCGGTCTTGAGGGCGTAGCAACACGTGGTGTCACCCACACCGGTGGTGTTGATTCCGTCAGCCGACAGCCGGCCCTCGGCGGCAACGACCTCCTCGGCCGTGGCGACCTCGACGCCGAGGTGGTTGAGGGTGCCGCCGCCTTCACCTTCGATCAGCACGAGCTTGAGTGGCGGCTCGTCGATGGCGAAGTTGGCGTAGCCGGGCTTGCGCTTGTTCACCTCGGTGTTGAACAGCTTCGAGTAGAAGGCGACGGCCTCGTCGATGTTCGAGACGTTGAGGGCGAGCTGCACACGTGACATGAGGATCCTCCTGATAGATTCACGATTGTCGATACGTTGACTATAATGATACATCGACAGATGTCAATGTGACCCGCGGAGGATCTTCGATGACCACGGCACCGAGCAAAGACACCACCGACCCCGCGGTGTGCTGCGCGCCGCTGTCCGAGGCCCCGCTCGCCGAGACCGACGCCGTTGCGCTCGCCCACATCTACGCCTCGCTCGCAGACCCGGTCCGGCTGCGGCTGCTATCCATGATCGCCGCCGCCGGGGAGATCTGCTCGTGCGACCTGACCGAACCCCTCTCCAAGAGCCAACCGACGGTCAGCCACCACACGAAGATCCTCGCCGATGCCGGGCTGATCTCCGGAGACAAACGAGGCCGCTGGGTCTACTGGCGCGTCGAACCCACCCACGCCAGGTTCGTCCAACAGGTCCTCACCGGCTGACTTCACCGGCAGCTTTCATGTCGGATCGTGGTCGCGAATCGCGGTCTACCTCGAGGCCATGACGTGGGCAGACTGGACCCGTGAAGTCGATCAACGTCCGCGACGAGAAGGCCCCGATTAGGTCGTCGCCGCCGGGTTCGCGCTCCTGCCGACCAACGCGGAACCGCACTGGTCGGTGATCCTTCCGGAGCCGACCCCAGCCCACTTCGACAGGGTGCGCCAATTGTTCCGCGGTCCGATCAAGAACCCAATGTGGATAGGCCCCGGAGCGCCGCAGCATGGTCACCGTGAGCAAGAGTCCGGACCTTTCCTACGACCCAAACGAGATTGGCCCGGACTGCGTTGTCGAGTGCTGGATTTCCCACGGCCCACGAGCTGACGATCCAACCTTCGATCCCCAGCCCGGCGAGATCGTGTCGCTCATCGACGACGACGATGAACCTCTTCGCGGCCGAGTGTTCCGCCGCGAAGGAAACCTCGTCTCGGTACAGGTCATCCTTCCCGCCGTTGTCTCTCAGACCGCCTAGGACCAACGTTACGACCCGCTCACCGCAGGGTTGACAACTGTTGTCAATCAGGCCACGGTGGTTCGCATGGCACAGAGCACGATGAGCTTCGCCCTCCCCCCAGAGATGCGGGACTACATCGACGACCGCGTGCGAGGTGGACAGTTCGGCAACACCAGCGAGTACCTACGAAGCCTGATCCGCCAAGACCAAGAGGCACAGGCCGCTCAGCGCTTTCGTGACCTGATCGCGGACGGTCTCACATCCGGTGATGGGCGGCTGGTCACCGCCGATGTGGTTGCCGAGCTTCGTGAGCGCGCTCTGAACGATGCTGGGTGAACAGGCCCGTCCTTCTTCGGCCACTCGCCGAAGCTGACCTGGTCGAACGCACCCGCTAATACCGCCACAACGCTGGCGAGGCCGTCGGTGTGCGCTTCTTCGACGCTGCACTTGCGGCGCTTGAGTCGATCGCCCAGATGCCCGATGCCGGATCTCCCCGTGCTGGTGAACTGTGCGACGTGCCCGGGCTTCGAGCCCAGCGAGTGAGCAGATTTCCGTGCGCCTGGTACTACTTCGTGGCCGCCGACCACGTCGACGTCGTCCGGCTCCTCGCCGATGCCCACGACCTCCCAGCGATCCTCGGACAGTCGGACCCGACTGAAGACTGACAAGAATCCGGGCTTGGCATCGACCGGATCCCAGCGAAGCACCCCTGTCGCCTCATCAGGGAGATGGAATCCAGTTGCCGTGGAACCCGGCTGGTACGCGGGTGGGTAGGTGGACGTGGGCGACGGGACCTTCACCTGGCGCTGAGGCGTCAAGGACCACCAGCTCGCTGAGATCGGTCGTTCGGTCGTAGACCAACGTGAGGTACCAGCCGTCATCCTCGCCAGCGTCTGCGGCGCGGGGCACGAACACGAACTCGCCCGCCTCTCGCCCGTCTCCCATGTCGACCACCTCCCTCGCTCCGGTGGTGGTGTCGTAGCGAACCAGTCCAGCCGGTTCGGTGAGGCCGGCATCGCCGCCGGACTGCGCGGTGGCCCACCCGTAGCGGTGGGCGCGTCCGACGAGGCGCTCGTCGACGCGAGGGAACTCGAGGGGTAGGTCGTCCAACTGTTCCTCGTCTGCTCGGCCGGTGCCGAGGTCGAGGGTCCAACGCCACAAGGTGGGAGGGCCTTCGTTGGGTCCGCGGCGGTCACTGGCGAACATGCGGGGGTGGCGGACCACGTCGAGCACCACCCGCTCGACGGCTCCGTCGGCGCCGACCACGTCGTGGGCGTTGAGGGGATGGAACACGTAGCAGGGATCCACCTCGAACCACCTGACGTCGGAGGCGCCTCCCTCTCGTGGCAGCAGACCGACCCGGGCGCCGTAGCCCTCGTCCCACACGTAGGGGAACGGCATACCGTTCGTCAGCGCATCGAGGGAGAACGTCACCGGCAGGTCGTAGAGGGCGACGAAGCGTTCCGTGAGCGAGCAGTCGTGCACCATCGGGTTCCCGGGCACGGGCACGTCCACCCGGCGGCGGACTCGCCCGTCGACACCGACCACGACGTACTCCATCAGCTCCGGCCGTCCCCAGTAGTAGTTGACGGCGTGCAGCTCGCCGGTGTCGGGGTCACGCTTGGGGTGGGCGGTGAACCCGTAAGGGAGGGTGCCGTCGAAGTCGCTGTGGCAGACGGTCTCCAACTCGTCGGTCAGCTCGACCGGTCGGGCCCCGGCCTCCACCAGAGCGAAGGTGCGCCCGGCGTGGCCGATCACGTTGGTGTTGGCCGTGTCGAAGAACTGGCGCTCCCCTGGCGCCGGGGGCTCACCCAGCAGCTCGCTCACATTGGTAGAGCGCACCCAGCGGTTCCGATACCACTCGGCTCGGCCCCCTCGCAGCGACAGTCCGTGGACCATGCCGTCGCCCGTGAACCAGTGGTACGTGGCGGTGTCGATCGCGCCGAGCGGGTTGGGGCCATTGCGGACGTAGCGGCCGTCGAGCTCTTCGGGCAGCTCGCCGGTGACCGGGAGGTCGACCGCGGTGTGTTCGGTGGCGATCGGGGCCAGGTTGCCCGAGAGGTAGGGGTTGGTCGGGGTATCCGTGCTCATGGCCCTCATTCCGCAACAGTGTTTGCGAGTCTCTGTTAGGCGTCTGGTCGGATCTCTACCAGACATCTGGTCGGGTCTCTACCAGGCATCTGGCAATGGGTGTCGATCCAACGAGCCTCGGCGGAGCGTCCGTGCTCGGCTCCCCGTCGCTTGAGCTGACGCACGAGCTCGTCATCGAGGTTCCTCACCACCAGCTGCGCCATCTAGACCTCCCAGGCCAGACCAGTGCTATCAGTGATAGCGAGGCACGGCCGCGCCGCACTCCCCTCCGCGGCTTTTCCGCTGTGCAGGAGCGGCGGATCTCAGCTTCGGCGCAAGTGAAGGTCCTCGGGGTTTTCGATCACAACCGTGAGGAGTCGGCGGCTCATGGTGACGGCGAACTCGTCGAAGAACCCTGTTTGGCCCAGGATCATGAAGAACTGGGCATCCCATGGTTCGATGAATCCGACGTCGGTCTTCCATGTGACGAACTCGTCGTCTCGGCCATATCGGTGCAACTGAAGGTCTACCTCGACAAAGGCCGCGGTGACGGTACGGCCACCGATACCCAATTCCAAGGTGTCAGATGCGTTTGCGAGGTCGATGCCTAGTGAGTCGGCAATCCATGCGGCACAAAGGCAGTGTTCGCAGCCACTATCGACGAGGGCGAGCACAGGGTTCGGCTGGTCAGCACTCAGGCGGATCGGCACCGCTGGTCGGAAGATCGGTCGGCCACGACGGTCAGGCTCGAGCTGGACGTACTCGAAGTCCCAGCCCTTCAGCGGGAGGTCAGCCAAGTCCGACCAAGAGAGGCTCGTCTGCTCGGGGAACCCTGACGATCGCGGCGTGGGCGAGGTTCCGGGCACGCATGATGGCGAGCAGTTCGATGGGATCCTCTGCCGAGGCCAAGACGCGATCTGTCACTAGGTCGACTGCAACCACCTTGCCCTCGTACCCTTCGACCTGCAGCACCCGACCTGACATGCCGTTCAGGCTACCAGTGCACGACCCGCACGATCAGCAGCCCATTCGCCCGACGTTAGAGTCCGGGCGTGCTCCCGGCCCGTGCTCGGAAGCGCCCCGACGCACACGGTGTTTCCCGAAGCCACGTTCCGGGAACCTGTCGACTGGTCAGGATTGGGTCGGCTGCACACCCAGGTGTGAGCGAACGGCGTCGAAGCTCTGTTGATCCCAGGCCACGACCCGTGCTTCCTTCGCTGTGGTGGCTGTGGCTCGCAAGGTCTCGACGGCGGCAGCGACCGCGTCGTCGAAGGGCCAGCCGTAGATGCCGGAACTGATGAGCGGGAAGGCGACGCTCGCCGCACCAAGTTCGTCGGCAACCTCGAGGCTACGGCGGTAACACGACGTCAGCAGCCGCCGATCGGTCTGTCCAGCATGGTGGTTTGGGCCGACGGCGTGGATCACCCACCGGGCCCGCAACCGCCCGGCCGTGGTCCACCCGGCGTCCCCGACCGGGATTCCATCGTGATAGCGGGCAACACAGTCGGCAAGGATCTCGGGCCCGCCTTCGCGGTGGATGGCTCCGGTGACTCCCCCGCCGTTGCTCAACTGGGGGTTCGCCGCGTTGACGATCGCGTCCACGTCCTGGGTGGTGATGTCCCCCATCACCACCGTCACCTGCGGAGGCGCCCCTTCGAGACCCGATGGATCGACTCGGCTCAGACGCGCCAGTAGATGGAGGATGTGAAGCGGGACGCCACCACCCATGTCCAGCTCGCGTTCCTGTACGGTCCGCCACCGAAAGTGCGGCGGGTGGGCAACGCCTCGACAACCGGCATCCTCCAGCTGTCCTCGCCAGCATCGAAGCCATCGAGGAGTTCGCAGGGACCAAAGACGAAGCTCTCCTCGTCTTGCCTCACCTCACCGACGCCTGACCGCTCGGCGCGTCAGGAATGCCGCTCGCTCAACACTCGGGTGCCTCGGGCCAACCTGACCGACGCCGACAGGCACATATCCGCAGGTCAATACCCCGGGTACATGCCACGAGAATCGGCGACAACGGGGAACTGCGCGCCGGTCGTATTCACGCGACTTGGACAGCATCCTTGAGCTTGGTTGGAACGTTCTCGGGGAACGAGACCACGAGGTGCCGGTTGAGCGCGGTCGCCACGCGGGCGAGGGTGTCGATGCGGTTGCGTGCCCCGCCGCCCTCCTCGAGGCGGGAGATCACCGACTGGGTCGTACCCATGCGCTCTGCGAGCTCACGCTAGCTGAGGCCGGCTTCGGTACGCAGGTCGTAGAGGAGCTGTCCGAGCGCAAGGTCCTGTTCGACGCCAGCGCGGGTCTCGGCGTCGGGGCCGGGCCGCTTCTTCTTGACGTCGTCCCAGCGGGAGTAGTTGGCCATCGTCGTCTCCTTCAGGGGTACTGCTCGGCGCAGTCCTCGGCGGCCTTGCGGGCACGGGTGATCTCGTTGCGTTCGTTGTTGCGTTGCTTGCGAAAGGTCGTGAGCAAGATGATGCGGCCGTCCTTGGTGAACCGGTAGGTGATCCTCCGGGCAGTGGGGCCGAGCGTGAATCGCAGTTCGAACAGTCCATCGCCGAGGATCTTCGACAATGGCATCCGCGCCGAGGGCCCGAGCGCGGCGAGTCTGTCGATCACCACAACCGTTCGATCCCGCTCGACGTCCCCGAGCGTGTCGATCCGTTCGACGATCTCGTCGTGGAGCCCCAGTTCGACCACGTGAGCAAACTATCGCACTAATACGATGATCGCACAAGAGCGATCATGGACCCTCGGGGATGACGCGGTCAAACCCTTGGCTTGAAGCGGTTCCGGAGTTCAGCGGCCGTGGATGAACCGCAATCTCATTTCTACGGATCAGAAGGTTGGGGGTTCGAGTCCCTCCAAGCGCGGCAGCAGCCACGCCTCAACAGCCCGGCCACGTGAACCGTCAACTACGTGGTGAGGGTGCGTGCAGTTCGTTCCTCGGCGTCTTCATCCCCCAGCCATCGCTCGGCCTCTCCATTGTCCCGAATGCGTGAGCCGGCCATGCGAGATGCCCCGGACGTGGTCGGTTACGACGTCATCCCGGACGGAGGTCGCGATGGCCTCGGCACGTTCGACCGGTAGGTGGTTGGGACCGCCGATGAGGTCTGTGGCGAAGAGACCGACTGCGGCGTTGCCGCACCGTCTGCAACGTGCTCAGGCGAACGACCGACGACGGTTGGGAACGTGATCGTCGCGGTGAGCACTACCGGGTGCTCGCAAGGATCCGTCACGTGCAAGGTCAATCCACGGGGTGGGGCCGGTCGCTAGCCAACTCGGCGGCCAGGTCGGCCACGTCAGGGTCGTCGGAGAGCTGCGCCTCCCGCAGATGGATGCGGGCCTTCTCGTCGTTACCCAGGAGCTCAGCCAGGATGTGGTGAGCCCGGTCGGTGACGTAGGGGTCGGGTGAACCTATCGCCCATCTCGCGAGGCCAACTGCCGCTTGCGGGTCGGCTCGCGCGCTCAGGAGCGCCAGGTTCATCGCCGCCTCCTGGGCGACAGTCTCGTCTGGACTAACCAACGCTCGCCGGAACCAGCCGCTTGCCGTAGCTGCATCTGCCACAGTCAGTCGGCCGAGAGCGAGAGCGGCTTTCGCCCGGGTCATCAGGTCCGGACAGTCCGCAGCGTGCGTCAGCCAGGCCTGGACCTGAGAGCTGGCGGATCGATCTGATGCGTCGGTACGGCCACCGTGTTCTGCGTCGTAGGCACGCTCTGCCAAGGCGAAACATGCGTGGCCCGACACCCAGCCGTCCGTGGACTGCGCAGCCCGGCCAAGAAGCTCGACTTCATCCTCGTCCGAGAGCTCCTCGTCGTAAGACAGGACGAATGCCGCCATGGCAGCCACGTCCCGGTCGGAGCTGTCAACGTGGGGCTGAGCTAGCTCGAACGCGAGGTCAACCAAGTCCTCGTCAGAGCACAGGAGATGAAGGGCAAGCCGAACCAGATCGACGGGCGCCACGGCGGCACCCAGTTCCTGAGCCTCGAGCGTGTGCGCGATCAACCGCTCGCTGGGGACCGTGTCATCGGACACCAGCGCGTCCACAAGCTGGGTCAGTTGGTCGGCGTTGGCGGCCTTCGCGGCGAGTGCGGTTGGCAATGGGGTAGCACCGGCTCCGATGGCGGAGGCGAACCGCTCGAGGGCTCCGGGCCCGGTCGGGGGTGTCAGTCCCTGCGGGACCCGGGCTCCCTTGGCCAGGTTGTGGGGGCGACAGAGCAACTGGAGGTTGTCGATGTCGTTCGTCCCGCCCTTGGACCGGGGATACCGGTGATCGATGTGCAGTGGTTCCTCGGTGTTGCTGCAGCCCACCTCTTCACATCTGTTGCCGGCGCGTTCCCGCACCTTGCGCTTCACGTCCAGTGGGATATGGCGGGTGACGAGTTCAGTCGACCGTGGGTTCACGAGTTCCGGTGCGAACACGGCTGGCAGTGGGCCGACGGCGGGTCCGCCCGGGATCGGCAGGTCCATCTCCGCCAAGGCCGCGGCCGGAACCCGCTCAAGTGGCAGGTAACCGGTGCGCCCACCTAGGTCACCGGGCCGTACGCCTTCCGGCAACGGCACCGCTATCGGTCGAATGACCTCCGCCGCCCATGCCACCAGGTAGCCCTCGTCCGGACGGTGCCAGATGTAGTCGTTGAGGTCCTCGGGGCAGGATCCCGTAGCCCGAGCGGAGGAGACCCAGTGCCTCAACCATCGAACCGTAGGGGCGAGTAAGCAGGTGTCGCACCCTGAACTCCCAGATCAGCATCCGGTCTCGGCGATCAAGGAACCACACGGTGTCGCCGTCCTTGAGAGGGTTGTACGGCTGTTGGCGGGTCCGCCAGAGATCGAAGAACACGTCTCCTAACAGGTCGACCGGTTCCACGTCGCGCAGATCTACTGACGGGTCCCGAAAGAAGATCCACTCACTCATCGTCAACCGCAGCTCAGTATTCCTATGGCCGGTTCCAGGTATACAACAGCTGTTATCGGGTCCCTTCAAACACACCCGGACCGACAGCCGAGCTCCGGGACTCGCCCACCAGGTGGGAGGGCCAGCGTGGCGTTCCCACCAACGCGATCAGGAGAGGTGGGACGCTCGTGGACTGATGCACCCACTGGCCATCGTGGCGCGAGCCTGCGGAGAACTGTGAACGCATGCAGCCCTCCTCAACTCGGCGGCGCGAACAGCCAGCCGAGTCGACGGATCGTGGTCTGGCGGACCGCTTTCGAGTCCTCGATGCGGGCTCGAAGCACGGTGGCGAGGTCAGGCACGGGAGCGGTGACGGGTCCCCAGCGGAGGGATCCATAGCCGTCCGGCTTGGTGGGCTCGTCCATGTGCCCAGGGGTGCCGTACAGCTCGTGGGAGCGGTACCGAAGTGCAGCTTTCACCTCGGGGTGGCCATCGGTGGCCTTCGCCAGGAAGGCCGGGGTCACGCAGATGTTCCACAGTGCTGTGTAGTTGCGCGGCTCCTGGCTGTCTTGGACCACGTGGTTGAACTGGACATCGCCCTTGGTGCCGAAGTTCCACCCCGCCGACCAGCAGAACGCAGCAATTGGCATCCAGTTGTCGTCGAACATGACCTCGCGGCCGTCGGGCAGCGTGCCGACCTGGGTCCGCATGGCCTGGTTGCGCACCACCGGAAACAGCGCCTCGAGGTTCGTCTGGGCGACCGTGACGGGATGTAGGAACAGTGCGTGGGCGGCGACGGCCTGGGTGATCGAGTCGTAACCAGCGGCCTCGAGCACTCGGCGAAGCGACTCGGTGCCGTTCGGGCGGACAGTTGTGACCTCCAGCGTCGTCGTCGGCTGACCATCGGGAAGCTGGGCGGGATTGACGGGTTTCATGCGGATCTCTTCGGTGTCGGGTGCGGTGGAGACGGCGTAGTGCAGAGGTGTGGCTGGCTCAGGTCGTCGGTATCAGTACGGTGACCGAGCCGCCCAAGGGTGGGAGCACCGTGGCCTTACCGTCGCTGTTGACGGTGAGGGTGTAGCCACGGACCACAGCCCGTCCGCCGTCGGTCGACTCCTCAACGGGTACGTCGCCACCGAGGAGTACCCTGGTGTCGAGGTACTTCACCGGCCGGGCCGCCCCCTTGACCCATTCGGGACCGGGGTTGGGGGTGCCAATCAGGCGGGCCCACTGTTCCGAAGGCCTGCCAAGGAAGCGGATCCGGCCGGTCTCGTCGTCTCGTTGCCAGGACTCGATGTCGAAGGCCGTGACCACCTCGTTGCGATGGATGCCCAAGATGGCGTCGGCGTAGCGGGCCACCGAGTCGTCGGTGATACTGGCCCAGTCACCCAGGGTGACCTCTGCGGCGTCACGCGTTCCCGCCACCACGTCTGCCCAGGACTTGGACAGGTTGACAAGGATCACGACACCGGCCCCTCGACCTCGTCGGTGTCGAGGTATTTGACTGGACGGGCCTGGCCCTGGGTCCAATTGGGCCCGGGGTTGGCGCCATCTACCAGGTGGGCCCAACGCTCGGACTCGGTGCCGGTGAACGTGACCCGGCCGGTCGCGGGGTCACGGGTCCAGCCGTCGATGTCGAACGCCGACACCACCACATGCTTGTAGACGCCGAGTACCACGTCGCCAAACTCGCTCAGGGCCTCGTCGGGCACCTGCGCCCATTCGCCAAGGGTCACGTCGGCCGCAGTCCGGGTACCAGCCTCGACGGCGGGCCAGGTCTGGGGAAGGTTGACCAGGATCATTTCCTGCCTCCAACTTCGGTTGATGTTGAGGACAACATACGATGCCACCGTTATCTTGTCAAGAAGATGCTGCATCTTCCGTCAGACCCATGTGGGCCACGACGTAATCACGGTTACCTCCCTGACCGTGAACACCATGCGGGTACGTCGCCGCTGTGACTGACTTCCACCAGCATCGAGTTGCCAAGATCACACTCAGGGCCGGAGAAATCGGGTCAGGGGTGGTGCCCGGGGCGGGAATTAACCCGCACGGAGGTTGCCCTCCCTCGGGGCTCGCCTACGCCAAACTCGACTCGGCCCATCATCACTGAGCCGACGGCTTCGGACCCTGCAGCGGAGTGGACGCGAAGCATCTCCAACGCATGTGCTGTCACCTGCCTCGCAGGACCGTCCGAGAGCAGCCACCCACTACCGTTCACTCGGTCAGGCTCATGCGGCCTGACAAATCAAACCCACCGAGCACCCGCCAAACCCAGTCCGAATCACCACGAGGTGAGCCCTCCCACCGGTGGTCGCCGCAGCACCACCTCCTCGAGACTCTGCGTTCGTGCGCGGCCATACGGCCGCGAGCGAGTGATACAGAGCGCGGATCCTGCGGCCAAACACCAATGTGCGATGGAGTGCAGTAGATCAGCCGCGATCAACCCAACCTGGCCGACGCCGTCAACCACATATCCGCAGGTCGGGGGTGGTGCCCGGGGCGGGGATCGAACCCGCACGGAGGTTGCCCTCCGGAGGGGTTTAAGCCCTTGACCT
>WBZX01000930.1_pt2 | contig 21715 bp, 18 predicted proteins | sample 5204211 | NCBI WGS metagenome assembly WBZX01 (sample SAMN12344362, study PRJNA552823) | activated sludge metagenome | biome: Activated sludge suspended growth; feature: Nitrification reactor; material: Wastewater; isolation source: activated sludge from nitrification reactor of wastewater... | reverse complement strand
GGTGATGGCCTTCACCGGCTCGGCGCGGTGATAGTCCTGCGCGGCGTCGTCGAGCCGTCGCAGGCAGCGCTCGCCGGCGGCCTTCATCGCCTTCGACGGCGGCCACGTCCACCCCACTGGCATGTTCGGTCGCTTGACCGGCGCGGCCGCGAGCCACACCAGCAGCCATGTCGTGAGCAGATTCGTCATGACGTCGGCGCGCGCGCGCGACCACGAGTGTAGCACCGCGCGGACGAGCGCACGTCGACGCACTCGTTCACCGCCGGCGAGGATCACCGAGCAAGCCGACGCACGCCCATGCTACGGTGGATGCCACGATGGACACCTCGGGTGTGAGCGCTGGCCGCGACGCGGCGAGTGACCCCGATCAGACCCGCGTGGGTTCGTCGACGCCTGCAGCGCACGGGTCCAACGTGCCGCCACGCTTGCCGCGCTATGGCCTGATCCGAAAGCTCGGCGAAGGCACGATGGGCCAGGTCTGGCTGGCCCACGATCCCCAGCTGGCGCGCGAGGTGGCGATCAAGCTCGTGCGCGCGGACTCGGGCCCGAGCGGTCGCATGGCCCTGCAACGACTCGCCCACGAGGCGCGTGCGCTCGCGCGACTGTCCGACCCCCACGTGGTCACGGTGTTCGACGTCGGCAGCTACGCGATCGACGACGATCCCGACGCGGGGGTGTTCATCGTGATGGAGCTGATCGTCGGCGTCACGCTCGCGCAGTGGCTCACGCGCCGGCGCCCGACCGCGGCGATCCTCGAGGTCTTCGACCAGGCCGCCCAGGGGCTCGCCGCCGCACACGAGGCCGGCATGGTCCACCGCGACTTCAAGCCGGCCAATGTGTTCGTGGGCGACGACGGTCGCGTGCGGGTGGGCGACTTCGGCCTCGCCCGCCGCGGCGGCGAGGACCCATCGGCACCGCGACGCGCACCCGCGACGGCGATCGTCCACGAGCTGGTCGAGACCCTCGCGACTGGCATCACCGAGGACGGCACCGTGGTCGGCACGCCGCTGTACATGCCGCCCGAACAGCATCGCGGAGCGACGCTCGACGCCCGCAGCGATCAGTACGCGTTCTGCGTGGCGCTGTACGAGGCACTGACGGGCACGCGTCCGTTCGCGGGCTCGATGCAGACGCTGTTCGACGCCAAGCAGGCGCAGCAGCCCGCGCGCGCCCGCGCCGGGCGTGAGCTGCCGCGGCGACTGCACCACGCGCTGATGCGCGGCCTGTCACCGGCGCCCGAGGATCGCTGGCCATCGATGCGCGCGTTGATGACCGAGCTCGCGCCACGGCGACGCGCGCGCCTGCGCTGGCCCGCGGCCGTGACGGTCGCCGGCGTGCTCGCCGTGGTGACCATGCCGACGCGCGACCGCGAGGCGCCGTGTGCCGGACGCGATCGCCTCGACGCCGCGTGGACGCCGGCGGCTCGCGAGCGCCTGCAGCGATTCGTCGCGTCGGTCGACGACGCAGCGCGGGCCGGACAAGTGGTGGCGCAGCTCGACGCCCATGTCGCCGAGCTCCGCGCCGCGATCGCCGGGGCCTGCCTCTCCGCTTCCGCGGGCGACGATGCGTGCCTGCACGACGCGACCACCGAGCTCGGCGCCACGATCGAGGCGCTGTCGCAGGAGGAGCGAGCCGCCCACGCGGCGCTCGCGACCATCGCGGGCTTGACCACGCCCTCGAGCTGCGCCGAGCGCCCGGACGCGGCGGGCGTCGACGACCCCGCCGTGCTCGCGCTGCGCGACCGCGCGACCACGGCCCGCGCGCTGTGGAACGCGAACCTGCTGGACCCGGGCCTTCGGCTCGCCCTCGACGCGCGCGACGAGGCCGTTGCCACCCCCGCGGCGTCGGCCCTGCTGCCGGCGCTGCAGTACCAGATCGGCGGCATGCAGCAGAACCTCGGCCAGGTCGGCCTCGCGGAACAGACCTTCGAGGACGCCTACCACCGCGCGATCGCCCTCGACGTGCACCGCACCGCAGCAGAGGCCGCCGTCGAGCTCGCCACGCTGGCGTCCGAGAGCGGCGACGTGGAGCGTGCGACGCTGTGGCGGCGCCACTTTGATGCCAGCGCAGCGCGGGCCGAGTTCACCACGTGCGAGGCCGTCCACCTCGGCATGCAGCGGGCGACCTCGGAGATCGTCGAGCGCGACATCGAGGGCATCGAGGCCCAGCTTCAGAAGCTGTCGGACGACTGCGAGCGCAACCACTGCGGCGAGCGCTGCCTCGTGATCGCGGCCAACCACGCGGTCGTGCTGCGCGAGATCGGACGCGCCGAGGACGCGGTCGCCGCGTTCCGTGAGGTCGTCCGACGCGCGCTCGAGCTGCGCGGGCCCGATGCGTTGCCGACCGCGATCGCGCGCATCGACCTGGCCGAAGCGCTCACGCGTACCGGCGAGCTCGACGAGACCCTCGCGCAGCTCGATCTCGCGGAGGCTGGCGCGGCGCTGCGTGGCGCCCCCACCCACCCACGACGCGCGTCCGTCGAGAAGCTGCGCTCGCGGGTGCTACGGGAGCGGGGCGACATCGCCGCCGCGCTCGCAGCCGCCCGCCGGGCGGTCGAGATCGCCGCCCACTCGTTCGACCCCACCCACCCGCAGATGCTCATGCTGCAGGCGACCTACGCCAACCTCCTCGGCGATGCGGGTGACAACCCCGGCGCCATCGTGGTGTACGACGGCATCCTGGCGGTCACGGCGGACTCGGACACCACCCACGCGCTCACGCAGGTCTCGCGCGGCTACACGCGCATGGAGCTCGGCGATTTCGCGGGCGCGGTCGCCGACGCCCTCGAGGCGCGAGCGCTGTTGCTGCGGTACGCGCCCTACGACGCCCGCGATCTCGTGTTCACGTTTTCCAACGAGGCGGCGGCGTGGGCCCGCGCGGGTGCATGCGAACGTGCCCACGCGGCGGTTGCCGCGGGTCTGCGATGGGCCACCGAGGGCGGCCACGATCGCGAGATCGAGATCCTGAACGGCGAACGCGAGCTGCACGCGCGCGACTGTCCCCTGGCGCCGTGAGGCGCTCGGCCCCGGCCCTACTCGCGCGTGAGGTACGGATAGCTCTGCAGCAGCCCGAGCGCCCACGACTCGCCGAGCGTGGTCTCGGCCACGCGGTGACGGTTGCGGACCTCGTGCAGCATGCTCTCGACGTCGAAGCCCATCGCCGCCAGCGCGTCTTCGTTGGTCGCGCCGATCTTCACGTCGAGGAAGACGTTGTTGTACGGGATGCGCTCGACGCCCGGCAGCGCCGGTGGGTCGATCGAGCTGCGCACGACGATCTCGTGGGTGCGCGAGAACAGGTTGTGGTCGTTGGCGAGGCTGTCCTGGTAGGCCCCGGTCATGAAGAAGCCCAGGTAGTAGCGCTCGGCCTTGTCGCTGGGCTCGTGCAGCGGCAAGAACCGCAGGTTCTCGTCGGGATGCGCGAAGGTGTTCACGCAGCCGTCGCTGTCACAGGTGATGTCGACGATCTGCGTCATCAGGGTCGGACGCTCGCCGTGGCGCGACAGCGGCGCGGCCGGGAACACGTGATCGATGCTCCACGCGTCGGGCAGCGACTGGAAGATCGAGAAGTTCGCCAGGTACTTGTGCTGCGCGGTCGAGATGTACTCGGTGATCTCCTCGGACGGCCGCGACAGCGACTCGAGGATCTTGGTGGTCTTGATGCGCACGCGCTGGAACAGGCCCTCGGCGCTGGCGCGGTCCTCGATGGTGAGGTAGCCGGTCGAGAACAGCTCGAGCGCCTCATCGCGGAGGTCGATCGCGTCGTGGAAGTACTCCTCGTAGTTCTTCGCCGTGATGTGCTCGAGGGTGTCGCGCAGGGCGTCGATCAGGCGGTGCTCGTCCTCGTGCTTGTCGGGGATCTGCAGCAGCTCGCCCTGGACCTCGCGCAGGTCGGTGATGCACAGCGCGTGGTTGGCGACCAGCGCGCGGCCGCTCTCGGTGACGATGGTCGGCGGCTTGGCCTCGGTCTCCTCGATCACCGCCGAGACCTCGAACACCACCTGGCTGGCGTACTCCTCGATGGTGTAGTTGGCCGACGACGGGTACGAGGTGCGGCTGCCGTCGTAGTCGACGCCGAGACCACCGCCCAAGTCGAGGTAGCGCAGCTGCGGCGCGTAGGCCTGCAGCGCCGAGTACAGCCGCGCGCCCTCGCGGACGGCCTGCTTGATGCGCTTGATGCGGGTGATCTGCGAACCGATGTGGAAGTGCAGCAGCACCAGGTGGTGCACCAGGTCGCACTCCTTCAGACGCCGCACGACCTCGAGGATCTCGTTGGTGGTGAGGCCGAACTTCGAGGTCTCGCCGCCCGAGCCCTGCCAGCGCCCGCTGCCCTTGGTGTACAGCTTCGCGCGCACGCCCAGATCGGGCCGCGTGCGCCAGTTGTGCTCGCGGCCGACCTCGACGAAGCGCACGACCTCGCGGATCGACTCGATGATGACGACCACGTGATGGCCCAGCTCGGCCGCGTGGTAGGCCATGCGCATGAACTCGCGGTCCTTGAAGCCATTGATGAGCAGCGGCGCGGTCGGATGGGGCTCGCGCGCCATCGCCATCAGCAGCTCGGGCTTGCTGCCGGCCTCGAGCCCGTAGCCGAGCTCCTTCGGGGCCGACAGCACCGCCTCGATGACCGCGCGGCGCTGGTTGACCTTGACCGGGAACACGCCGGTGTAGTCGCCGACGAACGCGTTCTCCTTGATCGACGCGTCGAAGGCCTTCTTCAGGCGCTCCATCTGGCCGTGGATCATGCTCGGGAAGCGCACCACGAACGGCGTCCGGATGCCGCGCTTCTCGAGGAACATCGCCATCTCGTGGAGATCGACCGGCGGCAGGCTCGGCGCCTTGTAGAGCAGGTGCCCCGCGTCGTTGACCCCGACGTTCTCCGCGCCCCAGCGGTCGACGCCGTAGCGCTTGAGCGAGTTCTCCATCGCGTACGTGACCGAGGGCGTGTCCACGGCAGCTAGGTACCCCCCGCGGGCGTCGCGACGCAAGCCCGAAACGAAGGCGGCGCAGGCCGCGGGCGCACGGCCCCAATGCGGGACCGTCGGTTGGCACCGCGATTGCTCGATGGCGATGTGACGTGCTCGCCACACTCACCGCCCTGCTCGTCGCGATCGGCCCCGCAGCGCCGGCCACCGCCGCGCCCGCCCTCGATCCCCACGAACGCATCGCGCCGGTGGAGCCCCTCACTGCGCCACCGCTCCAGATCCTCCGCCGCGGCAAGCTGCACACGATCGCGGTGTTCGATGACGCTGGGCGTCTGCGTCATGACGCCCTCGCCGAGCTGCGCGCGCTGATGACCGACCCCCGCAGCGGCGTCGACCACCCGACCCACTGGCGGCTGGCGACGCTGCTGGTGGCCGTGCAAGCCCACTGGCCCGAGTCGACCATCGAGATCGTGTCGGGCTATCGCCACGTCAGCCGTCACACCGCGCGCAGCAACCACACCCGCGGGCGCGCGGCCGACATCCGCGTGTCGGGGGTCGGCAAGCGGCGGCTGTTCGAGGTCCTGCGGGGCTCGTTCGCCGAGGTCGGCGTCGGCTACTATCCCAACGGCACCTTCGTGCACCTCGACGTTCGCGATCGCGCGACCCTGTGGGTCGACTACTCGGGCGCCGACCAGGTGCCGTGCTACAGCCGCTCACCGCAGGCGGACCTCGACGACGGCACCGCCGAGCGCACCAGCTACGAGGCCGCGGTCGCGCGGGGCTGCCGACTCGCCGGCGGCGAGTGAGCGCGAGCGCGGTCGGGCGGCGACCCGATCCGTCGCCCTGAGCAGCGTCCCACGGGTCAGGCCGCGGGTTGTCATCGGTGCGTCGGTCGGTTAGACGTATCGCGTGGTCGTTCGGGTGGTGGTGTCAGGATGATCGTCCGCCCCGCCGTGCCCGGTGAGTGGCCGCCGAGAGTTCGCGCAGGCCACCGCGCCGGGCCCGGGGTCGCAGTCGTCCGCGCCGCAGCCGGACGTATGCGGCGAGCTGGCCCCTTGGCGATGCTACTGTGGACCCACGCGGCGCTCGCCCGTGCGGCGCCGCCGTTCGAGCTCGGGTGGGAGGCGCCGCCGCAGTGCCCCGACGCCGCGGCCGCACGGGCCCAGATCACGGCGCTGCTACACGATGCGCCCGATGACGCGCACGCCCGCTTCGTCCACGCCGAGGTGACGATCGAAGCGTCGGGCCCGGACTACCGCGTCACGCTGACGACCGAACCCGACGCGGCCGCGCGCATCCTCACCGGCAACGACTGCGTCGAGCTTGCGACCACCGCCGCGCTGATCGTCGCGATCGCGGTCGATCCCCATTTGCTCGCGCGCGTCGACCACGAGGCGCCCGCGGACGCATCGGCGCCTGCAGGCGAGGTGATGGTGCCCGAGCTGGCCGAGGGCCCCGGGCCGTCGATCCCCGTGGCAAGCCAACGGGCGATCGAGCCAGCGCGGCGCCCCGTCACTTCGGCGACCGCGTCAGACAACGCCGCGGCGCCTGTACGAGCGCGGCCGCGCGTGGTCGGTCGTGTGGTTGCCGGACTCGACGCCGGCACCGTCGCCTTGCCCACAGCCGAGCTCGCCGCGTCGGTCGGGCTCGCGTGGCGCCGTGCGAGCGTCGAGCTCGAAGGCGCCTACGCGGTGCGCCGCGTGGTGCGGTCGCCGGTCAACGATGCGGTCGGTGTGCGCGTGCAGGGTGGTTCGGTCGGCATGCGCGGCTGCGGCGTGCTGCATCGCGGTCGCATCGCGCTACCGATGTGTGGCGTCGCGCGGGGCGGCCTCGTGCACGCGCGGGGCGACGGCGCGCTGCAGCCCCACGCGATCGCGCGACAGCCGTGGATCGGGGCCGGACCCGGCGTGATGCTGCGCGTGGCCGTGGCGCCGCGGCTCGCGCTCGTGTTCGGGATCGACGCTCTGGTGGCGCTACTGCGCGGCGGGTTCCGCTCCGAGCCCTCGGGGCGCATCACCGCCCCCTGGTCCGTGGCGTTGCACGCATGGGCAGGGGTGCAGTGGGGCGGGGTGCTGGAACGCGGTCGCGGCGGACAAGCAGGGAGGTGAGCCCGCCGTGGCGCGCGACCCAGCCCATGACGACCCGCTCCGCCTGGCAGCGCTGTATCGAGCCCACGTGCAGTTCGTGTGGCGCACGCTCGTGCGTTTCGGCATCCCCGAACGCGACGCCGAAGATGTCGTGCACGAGGTTTTCTTGGTCGCGGGCCGTCGGCTCGCGGGATTCGATCCGTCGCGCGCGGCCCCACGTTCGTGGTTGTACGGGCTCGCCCGCGGCGTCGCGGCCAACTGGCGCCGTGCCGATCGTCGGTCCGCCGCACGCATCGGGGCGCTCGCACCACCCGCCGGGCTCGAAGACCTCGACGCCGGCATCGCGCGCGCTCAAGCGGCCGCGCTCGTGCACGGCTTCCTCGCCGAACTCGACCCCCGCCAGCGCGAGGTGTTCGTGCTGTGCGACATAGAAGGCCTGCGGGCGCCTGAAGTCGCGGTGACGCTCGGGCAACGCCTGACGCAGGTCTACTCGCGGCTGCGGCTGGCGCGGCGCCACTTCGTCGCCTTCCTCGGTCGCCACGGCCTCGAGCTCGCGGAGCACGATTGATGTTCGACCGCGACGACCCCGACCCGCGCGAACCATCGGCGCTGCCACGCGCGGCTCAGCGCGTCCTGGCCGAGTATCGCGCGCAGTATCGGATGAGCGAACTCGCCGTCGCCCGCGGCGCACGTCGCCTCGGAGGCGCGTCCGCACCGATCGATCGGGCCGCCTCGCGCCGCAGACGAGTGGTCATCGCAGTCATGGCCGCCGCGCTGACGCTCGCGGTGCTCGGGGCATGGGAGTTCGCGCGCGCCAGCTCGATGCCGCATCGCAGCACGCCCGAGCAGGCCGGCGACGTGCTGGCGCCTGCCGCCGCCGTGGCGACCGAGCCCGACGTCACGCCACGCACACAGCCCGCGACGCTGCCCACGATCCCCCCGCGCACGGCGACGCCAGCGAACGGTGGCGCGCCGATGCCGCCCGCAGCGACGGCGCAGAGCCAAGTTGGCAACATCACCCGCTCGACCGAATCGGGCCTGCGCCCGCGCGAACCGGCACCAAGGCCCGCGCTGTCGAGCCTACGCGCCGAGCGGGAGCTGCTCGCGTCGGCCCGCGCCGCGCTGGCCAAGGGTGCGCTCGCGCGCGTGCTCGAGCGCGTCGAGCAGCACCGGCTGCGCTTTCCCGACGGTTTGCTCGCGCCAGAATTCGCGGCCCTGGCTGCCGTCGCGCGCTGTCGCCAGACACCCGCCGATGCGCCCCACGAGTTTGCTGCGTTCACCATCGCGCAGCCGGGTTCGCCGCTGCTGGCTACCGTGCGCGACGCCTGCACAGCACCCGCGAGAAAGTGAACTGGCGGTGGTGGATTCGGACGACGGTGCACAATCACGCTGCATGGTGATGGCGATGCATCGATGGAGTTGGATGTTGATGATGGTGTCGGCGAGCGGGTGCGTGCTCGGCGACAAGACCGTGGGCATGGAGACCAACGCCCAGACTGGGGGTGAAGACGCGAGCGGATCGAGTGCGGCCGAGGCCGGCGAGCCGACCGGCGGCAGTGAGCCGACCGGCGGCAGTGAGCCGACCGGCGGCAGTGAGCCGACCGGCGGCAGTGAGCCGACCGGCGGCAGTGAGCCGACCGGCGGCAGCGACACCGCCGACGGCGACGCGTGTGAGGTCGGCGAGCACGGCGGCCTGGTCGCGATCGATCTGGGCAAGCTGCCGACCGAGAGCGTGACCGGCAGTGACATCGTCGGGCACCGCGCCATCGTCGAGTGTACGGTCGAGAGCATCGACACCTCGATCGAGCTGCGCTGCCTCGGCAGCGACGATGCGGAGTACTTCGTGAGGATCCAGGTCGACGGCGCTGCGAGCACGCTCGAAGTCGGCGCGACCGTCACGCTGCGATACATGACCTGGACGCAGCTGTACGCGAGCTGCGTCCACGTCGGCGACCCACCGGACCCGTTCTGGTTCAGCGTGCGCGATGCCAACGACGCGCTGGTCGTGGGCGGGGTCGTGGCCGCGGAAGCGACGCCCTACCCCGGGCTCGGTGAAGACGAAGGCCTGCCGGGCATCTTCGCGCCCTATGCGTTCGCGCGGCAGCATGGCTGCGCGGCGACGGAGTCCGAGGGTGTCTGCGCACTGCGGCCGCTTGGTATCGAGGTTTCGACCGCGGACGCGCCCTCCGTGCTCGCGCGCGTCGGCGAAGATGTCGAGCTCGCCGGCGTCGTGTTCACCCTGGGCTACGGTATCGAAGCGGTGTTCGACCCGTTGAGCGACTGCTGCATCGAAGGCGACCAAGCGGCCATGGAGCTGCGCATGCTCGCCGTACCGCCGGCATAGCTGCGACTGCGCGTACTGCCTCACGTTCGCCCGTGACCCCGGCTACGCGCGGGCGGGCCTGCGACGGCGACCCGCTGCGCGCGATGCCACGCGCCGCGACGGTTTTGCCGATTGGTCGCGCGCGGCACCGCGGATCCACTACGCTCGTGTCGAGTGCGCCCATGGCGGGCGCACTCGACCCTGTCGTGAATCCGATGCGTGGGCCGCTTCGATTGTCCCTGTCGTGCTTGTCGTGGCTCGCGCTCGCGGGAATCCCCGCAGCTTCGCACGCGACCAGCTCGGGCGGCTCGAGCTCCGGCGGTGCGGCCACGGGCTCGACCGGCGGGAGCGAGACCAGCGGCGCGTCGTCCTCTGGCGGCGCGAGCGACAGCGGCAGCGCCACCGGCAGCGACGGCACGAGCGGCGGCTCGACCGACACCGGCAGCACCGGCGGGCAGGCGGGCACGAGCACCGGTGCGGTCGACAGCGGGGGTCCCGACGACGGCGCCTGCGGCTGCCCGACCGGCGACGACGCGGTCAGCTTCGCATCGCCGGCCGACGGCGCCGAGCTGGCCGCGCCGTTCGAGGTCGTGGTCGAGGCGGTGCCGCGCTGCAGCTGCGACGATTGCAGCTGCGCCGCGCAGGACGTGATGTTCGTGCAGCTGTTCGTCGACACCGTCGCGTGGGGCGAGGTCTGCACCGCATCGCTGTGCACCTGGGAGGTCACCGGCACCGAGGGCAACCACGGGCTGCGCGCGTTCGCGATCTATCCCGACGGCGACGCCGGCAAGAACCTCGACGTGCGCATCACCAGCGTCGCGATGGGCACCGGCGACGACGGCCTCGCGACCACCGTCACGACCACCGCAGCGGCCGATGGCAGCACCGGCAGCGCAGGTGCGACCGGTGAGACGCCGCGTGGATGCGGCTGCACCGCGAGCCCGCGCCCCGAGCACGGCGCACTCGCGCTGCTGTGGGCCGTGCTCGCGCGCCGACGTCGACGCCGTGGCTAGCAGCCCGTGGTGCTATGCTCGCGCGCCCCGAGCGGCGGTCGCCTGACGCGACCCGGCCGCGACGGCACGAGCACGAGCAGCATCCCATGGCGTCGTACCAGTACATCTACACGATGAAAGACCTCGGCAAGGCCTACCCCGGCGGCAAGGAGGTCTTGAAAGGTATCTACCTGCAGTTCTTCCCGGGCGCGAAGATCGGCGTGCTGGGTGGCAACGGCGCCGGCAAGTCGACGCTGATGCGCATCATGGCCGGCGTCGACAAGGAGTTCCGCGGCGAGGCGTGGGCGGCCGAGGGCGCAAGCGTGGGCTACCTGCAGCAGGAGCCGCAGCTCGACCCCGCCAAGGACGTCAAGGCCAACATCATGGAGGCCGTGGGGCCCATGGTGAGGACGCTGGCTCGCTTCGAAGAGGTGAGCATGAAGCTCGGCGAGTCCATGTCGGACGACGAGATGAACAAGCTGCTCGACGAGCAGGGCAAGCTGCAGGATGCGATCGACGCCGGCAACGGCTGGGAGCTCGATCGCACGGTCGAGATCGCGATGGACGCCCTGCGCACGCCGCCGGGGGATTCCGACGTCACCAAGCTCTCCGGCGGCGAGCGGCGCCGCGTCGCGCTGTGCCGGCTGCTGCTCGCGCGCCCCGACATGCTGCTGCTCGACGAGCCCACCAACCACCTCGACGCCGAGAGCGTGGCGTGGCTCGAGCGCCACCTCCACGACTACCCCGGCACGATCGTCGCCATCACCCACGACCGCTACTTCCTCGACAACGTCGCCGAGTGGATCCTCGAGCTGGATCGCGGCAAGGGCATCCCGTGGAAGGGCAACTACTCGAGCTGGCTCGACCAGAAGAAGAAGCGCCTCGAGCAGGAGGAGAAGGCCGCGGTCGCCCGGCAGAAGACGCTGGCCCGCGAGCTCGAGTGGATCAGCATGAGCCCGCGCGCCCGCCAGGCGAAGAGCAAGGCCCGCATCGCGGCGTACGACGATCTGCTCAAGGAGGAGTCCGAGCGCAAGGTCGACACCACCGACATCAAGATCCCGTTCTCGCGGCGGCTCGGCAACAAGGTCGTCGAGTTCAAGGGCGTGAAGAAGGCCTTCGGCGACAACCTGCTGTACGAGAACCTGTCGTTCACGCTGCCGCCGGGCGGCATCGTCGGGATCATCGGACCCAACGGCGCCGGCAAGACCACGCTGTTTCGCATGCTCGTCGGCCAGGAGCAGCCGGACGCCGGCACGATCGTGGTGGGTGACACCGTCGACATCGCGCACGTCGATCAGAGCCGCGACTCGCTGGATCCCAAGAAGACGATCTACGAGGAGATCAGCGAGGGTCAGGAGACCTTCCCGATGGGTGGGGTCGAGACCAACGCGCGCGCCTACGTCGGCAAGTTCAACTTCACCGGTGCCGACCAGCAGAAGCGCGTCGGCGAGCTGTCCGGCGGCGAGCGCAACCGCGTGCACCTGGCCAAGCTCATCAAGAAGGGCGGCAACCTGCTGCTCCTCGACGAGCCGACCAACGACCTCGACATCGACACACTCCGGCACCTGGAAGACGCGTTGCTGTCGTTCCCGGGCTGCGCGGTGATCATCAGCCACGACCGCTGGTTCTTGGACCGCGTGGCCACGCACATCTTGGCCTTCGAGGGCGACAGCCAGGTGACGTGGTTCGAGGGCAACTTCGCGGACTACGAGGCCGATCGCAAGGCGCGACTGGGCGAGGACGCGCTGGTGCCCAAGCGCATCAAGTACCGCAAGCTCACCCGCTAGCCCCGTCGATCGGGCGCGGGCACCGGCCGGCCCGCACGCCGCGGGCCGGTCGCCGCCGTGCTAGCATCGCGCCATGTTCCGCGTACGCGTTCTCGCAGCCGCGCCGCTCCGATGTCTGCCCACCGCCGCGTGGCTGCTCGCCTTGGGCGTCGCAGGTCCGGCCCGGGCCGACATCATCTCCGACGAGGAGGCCGGCTGCCGTGGCAAGAACGAGGGCGACGCCTGTGAGGCGGCGGGCAAGGCCGGCACGTGCGCGAAGTCGACGTGCGGACGCAACGACTACAGCGGTGGGCCGCCGCCGAAGCATGTGAGCGTCGAGTGCCTGCTCTGCCAGGTCGGCGGCGCGGGCAAGGAAGCCGCACCTTCGCCCGACACGCCCGCGAAGACCGACACCCCCGCGAAGGCCGACGCGCCCGCGAAGACCGACGCGCCCGCGAAGACCGACACGCCCGCGAAGACCGACACCCCCAAGGGCTGCTCGAGCGGCGGCGTCGAGGAAGGTCCGTGGCTGCTGGTGTCGGTGCTCGCGGGCTTGGGCTTGGTCGGCCTCGCGCGCCGTCGCCCGAGTGGCACACGCGCGTAGGTGCCCCACGACCCAGGCCGATGCACTGCTGCGCACGCTGCTGATCGAGACGCCGATCGGCATCGCGTGTCTGTGGCTCGCCACCCGCACCAACGCGTGGGGGCGTCGCCAGGGCGAGCCGCCGCCGGCGGCATGGCGCGTGTGCGTGCTGGCCTTCGCGGTGAGCCTCGTCACCCATCCGTTCGCGTGGTGGAGCAACCGCGGGCTCGCGCCGCTGCTGCCCTTCGCCACCCGGGCCGCGATCGTGGAGTCGGCGGTGGTGATCGTCGAGGCCGTGCTGCTGCGGGGCGCGCTGCGCCTGCGCTGGCGCGCCGCGATCGTGACCTCGCTGGCGATGAACGTCGCGTCGTTCGGCTATGGCGTGTGGCTGATGCTGCGCGCCGACTGAGGCCAGAACGCGTCGAGCGCGAGCAACAGCGCGGGGAACTCCGCCCACGCATGCACGCCGGCGAGCGTGCCATACCACGCGCGTGCGCCGACGAAATCGACCGCGTACGCGAGCGCGACCACGAGGCCGACGCCGACCAGCGTCGCGACCACGCGAGCGTCGACGCGCTGCGCCGCGGGTGCGTGCGATGGCAACACGCACAGCACGAAGAGGTAGTGCGCGCACTGCAGGTAGGCGCACGCGCAGAACACGTGCATCGCCAGCGCCGGGTGCTCGAGCGGCGCCGGGCCCCAGAAGGCGGAGAACTGCTCGAACAACGGGCCGGTGGGCAGCACGCTCGCCTCGGGTGCGGCGAGGCCCCGCAGCAGCGCGAACGGCAGGCCGGTCGCGATGAGCAGCGGCACCGCGACGAAGACGATCGCACCGCGCCATGCGACGCGCCGGCGCCGGGCCGGCTCGGTGGTCGCCGCGACCAGCGGCCACGGCGTCAGGTTGTGCAGCACCGCCAGCACCAGCAGTGTCGCGACGGGCGACACGAACAGCACGCACGACACCAGCGCGGCTGCGACCGCGACCGTGACGATCGCGTGGGCACCACGACGCCGCAGCGCGCGGGGAACGAGCACCAGCACCGACGCGCAACCAGCCAGCAGCTCGAGGCGCGACGCGAGCGCGCGGGTGATCCAGCCCGCCGTCGCGGCGCAGCGGGCCGCGAACACCAGCGCCAGCGCGAGCACCACCAGCCGCAGCGCCGCGGCGCCGAGCACCCGCCGGTAGCGCACGTCGAGCACCCGCAGCTCGACCAATACGTGGGCGAGCCCGAAGCTCGCCAGCGTCACCGAGTAGACCAACAGCGGATACGCCACGGCGGCGACCGCCGCGAGGCCGAGCAGCGCCGCGAGCACCCACGCCGACGCGCGCGTGGGCGATGACGACCGCCGACGCGCGATCACGTGCGCTGGCTCGACCCCGCCGGCCCCACGCGGGCTCGAACGACCAACCTCCACGCGCGTGGCAGTGTAGCGCACGCAGCACGGCGTACGCACGCGGCTCACCGCGATGCCGCGGTTGACATCCTCTGCAACCAGGGCGCGAAATGCCCCCATGCGCCTGGCCTCGATGCTCGCCGTGCCCCCGCTCCTGCTGCTGCCGACCCTCGCCTTCGCGGCGCCGGTGTGGGTCGGTGACTTCGAGACCAACGACCTCTCGCAGTTCGATGGTCTGCTCAACGCCAACGTCAACGGCGTCGACTACATCACCGTCGTGCAGGACGTGGTGGCGCAGGGACAGTACGCCGCGCGCATCGAGCTGCACGACGACGCGATCTGGCCCAACAACGGCCTGCGCCGGGTCGAGCTGCACCACACGCCCGGGCCGGGTCGCACCGACGAGGGCGCGCAGACATGGTTCGCATGGAGCTTCTACCTGCCCGAGACCCTGAGCGCCGACGTGGATCAGAGCATCGGCTACTGGGAGACCGCCGCGAGCTACCACCAGCTGCTGGTATGGAACATCACCGGCGAGCAGGTGACCTTCGCGACCCGCTACCCCGACTACGTCGAGCACTGGCAGGCCGACGTGGCGACCGCCGGCACCTGGCACCGCGTCGCCATCCACCTGGCGTGGTCGCAGGATCCCGACCTCGGCGCGGTCGACGTGTGGTTCGACGGCGAGCAGGTCGTGACCGCGGCCGCGGTCGCCACGCTCGCCGACACCAACGCCGCGTTCACGCAGCTCGGACTCCTGCGCGGCGACTTCGACTTCGACGACGTCCCGGTCATCTACATCGACGATGCCGTCGAGGGCGACAGCTACGAGGACGTACACCCCGAGCTGGCGCCCGCAGGCGGCGAGAGCAGCTCGGGCGGCGGTGACTCGGCCGGCGACGGCAGCACCACGGGCGGCGGCAGCACGGGCGGTGGCAACGGCGACTCGGGCGGTGGCAGCGGTTCGGCCGGCGCGACCGGTGCGAGTGCCAGTGCGAGCGCGAGCGCGGGCGAGACCAACACGACCACGACCGAAGGCGGCAGTGGCGGTGACAGCAGCGGTGGTGCGGCGGCCGACGGCGACGGCAGCGGTGGCTGCGGCTGCAGCTCCGAGGCGCCCGGCGGCGCGGCCGGTTGGCTCGTCGTCGCCGTGCTCGGTGCCGCAGCGCGGCGGCGTCGACGTCGCTGACGATGGGGCGGGCCCGCGGCGTGATCGCTCGGTGGGGCGCTCGCGCACGGGCGAGGCATCGCATTCGACGCTCGTGGTCGAGCTGGCACCGACGGTGCAGTGACGCGTGGCCGCGATGCCGCACCACCCCAACGCCCGTTCGGCCGCACTGCGCTGGATCACGCTCGTGGTGGTCGCGGTCGCGATTGCCTACAGCAACCTCGTCGATGTGGTCTCACCGTGGGGCCACGACGTCGGTGAGGTCAGCCGCCGCTACCAGAACCTGTTCACGCCAGCGCCCTACGCCTTCGCGATCTGGGGCCTCATCTACGGCGCGTTCCTCGTGCACTGCGTCGTCGCACTGCTGCCGTCGCGGCGGAGCATGGCGATCTACGATCGTCTCGCGTTGCCGCTCATGATCGGCAACGTCGTGGCTGCGCTGTGGGTGGCCGTGTTCCGCCACGAATGGATGATCGCGAGCGTGGTGCTCATCGCCGCGGCGCTGGTCTGCGCGGTGGTGATGTTGCGTCGCGCGAGCGCGGCCGTCGAGGCCGGCAAGGCCCGCTTCGCCCTCACGATCCCGTTCGCGCTGTTCGCCGGGTGGATCTGCGTCGCGACGATCGCCGACGTCGCCGCCACGCTGGTCGCGTTCGGCTGGCACGGCGGCCCGCTGCAGCCCGCGCAGTGGACGGCCTTGATGCTCGCGGTCGCCACCGGCATCGGCCTGGCGCTCGGCATCGGGTTCCGACAGTTTCTCGTGCCCGCGGTGGTCGCGTGGGCCGCGGCGGCGATCTGGGTCGCCGACCGCGACGTCGATCGCACCGCGATGCTCGCGGCCGCGATCGCGACCGTCGTCTGCGTGGCCGCGGCCATCGTGCTCGCGCTGCGCCGCGCGACCGCCCACCGACCCGCCGCACTGGGGACGGGCGTGCTCGGCACGCCGTTGCCCCGCTGACCCGAGGAGCACACCCATGCACGTCGCCTTCATCCCGCTCGTTCTCCTGCAGCTCGGCACCGGGCTGCAGCTCGGCACCGCGCTGCAGCTCGGCACCGCGCCCTTCGTGCCGAGCGGCACCGCGCTCGCGATCGCGCCCGCTGGTCCGTCCACTGCCGAGCTCGCACCGCCGAAGCCAGAACCGAAGCCAGAACCCAAGCCAGAACCCAAGCCAGAGCCCAAGCCAGAACCCAAGCCAGAACCCAAGCCAGAGCCGAATCCAGATCCGAGTCCAAAGCCCAACCCCAACCCGACCCCGCCGATGCCGCCGTCGCCGCCTGCACCGCCGCCGCCGACCCCCATGCCGACCCCGCGCTAGCGGCCCAGCGGCACGTCGGGCGGTGTTACCGTCCGGCGATGTCGCGGCCGCCGAATCCCCTGCACGCGCTCGCGTGGCTCTCGCTGCTCACCGCCGTGAACGCCTGCCACGACGGGCCCATGACCGACAGCGCATCGGACACCAGCGGCGACGGATCCGGTGGCGACACCGACTCCGACGGCAGCCACGACGCCGGTCGCGTGCTCGAGTGCGCCGCACATCCGCTGCCGGACGCTGCGGGCAGCTGCATCGTGGAGCGGCCCGGCACCGCGGGCACGATCCTGCGCGGCACCGTGCTCGACGGCGAGGGCGTGCTGCGCGGCGGCGAGGTGTTCATCGACTCGAGCGGCACCATTGCCTGCGTCGACTGTGACTGCAGTGGCGCCACCGGGGCCGCATCCGCGCGGGTGCTGCAGTGCGGCGACGCGGTCATCTCACCCGGTCTGGTGAACCCCCACGATCACATCACGTACGCCAACAACGCCCCGATCGGCCAGGGTGTCGATCGCTACGAGCACCGTCACGACTGGCGCAAGGGCCAGAACGGCCACGCCTCGCTGCACGTGGCGTCGGGCGCCAGCGCCGAGGTGGTGCTCGGCGCCGAGCTGCGCTTCGTGATGGGCGGAGCGACGGCGGCCGCCAGCGCCGGTGGTGAGGCGGCGTTGCTGCGCAACCTCGACGGGTTCGGACTCTCCGAGGGGCTCTCGCTGCCGGTCGCCGACTCCGACACGTTCCCGCTCGACGACGCCAGCGGCGAGCAACGCGACAGCGGCTGCGACTACGGCAGCTCGCCGACCTCGCGCGCGAGCATCCAAGGCCACGCGTACCTGCCCCACATCGCCGAGGGCATCAACCCCGCGGCCGCCAACGAGTTCACCTGCACCGGCACCGACGCCGGTGAGGACCTGTTGGGCCCCGCGACCGCGCTCGTCCACGGCGTGGGCCTGCGCCCGCCCGACATCGCGGCGATGGTCGACGCCGGCGCGATGCTGGTGTGGTCGCCGCGCTCCAACGTGGTGCTCTACGGCAACACCGCGCCGGTCACGACCATGCGCACGATGGGCCTGCCGATCGCGCTCGGCACCGACTGGGTGGCGTCGGGCTCGATGAACATGCAGCGCGAGCTGCAGTGCGCCGACGCGCTCGACCGCGACTACTTCGGCGACGCGTTCGGTGATCGCGAGCTGTGGCAGATGGCGACCGAGCACGCCGCGCGGGCGGTCGGTGCCGGGGAGGTGCTGGGCGTGCTGGCGGCCGGTCGCGTCGGTGACGTCGCGGTGTTTCGCGGCGACGCCCATGCCGATCACCGCGCGGTGATCGACGCGGCGCCCGACGACGTCGTGCTGGTGATGCGCGGCGGCGTGCCGCTGTTCGGCGACGACGCGCTGCTGGTGTCGGCGTTCTCCGGCGGCAGCATGTGCGAGGCGCTCGACGTGTGCGGTGTCGGCAAGCGGGCCTGCGTCGCGCGCGACACCCAGGGCGTCGCCACCCTCGCCGACGTGCGCAGCGCGATCGAGGCCAGCTATCCGCTCTTCTTCTGCGACGTGCCCGACGACGAGCCGACCTGCGAGCCCCGTCGCGCCGGCGAGTACGAAGGCCGACCCGACGGCGACGGCGACGGCGACGGCATCGCCGACGGCGATGATCTCTGCCCCAACGTGTTCGATCCCGCGCGGCCGCTCGAGGGCGGCCAGGGCGACGCCGACGGCGACGGCATCGGTGACGCCTGCGATGCGTGTCCGCTCGCCGACGGCGAAGCCTGCTGACCCGCGGGAACCGCCGCGATCGGGCCATGGCGTCACGTCCACGCCCGGGCGGGCACATCCGCGCCGGCGCGTCCGCGGTCTTTATCGAGCGTATTTTTTGGTTCTTGACTTACCTTCATTTCAGTTCTTAATACCTCGGGTCATGGCCATCCGGACGTCGATCGCCCCCTTGCCGCACCCCAGCCGCGGTCGCGTCGCCCCGCCGCCCGCCGTCGGGCCCGCAGCCACCGCGGTCCGGGCGACGCCGGTGCAGGCGAGCGACTCCGTCGTCGAGGTCGATGCGGAGTTCCTCGAGTTCGTCGGCGACGGCGAGCCCGATCCCGGCGCCTCGCTCGAAGAGCTCGACGCGCTGTTCCTCGAAGAGGACCCCTGCGCCGCGAGTGTCGTCGCCGCGCCGGCGCCGACGATCACCGCCGCGCTGATCGAGACCCTGCCCGCACACGCACCGACCGCGGCACCGATCGTCGCGCCTGCGATCGCGGTGGCGCCCTCGCCGAGGCTCGCCGCAGCTCCGATCGCGTTCGCGCCGGCACCGACGGTCACCGCGACGCCGGTCGCGTCCGCGCCCGTCGTCGCGTCCACGGCCGCCCACGCGTCGGCGCCCACCGTGGTCGCGCACGCGCTCGCCGTGGTGCGTCCCCACGTGCACCCGAGCCGCCCCACCCGCGCCGAGTCGAGCACCGTGGCGAGCGTCTCGAGCGGCTCGCTCATCGCGGCGGCGCGCGGCCGCTGGCCGTGGTGGCGCTACACCGCGCTGTCGGCGGGACTGTCGGCGCTGGTCGTGACGCTCGCGCTGGTCGGCCGCAGCGATCGAGCCGAGGCCGCGTCGAGCAGCGCCGAGCCCGACGCGGTCGAGCTGCGCTACGACCCCGCGTTGGTGGCCCAGGCCGCGATCGTGCCGATCGCGAGCCCGGTCGTGACGCCGTCGGAGCCCCCGCGTGTGCTCGCGCGCCGCGTGGCCCTGCGAGGCCAACGCAACCTCGCCGCCGGCCTGCCGCGTCTGGCCCGAGCAGCCTTCGAGGAGGCCCTGCAGCTCGATCCCCGCAATCGCGCCGCGCTCGGCGGGCTCGGTCGCCTCGAGTTCGAGGCTGGTCGCTTCACCGACGCGATCGACCACCTCGAGCGCGCGCTGCAGCTCGAGCCCCGCGATCGCGAGCTGCGCTCGATGCTCGCGCAGGCCCACGAGGCCAAGGGACACGGCCGCAGTGCCGCGCGCCACGCTCGACTCGCGGCCTCGCCCTGACGCACGCCAGGGGAGCACCGCGAACGCCCGACGCACGCGCGCCACCGAGCTCGTGCGCCGTCGCGGACCTCAAGCCGCGATGAGGCCCAGCGCACGCAGCACGCCCGCGAGGTTCGCGTCGTACACCTTCTCGAGCAGCGCGCTCGCCGACTCGGACGATCCCTTGGGCATGTAGCTGGCGCTCCACCGGACCCGACACGCACCCGGTCCCTGCGGGCTCACCTCGATGGTCGTGACGTAGTCGGTGAACGGCAGCGGGTGCGGCTCGAGGATCGAGTACGACAGCCGACGCGCGGCGGGGTCGTGGACGAGCAGCCGCTCCCGCACCGTGAGGCCTTGCCCGGACAAGCTGCGCACGGCGCCCACGCCGGTGCCCTCGACGACGCAGGTCTCCATCGCCGGCGCGCCCCAACGCACCGCCGCGCCGAAGTCTCCGAGGATCTCCCATACCGCCTCGGCGCTCGCCGCAAGGCTGCGCTCGAGCGCGAAGTCTGTCGTGGTGTCGATCGCGGGCGCGATCACGGGGCCGAGGTGCGCATAGCGGCGCTCCTGCAGCACGCGCCACGTGATGCTCGCGCGCCGGGCCTCCTGCGCATGGGTGGCCCGCAACAGCTCGTGCGCGAGCGCAGCATCCTCGGGCCGCATCGGCTCGGTCTCGAGTCGCAACACCGCGGCGTCGGCCTCGGGATCGGGCGGCAGGTCGGGATGCATCCGCTCGGGCTGGCCCGCGAAGGCGAGGAATGCCTCGGTGGCCACGCCGTGGTGCGCCATCGCGTGGCCGATCGAGTGCATCAGCGCGTCGCCGAAGCGCACGAACGATTTCAGGATCCAGTAGCGAGCGACCGGCGACTCGTGATCGAGGGTCAGCTTGCGGAGATCGGCGAACACCTCGCGGTGCTCCTCGACCCGCTCGTCGAGCCAGTAGTGCTGGAGCGCGTCGGCTGCGGTCCACCCGGTCAGCGCGTCGAACCCCAGCGTCTCCCACTCGACGTAGCGGCGGTTCATCTCGGCCGCGTACAGCTTGGAGAGTCGGTTGATGCCGCGCTCGAGCGGGGTCTTCGGATCTGCGTACGTGGTGTCGAGCAGGAACCAGTCGGCGCACGTCCAGTCGTCGACCACCCACTGCAGGAAGAACGATCGGATCATCGGCAAGAACCCCGGGTGTGGGCCGTTGCGGATCCAGGCGTGGAACGGGTGCGCCCACAGCTCGTCGAACGCCGCCTGCAGGTGATCGCGGAGGGCTTCGCCGTAGCCGGAGGGATGGGCGGGATGCGACAGCGACATCGCGGCCGTCACGTCGTGCGCCGGCGTGGGTCGCAGCGTCGCCGCGGCGTGGGCGGCGACCGACGGCTGCAGCGGCCGCTCACCCGCCACGAACCGGCGGGCGTGCTCCTCCCACACGCGGAAGTGCGCGTGGAAGATCGAGAACGTACGCAGCACCAGCGCTGTCGCGCGCGCCCGCTCGTGGTCGGACAGCGGCTCGGCGAAGAACAGCTTCTCGCCCCCCGCCTGCAGGTGGCCGGTCTCGCGGTCGAGGTGGAACTGCCCGAAATACGGCAGCTCGATGCCCCGCGCAGACTCGATCTGCGTGGCCAACGGCACGGTCTGGCGGAAGAACACATTGCCCGCCGCCTCCATCGACTCGATGATCGCGAAGCGCAGACGCGGATCGCGGTTGTGATGAACGAGCGACGCGAGCTCGAAGTCGAGGCGGCGCGCCTCGAGCGTGTCGGCGCTGGTGATCCACCAGTAGATGTCGCGCGGGGCCCAGCCCAGCGCCTCGTCGACCCCGAGCAACCGCCAGTCCTTCAGGAACAACGCGGAGTGCGTCGCGTCCTCGGCCGCGTGCTCGTTGAGCGCGCGCTCGAGATCGCTGCGCGGCTCGGGGTACCGCACGAAGTACCGGTTGAGATCGCGAAACCCCATGACGAAGTCGATCGCCGCCGGGCAGAACGAGAGCTTGCCCTGCGGTGAGATCGACGGATTGGCGAACCACTGCGTGAACAACGAGTGGCCTTGCAGGAGCCGCGCCTGGGCTGCGATGAGTTTGAAGACGGTCTTCATGATCCTCCGGGGCTCACAGCAGGTGGGGCTCGACGGGCAGTCCGAACAGCGCGCGACCGAGGAGCTCGCGCGATGGCGGGGCCACGGTGAAGTG
>WBZX01001079.1_pt1 | contig 21739 bp, 18 predicted proteins | sample 5204211 | NCBI WGS metagenome assembly WBZX01 (sample SAMN12344362, study PRJNA552823) | activated sludge metagenome | biome: Activated sludge suspended growth; feature: Nitrification reactor; material: Wastewater; isolation source: activated sludge from nitrification reactor of wastewater... | reverse complement strand
CGCCGACCGTCTCTGCGTGTCGGTGCGGACCGTCGAGGGCCACGTGTTGCGGCTCTGTCGCAAGCTCGGCGTCACCGACCGCAGCCAGGTCGAGGCCCGGCATCTGGATCCCGCGGGCGGTGTCGGAAGAGCGCGTTCCTGACATCTGCGCGTGCGGGTATGACGCCGCCGTCGTGCACGTGGCCAAGGCGCCAGGCCAGCCCCCTCACTCTCCGCCCAGAACGCGTTGCTCACCAAATCACGGTTGGTGCCGACTGGTCACAAGACACATCGGGCATGAACTGAACCTGACCAGCGTTGTCAGTACCGATACAGTCCCCCAGATGGGAGCATCAGCAGTGGACACCAAGGCCGCCAATGACCGTCTCGCCGCCCTCGCCGACCGAGTTGCGAACGACCCCAACACGATCGCGGCGATCGACGATTATGACCGTCGAGTGGCCAGCGGGGAGGGCTACCCGGACGCCCAGGACTGTGACAGCTTCGCGGGTCGTGTGCGGGCCCGCTTGGGCAATCTTCGCCAGAGTTGAGCCGGCGCTGGCGGCTGACGGGCGACGACGCTCTCGTCGGCGCCGACTTGCCTTCTGAGACGATCGAGACGATCCTGAATTGGGTCGTGACCGTGCTGTGCGTCGACCCGTACGCGCAGGGGGTGACCGTCCCGAACCAGCGCCACCCATTGATGCGCATCGCCGAAGTGCCCGGAGCTGACGTAGCGATCGTGTTCCTGATCGCCGACGCGTTCACCGTGATCGAACTCAAGAAGGTCATCCCGTTCTAGGAATCTGACGGCCGGCGGGTCGGGTCACTGACGGCCTCATGTCTCGTGACCGCTGAAGCTGACGCGAGGGAGATGGCCGGGCGGCTACACACCCGCCGGTTGAAGGTAAGCGCGTGAGCACCCAGCGAGCATCGCGGAGGACTCCCCCTCCAGAGATGGCCACGACCGATTTCGGTGACCCGACGAGCACGCTGCGGGACCTTCGGCCCTCGCTGCCCACCCTCGGTGGGCGGATGATCGCGAGGAGACCGAGCAAGGAGGCCCGATGTCGATGACAACGAACCATCCGCCGCACCGGCGGCTACCGGTCGGACGGATCGTCCTCGTCGTGTTGGGGTGCGTCTTCGTGCCCTTGGCGCTCGCGCTCCTGGGCGGTGGAACGGTACTGACCTGGGCGCACCAGACCCAGCGGGACGCGTCCGGCTACTTCACGAGTCCGTCCGAGCGCCTCGAAACCCTCGACTACGCGATCGTGTCCGAGCGTGTCGACCTCGACCTCGACAGTGGGGACTACCTCGGCGTCGGTCAACTCGGCACGGTGAGGATCCGGTTGGACAGCACCAACGAGCGCCAGGTCTTCATCGGAATCGGACCCCGCAGGGCCGTCAAGGACTACCTCCGTGGCGTGGCCCGGGCAGAGATCGCCGACGTCTCGACTGATCCGTTCTCGGTCGAGTACCGGCATCTCGGCGACGGTGCGCCGACCGGTCCCCCAGGCGACGAGAGCTTCTGGCAGGCACAGGCCGAGGGCCCTGGACCCCAGACCCTGACCTGGCCCGTCGAGTCCGGCGACTGGGTCGTCGTCGTGATGAACCGGGACGCAACGGCGGGCGTCGGGGTCGACGCCGCCGTCGGATTCAAGGCGGACTGGATCCGGCCCCTCGGTATCGGCCTGCTGGTGGCCGGCGGACTGGCGCTGATCATCGCTGTCGCCGCGCTCGTCGTCGGCATCGTCGGTCTGCGCCATCACGCCGCGAGCGACGAGACCGGGGGAACGCATGTGCACACCGGGTCCGGGCCGGTTCGGCTCACGGGTCGACTCGATCCGGAGCTGAGCCGGTGGCTGTGGCTCGTGAAGTGGTTCCTCGTCATCCCTCACCTCGTGATCCTGGCCTTCCTGTGGTTGGCGTTCGCGGTGCTCACGGTCGTGGCGTTCTTCGCGATCCTCCTGACCGGCCGCTACCCGCGAGGCATCTTCGACTTCAACGCCGGTGTGCTGCGTTGGTCGTGGCGGGTGAGCTACTACGCATTCGGCGTCGCCGGCACCGACCGCTATCCGCCGTTCAGCCTCGGCGAGCATCCCGACTACCCCGCTCGGCTCGACATTGCCCCGCCGGACCAGCTGTCGAGAGGACTCGTCCTCGTGAAGTGGTGGCTGTTGGCCATCCCGCACTACCTGATCGTCGGTCTTATGGTCGGCACGACGGTGTCCAGCCGGAGTGGCGACCGGTGGGTCGATGTTCCGGTCACCGGCCTGGTCTCCTGGCTCGTCCTGGTGGCGGTGGTGACCCTCTTGTTCACCGGCCGGTACCCGTCGGGCATCCACCGGCTCGTCGTCGGCCTCCATCGCTGGGTGTTCCGCGTCGTCGCCTATGCGGCGCTCATGACCGACGAGTACCCGCCGTTCCGCCTCGACCAGGGCGACGAGGAACCGAGCGTGGACTCCGAGCCCGGAGCACCCCCGTCGTGAGGCGGTGCAGCGTCGAGGGCGTCGCGACGGCGGGTGCGATTGCGGTGCTGGCCGCCGTGGGGCGTCGGCGCCACCTGACCTGGGGATCCACACCGGACGAGGTCGCCAGGGCGCTGCCAGGTGATGAGCTCGTGCGGTCGCCGCACCTGACGTCGACTCGTTCGATCACGGTGCGCGCCGCGGCCGACGACGTCTGGCCGTGGTTGGCGCAGATGGGTCAGGGGCGCGGCGGGTTGTACTCCTACGACTGGTTGGAGAACCTCGCCGGTTGCCAGATGCACAGCGCCGATCGGGTGGTGCCCGAGTGGCAGTCCGTGGAGGTGGGCGACCCGTTTCGCCTCCATCCCGATCTCGCCCTGCGCGTGGCCAGGATCGATCCCGGGGAGGCGCTGGTCGTCGAGGGGGGAGTGAGCCCCACCGGACAGGAGACCAGCGGTTCCGACGCGCCGTACGACTTCAGCTGGGCGTTCGTTCTCGTGCCGGCCGGCGCGGACACCACCCGACTGATCATCCGCGAGCGCTACCGGTATCACGCGGCCTGGGTGCGGTTGATGGTCGAGCCCGTCTCGGTGATCAGCTGCGTGATGACCGAGCGGATGATGCGGGGGATCCGCGACCGAGCCGAGGGATGACGTAGCGGCTCGTAGCCGCCGGTCATCCGGCGCGTGGCACGAATGCCCCGACCACGGCTCAGCGCGAGCGGAGTACGCAGAACTCGTTGCCCTCCGGGTCGGCCAACACGACCCACGACGGTGTGCCCTGGCCGATGTCGACGTGGGTCGCGCCGAGGGCGACGAGTCGTTCGACCTCGGCGTCACGGTCGTCTGGCCGGAAGTCGAGGTGGAACCGGTTCTTCACGGTCTTCGGGTCGGGCACGTGCTGGAAGAGGATGCCGGGGAAGCGGTCGGGGCCCGACCGGATCTCCACGTCGCCGTCCTGGTCGACGATGATCTCGGTCCATCCGAGCGCATCGGCCCACCAGCGGGCCAGCGCGTCGGGGTCGTCGGCATCGATCACGAGCTGTTCCCAGGCGAGTGTCATGGTCACTGGCTACCAAATGAGCGCGGGCTCGCGCATGGCTGTCGGGGCCGCGATGGCGTCCCGATCGAACTGCGCTGGGTGATCCTTCCCGATCGGCCGAATCCGGACCCTCACTGTCACACCCATGTGCTTGACTGTTCCCATGGAGACGAACACCAGTTCGATACAGACGGAGATGGCCGAGGTGCTCGCGCCGCTGCGGTCCGTCCTGGCTCGGCTGGAACCGAACGACATCCCGCTGCCCGAGGTGGCCGGTATCTGGCAGCTGTTCTCCCTGGTGCGGCGTCTTGCCGGCAATGGCGAAACGTTGTTGGCCGGGCGCGTCGCCGAGGCGCGGGAGTGGGCGCGGTCGGGGTACGCGACTCCTGAGGAATGGATGGCGGCCAAGGCCGGCACGTCGGTGGGTGAGGCGCGGGGTCAGATCGCAACGTCGGAGCAGCTGGGGCAAGGTCTCGACGAGACGGCCGAGCGCATGCGGCAGGGGCGTCTCTCGCCGCAGCAGGCGGGCATCGTGGCCGACGCGGCTGCGGTCAATCCCGATGCCGAGCTCGAGTTGTGTGACCGGGCCGAGCGTGACAGCAACAAGAACCTCAGCGACGAGGCCCGTCGGCGCAAGGCGCAACGATCCGACGGCGACGATCGGGCTCGTCGGCACCACCGCGAGCGTCGAGCGCGGCGCTACTCCGACGCCGACGACAAGTCGCACCTGCACGTCGAGGGACCCACGTCGAAGCTCGCGGAGTTCTTCAAAGCCCTCGATCGCGAGACCGACCGGCGATACCGCGAGGCGACCAAGCAGGGGCGGCGCGAGGGCCGCGACGCCTACGCGTTCGATGCCTTCCTCTCGCTCGTCACCCAGGGAATCGCCGGCGATGCCGCGACGTCCTCGAAGCCGAAGCACCTGGCGATGATCCGAGTCGACCTCGATGCCCTCGTGCGGGGCCATGTCGAGGGGGAGGAGACGTGCGAGATCGCCGGGTTCGGTGCGATCTCGGTCGCCGAGGCCCGTGCACTGTTGAGCGAGTCGATCCTGTACCTCGTGTGCACGAAGGGCGTCGACGTCGTCAACCTCACGCACCTCGGTCGAGGCCCGAACCGGGTGCAGGAGCTTGCCCTCCTGTGGGCGTCGCAGACGTGCCAGGTCGCGGGGTGCTACCGAACCCACACGCAGTACGACCATCGGATCGATTTCGCCGAGACCCGGCACACCCGGGTCGACGAGACCGACCTGCTCTGCGTCCATCACCACAAGATGAAGACGTTCAAGGGCTACGCCCTCGTCGCCGGCACGGGCAAGCGACGCTTCGTCCCGCCTGGTGACCCCGACCATCCGGCCACGTCGGGTTCTGGTCCCGGCTCACCTCGGTCGGACGGGTCGTCTCCGGGGCCAGCGCAACCCCCGCCGCCGGAACCGTCGCAGGAACCGCCGCCGCCCTCGGAGTCGATCGAGGAGCGGATCGGCCGGCTCCGAGCGAGCGCCCAGGCCCGTCGACGACGGGCCGCCGGGCAGGGCGACCTGTTCGGGCTGGCGGAGTAGCCGGGTCCCGGGTCCCGGGTCCCGGGTCGGGGACCTGGGCCTCGATCCCGAATCCGGCGCAACGACGGGAGCAACCCACTTCGGTGGTTCGCTTCGTCGCGTCCCGATGCCCGCTCGGAGCGGGGCCGTCCCCGGTACCATCGACCGTGGCGGACAGAGCTGTCCGCCACCAAGGGGGTTCATCGACATGTCCACTGACGAGCAGATCCTCGGCCGCACCGAGGTCGACGACCTCGAGGCGATCATCTCGATGTACAACACCGACGTCACCGAGGCGCTGCACGTCGTCGCGGACAACGCCCCGGCGATCTTCACGTGGGACTACGAGAAGGGTGCCCGCCCGCAGCTCAACAAGCTCTACGAGAAGGCGAAGCACGCCCAGTGGAACGGCGAGACCGACCTCGACTGGTCGATCGAGGTCGACCAGGAGTACTTCGCCAAGCTGCTGTCGGACATGCGGGCCATGCAGATGGCCGAGGCCGGCATCACCTTCGAGGGCACCCCGTTCGCCAACTGGGGTGACAAGGAGTGGCTGGCCCACTCGATGGAGAGCCAGAACTGGAGTCTCAGCCAGTTCATGCACGGTGAGCAGGGTGCGCTGATCTGCACGGCGAAGATCGTGGAGACGGTGCCGTGGATCGACGCCAAGTACTACGCGGCGACCCAGGTGATGGACGAGGCCCGCCACGTCGAGGTGTTCGCCAAGTACCTCGACACCAAGCTCAACGGGCACTACCCGATCAACACGCACCTGCGGATGCTGCTCGACGACATCATCAACGACTCCCGTTGGGACATGACGTACCTCGGCATGCAGATCATGGTGGAAGGGCTCGCGCTCGCCGCCTTCGGCATGGCGATGCAGACCACCCCCGACCCCCTCCTCAAGCAGCTGCTCCGTTACGTGATGAGTGACGAGGCCCGTCACGTCGCCTTCGGTGTGCTGTCACTCAAGGAGTTCTACGACGGGCTGACCGACGCCGAGCTGCTCGAGCGCCAGGAGTTCGCGTTCGAGGCCGCCGTCCGCATGCGCGACCGCTTCCTCCAACAGGAGGTGTGGGACCGCCTCGGCGTCAACGTCAAGGACGCGGTGAAGCTCTTCGACGTGCCGGCCGAGGTCAAGAACCGCGACCCGTTCCAGCAGCTCCTGTTCTCGAAGATCGTGCCCAACTGCAAGAAACTCGGCCTGCTCGACGCCAACGACGGCTGGCTCCGCAAACGCTTCGACACCCTCGGCGTCACCCAGTTCGAGGACTGGGCCGACACCGGCGAGGAGTACCTCGAGATGGACGCCGTCTCCCAGGACCGCCTCGCCGCCCAGGCCGCCGCCGGCTGACGCCCAGGCCGGGGGAGCGGGGCGCCGCGCGAACGGTTCACAGGGAATTCTGCGCCCGAACCCACCTCCCGCCCAGCATCGCGACCGATACTGCTGAGCGTGACGACGCTGGAGTTCGATCGGACGACCCTCGATCTCGACCCGACCGCTCCGACAGCGGGCCTGCGACGCCATGTGCCCCGATTGGTCCGGTACGGCACGGTGTCGATCGTGTCGACGGCGTTCAGTCTGACGATCCTGACCGTCCTCGTCGCGTCCGGCGCCCTCTCCGCCGGTTGGGGCAACCTCGTGGCCACCCTGTGCGGCGCCGTCCCGTCCTTCGAGCTCAACCGCCGCTGGGTCTGGCCCGGCGGCGGCCGGCCCCGCCTCGCCCAGGCCGTTCCGTTCGTGGCGATGTCGCTCGCCGGACTGGCCCTCTCCGCCGTCCTCGTCGCCGTGACCGAGGGCTGGTCGTCGGAATGGTCCGACGGCTCCCGAGCCCTCCTCGCCGACGGCTCCAACATGGCGGCGTTCGGGTCGCTGTGGCTCGTGCAGTTCGTCATCTGCGACCGCCACCTCTTCGGGCGTCGCTGACCGTCGGGCCCACACCCGCCGAGGGGCGAGTCCGGCCAACGCTCCCTGCCCGGTAGCGTGCCGCTCCATGGCCCACGAACGCGAACCGTGGTTCCACGACGAGCACGGCAACCTGGTGGTCGTCCAAGCGCCGAACCTCCCGATCCTGGTGTGGCTCGGCGCGGTGGTGCTGCGCACCGTCGTGCACGGCGGAGCACCCGAACGCCTGGCCGACGCCGTCGGGTTCGGCGCACTCTTCACGTGGGCGTACCTCGAGGTGGCGCAGGGCAGCGCCCGCATCCGGCGGATTCTCGGCGCCGTAGTGCTCGTCGCCATGGCCGTCGGACGCGTCCGGGGCTGAGCGCCCGGGCGTCGACGCCGATCCGGCCCGACTACGGACCGACGACGTCGACGTGCCCGAGCGATGCGGCGGTCACCTCGGAATCGGGTGAGAGGATCACGACCTCGGCCCACGCGTCCGCGCCCAGCACCCGGGTGTGGGTGCAGTTGCGGACGACGATCTCCTGATCCGGGAGCCCGTCGACGGCGACCTTCTCTGCCATCGTCGCCGGCGTCGGCACGCTGCCGTCGGCAGGTGCGAGCCGCGGCAGCAACTCGGCGAGCAGGACGTCCTTCGACGTGGTCCTGCCGGGCAGCGGGCACGTCTCGCCGCGGTCCTCGACGAGGGCGATCGTGTAGGTCATCGTCGGTGGGGCCAACGACACGAGCTGGAGCCCGAGGTCCGACACCGCCGCCACGGCCGGTGGCGCGGCGCCGTCGAAGAACCCGTAGCGCGCCGTCCCCGCGGTGACGACGAGCAGCGATCGCCCACACGGCGTGAGGGTGGCTGCGACGGCGGGCTCGAGGGCCTTCACCGCTCGAACGAAGTCGTCGGTGGCGTCGCGGACGTCGGCGGGCCCGGCGGCAGCGTCGGCAGCGATCCGTTCGACGGCGGCGACGATATCGCCGTGGGGCAACGCGGCAGCATCGGAGGCGCAGGTGATGCCGTGGCGGAGGAGCGCCGTGATCACGTCGGCCTCGGCCGCCGACCCGTCGCCGTCGCCGGCGGACACCACCGCACCCGGCCGGTCGAACTCGCCGGCGCCCCCGACGGTATCGGCGAACTTCCAGACGCCGAACGCGGCTCCTGCCACCACGCCGATCGCGAGCACTCCGAAGAGGGCGATACGCCACGCGGGGCGACGTCGTCCCTGCCGACGGCGTGCGGTGGAGGTCGGCGCCATCGACCGCGGCGTCGGCGGTGGTGCGGCCGACGCCTCCCAGGCCGCGATCGGGGGACCGAACGTCGACGGTGCCGGGGCCGGCGACGGTGTCGAGGCCGGGTCGACACCGAACGGCAGCATCGGGGGCAGCACCGAGGTGGACGGCATCGGGCGCACCTCGTCGGTCCACGCCGCGCCGTCCCAGTAGCGGAGGAGGCCGGGATCGGACGGGTCGGGAAACCAGCCGGCAACGGACATGCGGTGCGTGAGCCTCTCGGGTCGGGGGGAACCTCGGTGGATCGACGGGGAGCGTAGTTCGTGCGTGCTCCAGCGGCCGGGGGTCGCTGGACCGGACCGTGGGCCTCAGACCGGGAACTCGGTTCCGAGATCGGCCGCCTTCTTGGCGGCCTCCTCGGGGAACACGTTCTTCACGATGAACGGGTCGGCGGTGAGCGAGTAGTCGGGGGCGAGGTGCTTGGTGTAGCGGTCGATGTAGAGCAGCTGCTTCGCGATCAGCACCAGCTCGCGGGGAATCGACGCGTCGTAGGCCTTGAGCATCTTCACGGACTCCGACACGAGCTGGGCGATGTCGACGCCGCCGAAGCCGCTCGACAACATGGCACCCAGCACGTTCGTGAGGAACGCCGCGAGCTGGTCCTCGTCGCCGAACTCCTCGGGGATCGCGCCCACCCGGCGGTACGCAGCGGCGACCCGGGAGAAGTCGAGGTCGAAGGCGCACGTGTAGAACAGGTCCTGCAACAGGTCCCGCCACTCCTGGTCGAGCTCGCCCATGATGCCGAAGTCCAAGAAGCAACCGCGGCCGTCGTCGAGCACCCAGATGTTGCCCGCGTGCATGTCGCCGTGGAACGGGCCGTGCAGCATGGCCGCCTCGGCCCACACCTTGGCGCCGCGTCGGACGACGAGCTGCAGGTCGAGCCCGCGGTTCGCCAGTTCGTCGAAGTGATCCATCGGGACGCCCCGCACTCGTTCCATGCAGATCGTGCGGGGCCCACAGTGGTCCCAGTACACCTCGGGCGCCGTGATCATCGTGTTGTCGCCGAACGCCCCGATGCGGTCCCGGAAGCGGTCCTGCTGCCACGCCTCCCGGACGGGGTTGAGTTCCTGGAACGTGACGGCGTGAAGGTCGACGATGATGTCCCGTGCTCCCGAGGCCTTCCCCCACGGCGTCTGCTCGAACAGCCAGGCGATGCGGTACGAGTTGCGGAGATCCTGGGCCATGCCGTCGCGGATGCCGGGTCGCTGCACCTTCACGACGGCCTCGCGGCCGTCACGCAGGGTGCAGGCGTGGACCTGCCCGATCGACGCGGCCGACAACGGGTGGTCGTCGAACGAGGCGAACACCTCGGTGACGGGTCGCCCCAGGTCCTCGGCGACGGCGGCCCGTGCCTGTTCGCCGGGGAACGCCGGTACGGCGTCGAGGCAACGGCGGGCGGCGAGGACCAGTGGCTCGGGGACCAGTGCGCCCGAGCTGGCGAGGATCTGCCCCGCCTTCACGAAGGTCGGGCCCAGCCGGATGAACCCGTCGACGAGGCCGTCGCAGGCCGTCGCGACGATCGGCGTGGAGCGGCGTCGCACCAGGCGACCGGCGAGTGCTCGGAGGACCGACGTGCCCAGGACGGCGACGACAACGACGAATCGCCCGACGTCGCGGACGTGGAACGTGTCGAGCGGCGGCGCGTCGACCTCGAGCGCGGCGGCGGGCGGCCCGTCGGCGTACGGACCCCGGAAGGGGGTGGCCGAGCGTCGACCGGTGGTCTCGCCGGGGCTCGTGGTCATCCGGATCTCCTCGCCGTTGTTGACCTGACGTCAATACGAGGGACACTAGGCCCGGCCGTCGGGCCCGGTCGAGACCGCGCTGGGTCGTTCGGGCCAAGCAGCCGGGAGAACCACCCACGGTCCGGCGGCGGTCATCACTCAAGACGGATCCGAGGGACCCCGAAGGTCTCTTCATGGCAGGACGAACCGCGGAGCGCGCCGCCCGGAGGGCCCGGCGGCGCTTCCGCCGTCTCTACAGGGTCGCTGTTGTCCTGATCGTCGCGTTCGGCGTCATCCTCGTCCGCAACCGGGGTGACGACCCGGTGTGGACCGCCGTCGACACTGCCGGCCAGCTGCTCGCGGCCGTCCTCGCTGCCGCCGCCGGAGCTGTGACCGCCCGCCGCAGTTCCGGTCGAGCACGGTGTGGATGGAGCGCCATCGCCGCCGGCTGTGCGGCGTGGGCTGTCGGGCGGGGCATCTGGCTCGTGTCCGCGATGGTGCTGCACCACAACGTGCCGGCACCGGGCATCGCCGACATCGGTTTCGTCGCCGCGCCCGTCCTGTGGACCGCCGGCATCCTGATGCTCGTCGACACGCTGCCCGGCACGCGTTCTCGCACGAGCGGTCTCCTCGAGGGCCTGATGATCGCCGGTGGCGTGTTCCTCCCCACCTGGGCACTGGCATTGGCTCCCGTCGTGCGGGAGTCGGGCGGGCCGGGCCCGGCGCAGATCGTGGACCTCGCGCGCCCGGTGCTCGACCTCGTGGTGCTCGCCTCGCTGCTGTTCGCGTTCCCCCGCTGCCGCCGCCACGCTCGGGGAAGCCTCGCGCTCCTGGCGATCGGCGTGGCCGCGATCGCGACCGCCGACAGCGGGTTCTGGTACCTCCGCACCGTCGACTCCTACATCGGGACGAACCTGTTCGATCTCGGGTGGTTCGCCGGGTTCCTGTTCATCGGACTCGGATCGTCGCGACCTTCGGCCGGAACGCCGACGGGAACGTCGGCCGGCACCCAGGCCGGGGCGCCGGCTCTCGACCCCGAGTTCCGGGACAGCTGGCGACTCCTCTCGGTCCCCGACGTCATCTACGCCGTGGGGATGTGCGTCACGGTGCTCGTGGCCTTCCGGAGCCGCACGACGGTGCTCGGACCGTTCGAGCGGTACGCCTTCGGTGGGTTGCTCGTCGTTGGGCTCCTGCACCGGATGTCGGTGCTCGTCGAGAACCTATCGCTCACGGTCGGCCTGGAGGCTCGGGTCCGTGCCCGCACGAGCGACCTCGAGAAGCGCGAGCGCTACTTCGCGGCGCTGGTCCGCTCGTCCTCCGACATCGTGATCGTGGTCGACGAGGCGCGGACGATCCGCTCGGTCAGTGCCTCACTCGACGACATCTACGGATGGGACCACCACCGGCTCGTCGGTCGGCCGCTCGATTCGTTCGGACCGTTCGAGGCGCTGATCGCGGCGGTTGATGCCGCCGCGGCGAACTCCGGACGGGTGCACCGGGTCGAGTGGCAGCTCGTCGACGCGTCCGGCGTCACCCGATCGGCCGAGTCCACGGTGTCGAACCTGCTCGGCGACGCCGACATCGGGTGCTTCGTGATCAACACCCGCGACGTCACCGATCGGGCGACGCTCGAGACCCAGCTGCGCCACCAGGCGTTCCACGATCCGCTGACCGGGCTCCCGAACCGGGCGCTCTTCGCCGATCGTGTCGGTCACGCGTTGCGTCGCTCGGGTGTCTCGGGCGCCCGCGTCGGACTCGCCATGGTCGACCTCGACGGCTTCAAGGCGATCAACGACAGCCATGGCCACCATGCTGGCGACCGGGTGCTCCGGTCCGTCGCCGATCAGTTGACCAGCGCCCTCGAACCCGGCGAGACCGTCGCCCGACTCGGTGGGGACGAGTTCGCGATCCTCGTCGAGGACATCGACGACACGGTCGACCCGGCGTCGATCGCGGAACGACTCCTCGAGTGCATCCACGTCGTCGTGGACGTCGAAGGCATGCAGTACGAGGTGCGGGCGTCGGTCGGGCTCGCCATCAGCACGCGCTCGACGTCGCACCCCGCCGACGCCGTGCAGCGCCTCCTTCGCGACGCCGACATCGCGATGTACTCGGCCAAGCGTGCCGGCCGCGGTGCAGCACGCGTGTTCCGGCCCGAGATGTACGCCGATGCCCAGGACACGTTCGAGCTGCAGTCCCAACTGCGAGGCGCGGTCGAACGTGGCGAGATGGTGCTCTTCTACCAGCCGACGTTCGAACTTGCGACGGGACGGATCTCGGGGTTCGAGGCGCTCATCCGGTGGCAGCACCCGACGAAGGGACTGATCGGACCGTCGAAGTTCATCCCACTCGCCGAGGAGAGCGGCGTGATCGTGTCGCTGGGCGACTGGGCGCTGCGCACCGCCGTCGGCCAACTCGCGGCGTGGAGTCGGGAGTTCGGCGACGGCGGGTCCCTGTCGATGGCGATCAACGTGTCGGTCGGCCAGCTGCGGTCGCCCGGGCTGCTCGACAGCCTGCGGGAGGTGATCGGCGACGCCGGCATCGATCCGCGACGCATCGTCCTCGAGATCACCGAGAGCATGCTGATCAGCGACACCGACACGGTCGTCGGGCTGCTCCACGACATGGCCGATCTCGGGGTGCGGATCGCCATCGACGACTTCGGGACCGGCTATGCGTCGCTCGCCAACCTGCAGAACCTGCCGCTCGACGTGCTGAAGATCGACCGGACGTTCGTGAGTGGCGAGTTCGAACGTGACGGCGCACCGCTGCTGAGCACCATCCTGAACATCGGCAGCACCCTCGGGCTCATGACCGTGGGCGAGGGCATCGAGAACCAGGACCAGCTGGCGATGCTCCGCAACGGCGGCTGCGACATCGGGCAGGGCTACTACCTGGCCCGGCCGCTGCCCGCCGCTGCGGTGCGCGAGATGCTCGTCGTCAGCCGGGCAGCCGATCGCCGTGACCGCAACATCGTGTTGCCCGTGTTGCCCGTGGCGAGCGCGTGATCGGTACCACGGGCGGGGGACCGCCCGTCAGACGACTGCCTGCTCCCGGTCGCCGGAGAGGTCGATCGGGTCCAGCGTGAGATCGAGGCCGGCAGCGTCGGGTTCCGGAGGCTCCGGAGGGTCCGACTCCGAGAACCCGATCCGGTCGTGGATCCACCGCATCCACCGCGGCGCCCACCAGTTGGCCTCGCCGGCGAGCTTCATGAACGCCGGCACCAGCGTTGCCCGGATCAGCGTCGCGTCCATCACGACGGCGAGGGTGAGGCCGAGGCCGAACAGCTTGATGAACGAGATGCCCGAGGTGGCGAAGGCGATGAACGTGACGGCGAGCAGTGCCGCTGCGGCCGTGACGATGCGCCCGGTGCGCTCGAGACCCATCGCCACCGAGGCGGCGTTGTCGCCGGTGCGGTCGTGCTCCTCCTTGATTCGGGACAGCAGGAAGACCTCGTAGTCCATCGACAGGCCGAAGGCGATGCAGAACATGAGGATCGGCGTCGTCGTGTCGGTCAGGCCGGTCGCCGTGAACCCGAGCAGCCCGGCACCGTGACCGTCCTGGAAGATCCACACCATCGCCCCGAACGTCGCACTCAGGGAAAGGACGTTCAGCACGATCGCCTTGAGTGGCACGAGCACCGACCCGAACATCAGGAACAGCAGGACGAAGGTGGCCCCGGCGATGATCCCGGCCGCCAGCGGCAGACGGTCGGCGATCGACGCCTTGGTGTCGACGAGGGCCGCCGACTGGCCGCCGACGAGGGTCCGACCGAACGGTGACTCGACGCCGCGGAGGTCGTGGACGAGCGTCTCGGCCTCCGTCGAGATCGGCACCACGTAGGGAACGACGCTGAACCGGACCGCACCCGTCTCGGCCGATCGGAAGCCGGCGAGCGACGGGTCGGGCCCGATCACCTTGGTGCCGTCGATGAACCGCCCGGTGGCGGCGTCGACCCGGGTCACCCCGGGGACCGACGACAGCGCGACCGCGTAGGCGTCGATCGCCGTGTCGTCGGGATCGGCGGCGTCGAGCGCGACGACGGGCATGGCCGACGATTCCTCCGACGAGAACTCGTCGGCGATGCGCTCGGTCGTGATGCGGGCAGGAGTCTCCTCGGGCAGTACCCGCTGGTCCGGCAGACCGAACTCCACCCCGAAGAACGGGGTGCCCAGGAACACCAGGAGGCCGACGACCGCGGCGCCGATCACGAGGGGCCGCTTCATGACGACCGTGGCGACGGTGTGCCACATGCCGTCGCCGACCGGCTTGGGCTCGGTCCGCTTCCAGAGGCGCAGCGAGTCGACCCGGTGGCCGAGGACCGCCATGAGCGCCGGCAGCGTGATGACGCTCGTGGCCATCGCCACGAGCGTGACGCCGACGCCCGCGTAGGCGAACGAGCGGAGGAAGTAGAGCGGGAACACGAGGAGCGCCGAGAGCGACACGGCGACGGTGAGCGCCGAGACGGCGATGGTCCTGCCGGCCGTCTCGACGGTGCGGATGATCGCCGCCTCGACCGACCGGCCGGCGCGGATCTCCTCGCGGAACCTCGACACGATGAACAGCGAGTAGTCGATCGCCAGGCCCAGCCCCAATGCGGTGACGAGGTTGATCGAGAAGATCGAGACGTCGGTGAACTGGGTGATCACCCACAGGGTGAAGAACGTGCCGAGCACCGAGACGGCACCGACGACGAGCGGGAGCCCGGCGGCGACGAGGCCGCCGAACACGAGGACGAGCAGGACGAGCGTGATGGGCACGGCGATGCTCTCGGCGCCCGCGAGATCGCCTTCGATCTGGCTCGACACCGACTGGAAGATCGGTGAGCGGCCGCCCGAGCCCACCGTGATCGGTCCGTCCGTGCCGAGCAGCGCGTCGTCGAGTCGTTCCGCCGCCTCCTGCTGCTCGGTCTCGTCGCCGCCGAGGCGGGCGACGATGAGCGCCGCGGTGCCGTCGTCGGATCGCAGGGGAGCGACGTTGCCGAGCGACCAGTAGCTCAGCACCTCCGCCACGGCGGGGTCGTTGCGGAGGCGGGTCTCGATGGCCATTGCCGCATCGGAGACCGACGCGTCGTCGACGGCGGGCGGCGTGGCTCCGTCAGCGCCCTCGTTGGCGTCGACGAGGAGGAGGTAGTTGGGCACACCGGTGTCGAACACGTCCTGGAGCGCCGCCTCGGCGCGGGACGAATCGGCCGCCGGATCCTCGAACCCGCCGCCCGACAGGCGGCCGAACACTCCGCCGCCGAGTGCGCCGGCGACGATGACCAACAGCACGGATGCGACGAGGATGGCTCGGCGACGGCGTACGGTGAAACTTCCAAGTCTGCTGAACATCGATCGATCCGTCCCCCGGTAGCGTTTTGTTAACGGGTGTACATATATGCCTGTCAACCTAGGATGAGCAACATGTCATCGGTCACACCCCGACCTCGCAATGCCCGTGGCCAGGGCGCACAACTCCGCGACGACCTCCTCGACGCGACCCTCGCCGGGCTCGCCGTCACCGGCGACCCCGAGGACGTGTCGATCCGCGGCGTGGCCAAGACCACCGGCGTCTCGCCGACCGCGGTGTACCAGCACTTCGCCGACCGCGACGCCCTGATCGAGGCGGCGTGCGAGCGGGCGTTCGACCACTTCGCGGCGTACCTGCTCGCCGCGGTCGAGCCCGCCGTCGACGCGTTCGACCGCCTGCGCCTGGCCGGTCACGCCTACCTCCGCTACGCCGTCGACGAGCCGGGCCTCTACCGGGTGTTGTTCAGCAATCCACTGCACCTCGCCCTGCACACCGACGAGACGAAGGCGGTCATCCCCGGCGCGCCGGGCGCGCCGGGGACGCCTGGCGTCTCGGCGTTCGGGGTGCTCGTCGACATGGTGCAGGCCTGCCTCGACGCCGGGGCACCGGCGTCCACGTCGTCGGGCACCGCTCCCGACGCGACGTACTTGTCGTTCCAGGTATGGACCTGGCTGCACGGCATCGTCGACCTGCGCATCACGCACCCCGCCATGCCATGGCCGCCGGCCGAACCGATGGTCGACGACATCGCCCGGGTGCTGGGTCTCGACAGCCCCCGAGTCGCTCCGAGATGAGAGTTCCGAGCGTGGCACCTGCTCGGGAAGCGTCGCGTTCCTGAGGATGGTGCTCGTGCGGTCCGATTCGGGCGCGCTGGCGCACCATCCTCGCAACGACGGCTAGCGCAACAGGCTCGCCAAGATGCCGCCCGAGCGGCCGCCCACGTCACCAACGAGGCGGTCGATCTCGGATTTCTCGAAGCCGAGCGACCGGAGCCGTCGGCGGTCCGCCTTCGACCCGTCGTCCGACGCGAGGTGCGCGATGGCGTCGCCGGCGAAGAGCAGGCGGGACTCGTTCGTCTCGAGCGGCGCGTCGAGGTGGTGCGAACCGATTGCGCCGACGAGCGACTCGGGAAACGACCAGTTGGAGAGCACCATGGCCGCGGCCTCGGCGTGGCTGAGTCCGAAGAGGTCCGCCTCGAGTTCACACGCCGCGGCGTCGTCGACCGATGAGATGCCGGCGAAGGCCACCGGATCGACGGTGTTGAGCATCGGGATGCCGATGTCGTGGATGAGTCCGATCGCGAATCCGTCGCCGGGTGAGACGCCGAACTGGCGGCTGATCACCGAGCACGCAGCGGCCGTCGCTGCGGAGTGCTCCCAGAACCCCGCCGGGGCAGGATGCTTCAGGTTGCGGAGGCCCGAGGCGACGAGGATCGCCATCGACCGGATCGTCGAGAAGCCGAGGATCGCGACGGCGATCTGCGTCGTCTTCACCTGGCGGGCCATGCCGAACGCGGCCGAATTGGCCAACCGGAGGACCTGCGCCACGAGGATCGGGTCCTGCTCGATGCACGCTGCGACCTTGCGGGCGTCGGCGTCGGGGTCGTCGGCCAGTTGCAGCACCTGCATGGCGATGGGGCGGGCCGCCTGGACGTTCTCCAGTGCGTCGGCGAGCTCCGCGACCCGCTGCGATTTCCCCGCGTCGGTGCGCGCGCTCGGTGGCATCAACGACATCGTGACCTCCTGGTGTCCCCAGAGGTGTCGGCAGGCCCGCGAGAAACGTTGAGCGATTGTCGGGAGAACGACGCCGGAGCGCGCGCGGCTCGGGCCCGCCCAACTCCTGGCGTCAGAAGGTCGTCGTGATGATGCGGCCGACGCGGTCGTCCGCGGAGGCCGAGAGGTCGGCGACGACGAACGAGCGTTGCAGCCACCGATCGGTGCCGTCGAAGCGAGCGGCGAACGGACTGCGTCCGTGGACGCACCGGTGGTTGTCGACGACGAGGAGGTCGCCGGCCTCGAGCACGAGCGACGTGTGGTGCGCCTCGACGAGCGCCGTGAGGGCGTCGAGCGCGGCCTGTGCCTCGTCGTCGAGACCGGTCGTGAGCTCGGCGTCGAACGTGAGGGTGGGGTGGTCGGGGTCGCCCGTGAGCACCCGCATCGGGGGGAGGAACCGGGCGTCGACGCCGCCGCCGAAGGACTCGTCGGCGCGGGTGTGGAACCGGGGTTCGGCGAGCACCTGGCGCTGACGGGTGTCGAGGCCGGGGAGGATGTCGTCGATCGAGCACAGCGTGGTCGACGCCGCCGGGTCGCCCTTGAGGCACAGGAGCACGAGGAACCGGGGCTTGTGGGGGTGGAACGCGGTCTCGGTGTGGAACGCGAGCTGCACCCGCGACGAGGTCGAGGTCTGGCGGGCGACGTCGGAGGACGTCGGGACGATGTTCTGCACGAGGTCGCCGCCGTGTTCGGGCAGGTAGCCGACGGGTTGGCCGAGGAGGCGGGCAACCGTGAGGAGGGTCAGCTCGCTCGTGGTGTCCTTGTCCGTCGGTGCGGCGGGGTGTGGGGGAGTCGCGGGGACTCGGCCGACGGGGAGACCGCGCAGGACCACGGCGCCGACGCCGTCGAGGTCGTCACCGAGATCGACGAGTGCGTCGTAGGCCGCGTCGGGGAGCGTGCGGGCGGAGCGGGCGGCGAAGCGGACGAACGCAGGGGTGGTGGGTCCGTCGGTGGGGGCGACCGGCGCAGTCCAGGACACGGGCACGACCGGCACGGCCCGGTGGGTGATCGAGGGTGTCAGCGTCTGAAACATACGTGCCAGAATACACACGAGCTGAAACAAATGCTACGGCGGCACACCGGCGGGCGCTGGGCCCGGCATCAGTCCTGAGGGTCGACGAGGGCGCCGCTGCGGCGCCAGGCTCCCTCGATGCGTTCGAGGTGCGCCGCGGCCGGGGCCCGCAGGCGCACCGCCACGCCGGCAGTGATCGTCGCCAGCGCGGCGAGCGCCCCGACGTAGTTGTCGAACGGCCCGATGCCGTCCGCCTCGATCGAGATGACATGGGCGGCGCCCGACGCCAGCGGGGAGAGCGGCCCGTCGGTGAGCGCGATCAGCGTCGCTCCGGCGGCCGTCGCCGCGGCGACGGCATCGAGGACCCAGCGGTCGTAGCGGCGCAGGTCGAGCGCGACGACCACGTCGCCGGAGTCGATGTCGGCGAGCTGACGGGCAACGTTGACCGGGGATCCGGTGAGCTCGACCACCGACGGCCGCAGCATCGACAACTCGGTCGCGAACTGGCGGGCGATGCCCGACGACGCGTCGCCGGCCACCACCCAGACCGGGCGCGACCGAATCGACAGGACCTTCACGATCGCGTCGAGATCCGCCGACTCGACACCCGCCAACGTCGCCTGGACGCACTCGAGCGCGGCAGCGAGCCCCTGTCCCCGCAGGTCGCCGGGGTGGGGATCGTGGATTCGCTCGGTGGCGGGGCGCAGTCGACGGCCGAGCTCGGCCTGGACGGCCGCCTGCAGGTCGGAGAACCCGCGGTACCCGAGCTTCGTCGCGAGTCGTACGACCGACGCACCGCTCGAGCCTGACCGGGACGCGATCTCGGCGACCGTGCCGAACGCGACCGCCTGGGGGTCGTCGGTGATCGACGCCGCCACCTTGCGCTCGGCCGCGGTCAGTCGGTCGGCGGCGGCGTGGATGCGGTCGAACACGTCCCCCATGCCGGGACCTCAGGGGCCGGTCGGGGCGGCGGCGAGCAACTCGTCGCGGAACGCAGGGTGGGCAATGCCGGCCAGCGCCCGCGCCCGGTCGCTCGTCGACAGGCCCCGGACCTCGGCGGCGCCGAACTCGGTGATGATCGTGTCGATCTGGTGGCGGGGCGTCGTGACGATGGTGCCCGGCCCGAACGTCGGTTCGATCCGCGACCGCAACACGCCGCCGACCTCGACGGTGGCAGGAAGACAGATCAGGGACCGGTCCTCGAGCTCGAGGCCCGAGCCCGACACGAAGTCCTCGTGCCCACCGACGCCGGAGAACTGCAGGCCGCCGATCGAGTCGGCCGTCACCTGCCCCCAGAGATCCACGGCGATGGCTCCGTTGATCGTCACCATCGTGTGGTTCGCCGCAATGCGCTCGGGTGAGTTGACCACCGACACCGGAGCGAACCGCACGTCGTCGCGGCCGTCGAGCCAGGCGTAGAGCTCGGCAGTACCGGCCGCGAAGGTCACGAGCGAGTACCCCTCGAACTGGTCCTTGTGCACGTTCGTCACCTTGCCCGCCTGGTGGAGGCGCATGAGGCCGGTGGTGAACATCTCGGAGTGGACGCCGTACTCGCCGCCGTCCCCGTGGGCGAGCACCGACGCGATCGTCGACGGGATCGAACCGAAGCCGGTCTGCAACGTCGCGCCGTCGGGGATGAACCGCTGCGCGTGCGCCGCGATGGCGAGCTCGACCTCGGTGACCTCCGGATCGACGAGCTCGACGGGTCGGCGGTCGGATTCGCACACCACGTCGACCTCGTCCACGTGGAGCCGGTGACCCTCGGGAGTGATGCCCGCCGTGCGCGGGAAGTGGGGGCTGGCCTCGACGATGAGCAGCCGGTCCGGGTCGGCGGCGGCCCGGTGCAGCTCGCCGACGCTGGCGCCGGCGTGGAGCGAGAGACTCATCCAGCCGTCGGCGTCGGGCGCCGTGGCCATCGTGGCGATCACCCGGGGGCGCCGGGCCTCCATGACCGTGGCGAACCGACGGAAGTCCGACGGGACGTAGGCGATATTGCGGCCCATGTCGCGGTAGATGCGTTCGGCCGGGCCGAAGAACGTCGACGTGAGGAACACCCCGGGGTGGTCGAACAGGGCGTAGAAGTCGACGAGCATCGCCCCCAGCACGTCGAAGCGTTGCCAGTCCGAGCGCTCTCCCAGCGCGTGCACGAGGCCGACCGGTTGGCCGGGGCCGAGTGGCAGGCCGAGGGAATCGACGGGATCGAAGAGCGCCGCCGCCTCGGTGAGCGACAGGCGCCGGGTGGGTTGGCGTTCGGGCACAGCGAGACCGTAGCCGCGCGACGGAACCGTGCAGGCGCCCGGACCCGTGTCGGGCCCGGGCGCTGCTCGAATCAGGCCGCTCGAGTCAGGACTGCTCGGATCAGGACTGCTCGGGGCGGCGGCCCTTGCGGCGGCTGAAGCGCACGAGCACGAGCCCGCTGCCGAGCGCAACGAGTGCGACGAGCGCCATCGCGGCCGCTTCGCCGCCGGTCACCGGGAGTGAGCCCGACGACGGACGCGAGCTCTGGGTGGCGGCCTTGTAGACGGTCGAACCGAGCACGTCGGGCATCGAGGGCGTCGGCGGCACCGGGGTGCGCGGCGGTTCGGTCACACCGATGCAGGTCGTGGTCGCGGTGACGGCGACGAGGCCGTCCGTGTCGGTCGCCGACACGCCGATGACGTCGTCGGGGCGGAGCGTCAACGTGATCTGCGACGTCGTGCCGTCGACGACCTTGCCGTTGACCGCCCACGTGAAGACGAGGTCGGCGACCTTGGCGTTGGTCGACGTCGCCACGAGCTTGGTCGGCTGGCCGAACGTGAAGTCGGCGGGGCACGTCACCGAGATCTTCGGGCGCTCCTTGCCGGTGCAGTCGAACGTGGCCGCGGCCGAGGCGAGACCCGTCGGATCGGTCGCCGTCACCGTCACGACGTCGCCCTTGGCGAGCGTCAGCGTGACCCTCGCTGCGGTCTGACCCGCCACGGGTGTGCCGTTCACGGTCCAGGCGTAGGTCAGGGTGTCGCCGTCGTCATCCTTGCCGACCGCTTCGAAGACAGCGGGCTCGCCCCACACCACGCGGGCGGGGCATGTCGTCGTCACCGTGGGGGTGGAGTCGCCGTCGCACGTGGAGGTGGCAGCGGTGGACGTCGCCTCCTTGGAATCGGTCGCGGTGACCGTCACCCGGTCGCCCTTGGCGACGGTCAGCTCGGCCGTCGCCCCGGTCTGGCCCTTCACGACGTCGTCGCCGATCTTCCACTCGTAGGTGAGCTCGTCACCGTCGGCGTCGGTCCCGGTAGCGGTGAACGTGGTCGGCTGCCCGTAGACCAGCTTCTCGGGGCAGACGAGGGCCACGGTCGGGCGGCTGTTGCCGGCGCAGTCGGCGGCTGCCGACGCCGACACCGCGCCCTCGGAATCGGTCACGGTGACGGTGAGCACGTCACCCTTCGCGACCGTTGCGGTGAGCTTGGGGCTCGACTCCTTCGGCACCGGGGTGCCGTTGATGTACCAGGAGTACGCGAGCTTGGTGTCGCCGTCGGGGTCGAGGCCGTTGGCGATGAAGATCATCGGCTCCCCGTAGACGAGCTTGGCGGGGCAGGTGATCGTCACGGTCGGCCGCGACGTACCCGTGCACTGGATCGTCGTGCTGGCCGACGCCGTCTCGGAATCGTCGATCGCTGTGACGTTGATGCGGTCGCCCGCCTGGATGGTCAGCGTCGCGGTGGCACCGGTCTGACCGACCACGGCCGTGCCG
>WBZX01001077.1_pt1 | contig 21751 bp, 21 predicted proteins | sample 5204211 | NCBI WGS metagenome assembly WBZX01 (sample SAMN12344362, study PRJNA552823) | activated sludge metagenome | biome: Activated sludge suspended growth; feature: Nitrification reactor; material: Wastewater; isolation source: activated sludge from nitrification reactor of wastewater... | reverse complement strand
GGCCAGCGTGCTCAGCCCGCCTTCTTCATCTCGGCCTGCGGGGCGTTGGGGAAGAACAGCTGCTCGCCGTCGATCTTGAAGCCCTTGATGGCCGTCTGGCCCTCGACACCCGTCAGCCAGTCGATGAACGCCTGGCCCTCTTTCACCTTCACGCTCGGGTTCTTGGCCGGATTGACGAGGATGACGCCGTACTGGTTGAACAGCTTCTCGTCGCCCTCGACGACGATCTCGAGCGGGCCGCGGTTCTTGAAGCTGATCCAGGTGCCGCGATCGGTGAGCGCGTAGGCGCCCATGCCGGCGGCCGTGTTGAGCGTCGCGCCCATGCCGGAGCCGGTCGAGCGGTACCAGTCGCCGCTGGCCGCCTTGACGTCGATGCCGGCCGTCTTCCACATCGCCTTCTCGGCCTTGTCGGTGCCGCTGTCGTCTCCGCGCGAGGCGAACGGGGCTTTCGCCTCGGCGATCTTCTTCAAGGCCGCCACGGAATCCTTGGAGCCGGCGATCTTGGCCGGGTCGCTCTTCGGACCGACGATGACGAAGTCGTTGTACATGACGGGAATGCGCTTCACGCCGAAGCCGTCGGCGACGAACTTCTCTTCGGCCGCCTTGGCGTGCACGAGAACGACGTCGCCATCGCCGCGCTCGGCGTTCTTCAGCGCCTGCCCTGTGCCCACCGCGACGACGCGGACATCGATGCCCGTCTTCTGCTTGAAGATCGGCAGCAGGTACTTGAATAGGCCGGTGTTCTCGGTCGAGGTGGTCGACTGCACGAGGATGAACGGATCCTCGGCTTGCGCCGGGATCGCGGCCACCGCGAGCGCGAGCGCCGCGAGGGCGGCCTTGAAGCTATGCTTGAGCATGGGTTCTCCTTCCTGGTTTTTCGTTTGTCGTGTTCGCGAGGCGGCATGCTTCAGGCCCCGCCACCCTAAAGCGGAATTCGGCCCTCGATGTAGGCCCGCGCCGGCTCGGATACGGGACGCGCGAAGAACTCGGCCGCCGGCGTCTTCTCCGCGAGGCGGCCGTGGTGCAGGAACACGACCTCGTCGGCGAGGCGCCGCGCCTGTCCGAGGTCGTGCGTGATCATGATGATGCGCGTGCCATCGCCGTGTGCCGCCTCGATCAGCTCCTCGACCGCGTGCGTCGAGGCCGGATCGAGGCTGGCGGTCGGCTCGTCGAGAAACAGAACGGCGGGCTCCAGCGCCAGCGCGCGGGCGAGCGCGAGGCGCTGCTGCTCGCCACCGGAGAGGCGGCGCGCGGGTTTGCCTGCGAGATGCGAGAGGCGCGCGCGGCGCAGCGCCACGTCCGTGCGCTCGGCCTGCTCCGCCTCGGGCAGCTTGGAGAGCACGAAGCGGATGTTGGCTTCCACCGACCGGCGCAGAAGCGTCGGCCGCTGGAACACCATCGCTTGCGCGGCGCGGATCTCGGGGCCGGCGGGCTGGCCCGCCCACAGCACCTCGCCGGACGTCGGCGTGATCAGTCCGTGCAGCATGCGCAGCAGCAGCGTCTTGCCGGCGCCGTTGGGTCCCATGATGACCGTGCGCGGCCCGCGCTCCAGCGTCAGCGAGACGCCATCGACGAGCTTGCGCCCGAGCGCCGAGAACGTGAGGTGGCGGGTCTCGATCGGGAACAGCAGCGGCGCCTGCACAGCGTCCTGAGGCTTTTCCAGCGGCTTCTCGAGCGCGGACTTAAGCATAGGCCAGCCTGCGCGCGGTACGGTTGAGGGCCAGCACGGCGACGTTGATGGCGACGGCGATGGTGATGAGGATGACGCCGAGGGCGAGCGCGAGGGCGAGGTCGCCTTTCGAGGTCTCGAGCGCGATGGCGGTGGTCATGGTGCGCGTGACGTGCTCGATGTTGCCGCCGACGATGATCACGGCGCCGACCTCGGCGACGGCGCGGCCGAAGCCGGCGAGCGCCGCCGTGGTGAGATTGTAGCGCCCGTCCCAGATCAGCGCCCGGATCTGCTCGAGCGGCGTCAGGCGCAGCGAGCCGAACAGCTCCCGGTACTCGTTATGCATGTCCGAGAGCGCCTGGCGCGACAGGGCGACGATCAGCGGCGTCACGATGATGGTCTGCGCGATGATCATCGCCGTCGGTGTGTAGAGCAGGCCGAGCACGCCGAGCGGGCCGGAGCGCGACAGCATCAGATAGACCGCGAGGCCGACGACGACCGGCGGCAGGCCCATGAACGCGTTGGCGAGCGCCACGAGGATGCTGCGGCCGGGGAAGCGGAGCACCGCGAGCGCGGCGCCGAGCGGCACGCCGATGAGGCAGCCGAGCGCCACCGCCGTCAGCGTCACGCGCAGCGACAGCAGGATGATCCGGTAGAGCTCGGCGTCGCCCGACGCGATCAGTTTCAGCGCCAGGGCCAGGATGGAGGAGAGGTCGATCATCGCCGCGTTCGAGGGTTCGAGAGGTGGGCGACTCTAGGCGTCCGCCTCGGAGGGCCAAGCGGAAAGAGTGCGTAATCATGCAGCTGGATACAGCCTTGCGAGCTCGGGCTGCGGAGCGCCGCGTCTGCGGCGATCTTCGCAATGTTCGCGGCGTTCGCGCGCCAGTTCGACGATGTTCGCGAAGGTGACCTTCGCGGTCGTGCGGTCCGTTCGTGACGAGGTTTTCGAGGGGCGGAAGTGTGAAGTCGTGGTGCGGAAGTACAGATGCACGACTATGAAATCACCATTCAGCATTTCGTTTTACTGAAAATATATTGACAAATTACAGCCGCTTTTGGCGCGCCAACGTATGGGCCGTGGTCGTAAGGCCATGAAAGAGCACCGCAATCCAAGGGGGAATAGATATGCGCTTCAGATCGTTGTTATTGGCTTTCGGGATCGCCACGGGGGCCGCCGGAGGCGCAGCCGCCGCCGATCTGGGTGGCCGTCCGCCAGCAGAGACGAAGTATTCGGCCTATGATGAGCCGCCGGTCTACAACTGGACCGGCCTCTATACTGGCGCAGGCCTCGGGCTCGCGCATGGCGTGTGGACCGTCGACTTCTACCGCAACAACAATCACGGCCACGCCGAGGAAGGCGCCGACGGCATCTACGGCGGCGGCTGGGTCGGCTACAACTGGCAGCTCCCGAGCCACTTCGTGGTCGGTGTCGAGGCCGACCTAGGGGCCACTAACGCCAGCCAGAGCAACAATATATTCGATAACGACACCTCGCTGGCCGAGTACGGGCTGCTCGGCTCGCTTCGCGTCCGCGGCGGCTACGCCATGGGCCGCATGCTGGTCTACGGCACCGCCGGTCTGGCCTTCGCCAGCATCACCAACACCATCCAGAAAGGCCGCAATGCCGGCGAGCAAGTACTCTGGGAGGACCAGTTGACCTCGGGCTACACGCTCGGCGCCGGCATCGAGTACGCGATTTCGGAAAGGTGGGTCGGCCGCGCCGAGTACCTCTATTCCAACTACGGCACCGTCACACTGTACAACCGCGACGGCAACCGCGCCGACTTCACCAACGAGATGCACCTCTTGCGGACCGGCCTGAGCTACCGGTTCTGACACCGCGCCAGCGGCCGCTGCGCCTCGTGTCTACTCCGCTGCCGGGGCTGCCTGGGGCGGAGTAGCTGGCGCCGCGTCGAACGAGAAGTTGAGGTCAGTCGCCATATACATGAGCGCCCGCTCCGCCAGCGCCGTGATCGTCAGCAGCGGATTGACGCCCAGCGATCGCGCCATCACCGCCCCGTCGGCGACGTAGAGGCCGTGGTGCACGTCAGCCGATCCGGCGCTAGCCGCGTCGAACACGCGGCCCTTGTGGTCGACGACGCCGCTGCCGCGGTCATCCCCCATGCCGCATCCGCCGAGCGGGTGCGCCGTCGCCGGCTGGTGCCCCATGAGCGTCCCGGCCAGCGGGTTCTTCACGTAGTCGCCCCCCGCCGACGCCACCAGCTTGCCGAGCGTGTCGTCGATCTGCGCATAGATCGGCTCGTCCTTCGCGTTGGGCCAGGCGAGCGTGATGCGGTCGTCGGCGAGCGAGAAGCGGCCCGAGGCGCTGTCGTGGCCGACGACGAAATAGGTCTGCAACCGCGCGAACGGGCCTTTGTAGACGCCATTGACCAGGCTCTGCAGCGCCCCCAGAAGCCGCCCGTTGGGCAGGAACATGACGGGCAGCATCGGCGCCAGGGCCGACGGCAGCGCGCCTTCCTCGATCATGATCGTCCGTGCGAGGCTCTCGTCCGGGAGCTCCGTATGGCCGGACACGCTGGCGCCGACGATCAGGTCCGGCACCTTGCTCGGATGGCCGACGCCGACGGCGTTGACGGTCTCCTTCAATCCGTAGCCGAAGGCGATCGTGTCTCCGTTGGCCGTGAATCTCTCGCCGAGCCGGTCGGAGACGGCGAGGCCAGACTCCCGCGAGCGGAGCAGGATCTCGGTCGATCCGAGCGTGCCCGCGGCGAGGATCACCACCGGCGCGCTGATGACGATGGGCTCGGCCGAGCTGCCACCGTCGCTGCGCCGCGCCTCGACGCGCCACGAGCCGTCGGCCGCCTTGGTGAGCCGGCGCACGGTGATGCCCGTGAACATCTCCGCGCCATGGCGCGCGGCGTCGGGCAGGTAAGTGAGCGCCACCGTGTTCTTGGCGCCGACGTTGCAGCCGCCGCAGCAGTCGCCACAGAGCGTGCAGGCAGGCTGCTCGATGCCGGCCGCGTTGACGCTGTCCTCGAAGTTGATAACCACCGGCGTCGCCACAGGTTGGGCGCCGAAAAGCCTGCTCGACTCGGCCAGCCGCCGCATCTTGGTCATCTCGGCGGCCTTGGCGTGCCGTGCCGGCCTCAGCCATTGAGCCGCGCGGGCATAGCCCTCGTCGAGCATCGCGTCGGTTGCCAGCGCCTTCGGCCATGCGGGATCGGCGAAAACGCGCGCCTCCGGCCGCAGCGCCACGCCGGCGTTGACCAGCGATCCGCCGCCGAGACCCGAGCCGACCAGCACGTGCATGTCGGAGCCGAGCCGGACCTGGAACAGGGCGGTCTCCGATCCGAAGCGCCAGCCGTCGGCCACCACGTGCACGTCGCCGCGGAAATCCGGGAACCGCGTTGGAAACTCGCCGGTCTGGACCTCGCGCCCGCGCTCGAGCACGCACACCGTCTTGCCGGCCCGCGCGAGCCGTGATGCCGCCACGCCGCCGCCATAGCCCGAGCCGATGACGATGGCATCGTAGCTGGGCTTCAACTCGTCCAGGGAGCGCGCCAATCGTGCCATGCTCGCATCCTTCCGGTGATCGTGCGAGGAAACCGGATGCGGAGCATGCCGCGGCCGTTGTCCCGGTTGCCTACTGCCGAAGCTGAGGTCGTCGCATGGGGAGCGCCGGGCGGCTATGTCCGCGCGGCCACACCCACGGTCTTGCACCGCAATATGGCACGTTCCCAGACGGATCGGCCAGGGGATCAGCCGCCGAGCGCGAAGTCGTGGAGGAGCTTGAGGTTGAGCGCGATGATCAGCGCCGCGATGACGGCCGCCACCGCAGTCAGCCATCGCGGGGCTACGAGCTCCCCCATCTTGGCGCGGTCGGCGGTGAACATGACCAGCGGCACGACGGCGAACGGCAGCTGGAAGCTCAGCACCACCTGGCTCAGGACGAGCAGCTTAGCCGTGGCGCTGTCGCCGTAGAGCACGCTGACGAAGGCGGCAGGCACGATCGCGACGGCCCGGGTGACGAGCCGGCGCAGCCACGGTGCGAGGCGGATCTGCAGGAAACCTTCCATCACCGCCTGTCCCGACAGCGTGGCCGTCACCGTCGAGTTCAATCCGCAGGCGATCAGCGCGATGGCGAACAGCGTCGGCGCGATGGCCGTGCCGAGCAGCGGAGCCAGCAGCGTATGCGCCTCGCCGAGCTCGGCCACGGTCGTGCGTCCGGTGTGGTTGAAGGCCGCCGCGGCGAGGATCAGGATCGAGGCGTTGATAGTCAGCGCGAAGCAGAGCGCGATGGTCGAATCTATGGTCGCGAATTTCAGTGCCTCGCGTTTGTCCGGAACGGTGGAGCCGAAGGCCCGCGTCTGCACCAGTGCCGAGTGCAGGTAGAGGTTGTGCGGCATCACCGTGGCGCCGATGATGCCGAGCGCCAGGTAGAGCATCTCCGGGTTGCGCACGATCTCGGTCGACGGCGCAAAGCCGCGGAAGACGCCGCCCCAGTTGGGATCGGCGAGCGCGATCTGCACTGCGAAGCAGACCGCGATCACGGCGAGCAGCGCGATGACGAACGCCTCGACCCAGCGGAAGCCCAGCCGCTGCATCCACAGGATGAGGAACACGTCGAGCGCCGTCAGCGCCACGCCGGCCGCGAGCGGGATGCCGAGCAGGAGCTGCAGGCCGATGGCGGTGCCGATGATCTCGGCCAGGTCGGTGGCGCAGATCGCCAGCTCCGCGAGCACCCAGAGCACGTTGGCGACCGGCCGCGGGTAAGCGTCGCGGCAGGCCTGCGCCAGGTCGCGGCCGGTGGCGATGCCGAGCCGCGCGCACAGCGATTGCAGGATGATCGCCATGATGTTGGAGAGCAGCGCGATGAACAGCAGCGCGTAGCCGAACTTCGAGCCGCCGGCGAGCGACGTCGCCCAGTTGCCGGGGTCCATGTAGCCGACGGCGACGAGATATCCGGGGCCGAGGAAGGCGAACAGCTTGGCCATGCCCGTGCCGGTGCGCGGCACGCGGATGGAGCGGAACACCTCGCTCAGCGGCGGGTTGTCGCTCGCCTGTCGCCAGCCGCGCGACCCCAGAGGATCTTGCATCCGAGGAGTCTCCGCCACACTATGGTCCATTCGTAGTTTGTAATGCTCCTGCAAATCATTTGCAACTGAGATTCTATTGCGCGTGCGGCCTCTCCCACAGCCCGCAGCGCCGAAATGGGAGGCTTCCGCGCGGCCACAACTTCGATATCTTGAGCGCTCCGCTCGTCATGAATGGAGCCAACGAGATGCCGAAGCCGCTCAGCCGCCCTGCCCGCATCCTGCTCGCGATCGTCCTCGCCCCCCTAGCGTTCCTCGCTCCCGTCGCCGCCTGGGCCGCCGAGCCCCTCGTCGATGTGCCATGGCTCAAGGCCAACCTGGGCAAGCCCGGCATGGTGATCCTGTCCGTGCGCAGCGGCGGCGGTGTCGGCAAGGACGCTTGGCTCAAGGGGCACATCCCCGGAGCGGTCTTCACCGACTACGCCAAGGACGGATGGCGCGAGAAGACGGCGGCGGGCATCGAGGGCCAGCTGCCGGCGCCGGAGAAGCTCGAGAAGGTCGTCGGCCGCTTCGGCATCGACAACGCCACCCACGTCGTGCTCGTCCCGGAAGGCAAGTCGGCCCAGGACATGGGCGCCGCCACGCGGCTCTATTGGACGCTGAAGGTGCTCGGCCACGACGAGGTGTCGATCCTGAACGGCGGCTTCCAGGCCTGGATCGCCGAGGTCGACAAGGACAAGAAGCCGGTCAATCCGCTCGCCACCGAGGATAGCTCGCCGGTCCCCAAGACGTTCACCGCCAAGCTGCGCCCCGAGATGCTCATCACCAAGGAGGACGTGAAGCAGGCTGTGGCAGGTGGCGTGCCCGTCGTCGACAACCGGCCCTACGACTTTCACATGGGCCTGACCAAGAGCCCGGCGGCCAAGTCGGCCGGCACCATCCCCGGGTCTCTGAGCCTGCCCGAGGGCTGGCTGACCGAGAACGGCGGCGGCAAGTTCCGCTCCAAGGCGCAACTCGGCAAGCTCTACCAGACCGCCAGGGTACCCGAGGGCGGCAAGCAGATCAGCTTCTGCAACACCGGCCACTGGGCGAGCCTCGGCTGGTTCGTGTCCTCCGAGATCATGGGCAACAAGGACGCCAGGCTCTATTCTGGCTCCATGGCCGAGTGGACCGCCGACAGCTCGCTGCCCGTGAACCGCATCGTCAACCTCGACTGAGGCTCGAGAGGCGCAGCAGAATCCACGCCGCCGCCGCTATCCCGTTCCACCACCCGTGCTAAACGGGTCCGTGAATCGGGACAGCCGGAGGGGGCGGACGTGGAAGCGCGAGCGATGGCGGAGGCCGGCGGTTCCGGCGTGGTCACCGAGGCGGCGCCGACGCGCGCGCTCGTCTCGTGGGTGATGTTCGACTGGGCTGCGCAGCCGTTCTACACGCTCATCCTCACCTTCCTTTTCGCGCCGTACTTCGCCAACGTCGTCGTCGGCAACCCGGCCAAGGGGCAGGAGCTGTGGGGCTACGCCGCCGCCGTTGCGGGCGTCCTCGTCGCCATCGGCAGCCCGTTTCTGGGCGCGGTGGCCGACGGCCGCGGCAGACGCAAGCCATGGATCGGGGTCCTGTCGCTGGTCCTTGCCGCCGCCATGGCCGCACTGTGGATCGCGGTGCCTTCCGCGTCGTCGGCCTCGATCTTCGCAATCCTGGCTGCGTTCGTCGTCGCCACCGCCGCAGCCGAGTACACCACCGTCTTCACCAACGCCATGATGCCGGGCCTCGTGCCGGCGGAGAAGCTCGGCCGCCTCTCCGGCATCGGCTGGGCCGCCGGCTATACGGGCGGCCTCCTGAGCCTCGTCATCATGGCCGGCCTCGTCGCCGCCAACCCCGCGACGGGCAAGACGCTGCTCGGCCTCGATCCGATCATCAAGCTGGACCTCGCCGCGCGCGAGGGCGACCGCCTCGTCGGGCCGTTCTCGGCGGCGTGGTTCCTCCTCTTCATGGTTCCCTTCTTCCTCTTCGTGCCCGACGTGCGCCTGTCGAAGCTGGCGGGACCCGGCCACAAGTCCGCCGCCGCCGAGCTTTGGGACACGATCAAGACGCTGCCGCGCTACCCGCACATCCTGCTCTTCATGGCCGCCCGCATGATCTACACCGACGGGCTCACGGCCATCTTCACCTTCGGCGGCATCTACGGCGCCGCCGTGTTCGGCTGGCAGGCCATGGAGCTCGGCATTTTCGGCATCGTGCTGACGCTGACCGGGGCTATCGGCGCCGTCGTCGGCGGCTTCCTCGACGATCGCTTCGGGTCGAAGGCGATCATTCTCGTCGCGCTGACCATCCTGATCATCGGCGCGCTGGGTATCCTGTCGGTCGACAAGACGCACGTGCTCTATAGCGTTGGCGTAGCGGAGAAGGTGGCCGGCTCGAAGCCTTTCTCGTCCGCCGGCGAGCAGGTGTTCCTCGCCTTCGCCATGGTCGTCGGCCTGGTCGCGGCACCCGTGCAGGCCGCGAGCCGCTCGCTCCTCGGACGCATGGCGCCGAAGGAGAAGATGACCCAGTTCTTCGGGCTTTTCGCCTTCTCCGGCAAGGTCACGGCCTTCATGGCGCCGCTGCTCGTCGCAACCGTCACGTCCGCCACCGGCAGCCAGCGCATCGGCATGGCCTCGATCGTCGGCTTCCTCCTCGTCGGCATGGCTCTGATGGCCTTCGTGCGCACGGCCGGAGTGCATGCGGCCGAGGGTTGAGCCGCGCCCTTGCCCTCACGTTGGCCACCTTTGCCGCCGCCGCGGCTCTGGCTGCCGGGGCCTCTCCGACTCGGGTGCCGCGGCTACGGCCTCGTTGACTCCGGCGACGAAGCGGACCGCGGCAACGGTGGTCTCGGCGGGAGGCGGGCGGTTGCAGTGGGCCCGGATCTGCGCCAGCGCGTAGCCGTTCGCGGCAGGCCGTAGCTCGAGCGTGGCGATGCGGTCGTCTCCCCGCTTGACCGAGTAGATCCAGCAGCGGCCGGCGAAGACCGCCTCGGCGTACGTGGCGACGCAGTGGTGCATCGCCCGGCCCTCCTGGTAGATCAGCGGGCGCGTGCGCAGCGCCATGAACGTGTGGCCGTCGAGGATGACCTGGTCCGGCAGGAGGCCGTAATTGGCCACGGCCGCCAGTTGCTCGTCCGTGCAGCCGGCCTCGTAGATCTGGCGCGCGATGGCCTCGTGCCACCGCGCGCTGGCGAGGCCCGCCTCGTCGATGCTCCAGGAGGTGTCGAAGGCGTCCCGGTTGTGGCACGCGAAATCGATGAGCAGGCCCTTGTCGTAAGAGTTCTCGGTGCGGTGGTGGCAGGAGGTGCCAGCCGCCCACGCCACGATCCAGTCGGTGTCCGGCGTTATCCGCAGCGCCACCCTGCGCCAGTCCTCTGCCGCCGCCAGCCACTCGGTCTGCTCGGCGGGCGTGTCCGGGATAGTTTGAGCCAGCCGCGAGGGCGGCACCTCCGACAGTGCCTTGAGCAGCCGGTGATGATCCAGCCGCAGCGCCTGACCCGAGAGCGCCCGCAGCTGTGGCGCCAGCCCGTAGTGGCGCATCACGTCGCGCAGCCGCGGCCTGACGCTGCACACCACCTTGAAGTGCGCCGCCGTGCGCTCGCGATGCTCCCGGAGCGCGAGATCGGATTTGGCGGCCACGGCGACGACCAGCACGGGCGCCTGCGTCAAGTAATCGATGGCCGCCTCGTGCGCCGCGGCGAGCACCGTGGCCGGCCCGTGCAGCGCCTTGTCGGCGAACAGAGCGGCGGCCCGCGCGCAGGCGGCGGGAAGCCACGGATTATTGGCGATCAGGCCTTTGTGCGCCGTTCGCGGCGCGACCCAGTGGAGCAGCGGGGGGGTAGGCGCGGCATGAGACATCTGCGTACTCGGCTCTACACGTTTCGCAGAGCACAGAGTGGACGACGGTTGCGGCGCACAAAGGGCGATATGCAACTATGCTGGGGAAGGGTGGCGTTCCGGACACATGTTTGTCAGCCGGAGCCACTGTGGAGTCGCGGAAGGTTCGGCGAGATGCGTGCATCGCGCCGGACGTCTGTCAAAGCCAGGCCATCAGCTGCTCGGCGTCGTGCGGGAAATCGGGGTCCGGGCGCAGCGTCACGGACTGGCGGGTGCGGATGCAGCGCAGCTCCCTGGGCAGCTTCTTGGCCTGCGGCATCCGGACGCCGCCGATGAGCACGGGGATGATGCGGACACCGTGGGCAAGGGCGCAGGTCAGCTCCATGCGCACCACGTCATCGGGGTTATGGAGGGAGCGTGGCTCGTCCGGCGTGCCCGTGCTCCAGTTCGGTCCGATCACCGCGAGGAGGTGGCTGCAGGTCGGGATGACGTCCTCGATGTACTCCAGGAAGTCGTGGCCCGGCGGGATGGCGAACACGTCCTTGACGATGCGGCGGTGCCCGAACCTGAGCGAGAGGCGATCATAAAGGCGCCCGGTGACGTCGGCGCTGTCGGAGCGGCGGTAGGAGACGAAGATCTTGCGCTGCGGGCGCCGCGCGACGAAGCGGCTCAAGGATTGCCACGAGGAAAAGCCCAGCATTGCAACGCCTCCACATACTCGCCATACCAACATGACAAGTACATACTATCACATTCCATGGAGACGTCAAATTGTGAGCCTAGGCCAACAAGGCTAATGGATGGTTAAGATAATTGCAGGTAGCGGTAGATGCGGCACTGCCGTGCGAAACCATCCTGGTCGACGTGTCTTGCGCTAACGCGATATTATCCAGTATGTAGCTATCTAAGAGCGTATGTGAGCGTACAAGGAGGCCTGCGAAATGGCTCCGCCCGATGACAGCGACAGCCGCAAGCTGGTCGAGATGGCTCTGAAGCTGCTCGACACCGACATCCTCATCGCTGCCTACCAGCGCAAGGAGATCGAGGACGAGGACATCATCAAGGAGCTGGCCTGGCGGTACCAGAAGGGCATCGGCAGCGCCGTGAGTGCCCTCGGGGAGATCAACAAGGATGTCGCGAGACAGCTGGGCGAGCGGCTGCGGAGCCGCATGGACAGCTTGATCAAGGAGCTGGCCGAGCGGGACGACGACAAGCCCGACAAGCAGGTCAAGACCAAAGCCGGCATCGTGGGGCGCGATGACGCCGTGCTGCTGCGCGAGTACATCATTCTGCGTGTCGTGGATCGCAGCAATGGCGAGGTCCGCTCGGCGCACATCTTCGACGCGGTACGATCCTGGAACAGCTCGATTCCCGACGAGCACATCACGGCGCATCTCGCGCGCCTCGTCAAAGGTCGCGTGATCGTCCGCGAGGGAAAAGGCATGTTCACCAAGACGGCTAGGACGGCGGATCATCTCGCCAGGCTGACAGACGTCATCGATCGCCGGAAGATCAACCTTCCTGTCGTCCCGGAGACCCCCGCGGATTGAGCCCGGACAGGCGCGCCGCCCGCGTCACCGCTCCCGCACCATCACCCAGCTCGGGCCGAAGAGCGGATCCGAGAGCACGCGCTGCCAGCGGAAGCCGGCCTTCTCGTAGATGCGAACCGCCGGCTCGTTGCGCACCGACACGACGACCGATAGCGCCAGCGCCAGCGTCGTCGAGAACACCTCGTCGGCGAGCAGACGCAACGCCGCGAGCCCGTGGCCTTTGCCGCGCAGCTCGGGCTCGGCGATGAACAGCGACACGTCCCAGGTCCCCGGCTCGAGCGACAGCAGCTCCTCGTCGCCCGTGAGACCAGCGTCCACCGCCTGCCCATAGCCCACGTCGCGGCCCGCGAGCGTCACCATGCGGCGGATGGCCGTCGGGGTCTCCGTCGCGATCATGATCTCGGCTTCCGCCGCGGCGAGGCTGCCCCACCAGCGCGCGATCTCCGGGCGCTTGAGCCACGCACGGACCCGCGACGCGTCGCTGTCCAGCGCCGGGCGGAGTGCAAGGGGCTCGGGTACAGCGGGCACGGCGCGTCTCTGCGGTCAGGAGTCGGCGTGCAGCACGGCGACGCGGTCGCCGGCCTTCACGGCGCGCAGGAGTATTACGTCGTCCAGCGCGTGTCCCCACACGTTGCACGGTGACGCGAGACGGATCTCGTTCGCGAGCGAAACCGGCGTGCGGCCGAAGCCGATCGCTATCGCCTCCCCGTCCGGCCAGTAGGCGAGCTCGCCCGGCTGCATCACGTCACGGGCATTCTTCTCCCGCACGCAGGACACGGGGACGGTGAAATAGACCTCCTCGCCCCAGGTCAGCGCCGAGGCGTAGATCGGCAGCGCCGCCCAGATCGCGTCGGCCGTCGGTGTGTCGAGCAGGCGGGCGCGCAGAACGACACTGCCGGCGCGGATGACGATCTCACGGGCCACGGACTTGCTCCCCTCCGCTGGCGCTAATCGAGACTTTCTCTCCCGGCCTGACAGCGGCGAGCGCGCCCACGTCGCTAAGCGCGTGCGCCCATACGTTGCACGGGCTCGGCAGCCGGATCGGCCCGGCGCCGGAGATCGGCGTCGGCCCGAAGGCGACGAGCACGCGGTGCTCCTCGCTCCAGAAGCAGATCTCGCCCGGCGCAATGTTGATCTTCGCGCCCCGCTCGCGCCCGGTCGCGACGGGGATCTCGAAATGCAGCGAAGCGCCCCAGGTTTCCGCGGTGGAGTAAATCGGCAGCGCCGCCCAGATGCGATCGGCGGTGGGCGTCGCCAGCAGCTCGAGCCGCAGCGTGACGCGTCCGGCGCGGAGGAGAATGTGGCGGACGCCGCCGGCGCCGGGCGGGCTGGCACGCTCGAGCGGCTTCCGCGAGCCATGACGGAGAATATTCGTCGGCATCTCTCACCCACCGCTGGGCGACGCGCCAAGGCCGCCGAGGTAGATGAGCACGCCGGCTTCCAGCAGCTCCTCGGCCGTCATCGGGATCGGCCGCCGGGCCGCGTCGCCGCGAGCGAACAGGGAGGCGATGCCGTGCGACAGCGCCCAGATGTGCAGCGCCATCATCAGTGCTGGCGGGCGGCGCGTCGCGGGCAGCGTCGCGATCAGCGCCTCGCAGGCCGAGCGCACGACAGAGAAGGCGCGCTCGCCCTCGATCTGCAGCCCGGGATGATCGTGCGCGGGCACGCCCGATTCGAACATGGCGGCGTAGAAGGCCGGCTCCGCCCGCGCGAAGTTCAGGTAGGCGCGCCCCACCCGGTCGAACGCCGATCGCGGGTCGGGCAGGCCCCCGTTCCACGCCGTCTCGAGCGCAGTTGCCAGGGTCGCGAACCCGCGCTGGGCGACATCCGCCATCAGCTCGTCGCGGTCACGGAAGTGGCGGTAGGGAGCGGCTGGGCTGACGCCGGCCGCGCGCGCCGCCTCGGCGAAGGTGAAGCCCGCGGGCCCCTTGGCCAAGATCAGGTCCAGCGCCGCCTTGATCAGCGCCTCCTTGAGGTTGCCGTGATGGTAGCCGCGGCGGCCGCCGGGCCCGTCCTTGTGCCAGCTCATGCGGGAGTACTTAGCCCAATCGAGCCGGGTGCGGCGAGAGAAACCCCGCTACTTGCAGATGTTGTTGAGGCCGTCGCGGCCGTGACGGGCGAGGTCGACGTGGAAATGGTCGCGGTGGTTGGCGTCGTGGTCCGGACTGAGCACCGTTGTGAAGTCGCGGCAGGCGCCGGCGCGAACCTCGCGCAGGAAGGCGCGCTCGCGCTGCGATCCCCACCAGCCTTCCTTGAGCGTGATGCGCGAGCCGTCGGCGAGGATGAACGCCGAGACGTCGAGCGCGTTGGCGTGGCCGTGCTCCGAGAGCTTGGCGCCAAAGGCGTTGTTCATCGGCCGGCACGAGTACGAGGCGGCGACCTTCAGGCTGGCGAGCGGGATGCCGAAATGCCGTCGCGCGGCGGGGTCGACGACGGTCGCCAGCCAGTGGTCGACTTGAGGAATCATCGGGCATCGAAGCATGGCCGGCGGATCGAGTGCCACGCGTCCGCCGAGCGCGGCGGCCATCTCGAACGGGCGGACGGCACCGCAGACGCTCGGCCCGCCGAGGGCTGACCGTGTGCGTACGAAGGCGGTTTCACGGACGGCGCCGGAGGCGAGGCAGGCCCGCTCCTCCTGATCCCGCCAGGGCTCGTCCTTGGCCACGAAATAGGGAGTCGTGCTGCAGCCCCAGACGATCGGGGTCAGCGCGATGAGGGGCAACGCGACGCGAACAGGGATACGCACCATGCACCCGAGAGTAGGCGGTTATGGTTTACGAAGGGTTAGTGAGCCGGCCGGAATGAGGATGGCTGCGTATCCGGGCCCTTTTGCGGACGCCCTGAGTCGGCACCGTGGCGGGATAGTGCAGCGCTGGTGCACGCGTCTGCAGCAAAACGATGCCGCGATTGCGTTGATTTGCGGTAGCGCAAGCGCAAAGCTGAGTTTTCCACAGCTGGGCGCCAGGGCTGTGCGAATCCATGGGACTCCCGGACGAATGCGGAGTTAATATCTAATCAATCCAGACGATGTGGGGATGCCCCACAAAAACCTGGAGGTGGACCCGATCGGTCCAGGTAGAGCGTTTGTAATGTGTATGTGCCGCGTAGAGTTTGCGTAGAAACCCCGGCAGTTTGCTCCTGCAGCGTTGCTGACAACCCCGCGTTTGTCTTTGCAACGATTGTGGCGGCCTTGCCGGGGTTTGCATTTGTGCGTCCCGCAGCTGCACGGTCGAGATGACCGCAGCTCTTACTGCTGCGAGCGAAGGAACGCCAGCACCCCCTCCTTGTAGGCCCGGTCGCCGACCGCCTTCATGTGGTCGCGCCCGGTGATGTCCAGCACCTTGGCCCCCGGGATGAGCGCGGCCAGATCGGCCGCGGCGCCCCCGACGACATCCTCTGTGCCGACCGCCACCAGCACCGGGCAGGCGAGCCGGCCGACGTCCTCGGCCGTGATGGGCGCCCGCGCCGAGCGGATGCACGCAGCCAAAGCCTTGAGATCGCTCTTGGTCTGCTCGGCGAACGCGCGGAATGTTCGCGCCGTCGGGTTGGTGACGTCGTCGATGCTGTCGGCCTCGAGCGCCTTGGCGACCGGTCCCGTGCCGGCCACTCCGCGGACCATGTTGATTCCGAGGCCGCCGAAAACGGCGCTGCGCACGCGCTCCGGATGAGCCAGCGCCAGGAAGGCCGTGATGCGGGCCCCCATCGAGTAGCCCATCACGTCGGCGCGTGCGAGGCCGAGATGGTCGAGCAGGCGGCGCGCGTCCTCCGCCATCAGCGGCGCGCCGTAGTCCTCGAGCCGGTAGAGCTTGGCGCTCTCGCCATGGCCGCGGTTGTCGTAGGCGATGACACGGTAGCCGGCGCCCGTCAGCAGCCGCACCCAGCCCGGCTCGACCCAGTTGACGCGGACGTTCGAGGCGAAGCCGTGGATCAGCAGCACGGGGTCTCCCGCGCCCTCGTCGATGTAGGCGATGTCGACGCCATCGGAGCTGAATGTCTGCAAGCGCCGCTCTCCCGGGAATCGAGACATAGGTCCCCCTATCATTTCGCGGACCCGATCGCTATGGTGCGCCACGAAATCAGCCGAGAGGATAAGGCAAGCGATGGCCGCCAGCGTCGTCCCGCATCTCGCCAATGACATGGGCGCCGAGAAGATCTTCATTGGCGTCAAGGAGTTCAACTGCATGGGCGCCCGCCCGCCGTTCGACCACCCACACGTCTTCCTGGACATGGGGTCGGACGGGCAGATTCTCTGTCCCTACTGCTCCACGCTCTATGTCCACGACAGCCGGTTGAAACCGGACGAGAGCGACCCGCGCGGCGCGCTGGTCCGCTGAGCGTGATCGAGGATCCTGCTCTCTCGAAGAGATCCAAGCAGCCAATCAGTGGCGTAGCCGGGAAGAGCTGATTAGGCCGAACGGAAACGGCGGGGCCGCTGTGAGCGGCGGCTCCCAGGACGAGGGGACATGGAGCCGGGGCGGACCGACGCGATGCTGATCGCCGGGGGCGGCATCGGTGGCTTGGCGACGGCGCTGACGCTGGCGCGCCAGGGCATCGAGAGCATCGTTCTCGAGCGGCGGGCCGTCTTCTCGGAGGCGGGCGCCGGTATTCAGCTCGGCCCCAATGGCATGCGCATCCTCCGCCAGCTCGGCGTCGACAGCCACCTGGCGCCCGACGCGGCCCGGCCCGATGCCTTGACGGCTTATCGCGGACGCGATGCCCGCGTTCTCTCCCGTATGCCGCTGGGCCGCGATATCGAGGCTCGCCATGGCGCCCCCTATTGGGTCGCCCACCGCGCCGATCTGCAGAAGGCGCTGCTTGCCGCCGTTGCCGATGAGCCGCTGATCTCCGTCGTCACCGGCTGCGACGTGACCGCGGTCACGCAGTCGGATGACGGCGTCAGGATCGTCTCGCGCTGCAACGGCGAGCTGAAGGCGCCCGGCCTCATCGCCGCTGACGGGGTCTGGTCGACGGTCCGGCGTGATGTGCTGTTGGCGCCGCCGGCTCCAGGGGCGCGGCACACGGCCGCCCGAACGGTGATCCCGGCGGAGATGCTGCCGCCGCTGTTCCAGGCCAACGAGGTCGGCGTCTGGCTCGCGCCGGCGGCGCACGTCGTGCACTACCCGGTCCGCGCCGGTCGCGAGGTGGCCGTGATCGTCGTCGTCGAAGGCACCTGGCTCGGCGACGACTGGTCGAGCCCGGCCGACCTCGCCGAGGTGCTCTCGCACCTGCATGGCTTTTCGCCGGTGCTCCAGGAGTTCATCTCGCTCGGCCGCGAGTGGCGCAAGTGGTCCCTCGCCGCGGTGCCGCCGCTCCGCCAGTGGAGCGAGGGCCGGGTCACGCTGCTCGGCGATGCCGCCCATCCTCCGGTGCCGTTCCTGGCTCAGGGCGGTGTCATGGCGCTTGAGGATGCCGTGACCGTTGCCGATGCGCTGGCGGCGGCCAAGGGCGATGTAGCCGCCGCCTTCCGCGCCTACGAGCAGGTTCGTAAGCCGCGCATCGCCCGCGTGCTCGCCGCCTCGATCGAGAACGGCCGCATCTACCATCACTCCGGGCTGATGGCGGCGGCGCGCGACCTGACGCTGCGCCTCGTGCCGCCGCGCCGCATTCTCGCGCGCTATGATTGGCTCTATGGCTGGCGCCCGCCCCGCACCCTGCGCGCTGACGCCGAGAGGCAGCCGGCCTCGTGATCGGGACCGGCCAAGCCGGACCGGGCCGCCCCGGCTGGCGGAACCCGCAAACGCATGATGTGCGGCGGCGGTGGCGACGCCATGGTGCGGCCGGAAGGCTGCTCCCGCAGGTTGGAGGAAGTGCCGCATGACCAAGGGTCTGGAATGAAGGTTCTGCTGCCATGAAGGTTCTGGTGACGGGCGCGGCCGGTTTCATCGGCTATTTCGTGGCCGAGGCCTTATCCGCGCGCGGCGACGACGTCGTCGGCCTCGACAACATCAACGACTACTACGACGTCCGCCTCAAGGCCGCGCGCCTCGGGCGCCTGGCACGCCAGCCCCGCTTCCGCTTCGTCAAGGCCGACCTCGCCGATCGCGAGCGCATGGCGGCCCTGTTCGCGGAGGAGCGGTTCGACCGCGTCGTGCATCTGGCAGCCCAGGCGGGCGTTCGCTACTCGCTGCAGAACCCGCACGCCTACGTCGATTCCAACCTGCAGGGCTTCGTCAACGTGCTCGAGGGTTGCCGCCACTCGGGCGTCGGGCACCTCGTCTTCGCCTCGTCGAGCTCGGTCTACGGCGCCAATACGACGATGCCCTACAGTGTCGGCCAGAACGTCGATCATCCGCTGAGCCTCTACGCCGCCACCAAGAAGGCCAACGAGCTGATGGCGCATACCTATGCGCACCTCTACCGGCTCCCGGTCTCCGGGCTGCGCTTCTTCACGGTCTATGGCCCCTGGGGGCGCCCGGACATGTCGCCCTTCCTGTTCACCAGCCGCATCCTGAAGGGCGAGCCGATCGACATCTTCAACAACGGCAACCACGCCCGCGATTTCACCTATATCGACGACGTCACCGAGGGCGTGCTGCGCGTGCTGGATCGTGTCGCCGAGCCCGATCCGTCGTGGTCCGCCGCCGACCCGAGCCCGGCCTCGTCCTCGGCGCCATATCGTCTCTACAACATCGGCAACAGCCAGACCGTCCAGCTGATGGACTTCGTCGCTGCCATCGAGAAGGCCTGCGGTCGCACGGCCGAGAAGCGTTTCCTGCCCATGCAACCCGGCGACGTCGTGGCGACCTCGGCGGACGTGAGCGGCCTCGAGAAGGCGGTCGGCTGGAAGCCGAGCACGCCGATCGATGAGGGCATCGCCCGCTTCGTCGCCTGGTATCGCGAGTATTATGGGGCGTAACGGCGCCGATGGCCTCAAGCAGGCCGGACGTTGGCAGGCCGCTTGCGCTGCGGGGCGGGGCGGATAGGCTTCGGCCATGGGAAGTGATCAGCGCCAGCCGCGAGGCAAGCCCCGCCGGCCCAGGACGGCCGCACCTGTCGTGGAGCCGCCGGCCTTGCCCGAGCCCTTTCGGCGCTGGCTCGCCGCTCGCGGCTGGAGCCTCCGCCCGCACCAGGCGGCCATGCTGGACGCCTCCCTAAGCGGTCGCTCGACCCTTCTGATCGCCCCGACAGGAGCCGGCAAGACACTCTCCGGCTTCCTGCCATCGATGATACGCATAACGGAACGTGGATCGAATTGGCGCCGCCGCGCAAAAGGTGCGGGGCTCGATACGTTATACATATCGCCACTCAAGGCGCTGGCGGTTGATGTCGAGCGTAACGTGCTGGCACCAGTTCAGGAAATGGCGCTCAAAGTCCGAACGGAGACCCGCACCGGTGATACATCTCTGGCCCGCCGCCAGCGCCAGCGCACCAATCCGCCGGACATACTGATGACCACGCCGGAGCAGCTCGCGCTACTGCTCAGCCACGCCGATGCCGGCTACCTGTTCGCCGACCTGCGCACCGTCATCCTCGACGAGCTGCACGCGCTCGCGGGCTCCAAGCGGGGTGACCTTCTGGCCCTCGACCTGGCCCGCCTCCGCACGCTGGTACCGGACATGATCACGTTCGGCCTATCTGCAACCGTGGCCCGGCCGACCGAGCTGCGGGCCTATCTGGCGGCCCAGCCATCGCCCGACGTGAAAACCGAACTGGCCGATCTCGTCGTCGCCACCGGGGGCGTTCCGCCGGAGATCTCCATCCTCGAGTTGGATGAGCCGGTGCCCTGGTCGGGACATTCCGCCCGCTACGCCATACGTCCGGTGTACGACTCGATCAGGCGCAACCGCCTGAGCCTCGTCTTCGTCAACACCCGCATGCAGGCCGAGCTGGTCTTTCAGGAGCTGTGGCGGGTCAACGACGACAGCTTGCCGATCGCACTCCACCACGGCTCACTCGACCGTGCGCAGCGCCTCAAGGTCGAGGCCGCCATGGCCGCGGGCAAGCTGAAGGCCGTCGTCGCCACCTCGACGCTCGACCTCGGCATCGACTGGGGCGACGTCGACCTCGTCATCAACATCGGCGCGCCCAAGGGAGCGAGCCGCCTGATCCAGCGCATCGGCCGCGCCAACCACCGCCTCGACGAGCCGTCGCGCGCGCTGCTGGTGCCCGCCAACCGCTTCGAGGTGCTGGAATGCCGCGCCGCGCTGGAAGCCGCCGAGGAAGGCGCTCAGGACGCCGTTCTGTCCCGCTCGGGTGCCCTCGACGTGCTGGCGCAACACGTGCTCGGCACTGCCTGTGCAGGCCCGTTCTCTCCGGACATGCTCTACGCCGAGGTGCGCTCCGCCTCGCCCTACGCCGGGCTCGATCGCGCCACCTTCGACCGGGCCGTCGACTTCGTCTCGACCGGGGGCTATGCGCTGCGTGCCTACGAGCGGTTTGCCAAGCTGAAGCCGGCGGACGACGGCCGCCTGCGTCTCGCCCACCCGCGTCTAGCCCAGCAGTACCGCATGAACGCGGGCACTATCGTCGACAGCCCGCTCATCAAGGTGCGCCTCGTCGGCCGAGGTAAGGGCAAGAGGCAGGCGCCTCAGCAAGTGCCCCAGCAGCTGCGTCCGATGTGGGGCGGTGGCGCGGTGTTCAAGACGCCCAACAGCAGCCGCGCGCTCGGCTCGCCCGCTGCCGCCAGAGCCCCGGAAACCCGCCCCCTGATGGGCGGTCGCCTGCTCGGCGAGGTCGATGAGTATTTCGTCGAGCAGCTCCGCCCGGGCGATACCTTCGTCTTCGCGGGGGAGGTCGTGCGCTTCGAGGGGCTCCGCGATACCGAGGCCTTCGTCTCGCGCGCCGACGCCTCCGATCCCATGATCCCGAGCTACGGCGGCGGCCGCTTTCCTCTCTCCACGCACCTCGCCCGGCGCGTACGCCAGATGCTGGCCGATCCGGGCCATTGGCATTCGCTTCCAGCTCCGGTCCGCGAATGGCTGGAGCTGCAGCGCGAGCGCTCGCTCCTGCCGGGAGAGGACGAGGTGCTGGTCGAGACCTTCCCGCGCTCGGACCGCCATTATCTCGTCGCCTACCCGTTCGAGGGCCGCCTCGCGCATCAGACCCTCGGCATGCTCCTGACGCGGCGGCTCGAGCGCGTGGGTGCCCGGCCGCTCGGCTTCGTCGCCACCGACTATGCCCTCTCGATCTGGGGCCTCGAGGACATGGGCACGCTCATCTCCACGGGGCGGCTGTCCCTCGATCGCCTGTTCGAGGAGGACATGCTGGGCGACGACCTCGACGCCTGGCTCGCCGAGTCGAGCCTGATGAAGCGCACGTTCCGCCTCGCCGCCGTCATCGCCGGGTTGATCGAGCGCCGCTCGCCGGGGCGTGAGAAGAGCGGCCGCCAGGTGACGATGTCGACCGACCTCGTCTACGATGTGCTCCGCCGCCACGATCCCGGCCACATTTTGCTGGAAGCGGCCTGGGCCGATGCGGCGACGGGGCTTCTGGACGTGGCCCGCCTCGGCGATTTCCTGCGCCGCATCCGCGGCCGAATCAGGCATCAAGCATTGACGCGGGTGTCGCCGCTGTCGGTGCCGGTGCTGCTCGAGATCGGGCGCGAGGCGGTGGGACCGAAGGCGCGCGACGACCTCCTGCGCGAGGCGGCGCGCTCGCTCATGTCGGAGCTTGGGGCGGAGCTGGGGGACGGCCATGGTGATGCTGGAGCTGAAGCCCGAGAGGCTGGATGACGGCGAGTTC
>WBZX01001076.1_pt1 | contig 21765 bp, 23 predicted proteins | sample 5204211 | NCBI WGS metagenome assembly WBZX01 (sample SAMN12344362, study PRJNA552823) | activated sludge metagenome | biome: Activated sludge suspended growth; feature: Nitrification reactor; material: Wastewater; isolation source: activated sludge from nitrification reactor of wastewater... | reverse complement strand
CCGGCCACGCCCACACAGAGCCAGCCCGCCGCCGAGGTGACGAAGATCCCCATCCTCTTCGCCCGCGAGAGCCGCGAGCGCCCGCCGCCGCTGTCGCTGCTCGACCTGCCCAACGCCGATGACGGCATCGCGGGCGGCAAGCTCGGCATCCTCGACAACAACACCACCGGACGCTTCCTGAAGCAGGAGTTCGCGCTCGAGGTGATGGACGGTGACAAGCCGGAGCAGCTCGTCGCCGATATCGTCAAGAAGGTGGACGCCGAACGCCTGGGTTTCGTCATCCTGGACACGCCGCCCAAGACCGTTCTCGCCGTCGCCGACGCGCTCAAGGGCAAGCCGGTGCAGGTGATCAACGCCGGCTCGCCGGACGACGCGCTACGCGAGGAGAATTGCCGCGCCAACGTCAAGCACACGCCGCCGTCGCGGACCATGCTCGCCGACGCGCTGGCGCAGTATCTCGCCTGGAAGCAGTGGCGGAAGTGGCTTCTCATCGTCGGCCCGCGCGAGGAGGACAAGCTCACCGCCGACGCCTACCGGCGCGCGGCGAAGAAGTTCGGCTTGAAGATCGTCGACGAGCGCACGTTCACCGACGAGGGCGGCTCGCGGCGCTCCGACGGCGGCTACGAGCAGGTGCAGCAGCAGATCCCGTCCTTCACCCAGGGCGCTGCCGAGCACGACGTCGTCATCGTCGCCGACGAGGCGGGCCTGTTCGGCGACTACTTCCCCTACCGCACGTGGCTGCCGCGGCCGGTCGCCGGAACCTCGGGCCTCGTGCCCGCGAGCTGGCACCCGGCGCTCGAGCTGTGGGGCGCCACGCAGTTCCAGAACCGCTTCAAGCGGCTCGCCGGGCGCGCCATGCGCACGATCGACTACACGGTGTGGATGGCGGTGCGCGCCGTCGGCGAGGCGGCCTCGCGCAAGCGCACGGGCGATCCGAGGACGCTGATCGACTACATGGCCTCCAAGGAGTTCGAGCTCGCCGCCTTCAAGGGCGTCGGCACCTCGTTCCGCTCGTGGAACGGCCAGCTGCGCCAGCCGATCCTCGTGGCGACGGCCAAGCTGCCGGTCACGGTATCGCCGCAGCCCGGCTTCCTGCACCAGTACTCCGTGCTCGACACCCTCGGCGTCGACAAGCCGGAGACGAAGTGCAAGGCCTACGCGCAATGAGGCCGGATACGATTTCCCTCTCCCCGTCCTTACGGGGAGAGGGAGCACAGAGCCACGGGAGGACCGCTTGAGTTTCCGTTCCACATCCCTCGCCTTCGCGGCATCACTGGTCCTCGCCGGGCTCGCCCCGGCGCCCGCTTCGGCCAACATGGTGTTCATCACCAACGAGAAGGACAACACCGTCTCGGTGATCGACTCGACCAAGCTCGAGGTGGTGAAGACGTTCAAGGTCGGCCAGCGCCCGCGCGGCATCATCCTGACAAAGGACGCCAAGCGCCTGCTCATCTGCACCAGCGACGACAACGTCATCCAGGTCTACGACGCCAAGACTTACGAGTTCATCCGGACCCTGCCCTCGGGGCCGGACCCGGAGCTGTTCATCCTGCATCCCTCCGGCAATCCCCTCTACGTGGCCAACGAGGACGACAACCTCGTCACCATCGTCGATGTCGAGACGGGTCAGCTCCTGGGCGACATCCCGGTCGGCGTCGAGCCCGAAGGCATGGGCATGAGCCCTGACGGCAAGGTTCTGGTCAACACGTCGGAAACGACGAACATGGCCCACTTCATCAGCACGGAGACGCGACAGACGTTCGACAACGTGCTGGTCGACAACCGGCCGCGCGTCGCCATCTTCAACGACACCGGCACCCAGCTGTGGGTCTCGTCCGAGATCGGCGGCACGGTCACGGTCATCGACCCGGCGACGCGGAAGATCGTCACCAAGATCGGCTTCGACATTCCGGGCGTCAACAAGGAGGCGATCCAGCCCGTCGGCGTGCGCATCACCAACGACGGCAAGAAGGCGTTCGTGGCTCTCGGCCCCGCCAACCGCGTCGCCGTCATCGACACCACCACGTTCAAGGTGGAAAAATATCTGCTCGTCGGCCAGCGCGTCTGGCAGATGTACTTCACGCCGGACGACAAGCTCCTGTTCACGACCAACGGCACCTCGAACGACGTATCGGTGATCGACGTCGAGAACCTCAAGGTGGTGAAGTCGATCAAGGTCGGCCGCTATCCCTGGGGCGTCGTGGTGGCGCCGTTCTGAAGGAGTGATCCGTGACGCAGCGCATGCAGGTGGCCGACGTCAGCCCGTGCCTCTACTACGACGACGCGGCCGCCGCCATCGAGTGGCTGTGCACGGCCTTCGGCATGAAGAAGCGGCTTGTCGTGCTCGGCGAAGGATCGATGGTCATCCACTCCGAGCTGAGTCTGGGACACTCGATCATCATGGTCGGCAGCGCGGCCAAGCGGCCCGGTCATTCGAGCCAGCGGCGCTTGCCCGCCGCCGCGCACGGGCTCAGCGTCCATGTCGCCGACCCGGACGCCCACTATGCCACGGCGAAAGCCGCGGGAGCCCGTATCGTCGCAGAGCTGCACGATGCCGACTATGGAGCGCGCGGCTACGAGGCCGAGGACCTGGAAGGCCACCGCTGGTACTTCGGCAACTACCGCCCGGGCGGCTACTGGCGCCCCGACGGGCTGCCCAATGTGGTGCAGCATGGCTAGAGCGGACGAGCTGCAGGCATCGGCGAAGAGCGAGGGGCCGGCTCCCATGACGCATCCGGACCCGGCTCCTTCCAGCGAGCCCCCGGCCCTCTCGGTCGCGGGCGTCAGCCACGCCTTCGGGGAGAAGAAGGCGCTCGACGGCGTCTCGCTCTCCGTGCGCCGCGGCGGCTTCACGGTTCTCCTCGGCCTCAACGGCGCCGGCAAGTCGACGCTGTTCGCCCTCGTCACGCGGCTCTACGACAATGTCACCGGCGAGATCCGCATCCTCGGCAGCGACGTGCGCCGCAACCCCTCGGCGGCGCTGCAGCGGCTCGGCGTCGTGTTCCAGAGCCGCACGCTCGACACCGACCTGACGCTGGCGCAGAACCTCGCCTACCATGCCGCCCTGCACGGCATCGGCGCCCGCGAGGCGAAGCGGCGCGCGGAGGAGGCCTTGCGCACCGTCGGTCTCACGGAGCGCGCCGGCGACAAGATCCGCAGCCTTTCGGGCGGGCAGGCGCGCCGCGTTGAGATCGCGCGCTCGCTGCTGCACCGCCCGTCGCTGCTGCTGCTCGACGAGCCGACCGTCGGTCTCGACATCGGCAGCCGCGAGAGCGTCATCGCCATCGTGCGCCAGCTCGTCGAGCGGGAGGGCCTCGGCGTGCTGTGGGCCACCCATCTGTTCGACGAGGTCAAGCCCACCGACGACGTGGTCGTGCTGCACAAGGGGCGCGTGCTGTTCGCCGGCACCGTGCCGGGCCTGCTCGAGCGCACGGGCACACAGACCATCGCCGGCGCCTTCCGCGCCATCACCGGAACCAAGAGCGGAGACGACGCATGACTACCGCCTCCGCCACGATTCCCGCCGACGCGGCTCCGCCCCGCCTCGGTCCCGCCGCCTACCTGACGTGCTTCTCCGGCATCGTCTGGCGCGAGGTGCTGCGCTACCTGCACCAGCGCGAGCGCTTCCTGTCGGCGCTGGTTCGGCCCCTGGTGTGGCTGTTCATCTTCGCCGCCGGCTTCCGTCAGACGCTCGGCGTGTCGATCATCCCGCCCTACGAGAGCTACGTGCTCTACGAGGTGTTCGTCACGCCCGGCCTGGTCGGCATGATCCAGCTGTTCAACGCCATGCAGTCGTCGCTGTCGATGGTCTACGACCGCGAGACCGGCGCCATGCGCACGCTGCTCGTCAGCCCGTTCCCGCGCTCCTTCCTTCTGATCTCGAAGCTGCTCGGCGGCGTCGCCGTCTCGCTGCTGCAGGTCTACGTGTTCCTGATCATCGCCTGGTACTGGGAGATCGAGCCCGGCGGCCCGCCGATCCCGATCGGGTTCGGGCTTTCCATCCCGGCGCCATGGAACGGCTACATCACGGCTCTGCCGGCTCTCATCCTGGCCGGCCTCATGCTCGGATCACTGGCGCTGTTCATGTCGTCGGTGATCAAGCAGCTCGAGAACTTCGCCGGCGTGATGAACTTCGTTATCTTCCCGATGTTCTTCGCCTCGAGCGCCCTCTACCCGCTGTGGCGGATCCGCGAGTCGAGCCCCCTTCTCTACGAGATCTGCCGCTTCAACCCGTTCACTCAGGCCGTGGAGCTGATCCGCTTTGCCCTCTACGGCCAATTCGAGTGGACCTCCTTCGCGTCGTGCGTCGGTTTCACCGCCGTGTTCCTGCTCGGCGCCATCTATGCCTACAATCCATCCAAGGGCCTCATCGGCCGCCGCGGCGGCCCCGGAGGCGGAGGAGCCTAACGCCCATGACGACGTGCTCGTCTCTGATCCGCGCCTCGCTCGCAGGCATCCTGCTGCTGGGACCGGCCATCCCGTCTCTGGCAGCTGCGGAAAGCACCACCGCCGACTGGCCCTGCGTCCAGCGCAAGGTGCCGACGCTGTCGGCGGCGCAGATGTGGGACGGCCCCAGCGTCGAGGGCGTCAAGGCGGACGACGCCGAGGTCCGCAAGCTGGTGTCGACACTGGCCAGCCGCCGCGTTCCCAAGGAGGAGGCCGTCGCCGCGCTGAAAGCGTTCGCGGGCAAGCTGCCGGCCGGCGAGAAGGACGCCAAGCTGACCGCTGTCTTCGCCGGGCTCATCGCGACCGTCAACACGCAGCGCACCGGCGTGCTCGCCGGCATCGAGCGCTTTCAGCAGCGCCAGCGGCAGCGCTCGGCCGAGATCGAGCGCGAGGGCGAGCGGCTGACGAAGCTCAAGGAGAAGCAGGCAAGCGATGCCAAGGCGCACGACGAGCTGAAGCAGGCCCAAGATTTGTTTGACTGGAACGTGCGCATCTTCCAGGAGCGTCAGTCCAGCATGCCCATTGCCTGCGAGATCCCCGTCCTGATGGAGGAGCGCCTGTTCGAGATGGCGCGCGAGATCCGGGCGCTGATGACGTCGTGAGGGCGGTCTGCGGCGCGGCCATGAAACGGCCAACCCGCCAACCGATCCTGGCCGGCTGAAACCAGATCTCTGTCAGCCCGGCCATGCCGCACTCGAACCACATCCAAATCCGTGACAAGGACGCGCTGCTCGCCGCCATGGCGCGCGGCTGGCAGCCCAAATTCCTCCTCTTCTGGGGCCACACGCCGAAGTCGGCAGGTATCGGGAAGCACGTTCTCAGCCAGTGGTGGCCGGCCCGCTTCGAGATCGGCGGCCACGGCTATGTTTCGGCCGAGCACTACATGATGGCCGAGAAGGCGCGCCTGTTCGGCGACGAGGAGACGCGTGTGCGCATCCTGCAGGCCGCCAAGCCAGGGGCGGCAAAGGCGCTCGGCCGCGCCGTTCGCGGCTTCGACGAAGAGATCTGGGCGCGACACAGGTTTCGGATCGTCGTCGAGGCGAGCACGGCGAAGTTCGGCCAGGACGCGGAGCTGCGCGGCTACCTGCTGCGCACCGGCGACATGGTCCTCGTCGAGGCGAGTCCGGTCGACGCCGTCTGGGGCATCGGGCATGCCGCCGATGACCCCGCCGCACTGGAGCCCGGGCGTTGGCGCGGTCTCAACCTGCTCGGCTTCGCCCTGATGCAGGCGCGAGCCGCGCTGGCCGGCGATCGCACCGCCTGAGCTCAGGGGAGCGGCTGCAGACTGGCCACCGGGAGGCCGAGGTCGCGCCAGCCGTCGGTCCCATCGGGAAACCATGCCACGCTCGTATACCCGAGGTCGAGCGCGCGCTTGGCGGCGTTCCAGGACATCCAGCAGTCCTTGAGACAGAAGAAGACGACCGGCCTCGCCTTATCGCTGGCGGTCAGCGTCTCGAGATGTGATTTGAAGTAATCCGCCGCGGCCGGCGAAAGCACGCCATAGCCGACGTTGGGCAGCCAGTGGGCGCCCTCGATGCTCTCGTGCGCGGGGTCGCGCCAGACGGTGCCGGCCGGAAGGTTCGGCGGCTTCGGAGGCCGCGGATAGACGTCGATGAAGAGCGCCTGCGCGTCCTTCAGCACCTTGGCCTCCTCGGTCGCGACGACCTTGGCGCCTTTCAGCGTGGCGGGAACCGGGGAGCGGTAATCGCTGTTGCGATACCCTTCGGGCTCGGCGACCGGCTCGCCCGCCATCGCATGCGTAGCAACGCAGGCAAGGAGGATCGCGCCGGCGAGCAGCAGCCAGGCGGTGAAGGCGGTCCCCGTCAGGCGCGGCGGCTCAGGGCGTTTTGTGATCACGACACCCACCCCCGGGCCGGCATCTAGCGCTGGACGGCTTTCGCCTCGGAGGGGGCCGCCGCGGCGGCGCTGCGGCGCGGCTCGGTGATCGGCTTGTCCTGCTCGTCGATGAGCGGCACGCCGTACTCCAGCAGGACTGCGTCGATATCACCCTGGCGCTTGGCGATGACGCGGTTGAGCTCGCGCTTCCACTCGTCCTCGCCGTTGCGCACGCCCATGGAGATGCGGAACGCGAGGCGCATGTGAGTCGCACTCTCGTCTTTCGTCAGCGGAATAACGGCCAGCTTCTCCCCGCCAGTGGTGGCGAAGTAGCCACCGATGGGCCCCCAGAGGATGCCGACGTCGATTTCACCGGAACGAATGTCGCGGATCATGTCCTGCGATGGCGACTCGAAGCGCCGGTCCACGACGAAACGGTAGGGCTTCGCTTTTTCCATCAGGCCATATCTGGCAACAAGGGCAGACGGCGGGGTGCCGGCGATGAGGCCGACGCGCTTACCCTTGAGCCGAGGATCGGAAAGGCTATCGAGGCCGTCCAGGCCCTGGCCGTTGCGATACACGATGACGTAGCTCGAGCGATAATAGGCATTGGTGTTGAGCACAAGGTCGTCGCCCTGGGCGAAGCCGATGATCACATCGCAAGCCTTCGCCGACAGCGTCCGCTTCACGAACCCCACGGCCTGGGGGAAGAAGGTGTACTCGACGGGGACCTTCAACTCTTCCGCGACAATGCTGGCGATCTTGTTCTCGAACCCCTCGCCGTTCTCGCTGGAGAACGGCATGTTGGCGGGATCGGAGCAGACGCGCAGCACCTTGCGATTGACGAGATCGACCGTATTGCGGTCGGCGGCGCTGGCGGATGGAACCGCAACGGCGCCGCCAAATGCGAGTGCGACGAGAAGAAGTAGGCCGGCGCGCTTATTCGCCGAGGCACTGCTTGTCATTTTCCACTGCCGTCTTGGGTTTGTCGTCACGGCCCGGCGGGCGACCGCGGGGCACCGCGCCATCCGCGCGTGCCTTGAGATATACGTAGATGTCGTCGATGTAGCACATGACGTTCTTGTTATCGCCCAGCGCCGGCATGACGAACTCGGTGCCGGCCTCGTTGCGGATGCGGCCACTGGCGACGACACCGAGGAAGTCCGAGTAGCTCATCGTCTTGAGCGAGTTGACGAGCCCCGGGGCATAGGTCGAGCCCTCGCCCTCGGGGCCGTGGCAGACGTGGCACTCGGAGTGGTAGCGCCGGAAGCCGGAGTAGGCATACCAGTCGAGCGTGTTGTCCTTGTTGACGTGATAGGTGGGCGAACCGTCCGGCAGCGTCCACTTGCCATCCTTGCTGACCGCCCCCTTCTGCATCTTGGAGCCGTCATCGTTCGTGACCATCGGCGCCGAGACCGAGTCGTCGGCAGCCATCGCAGCGGTGCCCGTCAGCGCGGCGAGACCGGCGAAGGCGGCCGCGATGGAAGCAATTACGAACCTTTTCACGCGTTTCCCCTGTAGCTCTCGCTGAGCGCGAGGTTTTCCTGGTTGAGAAGATACGCCCGAAGACGCGATGGTTTCGCCGAGGTTTGCTCGCATCCGCGATCGCAGTTCTCACACGCCGATCACCATAATTCCCAACGCTCACAAGTCGAGAGCGGACTTGGTAGGATCGACCAAAAGTGATGCCGGCGCTGCGCTCATAAGGAAACCGGCGCGGGAGGGATCCCGCGCCGGCTCTTGTCTTCTAGCTATCCGATCAGGGCAGCGAGAACACCGTCAGCGTGCCGCCGAGGTTGGTGTAGTTGCGGAGACCCGCATAGCCACCGACCGCGCCGAGACCATCGTTCGGGTTCGTCAGACCAGCCGCGAGGCCGATGCCAGCCCAGCCACCGACACCCGATAAGATGCCGATGTACTGCTTGCCACCCTGCGTGTAGGTCATCGCGTTGCCGATGATGCCGGAAGGAGTCTTGAACTTGTAGAGCTCCTTGCCGTCCTTCTGATCGAGGCACTTGAAGTAGCCCTCGAGGGTGCCGTAGCAGGCGATGCCGCCAGCCGTGGTGAGCACACCCGACCACACCGAGAAGGGCTCGGCCTTGGAGTAGACGATCTTACCCTTCGAGGCGTCCCAGGCGATGAAGTTGCCCATGCCGCCATGGCTGTTCGGAGCCGGGTACATGGACAGGGTCGCGCCAACGTAAGGCTGGCCGGCCGTGTACGAGACCTTGAAGGGCTCGTAGTCCATGCAGACGTGGTTCGTCGGCACGTAGAACAGGCCAGTCTGCGGCGAGAACGACGCCGGCTGCTGGTCCTTGGAGCCCAGAGCCGCCGGGCAGATGCCCTTCGAGTTCACGTCCTGACCGTTGAGGAACGTGGACATCTTCGGCACGACCTGCGGACGGCCGTACTGCGGGCTGTTCTTGTCCATGACGACGCCGGTCGTCCAGTTGACCGCCGGGTCGAACTTCTCGGCGACGAGCAGCTCACCCGTGGCGCGATCCCAGGTGTAGGCGAGACCGTTACGGTTGAACTGGACGGCGACCTTGCGCTTGGCGCCGCCGACGTCGATGTCGGCGAGGATCGGCTCGTTGATGCCGTCATAGTCCCACTCATCGAACGGCGTCATCTGGTACGCCCAGGCCGCCATGCCGGTGTCGGGGTTACGAGCGAACATCGTCATCGACCACTTCTGGTCGATCTGCTTGCCGTCCGGTCCGGCGCGCTGAGCCGGGTTCCAGGTCGAGGGGTTGCCGGTGCCGTAGTAGAACAGGTTCAGGTCCGGATCCCACGACATGTAGCCCCAGGTGGAGCCGCCACCGATCTTCCACTGATCGCCCGTCCAGGTCTTGAGCGACGAGTCCTTGCCGACCGGCTTGCCGAGCGACATGGTCTTCGCCGGGTCGACGAGGATGTCCTCATCGGGACCCATGGAGTAGGCACGCCAGACGCGCTTGCCGGTGTTCAGATCGTAAGCCGTGACGTGGCAGCGGACACCAAACTCGGCGCCCGAGATGCCGATGACCACCTTGTCCTTCATGATCAGCGGAGCGCCAGTGCCGGTCTCACCCTTCTTCGGGTCGCCGTTGACGACCTTCCAGAGCTCCTTGCCGGTGTTGGCGTCGATCGCCACCAGCGACGTGTCCGCCTGGTGCAGCAGGATCTTGCCGTCGGCATACTGCGGGCCGCGGTTGACCGTGTCGCAGCACATGACCGGAATGACGGACGGATCCTGCTTGGGCTCGTACTTCCACAGGATCTTGGCGTCGTTCTTGAGGTCGAGAGCGTAGACGATGTTCGGGAACGGCGTGTGGACGTACATCACGTCGCCGATCACCAGCGGGCCACCCTCGTGGCCGCGCAGAACGCCGGTCGAGAAGGTCCACGCCACCTTCAGGTTCTTGACGTTCGAGGTGTTGATCTGATCCAGCTTCGAGAAGCGGGTGCCGGCATAGTCGCCGGACTGGACCGCCCAGTTGTTCGGATCGCTGCTGAGCTTCTTGACGCTGTCGTTGGCGAACGCCGGAACCGACAGAGCAACACTCATCAGCAATGCACTCGTGAGTGCACTTCTGCGCATCGCGCTTCCTCCTGTTTAGAAACTTGCCACGCTTGCAAGCGGTAGCTAAGTCAGCGTGTCACAGCCCATCAGACAGCTCTCGGGTTCGCTCCCGATCTTTTGATGCCGTCGGACTTACGAGCAGGTCAGGCCCCATGGGGCCAACCTTGAAGGCGTAGCTACCGTGCCTCATCTAGGCACTTTTTCCCGGGGCACGCAAGACACTCTGTCGCAACCATCCTTTCGTATATGGAATTGGACAGAATGACTGACCAAGTTTCCGCTATGAAATTATTTGGTTTTTTGCATCGCAGTGCAAAATGGTGCAGTGCACGCCTAGGTGGCGGGAGGGCTACCTTGACGGGATTTTGATTGGCCATGATCGAGATCAAATGCGGTACCTGAATTCCGACCACGACACGAAGCTCGTGCTCCCGCGCCAGCTGTGCCACCACCGGACGATGCCAGATGAGCCGAGACCGACAGCTCTGCCAGACCTACCCGTTCGCTGGCCAAATCCGGCCAGTCGCTGGGCTGGCTGCTCGCAGCGTCTCGTCGGGAATCGCGTGGCTCTGCGCGATCGGTTTCGCCGCCTCAGCCACAACAACTTCCGTTGCCGGCGAATCTCCGCAGCCGCTGGCCGTTACAGAAGTCGCGAGCGGGGTCTTCGTCCACCAGGGGCAGACCGGCCTGTTCACGCCCCGCAACAGCGGCGACATCTCCAACTGCTCGTTCGTCATCGGCAAGGAAGCGGTCGCCGTCATCGATACGTGCGGCTCGTACAAGCTCGGCGAGCGTCTCCTCGCCGCCATCCGCGCCCGCACCCAGCTTCCGGTTCGCTACGTCATAAATACTCACATGCACCCCGATCACGTGTTCGGTAACGCCGCCTTCGAGGCCGAGAAGCCCCGCTTCACCGGACATAAGAAGCTGGCGCGGGCACTCGCCGCCCGCGCTGATCGCTACCTCGCGGCCAACAAGGACCTGCTCGGCCCCGAGGCCTTCGAGGGCACGCGCATCATCGCACCGGATCTAGCCGTCGAGGACAAGGCCGAGCTCGATCTCGGCGAGCGCTCGCTGGTGCTGGTAGCTCGGCCCACCGCGCACACCGACAACGATCTGACCGTTCTGGACAAGGAGACCGGCACGCTGTTCGCCGGTGACCTGCTGTTCTCGGTCCACGTCCCGGCACTCGATGGCTCGATCCGGGGATGGCTGGCCGTGCTCGACAAGCTCGCCGCGGAGCCGGCGGCGCGCGTCGTTCCCGGCCATGGGCCCGCATCCATGCCTTGGCCCCAGGCGTTGGAGCCGCAGAAGCGCTATCTTTCGCGCGTGGCCGGCGAGGTCCGGGCTGCCATCAAGGCGGGCCGCACGCTGGCGGATACGGCGAAGACCGCCGGAGAAAGCGAGCGCGGCTCATGGCAGTTGTTCGACGAGTTCAATGCACGTAACGTCTCGGCGGCGTTCGCCGAGCTCGAATGGGAATGAGACCGCCCGAGCCAGGATTGGCTCAAGAGGCGGCAGATCTGGAGGAACGAGCATGAAAGCTGTGCGTCCGAGTCATCTGCTGGCCGCCTTCGCGGTCCTCCTCGCCGGCTGGCTGGCACCCGCCATGGCCGCGGACGAGGACACCTGGCCGGGCATTGCAAAGGATCTTTTCGGCGCCCGCGAGATCGTCTCCGACGACGGCACGCTGTCGATGGAGGCGCCCTACCGCGCCGAGGACGCCGCGCTGGTGCCGATCACCGTGCGCATTCCCGCGAATGTGGCTTCGAGCGTGCGCAAGCTGACGCTGGTCATCGACAAGAACCCGGCGCCGATGGCCGCCGCGTTCACCTTCGGCCCCGCCGCCGGCTCGGGTGATCGAGTCGTCTCCACGCGCGTGCGCTTCGACATGTACTCCAACATCCACGCCGTGGCCGAGACCGCCGACGGCAAGCTGCACATGGTGACCAAGTTCGTGAAGGCGGCCGGCGGCTGCTCCGCTCCTGCGCTCAAGGACGCCGACGAGGCGCTCGCCTCTATCGGCAAGGTGCAGGTGCGCACGTTCGAGACCGCCGGGGCACCGTCCGAGGCGCAGGTGATGATCCGCCACCCGAACTACTCGGGCATGCAGATGAACCAGCTCACCGGCCTCTATATCCCAGCCAAGTTCGTCGACGAGATGACGGTGAAGCGTGACGGCGAGCTGGTGTTCGGACTCGAGGCCGGCATCTCGCTTTCCGAGGACCCGAACATCCGCTTCACCTACGCGCCCGGCAAGGACGACGCCATCACCGTCGAGGCCAAGGACAACACCGGCGCCACCTTCTCCGGCCGCTCGGTGGCCAAGGGGTCCTAGTCCGCCTTGTCAGGCGTCGCCGCTTCCTCCGGCGGCCACGCCTGCTCGAGATCAAGACCGCAGCTCGGGCACTTGGCGGGAACGCCGAACGAAGTGCCTGAGAAGCCCTTCTCATCCTTTGTCAGCGAAAGCATCCACCTGCATCGCGGACAGACGTCGAATCCGCCCCTGAACAAGGTCGCGATGAATCCGCAGAATGGCACCGGCAGCAGCCAAGGTACTGCGGGATGAGGAGCCAGCGCAGCGATCGCGTAGAATGAAAGTAGGACGAGACCTAAACCCAGAAGTCCTTGCTTGCGCCGTCTGCGCACGACCTCGGCGGGGATCTCGCCGGGTCGATATCGATGTCTGATCCACTCCACGGCCGCTTCCAATCCCCCGACGATCCAGTGTAAGCCCGTGTGGCACCACACCAGCCGGATTGATACGAGCACAGCCCTTCCATGAGCAAGCTCTCACACCTCAACGCCAAGGGCGAGGCGCGCATGGTCGACGTCTCGGACAAGGCCGTGACCTCGCGCACGGCCACGGCGCAGGGATTTGTCACCATGGCGCCGGAGACGCTGGCGCTCATCGATAAGGGCGAGGCGAAAAAGGGTGACGTGCTCGCCACGGCGCGCATCGCCGGCATCATGGCCGCCAAGCGCACGCACGAGCTGATCCCGCTCTGCCATCCGCTCGCCATCACCAAGGCCACAATCGATTTCGAGCCCAGCCATTCGCCGCCCGGCATCCGCGTCACGGCGACAGTCAAGGTCTCCGGCCAGACCGGGGTCGAGATGGAGGCGCTGACCGCCGTGTCGGTCGCCTGCCTGACCATCTACGACATGCTGAAGGCGGCCGACAAAGCCATGACGTTCGAGGGCATCCGCCTCGTCGAGAAGACCGGCGGGCGCTCCGGCACCTACCGGGCCGCCGACCGCTCCGCCGGAGCCTGACTCATGTCCATGCTCTCCGTCGAGCAGGCTATCGCGCGCATTCTCGAGGGCGTGGAGCCGCTCGGCCCCGAGGCCGTTCCGCTCGCCGCGGCGGGCGGGCGCGTGCTTGCCTCTCCCCTTCGCGCCACGCTGACCCAGCCGCCCTTCGACGCCTCCGCCATGGACGGCTACGCCGTTCGCCGCGCCGACGTGGCGAGCCTCCCCGTCACGCTCACCGTACTCGGCGAGGCGGCGGCCGGCAGCGGCTACAAGGGTCCGGTTGGCCGCGGCGAGGCGGTGCGCATCTTCACCGGCGCGCCGGTTCCCGAGGGCGCCGACGCCATCATCATCCAGGAGAACACGAGCCGCGAGGGTGACAAGGTCACCGTGACCGACGGATCGCCCGATCCCGAGCACATCCGGCCGCGCGGCGGGGATTTCAGCGAGGGCGAGGCGCTCCTTGGGGCCGGCCGCGTCCTCGACTCCCGCGCCCTGACGCTCGCCGCCGCGATGGGGCATCCGTCTGTCTCCGTGCGGCGCAAGCCCGTGGTCGCCATCCTGTCGACGGGCGACGAGCTCGTCCTTCCGGGTACCCTCCCCGGCCCCGACCAGATCGTCGCCTCCAACGCCTTCGGGCTCGCCGCGCTGGTCGCTGCCTTTGGCGCCGAGCCGCGCATCCTGCCGATCGCCCGCGACACCCGCGCCGCGCTGCACGCCTCGCTCGACCTCGCGATCGGCGCCGACATCCTGCTCACCAGCGGTGGCGCCTCGGTCGGCGACCATGATCTCGTCGCGCCCGTGCTGAAGGAGCGCGGCATGGCGCTCGACTTCTGGAAGCTGGCCATGCGGCCCGGCAAGCCGGTGTTCTTCGGCACGCTCTCCAGCGGATCGCGAGGCTCCCTGCGCGTGCTGGGCCTCCCGGGCAATCCCGTCTCGACGCTGCTCTGCGGGCGCGTGTTCGGCGTTCCGCTGATCCGCGCCCTCCTTGGGCTCGCACCCGACTGCTGGGTCCGCCGGCGCGCCGTCATAGGGCACGAGCTGCCGGGCAACGGCCCTCGCGCCCATTACATGCGCGCCACGCTTTCTGTGGCCGCGCACGGCTTGCCGATGCTTTCGACGGCCTGCTCGCAGGACAGCTCGCTGCTGAAACCTCTCGCGGACGCCAACTGTCTCCTCGTTCGCCCGGTCAAGGCACCGCCACTGCCGGCCGGGTCCGAGGTCGATGTCCTGATGATGGACTTCTAGAGCTGGCCTGCCTCAGAACCCGCCTCAGAACTTGTACTGGGCGTGGCACGAGGTGCAGTTCTCCAGCACCTCGGCGAGCTTCTCCGTCACCGCGAGCTTGGTCCGCGTCTCGCGCGCGACGGAGGCCAGCTCGTCGAGCTTGCGGTGCGTGTCGGCGCTGATCATGACGAAGTCCGGCGGCAGCTTCATCACGAGCTGCAGCGAGACATCGGCCAGCATCCTCTCGCCGCCCTTGGCCGCGCTCTTCGCCACTTCGCCCATCTTGTGCCGGGCCAGCCCCTCGACGATGCCCTGGATGCTCTCGAGATAGGCGCGCATGCCGGCGCGGATCTCCTCGCGCTCCCTGGCGCTGAGCTCGATCCTGGCGCGGCCGTCGCCAGCGGCTACGGTCGCCGGTGCCACCGTTCCGGCCGCCATCAGCATCGCCATCGCCATCAAGCCCGCGCGCATCGTGACCTCGCACCATTGCCGAGCGCCCGATTGACCACGACTCGCGCGATGCCGCCTTGATCTACGCCGTTCCGGCCCCGGCCGGGCCGTTCACCAGCCGCCGCACCTCGCCCACGAGATCGCGCACGCGCACGGGCTTGCTCAGGAGCCGCGCATCGCCGACCCAGTCGCCGATCTGGTCCGGGGCAAAGCCCGTGACGACGACGAAGGGCACTCCCAGCGCCCGCAGGGCGTCCGCGATCACGGCGGAGCTGCCGTCGGGCAAGCGGGCGTCGAGGACCACGGCATCGACCTCGTGGCGCTCGGCGACGGCCAGCGCCTCGCGGATGCTCGCCGCCATCGCCACGACCTCGAACCCGGCGGCGCGCAAGCTGGCGTGCATGCCGGTGGCGATGAACGGCTCGTCCTCGACGATCATGACACGATGGGGCAATTCCGGGGCTCCCGCTGCCGTCGTGGTGCCTGCATGGTCGGCGAGACGGCCAGGAGTGTCCATTCGACGCTCGTCGCCATTCTCCGGCAACGGCCGGCCAGCGTGGCCGGTCGGCCGCCGCGATGCCCCCTTTCCAAACCTGCCTGAACCGGATAACACGGCGGCATTGCGGGGCCTGAGGGCCTCCGCTCCTTGCCTGCCCGCACTCTCGCGGCACGGGCCCGTAGCTCAGCGGTAGAGCACCTGACTTTTAATCAGGGAGTCGATGGTTCGATCCCATCCGGGCTCACCAATGCTCCGCGCGGCGGGGCCTTTGCACCTCGCTGATTGCTTTGACAGACCCGGGGTCCTCCCGGCACTCTGCTTCATCCTGACAAATTGATCGTTCAGCCGCGACTGTCTAGTGTTCCGTCTCAGACATTTGCTTCCCTTCGCGGCTAGGTCCAGAGCAAATGTCTGAGACATAAGGAACACTAGCAACACAATGATTCTAGTGTTGCTTTTGTCACTGACGCTTGGCAGACCGCCTTGCAGCAACCGGGGACCCAGCGTCAGTGACGCAACACTAGCTTGAGTGACCATGCCGAAGAAGCTTCCCATCATCATCCTGCCCGATCCGATCCTGCGCCAGGTCTCGAGCCCGGTGGAGCGCGTCGACGCCGAGCTGCAGGGCCTCATCGACGACATGCTGGAGACCATGTACCAGGGCAACGGCGTCGGGCTGGCCGCCATCCAGGTCGGCGTCGCGCGCCGGCTCATTGTCTGCGACTGCTCCGAGGAGGGGCAGCCCCTCGCGCCGCAGGCTTTCATCAATCCGGAGATCGTTTCGCTCGGGCCGGAGAGCCGCGTCTACGAGGAGGGTTGCCTGTCGGTACCGGACGTGCGGTTCGACATCGAGCGGCCGTCGACGCTGAGGGTGCGCTACACCGATCGTCAGGGCCAGCAGCAGGAAGTCGCCGCCGACGGGCTGCTCGCCACCGTGCTCCAGCACGAGATCGATCACCTCGAGGGCAAGCTGATCATCGATTTCCTGTCGCGGCTGAAGCGGGACATGATCGTCAAGCGCTTCCGCAAGCACGCCCGCGCCGACCATACCTTGTAGGAGACACTGGCTCGTCCGACGCATCAGCCCGGCCGGCCGTCAACGCTTCGCGAGTGCCTGTCATGCGCAAGGTCGGCATCAGCACCATTCTCTTCGTCGTCGGCTTCGTCATGGCCGCCAACGGACTGATCGCCCTGATCATCAATCTCGTGATCGAAAAGGGCCTGATCGATGCGCTGATCTGGGGCGCGACGGCCGTGCTCGGCATCTTCACGGCCGCCATGACATGGCGGCAGGCCCTCAAGTCTCTCATGCAGCCGCCGGGCGGCCGCAGCAGCGATGGCTGATGCGGCAAGTGCCTTGCGGCACGAGCCAGCCCGACGAGATGCGGACGTTCAACCCGCCGAGCGGCAGGGGCGAGAGGTGACCCGGCCGGCGCCGGGCCTTCTCGATCAGGACTGGCGCTCGTTCCGCTTCATCAGAACCATGATGAACAGCACGCCGACCAGAACGACGATGATGGCGCTGAAGAGGCGCACGTACTGCATTGCGAAATCCGAAAGAAACACGCCGGCGATGAAAAAGAACGCCAGAGCGAAATAGTTGGCGGGCTGCCAAGCGGTCACGACCGAGCGCCAGATCGTCTTCGCCATTGAAACAACAATGGCCCAGAATTGGGCAACAAAGCCCAAGGCGCTTTGCGGCACGGGATCGCCCAGGGCATGGTGAAGCTGGGCCGCCGCTCCAACCACCACCTTCAACGAATTGGTAGCCGACGCAGGCAGCGCGTCCGCCGACGCCGGTTGGATTGCACCACGTGCCGTATCTGCAGATGACATGTTGTCCATTGCATCCTCCGTCAGTTGAAGCGCGGTGTACTGGTTTCTTGCGCGCCCGCGCGGATGGCGCGCCTCGAGTGAGGAAGGCTCCGCCGGCCCTCCGCATCTCCCAGCCGGCCCCGCCGGCCCTGCCGATATCGGCAGTAATTTCTTTGCATCACTATTGAAATCTCAACATGCCATTGAACCAAGGTCCAACGAGGTGCGATTTCGACGCGAGGCGTTGGGTCGCAAGGCGCACTCCGGCGTCCTCAATAGCACAGCTCGTTTAACGCAATCTCCTACGGACCGCATTGCCAGCCTGCCCGGTGAAACGGCTTGAGCCGGTGCCCTGACTTTCAATGGCGACGAACCTGCGGCGCGGCGCGGGCCGGTTTATCCCCCCCGACAGCCGGCCGGTGGCGGATGTCTCCGGGCCCAAGTTTCCCTCTGCCGCGGGAACTTGCTCGAATGGCCTAACCTGAACTGCACGCTCAGCAAACACCCTGTCGCATTGACACGTTCAAGGGAGTGTGAAACTGTGTTTACATAAGAAAATGTCTAGCTAACGTGACAACGGGGATGATGCCATGAGGGTGATCTAGTCTGGGTCACATGGAAGCAAAGAGAGGAACGACATGGACAGCTTGGACGATCCCAACAGAGTCTGGCCGACCGGTCTGACGATCAAAGAAGCGGAAGCGCTTCACAAGCACGTCATCGACGGCGCTCGCATTTTCCTTGCGATCGCGCTCGTCGCTCACTTCCTGGCGTTTATCTATTCGCCGTGGCTCCACTGAGGGAGATGCCAGATGAATAATGGTCGCATTTGGTGCGTGGTCAGCCCCTCTGTGGGTCTGCCTCTCCTGCTCGGCAGCGTGACGACGATTGCCATCATCGTTCACGCCGCCGTCCTGTCCAACACCACGTGGTTCAAGGACTACTGGCAGGGTGGACATTCGAAGGCGAAGGCGGCGGTGGAGGACACCGTCAAGATCCGGCCTTCGTGAACGTCGGAGTTGGCCGCTAGCCCTCTCCGGGCTGGCGGCCTTCTTTCTTACTGGCGTGCTCAGGTTATTCGGTTTCTGCTTTTCCTGAGCGGCGAATATGTTGCAGGCTCTGCCTGGGCTCCGGACACGAGAGCTGCGAGAGTTCTTGTGCGGCTGGTCGAGTGAGCGATGAATCGCTTCAGTCAAAGAGCCATGCGGGTGTGGATCGATCTCGGTCCGCGCTTCCTGCCCTTCGCGGACGCGGCGACTCCCGAGCTGCCGCTCTCCCGGCTGCTTAGACTGTCCCTCATTCAAGTTTCCGTCGGCATGTCCCTGGTGCTGCTCGTCGGCACGCTCAACAGGGTGATGATCGTCGAGCTGGGCGTTTCGACATCCCTCGTGGCGATCATGCTTTCGCTGCCGGTTCTCTTCGCTCCGTTCCGCGCCCTGATCGGCTTCCGATCGGATACGCACCGGTCGGTCCTCGGCTGGAAGCGCGTCCCATTCCTTTTCTACGGCACCATGATCCAGTTCGGCGGCCTGTCCATCATGCCGTTCGCGCTGCTGGTGCTGTCCGGAGCCGGGCAATCCGCCCACATGCCCCCTTGGATAGGGCAAGCCGCGGCCGCCTTAGCTTTCCTGCTCGTCGGCGCGGGCATTCATACGACACAAACCGTCGGGCTCGCCCTGGCGACCGATCTGGCTCCTCGGGACTCGCAGCCCAAGGTCGTCGGCCTCATGTACGTGATGCTGCTGCTCGGCTCGATCGCCAGCGCGCTGATCTTCGGCGCCTTGCTGGTCGATTTCACTCCCGGCCGGCTGATCCAGGTCATTCAGGGCTCGGCCGTCGCCACGATCGTCCTCAATGCCGTAGCCGGCTGGAAGCAGGAGGCCCGCCACCGGTCCGGTGCGGAAGAGCCCGAGCACGAGCCGAGCTTCGGAGAGACTTGGCGGGAATTCGTCCAGGATGGACCTGCCTTGCGCCATCTGATCGCGCTCGGACTCGGGACGATGGCGTTCAGCATGCAAGACGTGCTCCTGGAGCCTTACGGCGGCGCCATCCTGGGTCTCAGCGTCGCCGACACCACGAAGCTTACCGCCGCCATGGCGCTCGGGGGATTACTCGGCTTCGGCCTCGCATCCAAAGTCCTCAGCAACGGCTTCGACCCGTTCCGCATGGCCTGTTATGGCGCAGCTACCGGTGTCCCTGCCTTCGCCCTCGTCATCGGCTCGGCCGCGATTGCCTCGCCCGGGCTCTTCGCAACCGGCGTCGCCCTCATCGGCTTTGGCGCCGGCCTTTTCGGCCACGGAACGCTGACCGCGACGATGAATCTCGCGCCGCGTGATAAGACGGGCCTAGCCCTCGGCGCCTGGGGCGCGGTGCAGGCTACGCTTGCCGGCGTGGCCATCGCGCTCGGTGGCATCATTCGCGACGTTGCGAATAGGGGCGCACCCAATGATAGCCCGCAAGCCGCGCTCGGATATCAAATAGTTTACACGATCGAGATAGCGGTATTGCTTGCGACAATCGTCGCGATGCTGCCGCTTCTCCGCAGGAATGCTGGCTACGCCGCAGACGGTTCACGGATTTAGTAGGAAATTAGCTCCGCATACCAGTGAGGCGAACATGAACCAGAAAGTCACCCGCATCTACGGGACCCAAGCACAGGCCATGGGCGCCTACAACGAGCTCAAGAACCTCGGCTACGAGGATCTTGTGATGGTCTCGCGGCCGGCCTCGCGCCAGGGCGGCACTGCTGGCTCGCGTGACGAGATCGTATCCGAGCTGATGCGGGCTCACATCCTCGAGAGCCATGCCGAGATCTACGCCGAGCGCATCGTCCAGGGCGGCTCGCTCGTGACTGTCGATGCGGTGTTCGGGACGGCTCTCAAAGCCACTCAGGTCATGGACAGCTTCGACCCCGTCGATTCTGGCATCGCTGCACCCAAGTACAAGATGCCGGTCTGGGATGAGGCGCATCCATTCTCGAGCGCTTTCCAATTACCGCTCCTGACGTCGACCCGGCTGCCGTTCGAGGCGATGTGGGGCATTCCTTCGGTCCTGACCGGCCGCAACTTCTTCAGCGGCGTGCCGCTCACGTTGCCCGGCGGAACTCCGTTCTCCAGCATGCTCGGCCTCCCGACCCTGATGAGCAAGGCGACGCCGTTCTCGTCGATGTTCGGCCTGCCGCTGCTCAGGTAGGCGTCCACACCACAACAGGCGCGGCCGGGCTAGCCCGGCTCGGCCGCGCCGTCCATGGCTCCGAAGGACCAGCCCGGTTGCGCCGCTTGTCCAGGCCAAGCGTCCGGGCGAGCGCATACCTACGCCAGCACGAGGCGCGTGCCGAATGGCGGCACCGACGCCGCGCACGCGGCCGGGACGGCCCATATGACAGGCCAGCGGGGACGGAACCGGGCCGGTCCGCCGAGGTCCGTCAATACGACGCCGATGTCCGGCCGATGCCGGTCGGCGGCTTAGAGGAGTGGCGTGAAATCGGTGTCCCCGCCGCCTTCGAAGGCGATCCCGGCGAGTTTCACGCGGCCGGCCTCGAAGACCTCGGTCCGGCGTACGCGATCATCTCCGATAATGAGGACGAGGCCAGCCTCCTGACGCCGGCTGATGGCCTCGATCTGCCGTGAAAACTGTCCGATCGGCCGCTTGTCGATGGATCCGGAGACGTCGACCATCAGCGCGATACGGGGCACCGCCGATGGCTGGAACCTACCGGGCTCCCAGGGCACCCGCCAGCTCGGCCCGCAGCGCCCCTGGTTGGCGATGTAGGATCTCGTCGGTCGCGACCATGATGTGCTGGGCTTCGGTGCCAAGGCCCGCGACAGCCGGGTGCGCAGGATGAGCTCCCACGGCGTGCGGGATCGCGGCAGATCGGCAATGAGACCGCGGAGCAGCGAGAACTGGCCGTCGCCGGCATGTGCGCGCGCGATTCGCTCGATCCAAGCCTGCGAGCGGTCAGCCTCGTTCTCGGTGGCTCCCATCGGGCCCGGATCGACAATGAGGTCGCGGTGGATGCGGGCACCCAGCCGCCTCACCCGCGCCGACCGCTCGCCGTCCGGCCGCGAGCCGGCGCCGTCATCCTCATCGCGGCGCTCCAGCCGCTCGCGGCCCTCGCTTTGCGATTCGCGGGGCTGCGATCCGGCGGACTGGCCGGTGGATGCCCTCTCCTGACCTTGCTTGCTGGAGCCCTGCTGGCCCTCTCGACGGTCGTCGATGGCCCGGTAGATCCGCTCGACGTCCCATTCGGCCAGCGCTTTGTCGGCGGTAATCTCGATGCCGAGCGCGTCTCGCAACAGTTGGTCCATGAAGACCGACGAGGGAGGCAACTCGAGCCAGCTCGAGCCGGCGAGGGCGCTATTGACGATCGCGTCGGCGCAAATGTTGAAAAGCTGGAGGTCGGCGTCGCCAAGCACGCCCCGCAGCTCGACATACCGCTGGGAATGCCGGAGTGCGATGTGCAGCACCTCGTGCGCCACCAGACTGATCTTGGACCATTCGAAGAAGCGGGAGCCGAAGAGGACGAACGACACCAGCGGTGACAGCAGGATGCCGGCGGCGAGCGGCGACTGCGGCACCGAGGAGAGACGCATCGCAGCCAGGCAGACGGCGATCCAGAACAGTAGTGGCCCGGCCCGGCGGAGCTCGGCCATCCACCTCGCCCACATGCATCGCGCAT
>WBZX01001075.1_pt1 | contig 21767 bp, 13 predicted proteins | sample 5204211 | NCBI WGS metagenome assembly WBZX01 (sample SAMN12344362, study PRJNA552823) | activated sludge metagenome | biome: Activated sludge suspended growth; feature: Nitrification reactor; material: Wastewater; isolation source: activated sludge from nitrification reactor of wastewater... | reverse complement strand
TCCAACGTGTTGGTGCGCGCCGATGGGCAGGTGCGCGTCGCGGACTTCGGGCTCGCGCGGGAATTCGCCAGCGACGACGACAGCGGCGTCGCCGGCACGCCGGCGTACATGTCCCCCGAGCAGGCCGCGAACCTCGATCTCACCGCCGCCAGCGACTGGTACGGCGTGGGCGTGATGCTCTACGAGGCCCTCACCGGCGTGCGACCGCACCGCGGCCTACGGGGGGTCGAGCTGCTGATGGCCAAGCAGGTCGGTCATCCCGGACCGCCGTCGGCGGTGTGTACCGTGCCCGCGGATCTCGATCGCCTGTGCGAGGCGTTGCTCTCGCGCGACGCGGCCGCACGGCCGACCGGCGCCGAGGTGCTCGATCGCCTCGACCGACCGACCCGCATCGCCGCCGACGCGCGCGCGCTGCCGAGCGCCCGCCCCGACGTGTTCGTCGGGCGCGAGCACGAGCTGGCGACGCTGGAGCGCGCGCTGCGTCGCGTGCGGCAGACCGCCAGCGCCACGGTGGTGGTCATCGAGGGTGACTCCGGCACCGGCAAGAGCGCGTTGCTGCGACGCTTCACCGCCGACGTCGCGGGGCCCGATGCGGTGGTGCTGAGCGGCCGCTGCTACGAGCGCGAGTCGGTGGCCTACAACGGACTCGACGAGTTGATCGACGGGCTGCGAGAACACCTGTTGTCGCGCGGCGGCGTCACGCCGTTCGTCGGCGCGGGTGCGCTCGGGCGGCTGTTCCCCGTGCTCGCCGACGTGCCCGGCATCGCCGACGCCCCCACGCCCCGCGTCGAGGATCCGCTCGAGCTGCGGCGCCAGGCCATCGATGGCCTGCGCGAGCTGCTGCTGCGGGTCGCGACCGCGCGCACGCTGGTGCTCGCGCTCGACGACCTGCAGTGGTGCGACGACGACACCGCGGCGATGCTGCTCGAGCTGCTGCGACCGCGGCATCGTCCGCCCGCGCTGGTGGTCGCGTGCATCCGCTCCGACGCGACCCAGCCCGGCGCCATGCTGTCGCTCGTCACGGGCTTGCAGTCGATGGCCCAGGTGCTCGGTCTGGCGCAGATCCAGCTGGGGCCGATGTCGCCCGAGGACGCCACCGCGGTCGCGCTGGCGATGTTGCCCGCGAGCTTCGAGCGCGAACGCCTGGCCCGCAGCATCGCGCAGGAGTGCCAGGGCTCGCCGCTGTTCGTGGCGGAGCTGGTGCGTCACAGCGCGTGGCCCCGCGAGGGTGCGCCGCGACCACAGCTCGACGCGGTGATCCGCGCCCGCGCGACCACGCTGCCGGCCCCGGCGCGCCGCGTGCTCGAGACCCTCGCGGTGGCCGCGAGACCGCTGGCCCCGCCGCTGCTGCTGGCGGCCGCCGATGCCCACGAGCAGGGCCTCGAGACCCTCGCGCTGCTGCGCAGCCAGGGCTTCGTGCGCAGCCGCGGCCTGCCGCGCAGCGACCGATCGTTGCCTGGCGACGGATCGCGCCGCAGCGCCGCGCTCGTCCGCGGCGACGCCCGTGCCGCCGACGGATCGCGCGAGCCGGCGGGGTCCGAGCCCGGCGAGCGCGAGGAGCCGCTGCTCGAGTGCTACCACGACCGCATCGTCGCCGGCATCCGCGGCATGATGACGGACGCGACCGCACGTGCGCGTCACGCAGCGCTCGCGCTGCAGCTCGAGCGCTGCGCGGCCGACCCCGAGGACATCGCGTTCCACCTCGAGGCCGCCGGCGAGCCGGCGCGAGCGTGCGTCCACCTGCGACGCGCCGCTGCGCTCGCCGACGCCACGCTCGCGTTCCACCGCGCAACGCGGCTTTACCGGCGCGCGCTGGCGCTGCTGTCGACCGACGACCCCGCGCGCCACGGCGTCGAGCGGGCGCTGGCCGACACGCTGGCCCGCGACGGTCGCGGCACCGAGGCCGCGGCGGCCTACGTCACCGCGGCCGCCAGCGCACCGCCGCAGGACGTGCCCGAGCTGCGCCGCGCCGCCGCCGAGCAGCTGCTGCGCAGCGGCCGGCTCGACGACGGGCTCGTGCTGCTCGGCGAGCTGCTCACCACCATCGGCGTCGCGATGCCGCGCGGCCCCAAGCGCGCACTCGCGGCGCTCGTCGCCGCGCGCACGCAGCTGCGCCTGCGCGGGCTCGAGTTCGAGGAGCGCGCCGAGCCGCGGGTCGATCGCGAGCAGCTGCTGCGCATCGACGCCACCTGGGCGGCCGCGACCGGCTTGCTGCAGTCGTCGGTGCTGCTCGGGCAGTACTTCCAGTCGCGCCACCTGCTGCTCGCGCTGCAGGGTGGTGAGCCACGCCGAGTCGCGCGCGCGCTCGGGCTCGAGACGCTCTACGTCGGCACCTCGGGGACCGCCGCGGGGGCCCACTACGACGCCCTGCGAGAGCGCGTCGAGGGCCTGTGCCGTCGCGTCGGCGACCCGCAGGCCCAGGGGGTGGTCGGCATGGCGACCGGCGTCGCCGAGGTCTACCGCGGGCGCTTCGCGGCCGGCCGCGATCGACTCTCGGAGGCCGAGACGATCCTGCGCGAGCGCTGCGTGAACGTGCACTGGGAGCTCGGCATGGTGCACACGTTCCTCGCGACCTCGCTCTTCTACACCGGCGAGCTGGCGCGACTGCGGCAGGTGGTCGAGCACGCGGTGCGCGACGCCGACGAACGCGACGACCTGCACGCACTCTTGATGCTTCGCATCGCCAACGAGACCATGGTGCGACTCGCCGACGACCGCGTCGACGAGGGCTTGGTGGAGATCGAGCGCCTGGCGCAGCACTGGGCGGTGTCGCTGTCGACCGCGACCTACGCATTCGTGGTCGCGCTCGCGCGCTCGCGACTGCTGCGCTACGCCGGCGACGGCGTGGCCGCGCTGGTCGCCATCGACGAGCGCTGGCGAGCGATCGAGCGCTCGTTCATGCTCACCAAGCAGCCGCTGCGGATCTTCATGCTGCACGACCGCGGCTGCGCGGCGCTTGCAGCCGCGCAGGCCTGCACCGGCAAGGCGCGCAGCGACGCGCTGGAGCGCGCGCGCGCCGACGCGCGGCGGCTGTGGGACGAGTCGACCCGCTGGGCCCGTGCGATGGCGCTGCCGCTGTTCGCGTCGCTGCACGCCGCCGATGGCGAGCCGGCCCGCGCGCTGCAGACCACCACGCAGGCCGAGCGAGCCTTCGTCGAGCAGGGGATGCCGCTGCACGCCGCGTCCGCGCTGCGCCGCCGCGGCGAGCTGGAGGGCGGTGCGCTCGGCGTCGACATCATCGCGACCGCCGACGCCGCGCTCGCCGGCCACGGCGTCGCGCGACCGGTCGCGTTCGCGCGGCATCTGCTGCCGCCGGTGGTCGGCTGGTAGCGGCGGACGGGCCCAAAAAGCCCACGACACCACGGGGCAGTGGCCGCGGCGGGCCGACACAAGGTAGCTTCGCCCCCGCATGAGCCGTGTTCCCGACAAGCCGAGCCTCGACGGGCTCGAGGACAAGTGGGCCAAGACCTGGGAGACCGACGCGACCTATCGCTTCGATCGCGCGCACAGCCGCGACGAGGTGTTCGCGATCGACACCCCGCCGCCGACCGTGTCGGGGTCGCTGCACGTCGGCCACGTCTTCAGCTACACGCACACCGACACCATCGCCCGCTACTGGCGGATGCGCGGCAAGGCGGTGTTCTATCCCATCGGCTGGGACGACAACGGCCTCGCGACCGAGCGGCGCGTGCAGAACTTCACCGGTGTGCGCTGCGATCCGCGGCTGCCGAAGGACCCCAGCTTCACGGCACCGTTTCGCGGTGACGTGCCCAAGGACCACCGCGCGATCGCGGTGAGTCGGCCCGACTTCGTCGAGCTCTGCTTCGAGGTCACCGCGCTCGACGAGCAGGCCTTCGAGGCGCTGTTCCGCAAGCTGGGCCTGTCGTTCGACTGGGGCCTGCTCTACACCACCATCGGCGCCGACGCGCGACGCGTCAGCCAGCGCGCGTTCCTCGGCAACCTCGCCCGCGGCGAGGCCTATCAGCAGGACGCACCCACGCTGTACGACGTCGACGAGCGCACCGCGGTCGCGCAGGCCGAGATGGAGGACCGCGAGGTCCCGGGCGCGTACCACACGCTGCTCTTCCACCGCGACGACGGCGACGGCGATCTCCGCATCGACACCACCCGCCCCGAGCTGCTGCCGTCGTGCGTGGCGCTCGTCGCCCACCCCGACGATGCGCGCTACCAGCCGCTGTTCGGCAAGACCGTGCGCACGCCGCTGTTCGGCGTGCAGGTGCCGGTGCTCGCCCACCGCCTGGCCGACCCCGAGAAGGGCACCGGCATCGCGATGATCTGCACCTTCGGCGACATGACCGACGTCACCTGGTGGCGAGAGCTGGCGTTGCCTTCGCGCGCGCTCATCGGCTTCGACGGACGCTTCCTCGCCGAGCCGCCGGCGTGGATCGAGTCCGAGGCCGGCCGTGCCGCGTACGCCCAGCAGGCCGGACTCGCGGCCAAGGCCGCCGCCAAGAAGGTGGTCGAGCTGCTGCAGGCCTCGGGCGAGATGGTCGGTGACCCGCGCCCGATCAGCCATCCGGTGAAGTTCTACGAGCGCGGCTCGCGGCCGCTCGAGATCGTCGCGACGCGCCAGTGGTACATCCGCAACGGTGGCCGCGACGAGCACCTGCGCGAGCGCCTGGTCGCGCGCGGCGGCGAGCTGACCTGGCACCCGGCGTACATGCAGCACCGCTACGACAACTGGGTCGGCGGGCTCTCGGGCGACTGGCTCATCAGCCGGCAGCGCTACTTCGGCGTGCCGATCCCGGTGTGGTACCGCATCGACGACGCCGGCAACACGCTGCACGACCAGGTGCTGGTGCCCGAAGCGTCGCGGCTGCCCATCGATCCCTCGACCGATTGCCCCGCGGGCTTCACCGAGGCGCAGCGCGGGGCGCCGGGCGGCTTCATCGGCGATCCCGACGTGATGGACACCTGGGCGACCTCCTCGCTCACGCCGCAGATCGCCGGCAAGTGGGGCACCGACGACGACCTGTTCGGCCGCGTGTTCCCAATGGACATGCGACCGCAGGCGCACGACATCATCCGCACGTGGTTGTTCGCGACCATGGTCCGCAGCCACCACGAGCACGGCACGCCGCCGTGGAAGCACGCCGCGCTGTCGGGTTGGATCCTCGACCCCGATCGCAAGAAGATGTCGAAGAGCAAGGGCAACGTCGTCACGCCGATGCACCTGCTCGAGCAGTACGGATCCGACGCGGTGCGCTACTGGTCGGCGAGCGGGCGGCCCGGCACCGACACCGCGTTCGACGAGGGCCAGATGAAGATCGGCCGCAAGCTCGCGATCAAGCTGCTGAACGCCAGCCGCTTCGCGCTCGGCCTGGGCGAGCCGGCCGCGGGCGCGAAGGTCTGCGAGCCGCTCGACGCCGCGCTGCTGGCCCGGCTGGCGGCGCTGGTCGACGAGGCCACGGCCGCGTTCGAGGCCTTCGACTACGCGCGCAGCCTCGAGCGCACCGAGTCGCTGTTCTGGTCGTTCACCGACGACTACCTCGAGCTCGTCAAGCACCGCGCCTACGGCGGCCACGGCGAGGCCGCGGCCGACTCCGCCAAGCTCACGCTGCGGCTCGCGCTCGACACCCTGCTGCGGCTGTTCGCACCGGTGCTGCCCTACGTCACCGAGGAGGTGTGGAGCTGGTGGCGCGAGGGCTCGATCCATCGCGCTGCGTGGCCGAGTGCGGCATCGCTGCGCGAAGCGGCAGGCGACGGCGACCCGCTCGCCCTCGAGCTGGCTGGTGGTGTGCTCGGCGAGGTCCGCCGCGCCAAGACCGAGGCCAAGCGTGCGCTCGCGACCGAGGTCGCGAGCGTCACGGTGTCGGACGCTGCCGATCGCATTGCGCTCGTCACCGCCGTCGCACGCGACGTCTGCGACGCCGGGAAGGTGCAACACATCGACTACGAGGTCGGTGCGCAGAAGGTCACCGTCGTGCTCGTCGCAGACGCCTGAGCTAGCAATCGGCGGCGAAGACCCCGTCGCCGCAGTCCCACGCCTGCCCCACGCAGATCGCGTCGTAGAGCTCGAAGCTCTCGCAGGTGTCGACGCACGGCGCGGGGTCGGGCCCGCAGGGCTGGTCGCAGTCGATCTGCGCGATGCCGGCGTCGCAGTGCCACACCGCCCGTTCGCACGTGGCCTCACCGATCGCCGCGCCGCCGCAGGCCTCGACGCAGGTCATCGAGCCGCCCTCGCAAGCGCCACTGCAGGCATCGAGCAGCACGCCGTCGCCGCAGTCCCAGCCCTCGTCGACGCAGGTCGCGGGATAGATCTCGCCCTCGTCGCACCCGACCACGCACTCGAGCGGCTCGGCGCCCTCGCACGGCGCACAGCTCGAGGCCAGCACGCCGGCGTCGCAGACCCACGACGCACCGTCGCAGCGCGCGAGCCCGCTGGCGAGGCCACCGTCGCAGTCGACCACGCACTCGGGCGCGACGCCGGGGCAGACGCCGCAGGCGTCGCGCGCAGTGCCGTCGCCGCAGCTCCACACCCCGTCGACGCATGCGGCGTCGAAGCCGGCCGATGGCGCGCCATCGGGACCGCGGGCCTCATCGCAGCCGTTCACGCATACCATCGGCGCGTCGAGACACGCGACCTCGCACTCGTCGGCGACCACGGCGGCGCCGCAGCTCCAGGCCCCGTCGACGCCGCACACCGCGTCGACGATCGTGGCGTCGACGCAGTCCTGCACGCACAGCGGCTGCAGACCATCGCACGCGGCGTCCTCGCTCGCGCCTGGGCTCGCGCGACAGGCCATCAGCGCCGTGATCCAAGTGAGTGCGCATCGCATCGTCATGCCGTACCCCTTCATCGATCGAGCTTCTCCGCCTCGACGTAGCCCCACTTGCGCGCCGCCGGCGAGTACACGTAGACCCAGTGCCCGCCCGAGCGCGTGATGCCGGTGACGTCGACGTGCCACTCGGCGAACACGTTGCCGACCACGAAGTTCGCACGGTCGCGCAGGGTGCCGTTCTTCCGCAGGCGCACGCCGTGCTGCACGATCGCGGCCGGCCCCTGGTCGTAGTCGACCTCGCGCCACCCCGACGACGCGACGTGGCTCCGTCCCTGCCGCACGCGGCTCGGCACCGGGATGCCGGCGGGGTAGTCCTTCTGCGTCTTCGACCTGCCGATGCAGCTCTTGCGGGTGAAGCCCCACCACGGGAAGCGCTTGCGCGATCGCGAGGGGTCGCTGACCACCGCCCAGGAGTCGTTGACGTTGTAGCGCCAGATGACGGTGTCGCCCTTCGGGATGGTCCAGCCCAGCTTCTGGCCCTTCACACCGGGCTTGGGGTAGTTGGGATAGACCACGCAGTCGGCGCTCGCCTCGTACACGACGAACAGCTTGGCCTTCGCGGCCGCGAGCTCGCCGGGTGCGAGCACCGGGGCCGCGACCGCGATCGCGGCGAATGCAGAGTATCGACGCAGCAGCTGGGATGACATGGTTCGAACCTCGTGGTCAGGGAATGAACGGCTGCGAGCAGAAGCCGCCGATGCACACCGCATCGTCGTCGCAGCAATCCGCCGCGCTCTCGCACGCGTCGTCCTGCTGCGCGCACGACTGCGGCTCGCCGCAGACGTTGCCGCCCGAGGCCTCGTCGTAGATGCAGAAGCCCTCGCAGCACTCGTAGCCCGCCTCGCACGAGGCGCCGAGCGCCTTGCAGGGGCTGAGCGCCCAGCTACCGCGCATGTTGTGATCGTCGGGCGATTGCCCCGGCAGCCAGAACGCCGGGTGGCTGGGGTCACCGCCGGCGGTCGGGCTCGCATCGATCGCGGTGACCCATAGCTGCTTGCGCCGCGTGGTCGGCTCTTCGTCGACCAGCAGGTTGCCGTAGGCCCGCTCCGAGACGAACACCAGCCAGAAGTAGCCACCCGCCGCGACCGGCGAGAAGGTCGGCTCGTAGCTGGCGTGGCGCTGTGAGGCCGGCACCGCGTCGCCGCCGTTGGCAGCCGCGAGCAACAGCGGTGTCTCGCCCGCGGTGTCGACCAGCCACAGCTCGCCGTCGGCACCGCGGGTGCGCGACGCGGTCGCGCGACCGAATGCGATCCACTGCGAGTCGGGTGAGAACGTCGGGTACGTGATCGTCGGCCGCGTCGCGTCCTCGCTGACGACCTGCCGCAGGTTGGAGAACTGCGGGGTGTCGACGTCGACGTCGGCCAGCCACAGCGACGAGTGGGTGAAGTCGAGGCCGTTGCCGTCGCTGCGCACGCCGAACGCGACGGTGTGGCCGTCGGGGGCCCACGCCGGGTGCACCGGCGTGCCGCCCGGGGCCTCGAGCGTCGCCAGCGGCACGTCGTCGCCCGCCCAGCTCAGCAGCATCGAGGTCGGTGTGAAGGTCTCGTCCTGCCACTGTCGCCACAGCACGTAGTCGCCTTCGGGCGAGATCGCCTGGAAGCCCGACGACTGCGACGATCCCATCAGCGACAGGCCGGTGGTCGCGTCGAACACCGACCACGGGCTGGCGCCGCCGTCCCGCGACGCGACGATGGTGCTGCCGTCGCGCGAGACGCTGTGGCAGGCGACGCACTGCCCCGGCTGCTTCTCGAGGAAGGTGCTGGGCGCCGACTCGCCGGGTCGGATGCGCACGACGTCGCCGAGGTTGACGGCCCAGTAATAGATCGAACCGCGGAGGTTGGCGCTCGACAGCGTCCAGGTCTGCGTGCGTGGCAGATAGGCATGGGTGCCGTCGTGGCGCTGCAGCTCGAGCGTCACGTCGCCGACCACCGAGTCGGTCAGCGTGCGCCACACGTCGAGTGGAACGCTCGGCATGGTGTAGCGCGACGGCGGCGGCGAGGTGGCGTAGCCGGTGAAGTCGAAGGTGTTGGCGACCAGTCGCACGCGGTACACATCGCTCGCACTGCCGCCGTTCCACATCAGCTGCGGGGCTGCGAGGCCCCGCGGGAACACGGTGCGGTCGTAGGGGTACGCCAGCTCGAGCGCGGGATCGGGCAGCACCGCGTCATCGAACGCCTGCGCGACCCCGGGGCCCACGCCCTCGGGGTCGTCGACCAGCACCATTCGGATGCTCGCGAGGGTCTCGCCCTCACCGGCGGACGCCGTGAAGCGCACGGTGCCGGTGCCACCGGCGAGCCCGGTCGCGGCCAAGCCTGCGCCATCGAAGCTCGCGAGGTCGGGGCGATCGAACCCCCACGTGCCCGACAGCGGCACGCGCTCGCCCTCGGCGGTGACGCCGTGGGCGGCGAACGGCAGCGCCGGCGGCAGCACGCCTTGCACGATCTCGATCACCGCGTTGGCGGGCTCGATCTCGATCGACACCAGCTCGACCTCGCCATCGTCGCCGCTGCCCTTCGTGTCCGATCCGTCGGTGTCGCCGGGCACGATGCCAGCATCGGCGTCACCTCCGAGGCTCGCGATCGCACCCGGCGCTTCGACCCCGCAGGCGGCGAGCGAGGTCGTGAGCATGGCGCGCGCGATTCGACCGAGCTTCGACGGTGTCATCCAACATCCACGGGCCGACCAGCTGCCCTCGCCCCCTCGACGCGCGCATCGGGCATGGCTCCCATCGCGATCGCGCAATCCCTCGCAGACGGGCTCCAGAACCGCCCTGCGACCCCTTCCGAGCGCGAGCGCAGCTGCCGCAGACGATCGCGACGCAGGGTATCACCGCCGCCGGCACGCGCGGGTACGATGGTTCGAACGCGATGGACGCGACCCTGCGCGCAGAGCTGCTCGTCGAGGCGGCGCCACCGGCCGCCGCGGCGGCCCTGCGCGACGATCCTGCGCTGTGCGAGCAGCTGCTCGCGCGCTGCCGCGAAGCGCTCGCCATGATGCCACCCGCGGGGCTCGACCCCGCGCGCTTCGCAAGCTACGTCGGTCGGCGCTTGCCCACCGATGCCGAGCGGGCGCTCATCGAGCGCATCGCGGTCGACGACCTCGCGCTCGCGTGCGCCTGCGTGCACGGAGCCCCGCACGCGCCCGCGCGCCTGCGCGAGCGTCACCGCGGCGACATCCGACGCGGCCTCGGTCGCATCGCCGACGCCGCCACTGCCGACGAGCTCGAGCAGGCGGTCTTGCGACATCTGCTGGTGGCGCAGGGCGATCGCCCGCCGCGGCTGGCCGACTATGCGGGGCGCGGACCGCTGGGCCGCTGGATCAGCGTGGTCGCCCGCCGCATCGCCCTCGATCACCACCGACACGCCGACGCCGATGCGGCCATCGGCGACGCCCGCGAGGGCGATGACGCCGGCATCGCCGCGGCCTACGGCGACCCCGAGCTGGCGGCGCTGCGCCAGGGCCCGCGCGACGCGTTCCGCACCGCGTTGGAGGCTGCCGCCGCCGCGCTGCGCCCCCGCGAGCGCAACATGCTCCGTTACGCCTTCGTCCACCAGCTCGGCATCGACGAGATCGCCGGTATCTACCGCGTGAGCAGCTCGACCGCCCGGCGCCAGCTCGCGGCCGTGCGCGCGGAGCTCGTCACCGCCGTGCGCACGCGGATGCGCGAGCTGCTGCAGCTCGACGCCGAGGGGCTCGAGCGGGAACTGGCCGGCCTCGAGAGCGCGATGGCGATCACGCTCAGTCGGATCCTCCGCGCGGGGCGTTGACGTCGTCGTCGGGCCACGCGCGCAGCACCGCCTCGAGCTCGTCGCGGGTGACGTCGTCGAGGGTGTCGGCGGCCTCGGCGAGCGCGGCACGGGCGAGCTCGATGCTCCTGCGCGCGGCCGCGTCGTCGCCCGCGGCGAGCTGCGCATCCGCCAACGACACCCGCGCGGCGGTCAGCTCGGGCGGGCCGAGCTGCTCGCGCAGCGCGATCGCCAGCGCGCGCTCGCGCAGCGGCACCGCCTGCGCCGGCCACCTGCGCAGCTCGGCGACACGCGCGAGGCCCTCGAGCGCGTTGGTGCAGTAGAGGTGGTGGGGGCCCACGGTGCGCTCGAGGGTGCCGAGCGCGTCGCGGAAGCGCCGCTCGGCGGTGTCGAGGTCGCCTGCCCGGAGGTCGAACGCGCCCAGGTCGATCTGCGCGAGCGCGACGTCGGGGTGTTCGGCGCCGAGCGTGCGCGTGAGGATCTCGAGACCCCGCGCCATCGAGCTCCCCGCGGCCACGTGGTCACCGAGGCTGTCCTGGGCCAGCGAGAGGTTGATGTAGGCGCCGGCGACATCGTGGTGTCCCTGACCGAGCACCGCCTCGAGTCGATGGGCGGCCGCGTCGAAGCCCTCGACCGCGAGCGCCACCTCGCCGCTGTAGTAGTGCACGCCCGCGATGTTGCTCATCAGCATCGCGACGCGGGGGTGGTCCTCGCCGTAGTGCGATCGCACGAGCTCGAGCGCCTGCTCGAAGGCGGCGAGCGCAGCACCCGGGTCGCGCTCGACCAGCAAGGTGCCACGATCGTTGTAGGCGCCCGCGAGCTCCGAGGCGGGCACGTCGCCGCGGGGCTCCAGACGCTCGATCGCCAGCGACACCGCGGCCAGCGCGTCGTCGATGCGCCCGGCCCCCGCCGCGATGTGGGCCTGCGCGAGCGCGAGTCGGGCGGTCGGCAGCGGGCGCAGGGCTTCGGGCATCCGCGCGATCGCGGATTCGGCGTGCCGCGACCACGCCTCGGCGTCGTCGTAGCGGTTCTCGACCTGGGCGCAGGTGAAGACCCGATGGGTCGCGACCGCGGCCGCGAGCGCATCGAGACCGACCGCCTCGGCGTGCAGGTAGGCCTGCTGTGCCGCGACCCCCTCGCCGGCGAAGTCGCCCGCGGCGTGCAGCACCAGCGCCTGTTCGGCCAGCGCCTCCGCCCACAGGCCCTCGTCGCTGGCCTCCGCGAGCGCCACCGCCTGCGCCGCGACCGAGCGCGCACCGTCGAAGCGGTGCACCTGCACGAGCGCGGCCGCCTGTGCGATCGCCTCGCGCACGGCGGCCGCGTCCGCGACTGCGACCGTCGCGGGCGGGTGCTCGGTGCAGGCCTCCGGCACCGGCAGATCGCGGGCCGCCGCACGCAGGTGGTGATCGAGGCTCTCGGCGCGCTCGAGCACGCCGAGCACGGTGTCGAGCTGGACCACCGCGGTCGCGAGGCAGCCGTCGTCGGCCAGCAACGCCGGCGTGTCGGCGCAGGCGGTCGCCGCCCGTCGTCGCCAGCGATCGACCCACGCATCGAGCCCCTCGAGCACCGCCGGCGCCTCGGCACGCGTCGCCATCGCGGCGATCGTGGCGCGACGATCGACGCTCCAGACGGCATCGAGGCGCTGACCCGCGGCCGCGCAATCGACCGCGACCATCGACGGCGCAAGCGCGGTGGCCTCCCCGCGCACGGCGAGCGCCACCGCGGCCACGCCGAGCGTCGCGGTGACGACGAGCGCGCGCGGCAGACGACGCGCGCGCTGCAGCGCGGCCACCAGCGCCGCCATGTCGGGCCACCGTCGCGCAGGGTCGGGCTCGAGCCCGCGCTCGAGCACGGCGCGCAGGCGCTTGGGTAGCCGCCGGGCGTTGCCCCGGCTCGGGCCGGCGCCGGCGATCGCCTCCCACAGCGACACGCACAGCGCGTATTGATCGCTGGCGGGTCCGACGACGCCGCCGTCGCGCTGCTCGGGCGCCATGTACGTCGGCGTGCCGGCGAGCGTCGACGCGTCGGCCTCGCTGCTGCCGGGCTTCGACGCACCGGCGACCGTCGGCGCCGCGATGGTGCGCGCGAGTCCGAAGTCGGTCACGCACACGCGCCCGTCGCGACCGACGAGCACGTTGTCGGGCTTGAAGTCGCGGTGCACGAGGCCGGCGGCGTGGGCCGCCGCGAGCCCGCGCGCCGCCGCGACGTAGGCCTCGACCACCGCCGCGACGCCGGGCTTCGTGCGCGCACACCAGCTGCGCAGCGTCTCGCCGTGGATGAGCTCCATCACCAGGTACTCGCCGTCGCGGTCCTCGAGCGCACCGCACTCGAACACCGCCACCACGTTGGGGTGGGCCAGCGCCGCCAGTGCCCGCGCCTCGCGGCGCAGCCGTGCCGCCGCGCCTGGGTCGTCGCGATCGGGCCGCAGCAGCTTGACGGCGACGCTTCGCTGCAGCCGCGGATCGAACGCGGCGCACACCACCCCCATGCCGCCGCGGCCGATGCACTGCAGCACCACGTAGCGACCGACCCGCAGCGGCAGCGGCTGCTGCGACCACGACGACGACGACGACGACGACGACGACGATTCGTGTCCGCCACGGGTCGAGGCCGCAGGGGCAACCCGGGCGCCCGAGCCCTGCTCCCGCACGGCGTGGGCGATCACCGCCGCGCACGCCGGGCAGCCGTCGACGTGCAGCTCGATGCGCTCGCAGCTCGCCGCATCGAGCACGCGGTCGACGTACGCGAGGATCGTATCGACCCCAGGACACCCGACCTCGATGCTCGCGGACGATTGGATTGCGCTCACCCGATCACCCAAGACGCGCGCGCGCGCGTGCACGCTCGCACCATGCCCCCGTCCTCACCGCGAAGCCACCGGGATGACGGGGAAAAGCGCGCGACGATGGGGGTCGCGCCCCTGCCGCGCCCGGGGCCCGAGGTGGTGGCACCGACCCCGACGCGCGGCCACGAACGCGCGGGCGTCAGGCCGCGCCGTCGCGCCCGCGTCGATCCGCGACGATGCTGCTGCGATCGCCGAGATCGACTCGCTGCGGGTACTTGCCGTCGAAGCAGGCGGCGCAGCGCGGACCGGGCAGCGCTGCGTCCATCGCCTCGATCGGCAGGTACGTCAGCGACTCGACCTCGAGCGCCGCCGCGGCGTCGCGCTCGAGCGCCGCGAGGTCGCCGGCGAAGCGCCGGGCGAACAGCTCCTCCTCGGTCGACATGTCGATGCCGAAGAAGCACGGGTGCAGCACCGGCGGCGCGTGGATGGCGAGGTGCACCGACGCCGCGCCGGCCTCCCGCAGCAGCGCGTTGACGCGCTTGAGCGTGGTGCCGCGAACGATCGAGTCGTCGACCAGCAGCACGCGGCGCCCCTCGATCTCCGAGCGCAGCGGGTTGAGCTTGAGCCGCAGCGCCGAGATCCGCGTGAGCGCGTCGGGCATGATGAAGGTCCGCCCACTGTAGCGATTCTTGATGAAGCCCTCGCGCAGGGGCCAGCCCAGCGCCTCGGCCATCGCCGCCGCGGCCGGTCGCGCGGTGTCGGGCACCGGCACCACCACGTCGGCGACGATGCCCTTGGCGGTGATGCGCTCCGCGAGCGCGCGGCCGAGCGCCAGGCGCGACTGGTACACGCCGCGCTCGTCGATGATCGAGTCGGGCCGCGCGAAGTAGATGTGCTCGAACACGCACGGGGTCCGCTCGGCCTGCGGCAGCACGCGGCGGATCACCGGCTCACCGGCGCGCAGGAACAGCGCCTCGCCGGGGCTGGGCTCCTCCTGCCGCTCGAAGCCCAGCACGTCCAGCGCGACGGTCTCGCTGGCGCAGATCCAGGCGGTCTCGGCCCCGGCGCCGCGTCGTCCGAGCACCGCCGGCCGGATGCCATTGGGATCGCGGAACACCAGCAGCGTCGGCTTGCCGTCGAGCATGAGCGCCGCGACGATCGAGTAGCTGCCGCGCACGCGCTTGCGGACCTCACCGAGCGCCGCCATCGCGTCGTCGATGGTGTGGCCCGAGCGCCGCGCGAGGTTGAGCGCGTCCGCGAACTCGCACATCACCGGCTCGACGTCGCACTGCGAGAGCAGGTGGATCGAGCGCTCGCGCAGCGAGTCCTTGAGCTCGCGGAAGTTCGTGATGTTGCCGTTGTGGGCCATCAGCACGCCGGGCTGACGGAAGAAGAACGGTTGCGCGTCGCGCAGCAACCCGCGACCGATGGTCGGATAGCGCACGTGGCCCAAGCCCACCGGGCCCTCCAGCGTCGCGAGGGCCTCGGGCGGGAACGCGTACGAGACCTGGCCGAGCCCGCGATGCGCGAAGAACTCGTGCCCGTCGCCGCGCATGGTCGCGATGCCGGCGCAGTCCTGCCCGCGGTGCTGCAGCGCCTGCAACGCGATGTGGATCTCGGGCGCGACCGCAGACGACGAAACGATGCCGACGAAGCCACACATGCGAGGGCTCTCCTAGCACGGCTGCGCGCGCGCGTGGGGAACCGACGCGCGCCCAGGCCGTGGCCACCCCCGGCCGCGGCGGTCGCGATGTCGGCAGGCAGCGGCCGAGCGTGATCACCTTCGGACGCGCGTCAGGCACCGTCGTCGCTGGAGATCGCGCGTGCGGTCGCGCCCAGCTTGCTCCGCCCCAGGGCAGTGAGCCCGCCCAGCCACGCCCGCGCGAGCGTCACGATCGCGAGCCTGCGGCGCACTGGGCCATGCGAGCGCGGCGCGGCGGCTCGACGCTCGCGCGGCGAGCACGTGGGCACGGCGCTGGGCTGCTGCGCGGCGTCGGCCCCGGCGAGCACCTCGATCGCCGCCGCGACGGTCCCGACTGCCGGGCGCAGCAATGGATCGAGCGCGAGCATCGACTCGATCAACGCCCGCCACGCCGCACCGTCGGCGACGGCGTCGAGCGCATCGAGGCGCACCACGCCGAGGGTCTTGTCGTAGAGCAGGCTGGCGTCACCGCGGTCGTCGTAGGGCAGGACCCCCGTGAGCAGCTCGTGCAGCACCACGCCGAGCGCATACACATCGAGCGCGGCGGTCGGCGGCAGCCCGACCACCTGCTCCGGGGCCATGTACGCGATGGTGCCGAGCATGGTGCCGACTGCGGTGAGCCGCGGCATCGCGACCGGGTCGGTGACCGGCGCCGCCAGTCCGAAGTCGAGCAGCTTGGCGTGCACGAGCCCGCCACGCGTGGCGAGCATGACGTTGTCGGGCTTGAGGTCGCGGTGCACGATGCCGGCCTCGTGCGCGCTCGCGAGCGCATCGATCACACCGGCCATGACTGCAGCGACCCACCGTCCCGGCAGGGGGCCGTGGGCATTCAGCTCCTCCCGCAGGGTACGGCCGCGCAGCAGCTCCATCGCGATGAAGCTACCGCCGCCGGACAGCGGGCCCGCGTCGATCACCTCGACGACGTGGGGGTGTTGCACCGCGGCAGTCATCCACGCCTCGCGATCGCTGCGCAGCGCGGGCGGCTCGCGCCCATCGCGGGCACGCATCAACTTGATCGCCACCTCGCGGCGGGTGGTGAGGTCGACCGCCTCGAACACGATGCCGAGGCCGCCCTCACCGATCCGTCGACCCAAGACGTAGCGGCCGCCGACGTGGGTCTCGGCGGCGGGGGTATCCGCGCACGCGATCGCGGCGGCGCTCACGGTTCCACCCGCGTCTTGGCGAAAGGGTCCGATCGCGCGTGGTGGGCGGTGCCCAACCGCAACAGGATCGGCGCGGCGACGTAGGTGAACACCATGGGCATCCACGCCCGCAGCAGCGCGACGTTGACCTCGACCACGACGGTGTCCTCGGGGGGGCGCAGCTCGAGGCGAGCGATGTCACCCACGTCGAGGGCGTCGATCGGCTGCTCGGGCACCCACGTCGCGACCCGCGTGGTGAACCCGACCAGTGTGCCGGCGTGGGGGCGCGTACCGGTGCGCAGCGTCGCGGGCCAGTGCAGCCGCGGACCGTGCTCGACCTGCGCGAGCACCTGGCTTCGTGCGGCGCGCGGGTGGGAATCGCCGCTCGCGACCGGGCCGAAGCCGAGCGTGATGCCGCGCAGCGTGTTCAGGAACCGCACGCGATCCCAGCTCGGCGCAGGATCGAACGGCGGAGGTGGAGCGCTGCCGCGGGGGTCCATGCGCGGCAGCAGTGCAACCGCGGCGCCGCCGCAATTGTCGAGTGCGGGGGACGGCGTCGAGCGGCACGCGCGATGCCGACGACCACGATGCGTGACCTCGACGGGCCGACGAGGTCACGGGGGGTGACACCTGCATCGGCGCCCGACCGACGTGGACCAATGCGGGCCGCCGCGCGCTGGAGCCCTGGACACCGCGGCCGCTGACGCTATGACCGACCCAAGGTGGCACGTCTGCTGATCGTCGACGACGACCCGCTGATGCGGCGAGGGCTCGAACGCTCGGTGCGGGGCGAGGGCTACGTCGTCACCCTCGCCGACGGCCTCGCGTCGGCCCTGCGCGCACTGACGCTGCAGAGCTTCGACGTGGTGCTGCTCGATCTCCACCTCGGCGACGGCTATGGCACCGATCTACTGACCAGCCTGGCAGGGCGCCCTCACCCGCCGGCGGTGGTGATGCTGAGCGGTGAGTCGGCGTTCGATCATACTGCCCGCGCAATCCAGTACGGCGCGTGCGAGTTCCTGCTCAAGCCCTTCGATCACCAAGAGCTGATCGACGCGCTCGCGCAGGCGCTGGCCGGCCGCGGGGCCGCGTCGCAGCCCGCCGAGCCGTCGCCGGAGCTGGCCCCACCGACCCTGGTGGGCACCAGCCCGCGCATGCGCAGCCTCTACAAGGACATTGCCCGGGTCGCGCGCACCGACGTGAGCGTGATGATCACCGGCGAGACCGGCAGCGGCAAGGAGCTGGTCGCCCGCGCGCTGCACGAGTGGAGTGCACGGCGCGAGCAACCGTTCGTGGCCGTGAACTGTGCCGCGCTCTCGAGCGGCCTGCTCGAGGCCGAGCTGTTCGGTGCATCGCGGGGGGCCTTCACCGGCGCGCTGCAGGATCGCGTCGGTCGCATCGAGGCCGCCGACGGCGGCACGCTGTTCCTCGACGAGATCGGTGAGCTCGACCTCGCGCTGCAGCCGAAGCTGCTGCGGGTGCTGCAGGAGCGCTGCTTCGAGCGCGTGGGCGAGACCCGCCCGCGGAGCTTCGACGTGCGCGTGGTCGCGGCGACCAATCGCGACCTCGGCGACGAGATCGCCGGCGGCAGCTTCCGCGCCGACCTGTTCCACCGCCTCGACGCGGTCTCGCTGCAGCTGCCGCCCCTGCGCGAGCGCGGCGAGGACCTGGCGCCGCTGTGCGACGACCTGTTGCGGCGCATCGGGCACGAGCTCGGCATCGCGGGTCCGACCCTCGACCCCGCGGCGTTGCCCCGCCTGCGCGCGCACACCTGGCCCGGCAACGTCCGCGAGCTCCGCAACGTGCTGCAGCGCGCGCTGGTGCTGTCGGGCAGCGGCGTGGTCGACGAGCGTGCGCTCGACCGCATCGAGTTCCTACAGCCGTCCGACGACGACGCGGGGCAGGTCGCGCCCGATCGCCTTCGCGACGGCCCGCCGACCCTCGCGCAGCTCGAGCGCACGCACATCCAACGCGTGCTCGGCGACACCGGCTGGCACAAGCGCCGCGCGTGCGCGCTGCTGGGGATCTCGCGGCCGACGCTCGACCGGAAGATCCGCGCCTATCGGCTCACGCCCGGCGAGGCCTAGCAGGGCGCGGCGGCGCGCGGTGGCGGCGGTACGCCGCCCTGGCGCCTGCACCGATCAAAGCGCGATCGCGGCGGCGTACACCACGAGGCTCGCCAGCAGGATCGCAGCCTGGATCAGCCCGCGCGCGCGTGCGCTCGCGGTGCGGGCGGTCAGCTGGTGATAGGCCGCCAACGCGATCGTCACGGTGACCGCGGCGAGCTTGCCGTGCAGCCGACCGTAGCTCCACGGCAGCTGCATCCACCACACCTGCGCGAGGCCGGTGACGACCGCCAGCACCATCGCGATCCACGACGCGCGGCCGAACGCGCGCGCGACCGCCTGCAGCAGCGATCGATCGGCGCCGGCGCGGCGCAGGGCGACGACGGCGACCGCGAGCACGATGAGACCGCCGGTCCAGGTCGCAGCGGCGACGAGGTGGACGAAGCGGGCGATCGCGAGGGCGTCCACGCTTGCGCGAGCGTACCGCGAAGCCGAACGTCGCCGACACCCGACCGCGCGGGTTTTCTGGGTATGCTGCGCGGAGCGTGACCCGTGCATGGTCTGCGACGCTGCTCGCGTGGCTCGCGAGCGCCTGCGCGAGCGCGCCGGCCGATCTCGTGCTGGTCGACGCGACCGTCTACACCGGGGTCGACGACCAGTTCGCGCAGGCGCTCGCCGTGCGCGGCGGCGGCATCGTCGCGGTCGGCAGCAACGACGACGTGCTGCGTCACGTCGGCCCCGACACGCCCGTGGTGTCGCTGCCCGGCGCGATGATCGTGCCGGGCTTCGTCGACGCCCACGTGCACCCCGTGACCGGCGGCGTCGAGCTGGGGCAGTGCGATCTGAACGACGCGCGCACGCGCGAGGCCCTCGCGGCGACCATCCACCGCTGCGACGAGACCCAGACCGGCGCGTGGCTGCGCGGCGGTGGCTGGGACCTGACGCTGTTCGACGACGCCCACCCGCGCGCGACCGACCTCGACGCGCTGGTGGGCGATCGGCCGGCGTACCTCGGCGCCGCCGACAGCCACTCGGCGTGGGTGAACACCGCCGCGCTGCGGGCCGCGGGCATCGACGCCACGACCCCCGATCCGCCAGGCGGACGCATCGAGCGCGGGCCCGACGGTGCACCGACCGGCACGCTGCGCGAGGCCGCGATGGCGCTGGTCGAGCGCGAGCTGCCGGCGACGACCGCAGCCGAGCGCGAGGTGGGGCTGCGTCGCGCGCTCGCGATGGCGCACGGCTTCGGCGTCACCGCGCTGCACGAGGCGAACGCGACGCCCGAGGTGCTGGCGGCCTACGTCGCGCTGGCGCAGCGCGGCGAGCTGACCGCCCGGGTCGTCGTCGCGCTGCACATCGACCCCACCCGCGGCCCCGAGCAGCTCGCGGTGCTGCGGGCCACCCGTGATGCCCTCACCGCCGATCCCACGTGGCTGCGTGCGAGCGCGATCAAGATCTTCGCCGACGGCGTGATCGAGTCGCACACCGCCGCGCTGCTCGAGCCCTACCAAGGCGGCAGCGATGTCGGCGCGCTCGCGCTGCCGGCCGCGCGCCTGCGTGCCATCGTGATCGAGGCCGATCGACTGGGCTTCGACCTCCACGTGCACGCGATCGGCGATCGAGCGATCCGCGAGACCCTCGATGCCCTCGCCCAGGCCCGCGCGAGCAACCCCGCCCGCGAGCGCCGCGACATGATCGCCCACGTGCAGCTGGTCGACCCCGCCGACCTGCCGCGCTTCGCCGAGCTCGGCGTCATCGCCAACCTGCAGCCGCTGTGGGCCTACCCCGACGCGTACATCACCGATCTCACCGAGCCCGTGCTCGGGCCCGCGCGCGCGCGGTGGCTGTATCCCTTCCGCAGCCTCGCCGAGCACGGTGCGCGCCTCGTCGCCGGCAGCGACTGGTCGGTGTCGTCGATGAACCCGCTGCGCGCCATGGAGGTCGCCGTCACCCGCCGCGATCCCGACGTCCACGTCGGTGCCGCATGGATCCCACAGGAGACCATCGACGTCGCCACGATCCTGCGCGCGTACACGACCACCGGCGCGTGGGCGCTGCGCCTCGACGACGACAGCGGCACGATCGAGGTCGGCAAGCGAGCCGACCTCGCCGTGCTCGACCGCAATCTGCTGGCGATCCCCGCGAGCGACATCGCCGACGCGCGCGTGCTCGCGACGCTCGTCGACGGTCGCCTCGTGCACGGCGCGTGGCCAGCGAGCGAACCGCGTGGGCGGAGAAGACTTGGTCGGGGCGAGAGGATTTGAACCTGAGCCGAGGTCGCGGGGAAACCCGAACACATGCGGGCGGTTGGTGCACAACCCCGCGACCTGGCTTGGGTTTTGAGTCCCGGCTCGTCCCGCCGTGTCCCGCGGCAGTCCGCGCTATCCGTCGGCAACGGTGCCACCCGTGGTGCCACTGCCCGAAACGGCACCGCCTTCGACCGCCATGTCCACGGGCGCATCCTCTTCGGGACCTCGGTCCCAGATGAACTCCCGGAGCAGCTCGCCCATGCCGGTCGGCCGAAGCTCCAGAACCCCGGGGTGGTTGCCGGTCTTCACACAGAGGCCGAGGTCGACGAGCTTCCGCCCTGATGAGAACGACGGCTTGTCGCTCTGCAGTTGGTGAAACTCTCGGCTCTGCAGCCGTCGCTCGAGTAGATCCCGGAGGCAGGTCGCGTCCGGGTACTCGAGCTGTTCGGCCAGCCGCCACAGCGTCGTGCTCATGCCGCGCTCGTAGAACCGTGGGTCGAAGCGGGAGAAGAACGCGTTCCAGAGCACCCTACGCTTCCCGTGCCCCCCTGCCCTGTACGCCGCGCGGGCGAACGCCTCGGTCGCACTCGTCACGTCCTCCGCCGTCGGTCGCTCTTCCTCAGGCCTGCCGGCCCAGCGCTCGTAGTCGAGGATGATGCGGGCGATCAGGTTCATCACGTCGGCGAGTTCGTCGATCGTCCCCGCGTGCTCGAGGGTCATGGCCTGGAGTTGCGCGGCGAACGCAGCGCTGACGCGGCGGTCGTTCTTCGCGAGCTTCCCCGCCAGCTTGGCCCCGTACTTCAACGCCGTACCAGCGCCAGGCGCAACGACGTCGAGTAGCAGCAGTGCCTCGGTCGGATCCTCGATCGCGGCGGCGGCGTGTTCAACGATGCTTGCCAGCTCGGTCTCGTGTTGATCCGCCATCAGCGGGTGATCCTGCCACCCAGATCGAGCCGAGTCACCTGTCGCCGCCAGGTCCGCCCGCCGCTTGCCAGTGGTCGGCCTCCCTCGCGTCGCGCTCGGAACGCGGGTACCGGCTGGCCTCCTCCTCGCTGTTCGGCACGAAGGACGCGCGCGCTGCCGCTCCGCGGACGCGCCCCTCACTCCTCGTCGTGGCGACCCCGCGCCGCATCGCCCGCGGATGACGCGTTCGGTCTCTCGGACGGTGCTGCGCAGAACAACCCTAGTGCTACGCGGTTGCAAGGTAGCCCTGTAACCGGACAAGCGGTTGCCTCTGTTCGGCAGCGAACGCGATCTCGAACGCAGGATCACCG
>WBZX01001074.1_pt1 | contig 21788 bp, 12 predicted proteins | sample 5204211 | NCBI WGS metagenome assembly WBZX01 (sample SAMN12344362, study PRJNA552823) | activated sludge metagenome | biome: Activated sludge suspended growth; feature: Nitrification reactor; material: Wastewater; isolation source: activated sludge from nitrification reactor of wastewater... | reverse complement strand
CCAGTTGGCACCGTGGCGCTGGGCGCGGTCGGACAGCGAGCGCACGATGCCGGGCCGGTCCGGGCCCATCACGGTGGCCACCAGCGACGCGGTGGTCGACGCGGCGTCCTCGGTCAGCACCACGGCCTTGCGCAGCATCGGCGCCTTGGTGGCGAAGCGCTGGTCCTGCATGCGCGCCGGCAGCGCGCCGAGCTCGGCGGCGTGGCGCACCACCTGCGCCAGAAGTCGCAGGCCCATCGGCGCCAGCTCGCGCTCCCACAGCGTGCGCGCGGTGTCGCCGCGGGCGACGAAGCACCAGTCCTGCGCCGCCACCGCACCGGCGTCCCAGCCGTCGGCCAGGTGGTAGACCGAGCCGCCGGCGATGGGGTCGCCTTCGAGGATGGTCCATTCCACCGCCGCGATGCCGCGATGGCGCGGCAGCAGCGACGGGTGGTAGCCGACGCCGCCCAGGCGGGCGCGCGCCAGCGCCTCGTTGGTGACGCGGGCATGGGTGTGGGCGGCGACCACGAGGTCGACGCCCGCCGGCACCGCGCCCTCGGGCACGATCTTGGGGTTGGCCAGCACATGCACCGGCACGCCGGCCGCGCGCGCCGCGTTGGCCAGGCGGTCGTCCTCTTCGGGCGCGACCACTCCCACGATCTGCACGCCCGGTTCCTTGCGCAGCGCTTCGAATACCGTCGCGCCGAAATAGCGCGACCCCACGATGGCCAGCTTCATGCGTTCCGCCTCCACGGCGCACCCTGCGCCGGCGGGGCCATTGTCGGGCAAGCGCGGGCGGGTCCCGCGGGGCGGGTCAGCGTGGGCGGCCGCGCAGGCCGTCGGCCGCCAGGCCGCACACGGCGACCAGCAGCGGCAGGAACAGCAGGAAAGCGAAGACAGGGTCCACACCGGTCCACCATGCGGCGAGGGCGTCGAGCGGGTTCGGTGTCATGGCAGGTCCTCGGGTCAGAGAAGCCGGAAGGCCAGCACGGCCATCAGGGTGGGGGGCAGCGCGGCTGCGAGCAGCCCCAGCGGGTTGATCGCACCGTCGTCGAAGTTGCCGCGCAGGATGGCGAAGCCCGCCGGGTTGGGCGCATTGGCGATCACGGTGAGCCCGCCGCCCGTGACGGCGCCAGCCACCAGGGCACGCTTGAACTCCTCGGACAGCCCGTCCACGAGCGAGCCGAGATAGGTGAGCGCGGCGTTGTCCGTGATCGCCGTCAGGGCGGTGGCGCCGAAGTAGACGGTGTCGGCGTTCATGCCGCGCAGCAGCGGCTCGAGCCACCACTGCTGCTGGCCGCCAAGCACCACCAGCCCGGCCAGGAAGAACGCGACCAGCAGGCCTTCGCGCAGGATCAGCCGGTCCTGGTGCTGCGGGTAGGCGGTGGCGAAGCCCATGAAGAACAGGAACAGGCCCATGAACACCGCGGGGTGATGCGCAAAGGCGACGATGCCCGCGAGAAACGCGATGTGGATCGCCTGCACCAGCATCGGCATCGATGCGCCGCCCTCGCCCTTGCGAGGCAGTCGCGCGAGTTCCCGGCGCAGCAGCATCGTGGCGAGCGCGGCATTGGCCAGCACGGCCAGCGCCGCCTTCCAGCCGAAGTGGGTCAGCATGTACAGGCCGTCCCAGCCCCACTTGGCCGCCACCATCAGCACCGGCGGCGCCGCGAACGCGGTGAGCGTGCCGCCGATGGACACGTTGACGAACAGCACGCCCAGCGTCACGTACTTGAGCCGGTTCGACACCCTGGCGCCGAACACGCGGTCGCGCAGCATCAGCGCGGCCAGCGTCATCGCCGCCGGCTCCGTGATGAACGATCCGAGCAGGGGCACCAGCGACAGCGTGATGGCGTAGAAGCCGACCGCGCCCGGCAGGGGCAGCAGGCGCTCGACGCCGAGCACCAGGCGCCGCGCCACGTGCAGGATGGCCCGGCTGCCCGCCACCACCATGATGGCAAAGACGAACATCGGCTCGGTGTAGTTGCGCGAGTCGAGATAGCCCGTGGCTTCCGCGCGGCCTGCCAGCAGGGCCATCGCGACCACCAGCACCATGGCCCAGAAGCCGAACACCACCTCGACCTCGCCGAGCAGGTGCCAGATGCCGGCATGGGCCGGCCTCGTGCGTGCAAGGCGCTCGAAGATCCTGGTCGAGAACGTGTGGACCAGCGCCACGGCGAACAGGCCCGCCGCGACCCACTGCAGGGTGGACGCGGTCACTGTCGAGGCCTCGATTCGAGCTGCTTCCTCAGGCCGCGACGCAGACGGCGGACGTGGAATGGGCCGATGGTGGCCACCAGCAACGGCAGCGCCACGCCGAAGTTCAGCAGCGCCATGCCCAGGCGCGAGATCAGCGACAGGTCCGGCAGGGTGTACTTGGTGACTGCGGTCACGGCCACCAGGGCGACGACCGTGCCGGCGATCTCGACCAGGTCCAGTGGGGATTCGCGGGCGCGCTCCAGCGCCGGGCCTTGCTCGCTCTCGGGAAAGCGGCGCAGCTCGGGCAACAGCGTGGGCCAGACCCGGTGCACCGCAACCTCCATGGGCCAGGAGGCTAGGCGGCGCGCTGCGATCTGGAAATTCGTCGGGCCGCGTACGGGCAGGCCCTCATGCGCCCGCAGGCGCGCGGCTCAGCGGGCGCGCTCGATGCGGCGCACCAGCTCCACCACGCTGCCCACGCCGTGCTTGTCCAGCACCCGTGCCTTGTGGACTTCCACCGTGCGAGGGCTGATGCCCAGCGCCTCGGCGATGCGCCGGTTGTGCAGGCCCTGGACGAGCAGCTCGAGCACTTCGGCCTCGCGCGCGGTCAGGCCCGCCTTCGGGCGTGGCGCCGGCTCGGCGGCGGGCAGGCCTTCGAGGGCCAGTTCGACGGCACGCAACAGCAACTCGCCGTCAAAGGGCTTCTCGAGGAAGTCCACGGCCTGGGCCAGGAAGGCCTGGCGCGCCGCGGCGACGCTGCCGTGCGCCGTGATGACGATCACCGGCAGCGCCACGCCCCGCGCCACGAGTTGCGCCTGCAGTTCCAGCCCGCTCATGCCCGACATGCGGATGTCCAGGACCAGGCAGCCCCTCCAGTCGGGTTGCCAGGCCGACAGGAAGTCCTCCGCCGAGGCAAACGTGGCCGTGGCGTGGCCGCGCAGGCTCAGCAGCAGCGACAGCGAATCTCGAACCGACGCGTCGTCGTCGACGATGTAGACAGTCTCGGTCATCAGGGTGCGTTGGCGTTGGCGGGATGGTCCAGCGGCAGTGTGAAGCAGAAATGCCCGAAGGTGGCAGCTTCGGCCCACAGACGACCGCCGTGCCCTTCCACGATGGCGCGGCAGATGCTCAGGCCGATGCCCATGCCGTCGGCCTTGGTGGAGGGCCCGCCTTCATCCAGAGGCCGCGCGCCTTCGGGCAGCCCGGCGCCGCTGTCGATCACGTCGATGCGCAATTCCGCCTCGTCGGCTGCCACGCGGATCGTGACCCGCGGGACGGTCGACCCGCCGACGGCCGCCTCGATGCCATTGGCGATCAGGTTGCGCAGCACGACATGCATCTGCACCGAGTCGACCCAGACCTGCGGCAGGGGCTCGGCGATCTCGGCGTTCAGCGTCACGCCCTGGGTCCGGGCCCGGGCCTCCTGAGCCGACAGCGCGTCCCGGACGAGCGTGCCGGGCTGCACGGGCTCCAGCGTGGTCGCGCCGCTGCGGAAGAAGTCGCGCAGCCGGCGCACCACCTCGCCCGCGCGTCGCGCATCCCGGTCGATGCGCTCGTTGATCTCGAGCAGCCGTCCCCGCACGGACTCGTCCATCGGGGCGGGCGGTGCCAGCAGCATGCGGCCCGCCTGAGCATAGGTGGCCAGCGCCGTCAGGGGCTGGCTCAACTCGTGCGCCAGCGCCGCCGACATCTGGCCCGCGGCGGCCAGCCGCAGCGTCTGGCGCAAGCGCGCATCGGCCTGCTCGCGCTCGTCCACCAGCACGCCGAGCAGGAGACCGGTGACGGCCAGCACCGCCATCAGCAACTGGAGCTGGAACACGGCCAGATCGGCGTGCGGCACGTTCTGCACAGCGACGATCAGCCCGGCCTGCGTCAGCGCAGAAGCCAGCAGCGCGCCGACGACACCGAAACGCATCGCGGCCCAGATCACCGGCAGCAGCAGCAGGTAGAAGTACTTGAACCGCTCGTCGGCGGGCTGCCCGAAGACCAGCCAGGTCAGGCAGAGCACGCTGGCGCCAATGGCCCAGGACTGGCGCCGCAGTGCGGTCTGCACGACCAGCCGTCGCCGCAGGGGCTGCATCAGCACGATCAGCAGCGGCAGCACGACGAGGGCACCGACCGCGTCGCCGACCCAGTAGCGCCCCACGGCCGACAGCAGGGACGACCCCGCCAGCGCCTGGCCGCCGGCCAGCAGCGTGCCGATGTAGGCCAGCCCGCTGGCCAGCGAGCCCAGAGCCACCACCGTGATGAAGGATCGCACCTCGCCGACCGTGGACAGCACCGGGCGGTCGTGCTGGATACGCTGCTGCAGGACGCGGGCCACGCCGAGGTAGGTCAGCGTCAGGGCTCCCGATGCGGCGGTGGCCACGAACGGGTCCGGCGGCAGTCCGCGCACCAGCGCTTCGGCGGCGAACAGGCCGGCCCAGACCACCCACCACAGCGTGGGACTGGCCAGCAGCAGCGCGATGGCCAGCGCCGGCTGCGGATTCCAGGGCGTGATGTTCAGGCCGAGGAACGGCCGGATGTAGCTGGCCCAGTCCAGCAGGAGGAACAGCGCCAGATAGCCGAGCAGCACGGTCCACGGCAAGGCCATGTGGCGAGGCCGGGACAACGCGAAACCTGTTCGGAAAGGCGGCATGGCCTCATTGTGACCAGCCCGGGCCTCAGCGCCCGAAGGACCGACGGGCCTAGGCCACCGGCAGGTCGAAGCGCGCCACGATGGCGCGATGCCGCTCGGCCCACTGCGCCAGCGGCGCCGTGCCCTCGCGCCCGAACTGCGCGTCCAGGAACGCCAGCGTCAGCTCGCGGGTGGCCTGCTTGACGCGCGGGTTCAACTCCGCGCCGCCGGTGCCGGCGCGATCGGTGAACATGCTGTGCGAGCCGCCCTCGAACACCGCCAGTGCCTTGCGCCGGCTGCCCACGGCTTCGTAGACGGCGATGCGGTCCTCGGCGCCGGACCAGTAGCCGGGGATGCGGATCACGTCGCCGGTGGCAGTGACGTGCAGCGTGGGCAGGCGCACCGGCGACAGGATGCGCGACGCGTCGGCCTCGCCGTAGAAGGGCGGCGCCGACAGCACCAGCGCGGCGCTCAGGCGCTCGTCGTGCAGGTCGACCGTGCGGCCGTCGCGTTCGACGCGCGCGCCGGCGGCCAGCAGCGTGGTGTTGGCGCCGTAGCTGTGACCCGCCGCGGCGATGCGTCGCCGGTCGATGCGCTCGCCCAGCGGGCCGGCCAGCAGCGTGTCCAGCGCGAAGCGCAGGTCGCGCGGGCGCTCCACGGCCTCGCGCTCCTGCGCGGCGTCCTGCAGTCGGCCGATCAGCCCGAACGGGTTGCCCATCCACAGCGCGCGGTCGCTGCCCACATGCTGCAGGTGCAGGCTGGCGATGCCATGCGCCGACCAGTGCTGACCGAGATAGCTGTAGCCGCGGCGCGATCCGCCGATGCCGTGCGAGAACACCACCAGCGGCACCGGGGCGTCGCCCGCCGCCGCAGGCCAGTACAGGCGCACCGGCACCGCGCGCTGGCGCGCCATGTCGACCCAGTCGAACTCCTGCACGTCGAAGGCGGACGCCCCCTGCGCCCAGGCGCGCCACGGCGCCAGCGCCAGCGCCGCGCCGGCAAGGACGGCAGAGCCGAAGGCGCGGCGCTTCATGCCCCGCTCCCCGTGCCGGCGCCGGTCGCGGCCGCCGCGGCCGGCCGCGTGCCGCGCAGCGCATGCCAGCGGCGCACGAACCACTGCACCATGTCGTCGACGTAGGTGAACACCACCGGCACCACCAGCAGGCTGAGGAAAGTGGACGTGATCAGGCCGCCGATCACCACGATGGCCATCGGCGCGCGGAAGCTCGGGTCGGTGCCCAGGCCGATGGCGATGGGCAGCATGCCCGCGCCCATCGCGATGGTGGTCATGACGATCGGCCGCGCGCGCTTGTGGCAGGCGTCGAGGAGCGCGTCCCAGCGGCTCAGGCCGCGCTCGCGGCGCGCCATCACGGCGTACTCCACCAGCAGGATGGAGTTCTTGGTGGCGATGCCCATCAGCATGATCATGCCGATCATCGCGGGCATGGACAGGTCCGTGCGCGTGATGAACAGCGCCAGCATCGCGCCCGGGATCGACAGCACCAGCGCGGCCAGGATCGTGACCGGCTGGACCCAGGCGTGGAACAGCAGCACCAGCACGATGTAGATGCAGGCCACGCCGGTGAGCATGGCCAGCAGGAAGCTGTTGAACAGCTCGGCGAAGGCCTCGGCGTCGCCCACCACGGTCTGGCGCACGCCCGGCGGCAGGTTGGCCACCGACGGCAGCTTCTCCGCGGCGGCCTGCACCGCGCCCAGCGCCTGGCCGTTGAGCTCGATCTCGAAGTTGACGTTGCGCGCACGGTCGTAGCGGTCGATCTGCGCCGGCCCGCTGGCCAGCTCGATGGACGCCACGTTGCCCAGCGGCACCGGCCCGCGCGCGCCGGGCACGGCCAGACGCTCGATCAGGCTCAGGTCCTGCCGCGCCGCGTCGGGCAGCTTCACCACCACCGGCACCTGGCGCTGGGACAGGTTGAGCTTTGACAGCGCCTGCTCGTAGTCGCCCGCGGTGGCGATGCGCAGCGTGTCGGCGATCGCTGCCGAGGTGACGCCCAGGTCGGCCGCGCGCGCGGCGTCGGGGCGCACCACCAGCTCGGGCCGCTGCAGGCTCGACGTGCTGGTCACCTGACCGATGCCGGGAATCGTGCGCAGCTCCTGCTCGACCACGCGGGCATGTGCGTTGAGCACGTCGCCGTCGTCGCCGGCCAGCACCAGGATGAACTTCTCGGACGAGCCGCCGAAGCCGACGTTGAAGCGCGCGCCGGGCAGCGGCTCCAGCGCCTTGCGCAGCTCGGCCTCGATGGCCTGCTTGGTGACACCGCGGCGCTGGTCGCGCGGCGTCAGGTTGATGGTCAGCGTGGCCTTGCGCGCCTCGGCGGCACCGGCCGGCATGAACGGGTCGCTGCCCGCGCGCCCGCCGCCCACCGCGGTGTAGACCAGCTTGACGTGCGGATGACGCGCCACCGCCTCGCGCGCGGCCTCGGCCACGGCCAGCGTCTGCGCGAAGGTGCTGCCCGGCGGCAGCGAGACATAGACCTGGGTCTGCGACAGGTCGTCCGGCGGGATGAACGCGCCGGCGATCTGGCCGGTGAACACCGGTGCGCACGACGCCACCGAGAACACGGTGGTGGCCAGCAGCGTCTTCACCCGATGCTTCAGGCACCAGGTCACCAGGCGCATGTAGACCGGCATCCACGACGGCTCGCCATGGTCCTTGGCCGGGCGGCGCAGCAGGTATGCCGCCATCATCGGCGTGAGCATGCGGGCCACCACCAGCGAGAAGAACACGGCGATCGCCGCGGTCCAGCCGAACTGCACGAAGAACTTGCCCGGCACCCCGCTCATGAACGCCGTGGGCAGGAACACCGCGATCAGCGTGAACGTGGTGGCGATCACCGCCATGCCGATCTCGTCGGCGGCCTCCATCGCGGCGTCGAAGGGCTTCTTGCCCTGCGCCAGGTGGCGCATGATGTTCTCGATCTCGACGATGGCGTCGTCCACCAGGATGCCCACCACCAGCGACAGCGACAGCAGCGTGACCACGTTGAGCGAGAAGCCCATCCACTGCATCACCATGAAGGTGGGGATGGCCGACAGCGGCAGCGCCACCGCCGACACGAAGGTGGCGCGCCAGTCGCGCAGGAAGAACCACACCACCACGATGGCGAGGAACGCGCCCTCGAGCAGCAGCGCCATCGAGCCCTCGAAGTTCTCGATCACCGGGTCGACGAAGTTGAATGCCTCGGTGACTTCCACGTCGGGGTGGGCCGCGCGCAGCTCGGCCAGGCCGGCGCGCACGCCCTCGGCCACGTCCACCTCGCCCGCGCCGCGCGCCCGCGTGATCTCGAAGCCCACCACCGGCTTGCCGTTGAGCAGTGCCGTCGAGCGCTGCTCGGCCACGGTGTCGGACACGCGCGCCACCTGGTCCAGGCGCATGCGCCGGCCGTCGGTCAGCGCGATCTCCAGCGCACCCAGCTCGGCGGCCGTCTGCACGGTGGCGATGGTGCGCACCGACTGCTCCACGCCGCCCAGGTCGGTGCGGCCGCCCGAGGCGTCCTGCTGCACGTCGCGCAAGCGGCGCGAGACCTCGGCCGCGGTGACGTTGAGCGCCATCAGGCGCGCCGGGTCCAGCTCGACATGCACCTCGCGCGTGACGCCGCCGACGCGGCTGACCGCGCCCACGCCGCGCACCGCGAGCATGCGCTTGGTGACCTCGTTGTCGACGAACCAGGACAGCGCCGGCGCGTCCATGCGCGTCGACGCCACGGTGTAGGTCAGGATCGGCGCGCCGGCCAGGTCCATCTTGGCGATGACCGGGTCGCGCAGGTCGGCCGGCAGGTCCGAGCGCACGCGCGACACCGCGTCGCGCACGTCGTCCAGCGCCTCCTGCGTGGGCTTCTCGAGGCGGAACTCGGCGGTGACCGTGGCGGTGCCGTCCTGCACCTTGGTGTAGAGGTGCTTGAGCCCCTGCACCGTGGCGATGGAGTTCTCGATCTTGCGCGCGACCTCGGTCTCCATCTGCGCCGGCGCGGTGCCGGGCAGCGACGCGGTGACCGTGATGGTGGGCAGGTCGATGTCCGGGAACTGCTGGATCTTCATCGCCCGGAAGCCGATCACGCCGGCCACCGTGAGCATGATGAACAGCAGGATCGACGGAACCGGGTTCCGGATCGACCAGGAAGAGACGTTCATGGCTTGCGCTCCACCACGCGCACCACGTCGCCGTCGGCCAGGAAGCCCGCGCCCTGCGCCACCACGCGCGCCGTGGCCGGCAGGCCGCCGGTGATCTCGATGCGCTCGCCGAAGCGGCTGCCGACGCCGACCTTGCGCTGCTGCACGCGGTCGCCGGCGCCGAGTTCGAACACCCAGTGGAAGCCGTCGCGCAGCACCACGGCGCTCTGCGGCAGCGTCAGGCCCTCGCGCTCGCCGATGGCGAACTCGCCGCGCGCGAACATGCCCGCGCGCGCACTGCCGGGACGCGGCAGGTCCACGTAGACGAGACCGTTGCGCGTGGCCGGATCGACCAGCGGCGCCACCATGCGGACGGTGCCGGCCACCGGCGCGCCGCCGGCCGGCGTCACCTGCACCTTCTGGCCGGGCTGGATGCGCGCCAGCTCGGGCGCGGCCACCTCGGCACGCCACTCCAGCCGGTCCTTGCGGATCATCCGGAACAGTTCCTGCCCCGGTTGCACCACGGCGCCGACGGTGGCGACGCGCGCCGAGATCACGCCGTCGTCGGGCGCCACGATGCGGGTCTGCGCCAGGCGCACCTCGTCGGCGGCCAGGCGCGCGCGCAGCGACGCCACGCGCGCGCGCGCAGTGGCCTCCGCAGTGACGTACTGCTGGATCTGCTGCGCGCTGATGGCGCCGCTGGCCTGCAGCTGGCGCGCGCGCTCGGCGTTGGCGGCGGCCTCGGCCTGCGTGGCTTCCGCCTCGGCCACGCCGGCCCGCGTGGCGGCCACGTCGGCCGACAGGGTCTGCGCCGACAGCAGGGCCAGCACCTGGCCGCGCCGCACGCGGTCGCCGACCTGGGCCCGCAGCTCGGTGATGCGCAGGCCCTGCGCCTCGGCGCCGATGCTGGCCTCCTGCCAGGCCGCGACGTTGCCGTTGGCGGCCACGGTCTGCGGCCAGCGGCCGCTGGCGGGCTGCACCGCGGTCACGGTGAGCGACGGCTTCGGCGCGGCGGCAGACGCCGCAGGTTCGCCCGCCGCGTGGACGGCGAAGGCCACGCCGAGCGCGGCGACGACGGCCGCCGCAGCAGCCGCCAGGGAGGGGGTCTTGGGGATGCGCATCACTTGCTCTTGAGGGGGTCCGCCGCGGGGGCGGAAAGGGACACGGCGGTGTCGGGTGCGGCCTGGCTGGCGGACCATCCGCCACCGAGCGCGCGATACAGCGAGACCCAGGCGGCGACGCGCTCGCGCTGGACATTGACGAGCGCATTGCTCGCGGCCAGCGCGGTGCGGCGCGCCTCCTCGCGGTCGATCAGGCTGCCGGCGCCGATGCGCCAGCGCTGCTCGGCGGCGGCGAAATAGTCGCGAAAGCCCTGCGCCGCGCGCAGCGCCTCGCCCTCGCGGCGCGTGGCGGCGTCCAGGCGCACGAGCGCGTCTTCCACCTCGGCCACGGCGCGGCGCACGCGGTCGTCCAGCGCCGCGCGGGCGGCGTCGTAGCGGGCGCGCGCGGCGTCCTCGCGCCCGGCGCGGGCGCCGGCGTCGAACAGCGGCAGCACCAGGGTCGGGCCGAAGCCCCAGGCCGTGCCGTCGAGCGTGACGCCACCCGAGCGCAGCGTGGCCGCGGCCAGGTTGCCGCTGAACGTGAGGCGCGGATAGCGCGCCGCCTCGGCCACGCCGACGTCGGCCGCGGCGGCGACCAGCGCGCGCTCGGCGGCGGCCACGTCCGGGCGCTGCGCCAGCAGTTGCGCAGGCAGCACGGTGACCGCAAAGGCAGCGGGCTGCGGCAACTGCGCCGTGCGCGGCATCAGGCGCGCGCGCAGGTCGGCCGGCGCCACGCCGGTGAGCACGCCCAGGCCGTTCAGCAGCACGTCGCAGTCGGCGCGCTGCGCGATGGCGCGATTGGCGGCGTCGGCAGCGGCGCCGTCGGCCAGCGCTCCGTTGGCGGGCGCCTCGAACCCCACGCGGACCTTCTCGCGCGTGAGTTGGGCGGTCTGTCGCTGCGACGCGGCGTCCTGATCGGCCACCTGGAGCTGCGCCTCGCAGGCGCGCAGCGCGACATAGGTGGCCACGACGTCGGCCGCCAGGCTGACGCGGGCTTCGTGCCAGCCTGCCGCGGCCTGGTCGCTGCGGGCCTGTGCCGCAGCCACCTGGGCCCGCGTGGCGCCGAACAGGTCCAGCTCCCAGGACGCGTCGATGCCGGCACTGCCCTGCGTGGCGGCCGCGAAGGCGGTGCTGGCGCTGGCGCCGCGCGTGGCCTGGGCCACGCCGTCCACCGACGGCCAGCGCGCCGCACCGGCGCTGCGCAGCGTCGCCCGGGCCTCGGCCAGCCGGGCCAGCGCCTGGGCCAGGCCCGGGTTGCCGGCCTGCGCGGCGGCCACCAGCTGCGCCGGCAGCGGGTCGTCGAAACGGGTCCACCAGTCGGCCAGGGCCTGGGCGTCGCCGCCGTGCGGCAGCGTGGCCCGCCAGCGCTCGGGGGCGCGCTCGCGCGCCGTGGGCTCGAGCGCGGTCGTGGCGCAGCCGGCCAGCAGCAGCGCGGCCAGCGCGAGGACCGGGGCCGGCCGTCGTGCGGCACGGGCGCCATGGGCCTCACGGACCGCAAGGGCCTGGAGGTGGGATCGAATCATCGTCTTCATTCCTCGGCCTTGCCGGCCGGCTGTTCGGCGAGGCCGGCGCGGCGCCGGCGTTCGTGCTGCACCAGGGCCACGGCCCACTCCACCAGGCGCCTGCGTGCGCGGGCCAGCGGGTCGTCGCCGCCGAGCAGGCCCGGCGCCACCAGCGACATGAACTCGCGCGACATGCAGTAGTCGTTGGCCATGGCCACCAGCGCGAAGGCCAGGCGATGGATGTCCTCGTCGGGCTCGTCGCCGCAGGCCATGCCGACGTGGCGGGCCAGCAGCGCCGAGATGGCACGGTGCACCGGCAGGATGTGCTGCGCCACGGCCGCGGCGAACATCGGCGTGGGCTCGATCATCTCGCGCAGGAACAGGCGTGCCCCCGCGTCGTGGTCGGTGCCGCAGGCGTCCGCCGTGCCGACGAAGCCGCCGAGCAGCCGCTGCAGGGACTCTTCCAGCGTGAGGCCGGGCGCGTCGAAGCCTGCGAGCTGCGTCGACAGCGCCTCGATCGGCCGGACCAGCGCCGCCCGGTACAGGCCATCCTTGCCGCCGAAGTGGTAGTGGATCGCAGCCACGTTCAGGCCGGCGGCCTGGCAGATCTCGCGGGTCGAGGCGGTGGCAAAGCCCTTTTCGGCAAAGACCCGCAAAGCCTCGGCCAGCAGCCGAGTGCGCGCACGCTCACCTCGCTCGGTGGCGGCTTCCGGGGGCGCTTCGCGTCGCAAGTCGGGCTGCATGGGACGCGCATCCTAGCGGCCAATCAAGCGCTTGCTTGAATTCGCTCCGAAAGCCCCCGCTGCAGGGTGGGCCGATCCGCGCCGGCCCGCGATCCGCGGTCAGAACAGCTCGACGTCGCCCATCTGCTGCCCGTCGTCGAGCTGGCCGCCGTGCACCAGGGCCTCGTGACAGCGCACCTGGTTGCGGCCGTTGCCCTTGGCGAAATACACCGCCCGGTCGGCGCGCTCGAACGCGCCGGCGGGCGTGTCGTTGGAGCGGATGCGCGAGAACCCCGCGCTGATGGTGATGTGCCCCACCTGCGGGAACGGGTACTTCTCGACGTTGGTGCGCAGGCGCTCGAAGGCCACGCCGGCACTTTCGGCGTCGCGGCAGCGCAGCAGCACCACGAACTCCTCGCCGCCGAAACGGTAGAGCCGGTCGTGGTAGCGGAACGTGGCCCGCATCAGGCGGCCCATCAGCAGCAGCACCTCGTCACCGATGAGGTGGCCGTAGGTGTCGTTGACGCGCTTGAAGTGGTCGATGTCGATCACGCCCATGAAATGCAGGGCGTTGTCCGAGACGCGCCGCTCCTCGGGCAGCGGCCCGGAGATGAGCGACGGGGCCAGCGCCAGTTTCAGGAACGCGGCGTCGAAGGTCTTGCGGTTGAGCAGGCCGGTGAGCGTGTCGCACTCCGAATAGTCGAGCAGCGACTCGAAGTTGCGGCAGATGCGCAGGATGCTGCCCACGGCGCGCCGCTCGCTCGGCAGCAGGCTGCGGTCGGTGCGCATCTCCACCACGCCGACCGGCCCGGCGTCGGTGGCCAGCGGGAACAGCGTGGTGCAGAACGTGCCACCGTCGATGGCGATGACCTGCTGGCCGACGAGGCAATCGCGCCAGGCCGGGCGGGACTCCAGCGTCTGCAGGTGCTCGATGTCGGCCAGGGCGTCATCGGCCTGGGCTGCCACGTCGGACTGCGCCATGCGAGCGCGCGTCAGCCAGCGTTCGCCGCCGGCATCGCCGACGGCCCGATGCACGGACACCTGCTGCGGCATGAACATGTCGTGCAACGCCGTCACCAGCGCCACGTCGAGCACGTCGCGGTCACGATGGGCCGTCAGCTCGGCCAGCCGATCGACGAGTTCGGTCAAGTCTGGGTCCCCCGGCCGGTCTTCAGGCCGCGCTCATCGCAGCAGCCGACGCGGCATAGCGCGCGACCAGACCGACGAGGTCGTCCTCAGAATAGGGCTTGCCCAGGTAGTGATCGACCCCCAGCTCGGCTGCATGCTCGCGGTGCTTCTGGGCGATGCGCGAGGTGATCATGATCACCGGCAGGTCGGCCAGCCGCGGGTCGGCGCGCAGGTTGCGCACCAGGTCGAAGCCGTCCATGCGGGGCATCTCGATGTCCGACAGCACCACCACCGGCAGTTCGTCGGCCAGCTTTTCGAGCGCGTCCAGGCCGTCCTTGGCCACCACGACGCGGTAGCCCTCGCGCACCAGCAGGCGCTGGGTGACGCGACGCACCGTGAGCGAGTCGTCCACCACCAGCACCAGCGGTGCCTTCTCGGTCTCGACGACCTTGGCCTGCGGCTGCTCGGGTTGTTGCGTCAGTGCCTGGCGCATCGCGATGCGCGCGCCTTCGCCATACAGCGTGGCCAGGGCCACCGGGTTGTAGATCAGCGCGGGCGCGCCCGACGCCAGCAGCGTCACGCCGGCCAGGCCCGGAAGGCGCGCGAGCTGCGGGCCCAGGTTCTTGACCACCACTTCCTGGTTGCCGACCACTTCGTCCACGTGCAGCGCCACGCGTTGCGCCGCGCTGCGCACGATGATCACCGACAGGTTCTTGCCGGGCGCCTCGGCGCTGCGGCCGCTGCCTTGCATGAGTGCGCCGAGCCAGAAGAACGCCACCGGGTGGCCGGCCTCGGCCTCGAACTGTGCGCTGGCATAGGCCCGCTCGACTTCGGCGGCCGGCACGCGCCGCACGTTCTCGATCAGCGTGGCGGGCAGCGCCACGGTGACCGCGCCGGCGCGCACCATCACCACCTGCGTCACCGCGGTGGTCAAGGGCAGCACGAGCCGGAAGCTCGTGCCCTGCCCTGGCGCGCTGGCCGTCTCGATGCGTCCGCCCAGGGCGATCACCTCGCTGCGGACCACGTCCATGCCGATGCCGCGGCCTGCCAGTTCGGTGACCGAGGCGGCCGTGGAGAAGCCCGGCGTGAAGATCAGGTTGGCCAGCTCGGCGTCGCCGGCGTTCGCGTCCGGCGCCAGCAGCCCCATGGCGACGCCGCGCTCGCGGATGCGGGCGAAGTCCAGACCGGCGCCGTCGTCGCGGAACTCCACCGCCACTTCGTTGCCTTCCTGGCCGGCGCTGACGGTGATCTGTCCGGCGGCGTCCTTGCCCTGCGACTCGCGCACGGCCGGCAGCTCGATGCCGTGCGCCACGCAGTTGCGCAGCAGGTGCTCGAAGGCGCCGCTCATGCGTTCGAGCACGCCGCGGTCGACTTCGATCGAGCCGCCGACGATGTCCAGCCGGACCTGCTTCTGCAGCTCCTTGGCGGCCTGCCGCGCCACGCGGTAGAGGCGGTCGGACAGGCTCTCGAACTCGACCATGCGCGTGCGCAGCAGGTCGTCCTGCATGTCGCGCGTCAGCCGTGCCTGCGCGGCGAGATCGTCTTCCGTGGACTGCAGCGTGCGCTGCAGGCTGCGCTGCACGGTGGCCACGTCGTTGACCGACTCGGCCATCATGCGCGTCAGCTCCTGGAAGCGCGTGAAGCGGTCCATCTCGAGCGGGTCGAAGCTCTCGCCGACCGCCTTGGCCGCTTCCATGCGCGAACTGATCTGCGACTCGGCCTGCAGTTCGATGTCGCGCAGCTGCGAGCGCAGGCGCTCCAGGTTCTCGGTCAGGTCCGACAGCGAGCCCTTGAGCTGCACCACCTCGGACTCGATGCGCGACCGGGCGATCGACACCTCGCCGGCGTGGTTGACCAGGCGATCGAGCAGCGGCGCGCGCACGCGCACCGAGCCGGCGGCCTGAGCCGAGCGATCCGGCGCGGCCGCGACCGGGGCGGTGCCCGAGGTGGGCGCGAAGCGGCGCCAGTCGATGGACGAAGGTTCCTGGGACGCGGCGGCCGGTGCCGGCGCAAACGTCTCGGCCTCGGGCGCCACGTACGCCGCGGTCTCGGCGGCCGGCTCCAGCGGCATCGGCTCCAGCGGCATCGGCTCGGTGGCCGGCTCGGGCAACGCGGGCGCCTCGGCCTGCGGCATCGACAGCCGGGCATCCGCCAGGGCGGGCTCGGCCAGCGGCTCCATCACGGCGGTGCCGCCCTGAGTCAGGGCCTCGAAGGCGGCGCCGATGCCGTCGACCCGGCCGAAAAGGGCCTCGACATCGGCCTCGTTGCGATGCTCGTGGGCCGACAGGCGCTCGATGGCGGTTTCCAGTCGGTGCGCCAGCTCGCCCAGGCGCATCGCGCCGGCCAGGCGCGCGCCGCCCTTGAGCGTATGCAGCGTGCGCATGCATGCCGACGCACCCGCAGGGTCGGACGGACGCGCAGCCCAGTCGCGCATGCGGCTGGCCAGTTGCGGCAACAGCTCCTGCGCCTCTTCCTCGAAGATCGGGAACAGCTCGGGGTCGACCGCATCGACCGCGTCGATGTCGTCGTCGTCGGCACCGGCGTCGGACCGCGGAGTCAGCGCCGCCAGCGGCGTCAGCGGCGCCAGGGCCGACAGCGCGTGGAACTCGGCCTGACCCAGCGGCAGCAGCAGACTGGGGGCGGTGTCGACGGCCTCGGCCGTCGGCAGGAATTCGGCCGCCGGGGTGGGCGCAGCGGCCGCGGCAACGGGCTCGGGCTGCGGCTCGGGCACCATCGGCACCTCGGCGACCACGGGCTCGGGCTCGATGGCCGGCGCGGGCGTGAAGTCCGGCTCGAAGGCGGGTTCGAGGGCTTGCGGCAGGGCGGCCTCGGTGGCCGGCGCGGTCTCGTCGAGCGCCATCGAGGCGGTGTCGCCGGGCAGGTCGCCTCGCATCGACGCCGCCAGCAGGCGGTCGGCCGCCACGCGCTCGTGGTCGGCCAGGCGCGCCATCAGTTCCGGCGGCGCGGACTTGAGGAAACCCGCGGCAAACTGGTGCAGCAGGCGGCGGATCTCGTCGGCGCTGTCGTTGAACAGCGCGGCTTCATCCAGGTCGCCGGCGCCGATGGCCTGCGAGCGCATCAGCGCATGCTCGAGCGAGCGCGCCAGGGCGGACAGGTCGGCAAAGCCGACCGTGGCCGAGTTGCCGGCCAGCGAATGGGCCAGCGCGATGGCGGTGTCGCTCACCGGCTGCGTCACGTCGTGCGACCACTCGGCCAGCTCGGTGCCCAGGCGGCGCGACTGCTCGTCGGCCTCGTTGAGGTAGATGTTGAACAGCGGGATCGGCACGCGCAGCGGCCCGATCTGGCGGAAGGCCTCGGCCTCGGCCTCGGGCTCGGGGACGGGCTCGGGGACGGGTGGCGCCACGGGCGCGGCTTCGGGGGCGGCCGGGGCCTCATCGAAGCTCATCGGGCCGCGCAACTGTGCCGGCTCGAGCGCCGGCGGTGCCGCCATCGACTCCTCGAACTCGAGGGACATCAGACCCGAGGACAGGTCGGGCGCAGGTGCGTCGGCCTCGCGCTCGGGCAGGGCCAGCGCCTGCAGCGCGTCGCGCCCGCCGGTGGGCATGGCGGCGGCCTCGCCGAGGTCGAGCTCGAAGCTCATGCCGTCTTCCGACGCGAGCATCTGCTCCAGCGGCAGCACGGCACCCGCCGCAGCGGCGGGCACCAGGTCGAGATCGCCCTCGCTCGGCAGCTCGGGCATCAGCTCGTCGAGCGACATCGGTCGGCTGACCTGCTCCAGCGCGGGCATTCCCGACGCGGACACGGTGCGGGTCGGCGCGGCGCTGCCCGGCAGCGCCAGACCGCCGTGGGCACCCTGCTGCCGGAACTGCTCGATGGCGTGCTGGACGTCGCGATGAGTGTGGCCGCCGTTGCGACGTGCCGCGATCGCGTTGGTCCAGTCGGACAGGTAGGCCAGGATGTCGGACGTGAGCGCGATCAGCCCGGGATCGGCCGACTGCTGTTCGGCCAGACGCGAGTTGTAGAGCTGCTCGCAGGCCCAACCGGCCTCGCCGAAGTCGGTCAGGCCGACCATGCGCGAGCTGCCCTTGAGGGTGTGGAACGCGCGCCGCACCGTGGTCATCTCGCCCAGGTCGTCGCTGGCGCCGGCCAGGGACGACAGCGCCTGATTGGCGTTGTCGATCACCTCGCGCGCCTCCTCGAGGAAGATCTCGCGCATCTCGGCGTCTTCCTCGAGGCCGGTCTGACCGGCAGGCGTGGGCGACGCGGACAGCACCGGCATCGGACGCGTGGCCGGGTACTCGTCGAGCGCAGCCGGCTCGGACGAGGTATGGACGAAGTCGGCCATGGCCTGTGCCAGCTCGTCGCGCACGGCCTTGCGCTCGTCGTCGTTCGACGCCACGTCGAACGCGCTCTTGACCTGGTGCATGGTCTCGGCCAGCTCGGGCTGGTCGGCCACCATCGCCTCCTGGGACAGGCGCTCCAGCTCGTGGCGCACTTCCACCAGCGGCACTTCGGGGTGCGCTGCGGCCAGGGCCAGCGACTGCGCCTGCTCGATCAGGCGCGGCTCCACCGGCGAGGCCTGAGCGTCCAGGTGCCCGAAGCCCGACGCGCGATGGCTGCCGCCGGCCGCGACGGCGCGCAACTGGCCGCTGCGGGCATCGAACGCGAACAGCGACTTGGCCATCGCCGGCTGCACGTTGAGCATGTCGATGAGGAAGCCCAGCGCGCCCAGGTTGCTCGCCAGACGGTCGGTCGCCGCCGCGTCCGGCGCGGGGCTGGTGGACGCGGCCAGCATGTCCACGTCGTCGCGCATGCGCACCACGGCATGCGAGGCCTGCTCGATGCCCAGCACCGAGAACACGCCGCGCATCGAATTGAGCTGCCCCGGCACCGGGTGCAGCAGCTCGCGCCGCGACGGCTCGCGGAAGTACTGGTCGATCGACTTCTCGACCTCGGCCAGCGAGCCCTTGAGCTCCTGCACCACGCTGCCCATCGTCTGGCGATCGGACACGCGGCGATAGAGGTCTTCCATCCACGCGTCCAGCGGCTGGGGCTCGGCGCCGCCACGCACGCGGTCGATGCGCTCGGCCAGACGCTGCACGCGCTCGGCCTGGGTCGGGTGGTCGAAGTCGGCGTCCTCGAGCGAGGCTTCGAGGTAGAGCACCGCGGTGGCCACTTCCATGGCCAGGGCGGGCGCCGGTACCGCCGCTGCGGACACGGTCTGCGCCGCCGTGCCGGTCAGGGCAGCCGCCAGCTTGTCGCCCGACGGATAGAGCTTCTTGAGCGACTCGCCGACGAGGTGGAACTGCTCGTTGAGCGTGGACAGGCGGTGCATTTCCCCGCCCGCCACGGCGGCCCAGCTTTCCTTGGCCGCGTTGACCCGCTTGCGGGCCTGCACGATCCACGCCGGGTCGTGACGGCCCAGCGACGTGGCCAGATAGTCCACCGGCGCGCGGCGGGCCAGGTTCCAGGCCTGGCGCACGGCGGCCAGGCGCGGGGCCTTGCGGCCGTCGCCCGGCGACGCGGCCTGCGAACAGAAGAAGAGCAGGTCCTGCGCCAGGCGCTGCGACACCTCGCTGGCCGCGGCCGACTCGCCGCCGGCCTGTTCCGACATGCGCAGCTGCGCCAGCAGCCGCGACGCGACCCGCTTGCTGTAGACGTCCGAGCCGAGCAGCTTCTGGCCCTGAGCCTCGAAGAACGCGGCGGCGATATGCCAGAGCGTGGCCAGGTGGCGCTGCCGGGCCGGGCTGCCGGCGGCCAGCGACGCGAACAGGTCCGACAGCGCCCGCGCCGGGGCGCCGCCGCCCTGGCGCATCAGCGTCAGGGTCTGGGCCTCGACTTCGCTGCGCAGAGCGGCGTCGGGCGCGCGCGGCGCACTGCCGTCGCCCGGCACGTCGCGCCACTGCCAGTCGATGGGCCACAGGTCGGCCGGATGCACACGGTCGGCTCCGGCAAGCTCCTGCACCGCACGGTATTGCGGAAACAGTGCCAGAGGCGACACGGGCTTGCCCGCGAGCAGGCGGGCCAGGTAGTCGAGCAGCGCGAAAGAGGCCTGCTCCAGCGTGTCCACCGACGCCGCGTCGAGCTTGACCGGCCGGCCGGTGAGCTTTTGCAGCGCGGCTTCGCTGGCGCGCAGCACCTGCGCTGCCGTGGGCAGCCCCACCAGCTCGAGCGCACCCACACCCTGGTGGATCTGGGCGCGTGCGCCGCGCAGCACGCTCGGGTCGACCGCGTCGGTGTCGGAATCGGCCACCGCGGCCGCTTCCTTGAGATATCGGCGCATGGCCTTGTGCGCCGCCTCGAGCGAGCGGCGCAACTCGTCATGGACCCAGGCCAGTGCCGACAGGTCTTCGATCGTCTCGGTGTCGTGCAGGAGGTCCATGGCGGGCCTTCGAAGGTAGGGCTAGCGCAGAACGCCGCCGCGCAAACAAGCAGGCGCCGCGGGCCCGGCCATGCCGGCCCGCTGGCGACGCCCCCTTGAGGGGGAGCGGCCAAAGGCCGCAACGGGGGTGGTCGTGTTCACGAGATCTTGAACCGCGACACCGAGGCCTTGAGTTCCTCGGCGGTACGGGACAGTTCGCGCACCATCTGGGCCGTGGAGCGCGTGCCCTCTCCGGTCTGTTCGGTCACGGCGAAGATGTGCTGGATGTTGCTGGCCACCACGTTGGCCGACTGCGCTTCCTGCAACGCCTGCTGCGAAATGCGTTCGATCAGGTCCGCGAGCTGTCGCGTCACGCGATCGATGTCGCCCAGTGCGCTACCGGCCGCGTCGGACAGTCGCGTGCTCTCGACCACGCCCTGCGTCGATCGCTCCATGGCGGCCACCGCGTCCTGCGTGTCGGTCTGAATCGCCTTCACCAGCGCCGCGATCTGGCGCGTGGCGTCCGCGGAGCGTTCGGCCAGCCGCTGCACTTCCTCGGCCACCACCGAGAAGCCCCGGCCCGCCTCGCCGGCCGACGCGGCCTGGATGGCGGCGTTGAGGGCCAGCACGTTGGTCTGCTCGGTAATGTCCGAGATCAGCTCGGTGATTTCGCCGATCTCCTGCGACGACTCGCCCAGGCGCTTGATGCGCTTGGCGGTGTCCTGGATCTGGTCGCGCATCGCGTTCATGCCGCCAATCGTGTTCTGCACCGCCTGGCGTCCGGACTCGGCCGCCGCCAGCGACTGGCGCGCCACCGAGGCCGTCTGCTGCGCCTGCGAGGACACCTGGTTGATCCGGCCGGCCATCTGCAGCACCGACTCGCCGGTTTCGCGGATCTCGCGCAGCTGTTCGGTGGACGCGGCCAGCAGTTCGGTGGACGTGGATTCCACCTGCTGCGTCGTGTCGGTCACCCGGCCCACAGCGCCCTGCACCTGCTCCACCAGCATGCGCAGCTCCTCCACCGTGTAGTTCACCGAGTCGGCGATGGCGCCGGTGATGTCCTCGGTGACGGTGGCGGTCTGGGTCAGGTCGCCTTCGGCCACCGTCTGCAGTTCGTTCATCAGTCGCAAAATGGCGGCCTGGTTCGCGTCGTTGACGCGCTTGGCCTCCTGCTCCTGGCGCTGCGCCTGCTGACGCTGGGCGTCGGCGACCTGCATGCGCTGGTCCTGGTCGGCGCTGGCCAGCCGCAGGTAGCCCAGGCCACCGACGACCAGGCCCGAAGCGCCCAGCAGCAGCAGGAACAGGCTGCCCCCGCCCAGGCCCGTGCCCGAAAGCTTGGACTGCACGTCTTCCAGGCCCTGGCGCAGCGGCTCCGAGTCGGCCACCACCGACGACTGCGCCTCGCGCGCGGCCACCAGGCCCTGCAGGTTGTTCAGGATCGCACTGGCATCGGTGCGCGTCTTCTCGTACTGCGTGATCAGCTGCTGCAGGCGCTCCTTGGTCTGCGCGTCGCGCGCCGGCGCCAGGCGCAGCTCGCTGCTGCCGCTGAGCAGGCCGTTGGCGATCTCGCGGAAGGAGTTCAGGTCCTTTCCGAGCAGGAACACGGCCTCGGGGCTGACGCCCTCGGTGGTCAGGAACTCGTTGGCGCTCTTGCCGATGCGCTGCGTCAGCATCACCAGCTGACCCACCGCGGACAGCTCGGCCGGACCGGCTTCCTGCTGCAGCTTCAGCGACGACACCGTCTCGGCGGTTTCCAGCAGCTCGGACGACTGGCGGTTGATGGCACGCAGCGCCTGTCCCACCTGGGTCAGGGTCTTCTGCTGGGCCAGCACGACCGAGGCGTTCTTCTCGGCGCGGTCGATCAGCGGCATCAGCGGCTCGATCGCACCCTGGGCCGCAAACGGAGCGGCCTGGATGTTCTCGCCGCCATCCTTGAGGGCGCGCACGTTGCGCGCCAGCACCTCGGAACTCTCGCGCACCTCGCCGAACGCACTGGCACTGCCCAGCAGGGCCTGCGACACCGACTTGGCCAGCCGCTGCGACTGCATCAGCGCCTGACCCGTGGCACCGACCTGAGCCGCGCCCCGGTTG
>WBZX01001071.1_pt1 | contig 21821 bp, 22 predicted proteins | sample 5204211 | NCBI WGS metagenome assembly WBZX01 (sample SAMN12344362, study PRJNA552823) | activated sludge metagenome | biome: Activated sludge suspended growth; feature: Nitrification reactor; material: Wastewater; isolation source: activated sludge from nitrification reactor of wastewater... | reverse complement strand
AGCGAGCATCTGCCACTTGGGCAATATCGGCTATCAACTAAAGGAGACACTCAAGTGGAATCCTGCCACCGAGCAGTTCATCGGCAACGACAAGGCCAACAAATTGCTTGATCCAAGCTACCGAACAGAATGGAATCGACTGTAACAGGTTGGATCGTTGTGATGCCAGCTACGCGAAAGTGAGTTACTGCATCGTGGAGAGAAGGTGGTGAGATTAAGCAGTAGTAATGGTGCAGTCTGGATAATTGCAATAGAAGAATTGCAATATTGTCGTTGAAGGTAACGATCCATTCAAGTGCTTAAGGAGTGTCACATGTCTTCTTGGGTTGGCGGTCTCGTGTCAATCTTGTTTCTTGTAGCATCAGTTTCATTGGCTGACTACAAAGCCAAACCGCAATACGGAAATAGGAACGTATTGGATAAGGTATATGGTGACGGTGAGTGCGTTGCCTTGGTCCGCGAATGGACTGGTGCTCCAGAGACCGCAAAGTGGAAGAAAGGGGCTCAAGTAAAGGGAAATACGAATCTCAGAATTGGAACTGCAATCGCAACATTTAACAAGGAAGGCAAGTATGAAGGCCACGCTGCCATGTATCAAGGCCAGAACGACAAGGCTATTACAGTGATTGATCAATGGAAAGGTCGCAAGGCGAACTACAGGGATATACGATTTCAAGGTGGTAAAGCTACCAAGGTAAGTAACGACGGCGATGCATACTACGTCATCGAGTGAATCAAAATATTTGCATTGGCCGAGCAGGTAGTCCTCTTACTTGCAAACATGCATCTGTTCGTTTGCAATGTCCCTCAAAAAGGATCGAATAATCGGATGAACGGTACATCTTGGTGAAACATGGACAACTCAACAGCAATAGAAGAGTGGAAACTGTTGCAATCAATTATCGCGCGTCAGGAGGGGCTAGTATTCACGATTCGGGGTTGTCATATTGCCTTCATTACCGCGTTGTCAGTAGGAGCCTTTACGGGGAGGATCGCAGTCAATGGTCTTTCTCTTGCAATGATTGGAATTGGTGTATTGCTCGCATTCCTTTGGATGGAGCTCGCTCAGAGGGTCCCACTTAAAAGGTCGATTGAGCGTTCAAAAGCGGTCGAAGAATCAATGAGGAATGGGAACTACCAAGGTCCTTGGCTTGCCGATTCGTTGACCAAACCAGTTACCTCTATTGAATTATGGAGACCATTATTCCTCAATGAAATGATCTATATACCAGCACTTGCCATTTTCTTCGTGATTCTCGTGATGGCTGCCATTGTGTAATATCTCCTACCTCTCCCGCTGCCTCCCGCAGTCCATCTTCAAAAATAGCGGCTGCAGTTGTTTGAGCTTGATCGGTCTGATCCAACTTGGACTAGTTTCCCTGAATGATCTTCCACTTTGTCCCAAGGACTTCCTTCAACTGTTCCATGAACACATCAACGTCAATCATGTCTCCACGGATTAGGTTTACTTCTCGACGGCCAGAGAATCGAAGTTGATAACCACGGTTACTGGTTTTGAGCCAAGCATCAGTGATAGCCGTGGCTAATGGAGAGGTGGCAGATCGTAAGGGGAGGACGGTTTCAAGTTCGGATAGCTCATATTCCTTGCTCCATCTAACAAGCCATCGAGTGGTAATGATGCGATCCGAGGTCAACTCGATGTGTGCGACCGTGCGTGTCATGAGAAAGCCAATCAACAATCCCAGGCAAATTAATACTGATCCAAAGATGGTGTTGCCAAGTCCAGGCGGTGCAAACAGGACAAGTGCAAGCCCGCCAGTAATAAACCCTATTACTAGAAGCAAGAATACGATAGCCATCATGATCGTGATGCCGCGTCGCTGCCGAAGTTCTGCTTGGACCTGCTGCATCCTGCTCTCCTGGAGTGAATGTATTTATTGTAATTGTCTCATTCAGATGCTCCAGTCTGATGAATCGTATACCATCTCTCCCGCTGCCTCCTCCAATCCACCTCCAGACATATCGGCTGGAGGTGCTTCAGCTTGATAAGATCACGACCCTCCATCACCTTCGGCAGGAACAATATCGCCTCCTGAATATCTGGAGCTAAAAGCGTAAGGTTTAAAATCTGTGTGATCCTGGCCCGTGAGACATGCCCCAAGCGTGCCAGTTCCGCATAATCCTTGACCGCACCGGATACCACCAACCGCTCCAAGTGATGTGCCAGTGCCAGCAGCCGGGAGATGCGAGGTATCCGACCTTCGGGCAGAGCAGGGGAGGGCTTCTCCGTGCTAATCACCCGCTGTCCCCTGCGTTGCGTCTCAAAGCTCACGTTCCAAGTCTTCGTGATCATGCGGCAACCTCCGTGGTAGTGAGTGATTCAGTTAACAGCGATTCCAACCCGCTCGGATGGAAGTGGATGGTGACCTGCCCAACAGCACCATCGTAGTCGATGCGATCAATCAGCAAATTCAGCAGCTTCTGCTTCTCTGGGGTTGTCATGGCCAACCATAGACCATCAAACTTCGCCAACATCGTGGCTACCTTGTTGGCAGGTATCGTCCAGTCGTCCAAGCGGGTCAAGTTCTCCCGTATCTGGGCCAACCGTGGCGTTTCGTGGGCAAGACGTTCCTGGACTTCGGCTAGTCTGCTGGCCACCAGGGTGTTAACCTCACCCGCTTTGATCTGGCCGACCAGGTTCCTGGCCTCCTGCTCCCAGCGTGTGATCTCGCGGTCCAGAAGTCGTTCTTCGGCAGCAAGCGATTCCCGTTCTTCTGTGTGATGCCGGGAGATGATCTGCACTACTTCATCTTGCAGCCCCGGGTCAGTGCCGATGCTACGGATGCGATCCACCACGAACTGTTCGATCTGACCTGCAGGGATCGACTTCGATGGGCACTTGTCCCATCCCTGCTTCTGGGCTTTGGTGCAGGTGTAGTAGCGGTAACGGACCTTCCCATTCTTGGAGGAATAGCTCGGTGTCATGGCACAGTTGCACGGTGAGCACTGCAGCAGACCCTTGAGTATCGACCCGTGCCTGTTCTTGGTCTCATTCCCACCACCTTGGCCATTCCGTGCCAGATGGGCCTGTACCCGGTTCCATAGCACTTCGTCCACGATGGCTTCCTGTTCGCCAGCGTAGAGCTCGTCCTTGTGCCGCACCTTGCCCAGGTAGAGCGGGTTGGTGAGCAGTAGCCAGAGGTTGGTGCGGGTGAACTCGGAGCCGGGCTTGAGGATACCCTTACGCGTGGTATAGCTCTTGTTGAGCCAGCCGCGATGGCTGAGTTCCTGCACCACCGGGAGCATACTGCCATGCTCGGCATACAGACGATAGATGGCACGAACCCGTTGGGCTTCATCGAAGTTGATGACCAGCTTGTTGGTGGCCGGATCGACATCGTAACCAAGAACTGGTCTACCACCACTCCATTTGCCTTTCTTGCGGGTGGCAGCGATCTTGTCGCGGGTCCGCTCGCTGATGATCTCGCGTTCAAACTGTGCGAAGGAGAGCAGGATGTTGAGCGTGAGTCGCCCCATGCTATGGGTAGTGTTGAACTGCTGGGTCACGCTGACGAAGGAAATCCCCTTGCGGTCGAAGACCTCCATCATGCGGGCGAAGTCGAGCAAGCTGCGTGACAGGCGATCTACCTTGTACACGATCACGCAATCAATCAGTCCGGACTCAATATCTGCCACCAGCTTCTGCAGTGCTGGCCGGTCCATGTTGCCGCCAGTGAACCCACCATCGTTGTACTGCGTCGGCAGGCAGATCCAGCCTTCGTGGGCCTGAGACTTGATGAAAGCTTCGGCACTCTCGCGTTGGGCATCAAGGGAGTTGAACTCCTGCTCTAACCCTTCTTCTGTCGATTTGCGTGTGTAGATGGCACATCGGATGCGTTTGGGTGGCTTGACCATTTAGTTTGCCCCCTTCCTGATTCCGAAGAAGGCGAAGCCGTTCAGATGCTGGCCCGTGATGGCCTTGGCGACAGCCGTAAGTGTGGTGTAGCTGGCACCATTCCAGATAAAACCCTCGGCCAGCACTTCGACATGATGTGTTACGCCTTTGTAGGTCCGTGTGATGACTGCTCCGGGCGCTGGCAGTCTCGTGTCCCGTTCGCCCACCGTTGGCATCGTCGTCGCACACGGTGGGGGTGTGGTGCGGAGGTCGGCTTCGTTGGCCAGTTCGTTCGCCCGTGCCTTGGCCCGTTCACTGAGGCCACCCAGAGCCTGTGCCTGTAACCGCCACGCCAACCGCTTCGTGAGCCAGTCGCGGTTATGGGTGCGGGTGGGTTCGCCAAACACCTCAGCGTATACCTTCCGCAGGTCATTCACGGCAAGGTGCGGTAATGCTGCCAGTTGCTGCTTCCAGTCCATCATGATTCTCATGTGTCCTCGGTGCTGTTAATCGTCTTGGTGACAGTGAGCAGTGTTTTCGGGGATGTTGCAAGGCAATCCGGAGCAGAATGAGCACTATACTGCCGGGTCAGAATACGACGTGATGAGGGGGATACAGTTAGTGCGCAGACCGCCCATTCTTGTTGAGACGCCAACCGGGACTTATGCCCGGTGGCCGTCTGCAACAGGACGGTGTCAACCGCTTTTCCACTTGGCCGGCTTCGCCCGGCACTTCCCTAACCTGTCCATGAACTGTCATGGCAGGCGGGCTGAAAACCTCTGGCCGTCAGGAGGCGTATGGATGGGGTGCTCTGGCCAGAACGAGTACCCAGTGCTTCCTTGCTCCCGTTCTCCACAAGAGTAATACCATCTTACTTCTTGTACACTATGGTTCGACAAGTGGAAAATTACCGAGTTGGCCGTATTTTCTGCTGTGATAGTATCCGGTAGACAATGCTGGCCAAAAGAGCTGCAATTTCACTGCGATTGTTCATAGTTATCCTAGTGAATGGGTGTTTACGTATTAAGGCCACATTTGACAAAATGAATTAGAACGGCGGCGGTGAATCCGTCTCTGGCAGTTCCTGCTGCATGGGGTCAGCCTCTTCCGGCTGCTCGGTCCCCTCCAGTCGCTGAAGTGCAGCAAGCGCGTACTGGTTGGCCTTGCTAGCGTGTCGAAGTGCGGCGTAGCGGTCCGCTGGTGGCTCCAGGCGGTGTTCCTGTGGAATATGGGTCAGCAGTTGGCAGAAGAGGCTCGCAGGCATCGCCACGATGGCCTCAGCAGCCCTATCGGCCTTCATCCAGAGGATGTCGGTGTAAGGCTCTGCAAGCCATTGGTAAAGCGTGGCGAAGCCTGCACCGTTCTTGCGTTGCTTGCAGGAAATGGTCGCTTCTCTGCCGCCGATGGTGGCACCTAGCTTGAGATCCCCGCAGAGTTCGGGAATACCTAAGTGGGAGTATTGCCCGCTGAGTATCGTCGCCCGACATCCAGAGAAACCAACGGACTGGATAGCTTTACGGGCGGCGGTTTCGAGCCTGGCTCCCTTGCGGGAGTTCTTGCCGTGGATGTTGCCGATGGCTTCAGGCATAGGGTTCTCCTGGTTAGAGGTTAGGTGCTGATACGGTGGTTTCTGCTTCATGCTTGGCAGTGGCCTGTGCCAAAGCTCTGGTGATGCAGGGCAATACCTGATTGAGTGTCTTAAAGTCAGCCACCTGAAATAGCTCGTGGACCAGAGCGAAGTAGCAGTCGTGGGAGAACAGGGATATTTCCCATTTCACTTGGTGATTGTCGTCACGCATGTGTTTTCCTTTCAGGAGACGGGGCAAACGGTTAGAGAATTGGTGGTGGGAACTGGCTGGCATACCACCAGCCGTAGCCGAGGACTTCGCGGGTCCAGTGGTGGTATTGCCGGGGTTTGAGTTCAAAGAGTTCTCCACGTGGAATGTGTCACTGGACTGAGCACCTTGGGAGGACGGTTAAGTTCGCCATTTCAACCAAGGTGTGCACCTCCCAATGAGTTGAGCACCTTGGGAGGTAAAACATCAAGAATAGGTCTATATTTAAGGGGTATATCCCAAGATGCTCATGTATCGATTTGAGTTGAGCACCTTCCAAGATGCTCATGCGAGTTGAGCACCTTGGAAGGTGCTCACTTCCACAAGATGATGAGCATCTTGGGAAATGGACTGGAAATACAGGGGTATCCGCACATTTTCGCTCCCAAGGTGCTCACTTGTCGGGGAGGTGGGCATCTTCATGGACAAAGGTACCACATCCAACCTCCTGAAAATTCGGATCGCCTGGAACTGATTCCCATTTCGTTCTTGGCACGACGTAAGGTTGCCTTGGAAATGCCAGCAGCTTTGGCTTGTTCTTCCAGAATGCATGCTGCCATCTCACCGTGGGCGAGCTTCTCCGTGAGAAAGTCTTTGGCCAATGCCTTCTTGTCATCCCGGCCTGAGGATACTGTCTTCGTGGCAAGCTCTTGTGCGGTAATATCCACTTCTCCCTCCCAATGAACGACAGGTACTCCATCCTGTACCTCGACTCGATACTCAAGTGAAGGTGGGGTGGCACAGAGGTTTCCTTTGGTACGCGCCAAAACACGGCGATCACCAGCCTCATCGTCAGGATGAGCACCCACCACAAATGCTGACCGTGCAGCGCCGATAATGCCAATCGAACCACCACCGCGGTACATGACGTTAGTTTCCGTGCTCATCTTGTTCAGGTGGCGAACAATCAGGATGGCGACACCGGTCCGCTCAGCCATAAGTTTGAGGAGATGGAGAATACGCCTCATGTCGGATTCTTTGTTCGAGTCAGCCTTTTCAGTGAGCATGGCGCTGAATGGGTCGATTACCAGTAGGTCGGCATTGTGGCGGACAATGGAATCCTCCACGAGACTCAGATCTTTCGGGAAGCAGACCGGGCGGACTGTAATAGGGTCATTGGGGTCTTCATGCACGGTTTCAATACAGATAATACGTTGCTGATCCGCTCCCAACGCCATAAGACGCGGCTTGATGGTTCGTTCCAGACTATCCTCGGCACTGACGAGAATCACCTTCCTCGGTTCACCAGTTTGCTCGCCACGGGATGCCGGTGGCATGGCCCAACCACGTGAGACTCTTGCCGCCACATCAAGTGTGATGAAACTCTTGCCCTGACCAGGGTCACCCTCAAGAATGGTGATTGCCTCCCGTGGCACTCGCTTGTCCCAAATCCAGCTCACTGCTTGTTTTGCAATATCACTTAATACATGCTCTACGAGTTGGGCATGGTGTTTTTGTGCTTTCGTAGATGTCGATGGCTTCTGTACATTTCCAGCCCTCGCCCTCTCGATGGCGTCATCCACCCATTGCCTGGCCAGTTCGACATCCACGGTTTCGACCAGGTCAGCAAGATCGTCGCCTGGCTGGGCGTCAGACCAGATGTCCTTCATGCGGACGATAAGGACGGAGAGGGCACCAGCTTCGATTGCTAGCTTTTGTACCTCACGAGCACGCTTTTCGCCAGCTTCATCGTTATCGGGGATGATGATGAGATGATGCCCCTTCATGGGTGACCAATCAGATTTCCCAGCAGCATTACTGCCACCCATGCTCGTCACGGCATGGTATCCCATGAGGTTAGCTGCCTGTTGTGCCTTCTCCCCTTCCACGTCAAGAACGTCAGTACCAGGCGCAAGCTGAACGATTGCAGGCAGGTTGTAGAGTGGACGCCTGTCACATCCATTCAGCCCTATGACGTAGCCATCTTCAACAGGTGTGATCTGACGGAAGGTTTTGTCCGGCTCACCACTGACAGTGAACTCGAACCGTAGCACGACATGAGCAAGTTCCCCATTAGTATGGAGATAGTCGTACTGAGCAACGAGCTTGGCATCGGGGTGCTCACGACGAATGGAGCTGGCAACACTGTCGATTGCCTCCTGTCGTGTTGCATAACGCTGTGATGGTTTTGCTGGTGATGAAGGAGCTGTGCGGCGAGGTTTCGGAGATACAGGTGTAGTGGTCGAGTCCAAGAACCCCTCAATGGGGGACTTCTTCCCGGCATGGTACCCACTTGCAGCAGTCCTTTGTGCTGCTCCTCGCTGAAGCCCAGCATCAACCGCAGCTTCGGCCAATCTTGCCAGTGTGTAACTGTCGTCTAGTTCGAGAAACGCTGACCGCTGACCAAGACTGAAAGCCTGGCCGTTGAGCGTAATGTTACGACCTTCGCCCTGGTTCTCAACAGACTTGGCAGCTCGAATGGTAGCACAAGCCCCATCGAGTGCATTCTCTCCGTATCGTCGCTTCCGTTCGCCAATGTCCACGGACTACTTCCCTTGCCCCTTGCTCAATGTTAGCCACGTGACCAATCCGCACTGGTCATGTGATTTCAGCCCCACGGAGTGCGGGATACCTCCGTGGGGCCTGTCGGTTACGGCAAGGGATGCGTAGCCGACAGTTGTACTCATTTCCCGCTATTGTTCCGACGTGAGCGATACGTCCATCCCGGTATTCACCAAGCAGGACGCGCATCTCTCTACTTAACTGTCTTGGGAGCCAAATTACGTTTCTGCATCGTGCCAGTGGTAACGCCTCAACCGGCTTGCCTCCAAAGGTGACCCCGGATGAATCCCAAACCAGCCCGGAGGCGACCGGAGGGGCTGAAAATGTCATTCCGCCCAAAAACCATCTTGGCCCCCTAATGAAACCGGATGCATGCCCGGAGGAAGCCCGAAACAGGCCGGATGAAGGCGGATGTGGTTTATTCCAGCAGGATTGCCTTGAGGTGTGGCCCCGTGACTGTACTGTCACTCACCAACCAAGGAGAGCAGACGATGACTGCCACTGCCGAGAACATTCTGCACCAGGTGACTATCCTCAAAACCAGCCTCGACCCGGCCACCTACCGAACCCTGTGCGAGACGCTGGCGTGTCACCTGGAGTACGAAGTTAACGAATGCGACTTCGGAGCTTTGCCCGATGGCCCTATCGATACCCGCACGGGCCATCCACGAGGCTGCTGGTGCAAGGATTGCTACTGCGAACTGGCGGCTCGGTAACATATTGCTGTGCCCAAAGGCGCCGAAGCAGTCGGATTAGTTCGGTGGTCTCGACCGTTCGGCCATTGTCCTCGTGTATCCGTCTAGCCCATGCCGCCAGCGACTTCCCATCCAGTAGTTCATCGTCTACGTTTTGCCACAGGTGCCAGTGGGTCAGGAACCAGTGCTGCAGTTGGTGCCATTCGGAGAGCGGCACTCCCGGTTCCTGCCGCATGACCCGTTCATACATCGCTACCAGCCATTCCAGAGCACGATGGATTGCCGGGTAGACCCGTCCTTCCCGCCACAGGCTCTCCCGTAGGGCGAGTCTGGCATGGGGAACGAACTCAGGCGGAGGGTGATAGCCTTGCTGCGGATCGGCAGCGGTGGTGCGAATGGCTTCACGGTACTCTTCCAACGCCGTAGTGAAATCAGGTTCGTTCTCGAAATGCCCCTGGCAGGCGTAGAGACTGAACTGCTCCAGCCATTCCTGATGGCTATGCTGATGTCGAGGCTTGGCGATGGCAGATTGCGACAGTACTTCCAATTCACGCAACCGACGCGGAATCGATCCCGAAGGAGCATGCTGGCGTAGCTGGATGACCGTTCCATCTTCCAGGCGATGCGGCATCAGTTCTTCTCCTGGATGGTGGACTTCTTGAGCTTGCGTTCGATAGCACAGAGGCGTTCTTCCAGTACCACCAGCTCACGCATCTTCACGCCGATCTCAATCACGGTACGAGCCGCACCGAGGCGAGCGCTGGCAGCGACATTGCGTTCCATCAGCGAGAGTAGTGTCTTGACTGCTTCAATGGATGCTGCGGTGAGCAGGCCGGAACACCGCTTGACGAGGTCCACCTGGAAATCCTTGAGCTTCTGCTGGAAGTCAGGGTCGGAGAGGCGTCGGTAAACGGAACGTTCGCTGACTCTGGCGTGTTGGGCTGCGCTTTCCACCGTGCCGCCACAGGCCAATGCCGTGATGAGCAGTTCATCGTACTTTGCTTTGGCCATTACTGCTTGACTGCCTTCCTGCCGGTGAACTGCTCGTATCGTTGGATAATCACGTCACAATAAAGTGGATCGAGTTCCATCAGGAAGGCATTCCGCTTGGTCTGCTCGCAGGCGATGAGCGTCGAGCCACTGCCGCCAAAGAGGTCGAGGACGTTCTCGCCTGGTTGTGAGGAGTAGTGGATGGCCCGTGCTGCCAGTTCCACGGGCTTCTCGGTGAGATGCACCATCGATTGGGGATTCACCTTCTTGATGGCCCACAGGTCGGTGGCGTTATTGGGGCCGAAGAACTGGTGGGCGGCACCGTCCTTCCAGCAGTAAAAACACCATTCATGAGCACCCATGTAGTCCTTGCGGGTAAGTACCGGATGTTGCTTGTCCCAGATGATGGCTTGCGAGAAGTAAATACCGTGGCGTTTTAGTGGTGCAGGATAGTTCGCCACGTTGGCATAACCGCCCCAGATATAGAGAGACCGACCGGGATCGAGTACACGGGCCATATTCCCAAACCAGGCGTCCAGGAGGCAGTCAAACTCATCATCAGTAACGAAGTCGTTCGCCAGCGGTCGGTCCTTGGCCCGTAGCTTCTTATGCGTGGGTTGTGCCTTCTCAGGGTGACGCTCCACGTCGAGCTTCTGATGATGTGTGGTGCTCTCAAACGAGGATAAGCCCGCGGCAATGGCATTGTTGCTCCGTGGTTCCACCTTCACGTTGTAAGGGGGATCGGTGTTGACAAGCTGTATCGTCTGGCCATCCACGAGGCGGTCTACCTCTTCAGCCTTCGACGAATCACCGCAGAGCAGCCGATGATTACCCAGTATCCAGAGATCTCCTGGCTGCGTAATCGCTGCATCAGGTGGCTCTGGCACGGCATCGGGGTCATTCAGCCCCTGGCTATCGACATGCAGCAAGCGATTGAGCTGGTCTTCACCAAAGCCGATGGTGCTCAGGTCGAAGTCCTGCTTCTGAAGACTCAACAGTTCCTGGGTGAGCTTATCGGTAGCCCAGCTGGATAACGTCGCGGTCTGGTTGTCCGCGATACGGTATGCCTGCACCTGGGCAGGGGTCAGTCCCGATGCCACATGCACCGGAACTTCCGTCATTCCCAGCTTCTGGGCAGCCAGGAAGCGTGTGTGGCCCACAATGATGACACCAGCTTCGTCCACCACAATGGGTTGTCGCCAGCCAAACTCGCGGATCGATTCAGCCACTGCATCGACGCCATCGGCGTTCTCGCGGGGGTTGTTCTCGTACGGCCGGATCGACTCCAGCAACCGTTGCTCAATCTGCATTACTTCATTCCTCAAAAACTTACTAACAACCCATCGGTGTCATGGCCGTGGTACAAACCAGAATGGTGCCAGTGGCTAACATGAACCACCAGTCGCGGAGACGACGGTTAACTTGCATCGTTTGGACAATCGTTTCAAACTTCACTTCCAGTGGCTCTTTCATGGCGTAGTTCCCTGCTGACGTGACTGGCCTGCCAGGAACCGTTCCAGCTCACTGCGGGCAATTCTGACGGAACCGGATAACTTCACAGCTAACAGCTTGCCCTGACGGACCCAGTTGCGAATCGTCTTCTCGGACACCGCACACGCCACGGCTACCTCACTACATCGCATCAGGGATGCGGGATCGTTCATGACATCCTCCTTCTCCTAATTGGGGAAAAATGCTCCACCCTTACTGGCGCTGTTCTGGACAAATTATCTTTCAGGGAAGTGCTACTATGAGACAGGTGAACACTACCGCGTAGAGGCCTCTGTCGTTCGCTACGAGGCCCGCTGTGGCACGATTCCAAGTGGGCTGGCCAACGGGGGAAGGCGTTGGGTGACGGCCAGGAACGCCCCTGTGGGCTTGATAACGGCATTAGGTTGGGAGTGCCCGATAATCAGGCTGAGGATGGTGCGAAATGCCTAGTAAATGAACAGATGGATACTATTTGGCCAATGTCCCCAAAACCTGCCATTATCTGCCACATTGCTACGAATCGGTCTAGTTTCTGGGGCTTTTACGCTATCCCCACCTGCCACTTCCCTCGTCTCTCGCAACCTGTTGTTTCGCTGCCTGGTGTGCAGGGGTTCGCGGAGAGGTGGGGGAGCGAAGAAAATGTTAGAAAGCTTGGACGGATTATGGCGTTGATTCGCTAACAACATTAGCCGTGTTATGTTGAACCTCTTTTGGAGAACGCCATGTCGAAAAACAGACTGGACTTTATTCTTCGCCTGACTGACTACTTCAACGGTCATTGGGAAGACCCGGAGTGGGGAAAACGCCCTACGACTCAGATACTGATAGCGTTAGCAGCCCATGAACTCGCAACAGGACTCCAGGACGCAGAACTTCGCGGTCAAATAACTGCGGCAACCGAAAAAGTAATTGCAAAGAATAGCAAGTGATCTGTGAAATGGATGCGATGGAGAGTGGCTAAAGTATGGCCACTCTTCCCCATTGCCCTCCCCGGCGAAGCGGGGTAGCCTGGCATGAGAGACAGGGATAGCACACTGGGAGCGAGAACTACAGGTTGTCATCGTCCATCAAACGCCAATCCGGCAGCCCTTCCTGCATGGCCTGAGTTGCCTCCACCACTGAAAAATGCGCAGGGTCGTATGAATCCCCCACCCATTCCCTCATACGTTGATGTTCCTCATGCTGTGGATTGGCCAAGGCCGCAACTAGCTCGTGATAACCCGGAATGCTGCCCACATCTTCTGGCGGACAGGCTCTGGCCCCATCGATGCAAACCGGGTATTTGGTTTTAGGCTTCCTCGCTATGGTACCCTCGAAGGTAACCTTGTGCTGCCAGTAGTCGCCAAAATCATAGACGTACTCGAACACAAAGCCTTTGTCAGCCCTGAGCAGAAAGTCATTCATTTTGATGAGCCGGGTGTTATGCTCGTTATCAACATCTTCTTCCCAGCGATTACTTACCAGTTGCGGGTCGGCATACTGGGCACCCTCCACGATAAACTCGTGCAGATGGCTGTTGGTCCAGCCCATGGCAGTCTGAATACACTCATGCAAGGCATTCATCGTGATGTTGGCCACCTGGATGCGTCGCCAGATGGCAGGTTTGACTTCCAAGAGTTCAATGTGAAACTGGTAGAGGTGCTGAGGTACGCGAGCCATGTCGTTTCAGGTCGTTGAGCTACAGATTTGGACTGATGATAATGTAGCTCCAGTTCATCCTGTTGTCGTTGGTTTCCAGGCAGGCCCCCGTTCCAAGACGATAAGTTCCTTGGGAAAACCCCTTTTCAGAAAGGGGACATAGCACTGTTTTTCCAGGTCAGTTCGGTCAAAGAGAGTCATCATCTTTCTGAAGTGAGGTTTGCCTATTTGAATGCGGAAGCGGATGTGATGATCAAAGACCATGCATCTATCGGTGGCCATCGCTTTCCAGATATTCTGTGTCGATAGCCACGCACAGGCGTAGGGAAACAAGAGTCTGGTCTGAACACCCCAGAAATCGAGACACTCTGGAGCCGCCAGAAATCCCAATGCGGCTTCCATACTCACCGGAGGTAATGCATCCAGCGGAATATGTTGTACGCAAAGCTGTTCCAGTGTGACGAGTTGGGTGAGATAATCGGCTTCCTCACGTAAAGCATCGGGCAATTGGATCACTGCAGCTGGCGAAGCTTGTAACACCGCGGGAATCGGGATTGCAGCAATCTTTGCCGGCCAATCGCGATCCGATGGTGACCATAGGAAGAGCAACCCTTCCAGGCGTGGAGTGGTAGGGAAGTAAGCTAGCTCCAGACGGGTGCTATGATAAATCTCAATTCGTTCAGTGGGACGACGGAGCACTTTGAGGAGATGGCGTTCAAACTGCTTGATACCACTGGTGAGAGCGGACACGATAGAGCGGGCTGGCTGTTTTTGCTGATACTGCGAGATCAGTTCCGATGAAAGCTCGTCGTGAATGACAATGAGGATAAGCTCTGCCGGATCAAGTTCACCACGGGCGAAAGCACCACAGACGTAGAGTTCCCGGATAGGCACGGGCGTTTTGCCTGCCTCAATGTCCGTAATAATCCTGTGGAGTTTCTTGATCCACCAGTCACGTACCATGGCATTTCTTACTCAGGAAGTGATTTGGTCAAATGACTGTTTCACGTAACAACTTATTATAGGTTACCGAAAGCATCGTTTTTCGATGTCCGTGTGCATGATCTATCGCTGACGATGTCCATCCAGTGAACGAGGACGATGCCGGCTTGCCCTTTACGGTCATTAAAGTAACAGGAATGAAAGATGTCACGCTATCTCGACTTATTGGAAAAGTGCTTACTCAACACAATCTATGGTGATCCACCTCAAGACCCGTGGACTGGTGGAGTGTATCGACCCCAGTTGCGTGCTGAAGGGAAGGATTGGCCATCGCAGGCGCACACGATGATAGGGTACCATCGTCTTCATCAACTCAGGGTAGCATGCGAAACGGTGTTGCAAGAGGGGATACCTGGAGATTTTATCGAGACAGGCGTGTGGCGAGGTGGGGCTTGTATTCTGATGAGGGCAGTATTGGCACAACACCAAGTGAAGAATCGTCGAGTATGGTGTGCCGATTCTTTCTCTGGCTTACCCATACCCAGTTATCCAGAAGATCAGGGTGACCAGCACTTTCAGTATAAGGCCCTTCAGATTGGATTGGAGGAAGTGCGGGAGAACTTTCGTAAGTATGGATTGCTGGATGACCAAGTGTCCTTTTTGCCTGGCTGGTTCAAAGACACCTTGCCGGGAGCGCCCATTGGCTCGCTTGCAGTATTGCGATTGGACGGCGATATGTACGAGTCAACAATCCAGGCACTGGAAGCCTTATATGCCAAAGTCAATCCAGGTGGGTTTATTATTGTTGATGACTATGGTGCGGTTGCAGGTTGCAAGAATGCAGTGGATATCTTTCGCCATCGCCTGAAGATCACCGATCCGATTGTGCAAATCGATTGGGGCGGAGTGTTTTGGCGAAAAACATCATAGGTTAATTTTTGTTCTCGTGTTGCAATTGAAGGACGCGCAAGTTGTGTTGCGCCTCACGATTGGAGGGATCAAGTGCCAGAACCTCTTCAAGCATCTGACGGGCCTCAACCCAGGCACTGCCCTCCTGCAAGTAAACATGGCTCATGATAATACGAGGTCGAATGGATTGCGTATTCTTTTGACAAAGTGGCATCAGTATATCCTTTGCATGCTGGAACTCCCTTTTGAACAAATGCCTGCGGGCGCGAAGGACATGGGCTTCATAACCAGCTGGATCTAACTTATCTATGGCAGCTAGGAGTCGAGCAAACTCTTCATCACCTGTATCTTGCAGAGAAAGTTCGGCCAAGCCAAGCCAGGCATCGAGAAAGTCAGGTTCATGGTTCAATAAGTGTTTCCATTGTGCACGTGCTTCTGGCAATCGTCCCAGGTCGCGATAGGCAACGGCGAGATTGTGTCGTCCCTTGATTTCACGAAGGCTGGGATCAACGCTGGCAAAGTGAGCGTGTTCTTTACTCTGAGTAAGCAGCTCAAGGCATCGAACAGCGGACGCAAGGTCTCCCTTTTCTCGATGCAACAGAGCCTCATGAAACAATAGTTCACTGTCTTGTGGATAGAGCTTCCTTCCTATCTGACAGACTTGTAGAGCTTTACCGTTATCTCCTAGCTGACGATGGGTAGTTATTAACAGGGCGTATAGCTTTCGAACAATGGAATCAGATGGGCCGGAACGGGCAAGGCTGCCTTCTAAATGAGTGAGGGCGTTAGACGTATCCCCCATTTCTAGTAGCACCGAGCCGAGGTTGAAGAGAGTAAAAGGATCGTCGGGATTATCCTGATGCTCCATGTGCAACAAGCGTATATCCCGCTCTAGTTTCTTCTTCCGAATAGTACTGTCCTGATAGCCAATGTGTTCAATTGTCACCGGCACCCATTGAGTGTCACCACCGAGTTGGCGTAGGCTCGGCAGAATTTGTTCGTGTATGCGATACCGCCATCGCAACTCGGGATGGCGAGGGAATAGGCGAATATGATCCACTGCGACTTTGCTTTCGCGTTGCTTGTCGTTGAAGCAGAGGCACTTCAAGACAAAGCCAACTGGTTGCGTGGCGTCGGGCAATTGTTGGAAGACTTGGTGTAACGCTTCACGGTTAGAAGCATCGAGACGATCATCAGCATCCATCCAGAAGATCCAGTCGCCGGTGGCGTTTTCAATACTGATGTTTCGAGCAGCTGCAAAGTGATCAATCCAGGGGAAATCAATAACCTTGGCCCCATACTTCAAGGCAACGGCTTTGGTCTGATCGGTCGAGCCGGTATCGACAATCACTATTTCATCAACGATTTCATGAACACTCTCAAGGCATCCAGGCAAGTGCTGTTCTTCGTTTTTGACGATCATGCAGAGTGAAACGCGTTGTTTGGTTCCAGATGTTGTGATGCTCGGAGTTTCAAATTGCTTTTGTGGGTCAAGCGGTGGGGATGAAACCATATCGGGTGGCGAGCCATCCGCCATGCGGTATCCTGCTGTTCGTGCTGTCCCCCATTTATCTCGAAATTGGCTGAAGTTCTGACGCAGTTGTTGCTCGGTGTTGACACCCAATCCACGGAAGGTCTGACTACCAAAATGATGGATGTAAACATCGAGCGCAATAGCGAGACGGTAGCCAGCATCCACCGCTCGAAAACAAAGATCGTCGTCCTCGAAGAACCCTGTTTCAAAGCGTTCATCCAGAAATCCGATCCGCTGTAAGACTTGATGACGAAGTAATAAGCAGAAGCCGGAGAGTCGTTCGGTAAACTTTCCTTGACCACGGAAAGCAGTGCGACGCTTCTCTGCAAAAGGCAGCAATCCTTCAAGAGTCGCATACTCTGGTTGAACCAGTTGACTAGGAGGGACATAGTTGCTGACAGGTCCCACCATACCAATACTGCCATCGAAACCATTGAGACATTCAATCAAGAGATCAAGCCAGTAGGGAGTAAGGAAAGTGTCATTGTTAAGGAGCACAACATATTCACCTTCGGCAATGCGAAGCCCTTGATTGATCGCTTTGGCATAACCAAGGTTGCTGGAGTTGGTTAATAGTCGAGTTTGCACCAGCCCAGGCATGCCCACTTTGGCAACAGCATCGAGGTACGCGGCAGTGCCATCACTGGAGCCATTGTTTATGAGGATGAGTTCAAAAGGCGAACGTGTAGTTCTCCCCAAACTATCGAGACAAACGCGGGTAAAGTCGAGTTGATTGCAGCATGGGATAATGATGGAAGCCAAGTCTTGCTGTATACCAGTCTGCATGGTCGCTCTCATATAAAGGTCCATTACATTTTAAGGCCTGGTCGAAAAATACCAACTTCCATTATTCTTTTGCGCTAATGCTTGCACTCGTGCAGGAGCATTGTTAACATTCGGAATCTATTCATGAGTAGGATTTCATTATGCTTCGCAGACGATCTGCTTCTTCCCAAACACCTAAGTCCATTGTGCGCCATGTAAAACTGAACATAGATGAGTTGGAATCTCGCTCACTGCTGGGTGAGACGGTTGGTATGTCGAGCCTAGCCTGGCTCAGTTCTGCCAGCATGCTCACACCTTGGTTTGCCTCGAAAGTCCAGAAGTATCTGCAGCAACCTGCAACTGTTTTGCAAGGCAATAACGATCCCGTTCGCTCACTCTGTGTCAGTAGCAATGCACTTCTTCCAGAAAATCGCAAAGCGGCCATTCGAGGTAGTCACTTCAGCTCGGAGGCTCCCCGGTACTCTCCTGAAACACGTACCTACTCATTTGACAACGAACATTCACCACAAACACTGCCTTCGCATTCATCGAATCAAGAATGGTCAGCGCTGAATAGTGCCATTTCCAGCTTACCCAATACTGGTTCGATGGCGTCAGAGCAGAGCGCACTATGGAATCCAGAGGTGTTTGCGTTTGAAGATGGGTCTGCGTCGCAAGCTCATCTGGAAAACTTGTATTCGCAGATCAATTCCGGGTTTACTAGCTCGCATAGCAGTTCCAACAGCGCAGATTGTGGCTGTGGAACAAGGAACAATACTAATCAATCTGGCTCTGCCACTTCTGCAATCAGCAATCAGGTCGCTAGTAGTGGATCATCAGGGAATCCCTCGTTGCTATTGGATCCACCAGTTGCAACCATTGAATTGGCAGAACCAAATGATCCATATTTTTTGGGTATAGTTGACAACTCTCCAGGTGAGGCTTGGGAGCCATATGGCTCGCCCCAAATCAATCCTCCCGGTTGGCAAGGATTTTGGAAGGTCAAGCTTTCGGGATTAAATTCTCAAGGCATGGGCGTTCGTATTGCGTTTGGTACAAATTCCGCCATCCATGAAGTGGACTACGGTGCTGCAGGCAATCCCGTGGGTATTGGCTATGATCCGCGATATGGTGACTATATAGTTGCAAATGCGCAGTATTTGGGTGACGATTACTACTACGAAATTGTAACTATGAACCCTTATTGCGACACTTTAACGAACGAAGGCGATGAAATCGCCACTGCTTTCATTATTGATTACTATGAAGGAGGTACACCCTACACCATCGGCTCTGCATATTCATCGGACATTACGATTCACGACGGCCCAGGTTGTACAGCACAAACTGGATACCTCACCGGCAGCGAAGTTCCACCTGATACCTGTAGCGTTTGTAATGCTTCAATGTATTCTGGAGCAAACATTGTCAGTTCGACCGTGCGTTTCTCGACTGGTCAGGCGTGTGCCTGTGGTGCGAATCCCAGCCCCTCGCTAACTTTCAACTCCAACTATGATCAGACCATTTGGCGAATGTCTTACACCACTCAAGGTGGAGGAATAGTAGTCGATCCGCCGGTTGATGGTCCTGAGTTGCTACCTCCACCCGGCGGTAGTACTCCGGCCAAGTTACGAGTCAAGTTATACTGGGACGGTTCGCTCTACTCGACCAACGATTTGAACATCGATGGCTCCATTCTCACCACCATGCCTATGGACTATTACGTTCAGCATCGTGGCGCTGATCCAGGCTGTTATGCCTACACCATCACCACGGAAGCACTTGATATCAATAATGTTTCTATTGCCGGAACCCTGGGCACGATGACCGGTAACACAAGGATTGGCTATTCCACCGAGTTTGGTGGCCCCGGTTGGTCGCTTGGACTGGTAGATCGTTTATTTGAATCATGCGGAACACGTAAGGTGACACGCACCTTTGGCAACGGTCTCACGCGGGTCTACACAGAAACCTCTCCCGATGTTCTTGTGAACGGTGTGGATCGGGGCAAACTTACGACTCTTCGAGACATTGGCCAACAGATTGCAGGCTACGTATACCGAGATACCGAAGGTGTAACCCATAAATATAACGCCTTGGGCTACATGACAAACTGGATCTCCGCCGATGGTGCTAAGACGATTACGTACGGCTATTCCGGTAATCTATTGACCTCAGTTGACTGGTACGACGGGTCCTTCACCACTGTCTCATACACTGGGTCAGGTTCCGCCACACGCTTGAGTACCATCAAGACACGGTTTGCAGCTGCTTCGGGCTTGCTGTTCGGCACTGGAGACACTGCTACCTACACGATGACGTACGATGCAGGCATGCTCTCGACGATTCTAGGACCTGATCTTCGCACTTCGACATACTCCTACAGCCCGCTTACTTTCCCTTCGGGCACTTTCCGGTATCTCTCGCAGTATCAGTATGGCAACCTCGTCGATAGCTATCAGTATGATTCGACTGATGGGCTGATCTCTCTGGTGATCAACGGGACAGGAGCCAATCAAACTGGCACTTACACCTACACGCCGATGATCAAGAATGGGCTAACCAATGTCTTCCAAACCCGGCAGTTCAGCACCGTCAAAGACCCGTTGAACCGTACGACTTCCTTTAGCTTTGATGACCGGGGCTTTTCCGAAGTGGAAAAGTATCCTGACGGCGGCATCGTCACCTACACACGCAGTTCGCCCAGCAGCGATCTATATCGCGTTGATCAGCGATTGTTCGACCCGGTGGCTAACACAGATACCATCCTGACCACCAGCTATGGTCGCGATTCCAAGGGCTATCCCACCTTTATCAGCTACCCGGATGGCAGTAGCGAAAGCTTCACCTACACCGATGTCAACATCGATACAACAGGCTTAGGTGCACGTCATCTGGTAGACACCCACACCAACGAACGTGGCATCCAAACCAAGTTCTACTACGATGCTGTAGGGCACGCAGGCACCATTGTCTATGATCCCACAGGCCTTGGCCTGACGTGGAAGTTTGGCTACAGCATTGGCGGTCTCTCTGGAAATGAGCAACTCAGTACTCAGCCAGGTACGGTAGCATATGGCAACCTGCTCACCTACACCGATGCCAAAGGCAACGTATACCTATCCAGCTATGACAACTACGGCCGGCTCACGTTAGAGACTCGCCCTGCTCCCGTTGGCGGAACGGTCACCTATTTTACCTACACCTATGATGCTGCAGGTAACCTTCGCGATGTGACAACACCTGATCCAGACGGAGGCGGTTCACTGGTCGCTGCTAAAGCCACCTACAGTTATGATAATCTAGGTCGAGTGACAGGCATTACGGAAGCACAAGGCCTCAGCGTTCAGCGAAAGACAACTTTCACCTACAACAGTTCCGGCCAGTTATTCACCAAGGTTGACCCCCTCAATCGCACCACCACCTATCTATACGATAGCCGTGGGCTGGTCACGATGGTGACGGAGCCAACAACCCGTCAGACCAAGTATCTCTACGATGCAGCCGGGCAAATGATTCAACTGGGGTTGCCGCGGGGCTTCACTTATACTTACGATTACGATCAAATGGGCAGGATGAAGCAGGTGACCACACCCAGTGGCATCTTGGCACCTGCTTCCTTGATGACAATTACCTATGACACCGCTGGTTGGGTACGTCGCACCCAAGACTTCAACAACAACGTTACCACCTTTGCCTACGACAATGCTGGTCGCGCTACGGGGCAAACCCAGGTCGGCTCTTTGGTCAATCTGGTTACTTCCTACGCCTACGATCAACGTGGTAACCTCACCAGCGTCACGGATCCTCGAGGTAATACGACTGCCTTCCAGTACGACAACGCGGATCGCATGACGCTTGTCACCTACCCAGATCCCGATGGTGCTGGTTCACTTGTCCAGCCCACGATGGCTTATGCATACGACGCCAACAGCAATGTACTCAGCGTGACGGACACCCGGCTTACAGTCACCAGTTATGCCTACGATGCACTGGATCGAAACACTCAGATCATCCGCGGGTTCGGACTGGGTGCCCTGGCGCAAACCACCAACTTCCTTTACAATAACGTCGATCAGCTGACTGCTGTTCAGCTTCCAGGCATCAACGCACTCACGATGGTGCAAACCACTTTCCTGTACGACAATTTAGGTCGTGTCATCAGTACGACCGAAGCCACTAACGATGCAGCCTCTAAACGCACCTTCACCTTTGCGTACGATGCCGCCGACCGACAAGTAAGTACCATTCTCCCCGATCCCGATGGTACTGGTGCGCTTACCGTCACACTCCTCACTTACACCTACGACACCCTGGATCGGGTCACGCAGATACGCACTTACAAGAACGCTTCCCCGCTGGCGACAGCACTCCTGCGCACCGTCACATACAACTACGATGCTCACGACAACGTCACCTCGATTTCCGATCCGCTCAACCGGCTCACCACTTTTTCTTATGACGTACGTGATCGACTGCAAACCGTCACCACCCCAGCTCCAGGAGTGAGTACCTACACCGCAGCTGTCACCACCTACCAGTACGATGGCAACAGCAACCTCATCCAGTTGACTCAGCCTGATCCCGACAGCAATCTGTCTGGTGGCCTGAGCGCTCCCATTACCACCTATATCTACGATTCCTTCAATCGCCTGACCCAACTG
>WBZX01000354.1_pt2 | contig 21828 bp, 20 predicted proteins | sample 5204211 | NCBI WGS metagenome assembly WBZX01 (sample SAMN12344362, study PRJNA552823) | activated sludge metagenome | biome: Activated sludge suspended growth; feature: Nitrification reactor; material: Wastewater; isolation source: activated sludge from nitrification reactor of wastewater... | reverse complement strand
AGCACCAGCGAACCCACCGCTACCGTGGTCAACAGGTTGAGGGGCACAGCGACCGCGCTGAACACCCGAACCAGGCACAACCCCGAGATCCACAGCCACATGAACCGGCGCCACTTCCGTGAGAACGACGGGCTGAGCACCGTCACCCCAGCGGCCAGGGCTGCTAGGTAGCTCGCTGACGGGAAGGCCGAGCCGGTGACCCAACTCCGAAGGCTCAAACTCCGTTCCACGGCCACCGGCGTAGCCCGGTCGAACCAACTCTGAAGACCAGCCACCGTGGCCGCAGCCACCAGGCCGGCCAAGACACCGAGACCGGTCTGTACGGGGCGACGCCACCTGATCGCCACCGCCACCAGGACGAGCGGCGTGGCCAGAGCCAAGATCTGGACGACACCCAAAAGCCCCTGCTGGGCCAGGTCGGGCACGTGGCTGGCCAACGCCACCAGGTCGGCTGAGATCGACCGGAGATCCCCGGGGTACACCGCCACCACGAGAGCCCCACCGGCAATGGTCAGCAGGGCGGCGACGAGGCGGGCCACATCCGCGGGGTGGCGACGCCATTGCGCTCCGCCCTCGGTGAGCCCGGGAGTGAACCGGGTGCTCCAGTTCTGGTCGGGGGTCTCGGCCCGGCCCGGAACGGTCCCACCCGCATTCTTCACGCCCATTCCTGGCCCTCCCGTTCCTCGGTACCGGCCCTCGAGACCTAGCGCCGAGGGTAACGCCCGAGCGAACTGAGGCCAGGCACCGACCCGAAAGAGGCAGGTTCAGCCGGTAGTGTGACCGCCGGCCGTCCTGGACCGAAGGGCCAAAATGGGCATGGTTGCGCGCGCAGATCAACATAGAAACAACCGCTCCGACCTGCCAGGCGATGTCGAGTCGCATCGGAGAGCAAGCACACCGAGGTCCGTCGAGGTCACGTCGTGAGCCTGCGCCACCTTCGACTGTTCCCACCCATCCTCCCGCCCGATGAACCCGGACCAGACATCGGCGAACCAGGCAGTCGGCGCCGGATCGTGCTGGTGGCCGCCACCCTCACCGTGATCACCGAGGTGGCGGTACTGGTCGGCGTCACCCCTCGATTGCAAGTGGGAGACATGGCGATCTCGTTGTCGATCATCCCTGGTCTGGCGTTGGCCGTTGCCTGTGGTGACCGGCTCTTCGGCCGGTCGTCGCTGCGACGGGTTGCCGCCTGGTACTGGATCCTCACCGGCGGCGTGCTGATCACCCTGTTGGCCCTATATGCGCTCCGCTCCGAGGTATCGCACTTCTGGGCCTTGACCCTGGCCGCTACCGGCGAGGAGCTCGTGTACCGCCTGGCCGCGCCCGCGGTGTTTTCGGTGGCACTCATGTACGGAGGCGTCGGAAAGGCCCGCGCCCGCCTGGCTGGCCTGGCATTGGCGGGGACGTGGTTCGTCCTGCTTCCTGGACATCAAGACCAGATGGATGGCCCGGGCGGGGTTCTGCCGTTCATCGCCTTCGCGGTGCTGGCCGCGGCCTTGGTCCACCGGTCGGGTTCGGTGCTGCCCATGGCAATGGGGCACAGCATCGTCAACCTGGCCACCTTCTTGGTGTGGGATGAGGCTCTTCCAGCCGATGCTCGGGCCGTGACGCTCGGAGCCGTGCTCAGCTTGTTGGCCCTGGCCTATGGGATCCCCCGCCAGCTCACGTTCGATTCCGATCGTGGATTGATCGACATCGGCACCATCAGCCCGTTCACCGTCTCCCCGGGGGACGGACCCGCTGATTCGATCTGAACCCAGGCTCCGGGCTCGTGGCTCAGGCCGGCGACCCGAAGTTCTCCCAGTACCGCGACGGCGTCGGGCCACGCTGTCCCTGGTATTTGGACCCGACCTCGGCCGAGCCGTAGGGGACATCGGCGGCGGTGGTCATGGCCAGGAAGCTGATCTGACCGATCTTCATGCCCGGGTACAAGGTGATGGGCAGAGTGGCGATGTTGGAGAGCTCGAGGGTGATGTGCCCGTCCCATCCGGCATCGATGAACCCAGCGGTGGAATGGATCAGGAGCCCGAGCCGGCCGAGGCTGGACTTACCTTCCAGGCGTCCGACCAGGTCCGAGGGCAGTTTGATCCGCTCGGCGGTGGAACCCAGCACGAACTCTCCGGGGTGCAACATGAAGGCCCGATCGGGGTCATCGGGAATCTCGACCAGTTCGGTGAGGTCCTCGAGGTTCTCCTTCACGTCGATGACACCCGCAGTGTGATTGCGGAACACACGGAAGAACCGATCGATGGTGAGATCGACCGACGACGGCTGAATGCAGGACTCATCGAGGGGATCGATCTCGATGCGGCCGTTCCTCAGGGCTTCACGGATGCTTCGGTCGGAGAGGATCACGGCTGCGAACGGTAGTTGGTCTCGGACTGGTCCCGCCCACGCTCCCACCCGCGGCAGCAGTGGCAGGGCGTTGGGCAGTCACCCGACAGGAACCGTTGGCTCTACCGGATGCCCACCAGGGTCTGGCGCGCGTCGAGCGAAGCTCGGCGTCTAGCGGCCGCCTCGTCTCGTCGGGCTTCGACCGAGCCAAGAGCATGACCGCCCAACTGTTCACAGCGGCTCCGGTCCAGGTCGACCAGGGCTACGGTCCGTCCCCCACCGGCAACCTGAACCTTGAGAGTGGCCAGGCCGAGACGACGTTGGAAAGGAGACGACTCGACCCTGACGCTCTGGGTACGAGCCACCGGGACCACCGAGGTTCGTTGAAACACCGCACCTGTTCGAGCGAGCACGGTGCCCGCGGCCATGGCGTGGCCGAGGGCCCGATAGCGCGCCAGACCCACCGCAATCGCCACCGGCACCACGAGGATCCCCACCGAACCCCAGGCCGCCCCGCTCAAGACCAGCATGGCCAGAGCGAAGACCCCAGCCGGTGCCCCGAAGCGGACCAGGCAACGTCGGCGAGCCGATCGGGGTGCAGCCAACAGGGGTACCGGCAGACCATCGAGAGGACCGTTGGCGACGACGTCAACGTCACCCCGGCTATCCGTCTGATCAGGTTGACTCGGGCTCGAGCTGACACCGGCAACCGCAGCCGGCCCACGGTCGGCACCGAGGCTTCCCCGGTCCAGACCAGGACGACGTGGAGATGGCATCCCGGCGTGCGGCCGTGGCGCCAGGTCCGGTTCGACCACGCCAGGAGAGCCGCTCAACGTCGGCAGGACCGCCCGGAGCAGCCAGTCCAACTCCGATCGACGCACCAGGGGAACAGTCAGGGTCGAGCTGCTCTCGCCAGACGGAACGTTCGAGCCGCCCGCGCTCTGAAGGGCCACCGACACGTAGCCCAGCCGGCGCCTAAGGGGGTTGTCGGTGATCCAGACCGCCTGTACCCGGTGGAGAGCAAGGGTCATCTCGCTCTGCTCCAGCAGGCCCCGGCGCACATGAAGGTCGTTGTCGTAGCGGACCAGGGTGAAGCCGTGATCTCGCAGGATGGAGGCGCCCGCCGCGGCCACCAAGAAGAACGGGATGACGGCGGCCACCACCAGCACCGTGATGATCAAGGTGCCGATGAGAGCCACCACCTGACCGCCGACCTGTTCCGCCACCTCATCGGGAAGCTCACCCAGAACCAGGAACACCAGACCTACGACCGATAGCCCGGCCAAGAGGTTGGACCCGGTGACACCCGCCCTGACCAGGTCTCTGGTGGACAGCGAGACCAGAACCTCACTCGGACCACCGGCGACGGGAACGTAACCGCCTTCCGCGGACAGACCCGGGACGCCCGCCCCACGGACCGGCACAGGGGGCAGCACCGCGCCTGGCTCCGGCGGCGTGATCCCGGGGAAGCCGATCGATCCATCACTCTGGGAGCTCTGGTCCCCCCAAGGCGAGCCGACTCCAGGCGGACCGGGGTTCACCTCCGCGCCACTGCCGGTCGCGATCAGATCGTCGGGGTTTGGCCCCAGCCGATGGCGCGGGTCCAGCAGCTCTCCTTGGAGGGCCAGCGCGGCCTCATCGGACAGGCAGTCGAGTACCACCTCGGCCTGGCTCCCGCCCCCGGCCGTGTCGACACGCACGGCTACCACTCCAGCCACCCGGTGTCGGATCTGGCGGCGCAGATCCACCTGCTGGATCCGGGTGACCGGGACCTCCCGCAGGTGACGGCTCAGCACGCCGTGCTCGATTCGCAGCATGCCGTCGACCACGCAGTAGGAGAACCTCGACCACGAAAGGAAGCGGAAACCGGTGAAGACCACGGCCACCAACGCCATCAGGGCCAGCCCCACCAACTTGAAGTTGAGTGCCAGCACCATCAGCGGGATCAGACCCTGACGCGCCGCGGGACCCAGGTCCAGCAGTGGAGAGAGAGGGTGCAGCCGCTGCGGCCGCGACAATTCAGTGCCCGGCTCAGACGGCGTCATCGGCCCCCGCCCGGGCCAACACCAACGTTCGGATCACCTCGGCGTGAGCCGGCTCCAGGCCGGGAAGGGCCGCGTCGGTAGCGGGCGATGCCGTGGAGATCCGCAGCTCGACCACACCGGCCAGCCGCTGGAGCGGACCTTGTCGGATGTCGACGTGCTGGACCCGGAAATGAGGAACCGACGACTCCCGTCGCACCCATATCCCGTGGGCCACCTCGAGTTGGTCAGCGGTCACGCGGTACGTCCAGCGCTGGTAACGAACCCTCGGCACCAGCACGGTCGGCACGCCTAGGACGACGAGGACCACCACCACCGCACCACCCGTGCCCGGCAGCCCCCATCGAGCGGCGACACCGACCAAGCCCGTCACAATGGCTATCAGCAGGGCGAACACCAACCACGGAACTCCCCAGAACAACTTCACCCGGGGACTCAGGTGCTGCACCGAGTCGAGCCCTGAACCGTCCGTGCTCACCAGACCCGGTGACGGGGTGCCCTCGGTGGCGTCGCCGTCAGCCCAAGCCATACAGATACGCACGCTAGCCAGCGTCCACCATCGTTCACCGACCGGGCCCATCGGTTGGAGGCCATCTCACCACGACCGAGGACCGAGTTCCTCACCTGCCTCCGACTGGCGCTGACCAGGCCGGATGGTACGGTGGGCGCTCCCTTGCGGGTGTAGTTCAATGGCAGAACATCAGCTTCCCAAGCTGAATACGGGAGTTCGATTCTCCTCACCCGCTCCACACGAAAGGCCCAGGTCAGCCCCGGCTTCCGGGCAACCTGGGCCTTCGTCGTACCGGGGCCGAACCGGCGGCGTGACCCTAACGTGACCCTACGGATCGGTCATCTCGCTCCGCCGCTGGCCGCAGCGTGATCCCGATCGCGGCGTGCGAGCGACAGTGGAGCGATGAGGTCATCGGGGATGCGACGGTGAGCGCTGGTGGGGCAGCCGGCGACGAGCGGGACGATGTGACGCTCGTCGCGGCCGTCGCCGCTGGCGACGCCGCTGCGCTCCGGGTCCTCTACGACCGGCACGCGCCGTGGTTGGTCGCCCGACTGCGGGCCCGTTGCTGGGACGATGCGCTGGTGGCCGATGCGGTCCAGGACACCTTCCTGGCGGTGTGGCGGGGCGCTGCCCGATGGCGAGCTGACGGCGATGTCGGTGCGTGGATCTGGGGGATCGGCGTGCGCCAGCTCGTCACCCACCTGCGCCGGGCCGGTCGTCACGCCCGACCGGCACCGTTCTCGTCGCAGGGCGATGTGGTGAGCACTGAGGAGCGGGTGCTGGAGTCGATCGACCTCGGCGAGGCGGGGGCGGTGCTGGCGTCACTCTCACCAGAGTTGATGGAGGTGGTGCAGGCGATGGTCTTCGACGGCCTGACGGCGAAGGAGACGGGGCGGATGCTCGGTGTCCCCGAGGGAACGGTGAAGGGCCGGATGCGCAAGGCCAAGACCGTCCTGCGAACCGAGCTGGCTGGCACGTCGTTGCAGGTGGGAGATCTCCGATGAGCGCCTGGCACATCGACGACGCGGTGGCAGCCGCCTACGGCGAGCGCGGGCTCGACCCCGTCCAGCGGGCATCGGTCGAAGCGCATGCCGTGCGGTGCGAAGCGTGCCGCGCCGTCCTGGGAGCCGGCGCGACGGGACCGATCAACAGCCAGCGATCGCCCGATCTCGACCTCGAACACCTGTGGGCCCGCGTCGAGGCCGCGGTCTCGACCCCTGAGGTCGGTCGCAGCGGGCGGGCGTTGCTCCGGCTCGGCGTGTCGATGTCGGACGTGGTGGTGACGCGCGTGGTCGCCGCGCAGAGCCGGCAGTGGACCATCGCCACCATGCTGGTGCTCGCCGTCACTGCGGTGGCGGCAGTGCTCGGTCCGGTCGACTCGGCCCACGCGGCCTTCCTGGTCGTGGCGCCGCTGCTCCCTGCCCTCGGCGTCGCCGCCACCTACCGGCTCGTACCCCACGGGATCGACCTGCTCGAGCGGGCGGCGCCCTTCTCCCCGGCGCGGATGCTGCTGTGGCGCACCGCGTACGTCGTGGTGACGGCGGTACCGGTCGCCGTTGCAGTGGGGGCGATGGTCCTTCACCACCCCGGGGCGGCAGTGAGCTGGCTGCTCCCGGCTCTGGCCTGCACGTTGTGCGTCGCCGCCGCCGCGACCTGGCACGATCCCGTCCGGCCTGCGGCGCTCGTCGCCCTGGGATGGACGGCGGTGGTCGTCGCCTGGCAGGTGCGCGACACGCCCTGGGCCGTCACCACCGCTCCGACACAACTCGTTGCGATCGCCGTCTCGGTCGGAGCAGCGCTGCTCCTCCACCATCGACTTTCGAGCGACCCGGCCCCGTCCGCCGTCAGCAGCACATGAAGGAGCACCCATGCCCAGCACCGTCCGCGTCTCGCACGTGACCCGCCGCTACGGCCCGGTCGCCGTCCTCGACGACGTCAGCTTCGACCTCGCCCCGGGAATCACCGCGCTGTTGGGCCCCAACGGCGCGGGCAAGACGACGCTGCTCGGGTTGCTGAGTACCGCGTCCCGAGCCGACGAGGGCGAGATCACGGTTCTCGGACATCGCACCGACGGCCCGCTGGCCGAGCGCACCGAGATCCGTCGCCGGTTGGGCTTCCTTCCCCAGGAGGTCCGGTTCCCTGCTGGGATGACAGCCTTCGGGTTCCTCGACTACATCGCGGTGCTCAAGGAGTGGGATGACAGCTCCGCTCGCCACGCCGAGGTACGGCGGGTGCTCGCGCTCGTCGCGCTGGACGACCGCCCCACGATCAAGGTGCGGAAGCTCTCGGGTGGCCAGCGCCGCAGATTGGCCTTCGCCCAGTCGCTCATCGGCGACCCGGACCTGCTGATCCTCGACGAGCCCACCACCGGCCTCGACCCAGAACAGCGGGCGATGTTCCGGGCCACCTTGTCGGAACGAGCCCGCGCCGGCACCGTGCTGCTGGCCACCCACCAGACCGAGGACGTCGCTGCGGTGTGCGACCGGGTGATCGTCCTCGTAGGCGGGCGCCTGGCCTACGACGGCGACGTCGCCGGGTTCGTAGCGTCGGCCCGAGACCGGGTGTGGCTCCACGACCGACCGGTTGCCGACGCGGTGGCGACCTGGCGCGACCCGGCTGGTGGGGTGCGATCCGTCGGCGGAACGCCCCCGACCGGAGCACAGGCGGTGCCACCGACCGTCGAGGACGCCTACCTGCTCCTCGTCGGGCCTGCTGCGATGGAGGGGGCGGCATGACCGCCGCCGAGTCCCTCCCGACCGTCACGGTGGCCGAACCGGGCCGGCCGCCGTGGGTCGAACTGGCCCGCATCGAGGTCCGCCGCTACTTCGGTCGCCCCGCCTTCCTCATCGGGTTGGCTCTCACCTACGCCGCGCTCCTCCCCTACCTCGACGGCGACGAGCCGACCGACGAGCTGTCGATGATCGCCCCGGCCGCCCTGCTCGGGATGGTCGGCATCAGTGTGAGCGCGCATCGGGTGTGGGCGTCGGACCGCTGCGCCGAGGCCGCCGGCCCGACCCCGCTCGTCCAGGCATCCCGCACCATCGGGCACCTGGCCGCCTGCCTCGTACCGTTCCTGGCCGGCCTCGGGTTCGTGCTCGTGACGCTGTTGCGGGCACGCTCGGTGCCGACCGTTCACGGCGGGTACGCGGAGGTGATGTCGGATGCGTGGGTGGCTGCGGTGTGGCTCGCCCTCGGCGCCGTGAGCTGCCTGGGTGGTCCGGTCCTCGGTGTCGTCGTGGCCCGCAAGACCAAGCGAGCCGCGGCACCGATCGTCACCACCGTCGGCCTCGTCGTGGCGGTGATCGTGTTCCAGGGCCTGTTCGAACCGCTCCGCCGGGTCCGCGTGGTGCTCCCCTGGACCTATTGGGGTGGCCCGTTCGGTATCGACGGCGACCCACAGAGATCGGTCGTGCTCACCGGCTCACCGGGGTGGTGGCTGGCCTACCTGCTCGTGCTGTGCGCGATCGGAGCGGTGGTCGCGGTCAGGGCCGATGTCGAGGCCCGGACGGCCAGGAGTCGGTCTGCCCTATTCGTCCTGGCCGGGTTGGCGGTGGTTGCCGTGGTGCTCGCCATGTTCACCGGGACGGCCGAGACGATCGTGAGCCCGGTGCCCGGGGGCGCGCTCTCAGAGGGTGGATGACAAGGTGGCGGGGCGCGTCGGAGGGACGCTCCGCTACCTCCTCATCGCGACACAGTGGTCGTTCCTGGCCGGAGCCGCGCTCCTGGTAGCCGGCGGCGTCGCCCTCGTGGCGAGGTGGCCGAACGCACTCTGGCCGTTGCACGGCGCCGCCCTGGGGCTGGTCATGGGAGCAGCTGCGGTCGCCGTCGACGAGCGTTGCGCGCTCGTGGTGGACGTCAGCCCCCGCCCGCTCTGGTGGCGGACCGCGGTCAGGTCCGTCGGCCCGACGATCCTCATTTTGGTGTGGGCTGCCGTTCACTGGGTGCTCCGGGCCCCTCTACCCGACCACCTCGAGGTCCTCATCCTGCAAGGCGTGGTCGCCGCAGGGCTCGGGTTCGGGCTCGCCACCGCCGCCCGGGCCGCCGGCCACAGCGAACCAGGAGCGGTCCTCGCCGCGACAGCAGTCCCGTTGGTCGCAGGGGCGGCACTCGCCCGCCCCTTCGAGACCGACCTGCCGCTGTTCCCCGTCTGGCCGCACGAGGACTGGGGCCGAGCGGCGCTCATCTGGGCGGTGCTGGGCACGGCGGCCGCGCTCGTCGCCGGACGGGCCTTGTGGCGGGATGCCCGGCAGCGCCGAGCCGTCGGCGACGCGCATCTTCGAGATCGGTGATCCCGGATCGGCGATCGGAGCGACAGAGCAGTCAAGACCCGAAGCCTTCGGGCCCGTCCCGCACCTGGAGGAACCATGCCGTCCACCGCCGTCCGCCGCATCACCCAGGCGGTAATGGTCGCCGCCCTGTCATCGGCGCGATCGCCGCGTGCAGCGACGATTCCGACGACGCGGCCGACGCCGGCTCGACGACCACGATCGCCGAGGCCACCACCACTGCTCCGGCCGACGACCTCGTTGCCTTCTGCGCCGTGGCAACGGAACTGGTCGGCGTCACCCCGACCAGCGAGCAACTCGCCGAGTACGCCGCGCTCGCGCCCGCGGAGATCGCCGGACCGGTCGAGACGTTCGTCGCCGCCTTCGAGGCCGCCGACGGCGACCTCGGCGCCGCGTTCGCCGATCCCGAGGCCTCCGCTGCGGCCGATGAGATCGCGGTATTCGAGTCCGAGGAGTGCGGCATCACCCAGCCCGGCCCGCCGCCCGGCGCCCCCGGCAGCGAGGGATAGACGACCCGGCATCCCTGACCGGGCACCAAACGTCCTCCCGCCGGGGCGATGAATCCCTGCCCAGGCTCGGTCAGGTCGACCGTGGGGCGAGAAGCTCGTCGAGTGCCTCCGGAATGGCTCGGTCGCGCGTTCTGGTGGCGTGTTGGTAGCGGAGGGCGGCTCGGTGGGTGGTGTGGCCGAGGCGGTTCATGACCTCCTTGCTGCTTGCGCCGGTGCTCGCGGCCAGGGTGCCGGCGAGGTGGCGGAGGTCGTGGAGGTGGATCTCGTGGACGCCGACCTCGGTTCGGGCCTTCTCCCACGCGTCCTGCCAGACGTGGGGGCGCGAGCGGGCCGCCCTTCTGGCCGGTGAAGACGTAGCCGTCGTCGCCCGGCTGCGCGAAAGGCGTCGAGGTGGCCGCGTAGGTCGGCCACGAGCGACCCCGGGATGGCGAGGACTCGTCGGCCTGCGTCGGACTTGGGTGGTCCGACGAGGTACGCTCCGTGGCGGTCGAGCTGGCGTTGACGGAACGACGAGCGAGCTCTTGCCTGGGATGTGAGCGGCAAGGGTCACTGGGGCAACGGCCCGACCGAGGTCACCTGGCCGAGGACGACGACCTCACCTACGCGGTGGGCCTGGTTCGGCAAGCGCTCGAGTACCAGATGGGCGGCGACTGGCTTGACCGCGAGTTCCGGCGATCGACTGACGTTCTCGATCGAAGCCTGCGCGAGCAGGCGGCGGCAGCGCTCGTCGAGGCTGTGGGAGGCGTGCAGTCCCCAGCCAGCTCAACGAGTGACCTCGAGATCGAGCTCGACGGTCATCGGGTCACCGTTGAGGTGAAGACGATGGCCTACGCGACGGTCGACCGCGTCGAGGCACTCAAGCGGAAGGACCGGTCTATGGGCGACCGTTCGGTGCTGGTCGTAGCCGACCGGATCAACCAGCCGGCCCGGGCCGCGCTGAGGGAGGCGGGTTGGGGCTACCTCGACATCGCGACCGGGAGCCCGTTCCTCCGTGCTCCTGGAATTCGGATCGACACCACCGTCGATGTGGTCGACCCGGGCACGCGGCCCAAGCCGGTCGGCGTCGTCGGTCGGGCCGGCCGGGTCGTGGCCTACGAGCTGCTCCGGCGCCGATACGACCGGGATCCGCGCCCAGTCCTGACCACGACCTCGTTCGACCAGTTCGACCTCGCCCGCTCCTCCACCAGCGACGCCCGACGGGCCCTCATAGGCGCAGGACTGCTCACCGAGGACGGGGAGCCGCTGCTGCCCGAGCTGTTCTGGGCCCTCGCCCGGGAGTGGGCGCCGACGGACCGACGGTGGCTCGCCAGCGTCCCCGACCCCACGGACTGGGAACGGGCCCACGACCCGACCGAACCCACGTGGCGGCTCGGGGGCACCCAGGCCGCGATCGCCCTCGGCGCGCCCATCGTCAGCGCAGGCGAGACACCGGCAGAGCTCTACGTCCCCGGTCCCGTGCTGCTGTCGATCGCCGTCCGGCGCTACGGATCCTCCGATCCCCTCGCCGCTGCAGCCTCCGTCGCTGTCCCCGTCGTCCACCAGGTGACGGCGCCCCCCGATCCGGCATCAGGGGAACGTCGCCACGACGGGTGGCTCCTGGTCCACCCGGTGGCCGCCGCCCTCGACCTGGCGGCGTCTGGCGACGCAAGGTCGATCCAGGTGCTCGCCGAATGGCAACCCGACGGCGAGGCCGTGTGGCATGAGCGCTGAGGTCCCCACCGTCATCCTCGCCGGCCCCGCCATGGTGCCGCTCGTGCGGGCGGCAGCCGCGCTCGAAGCCGAGGACATCCCGCCCTTCGCGATGATCGGCGGCGTTGCCGTCACCGTCCGGCTCGGCTGGACGTTGCGAGCGACCGCCGACCTCGCGACCGCCAACCCGAGCCTCGTCCGCGTGGTGACCACGACCGTCCGCGACCAGCTCGTCGCCGGCGTGGCCCGGGCCCGATCGGTGCTCCTCATCTCGAACGACGAGCGCTACCAGGCCATCACCGCCGAGGAGATCAACTACTCCGCCGGATCGACGCGACGTGTGCCACGCTCCATGGGGTGGATCCAGCAGCCTTCCTGGAGGGGCATCCGGTCGCTCTCTCGGTCTACGAAGAGGTCTACGCCCGCCTCGGTGCGCTCGGCTCGTTCGACATGCGCACGACGAAGAGCCAGATCGCGTTCCGACGCAAGCGAGGGTTCGCCTACCTGTGGCTACCGGGCCAGTACCTGCAACACTCCGATGCAGAGGTCGTGTTGTCCATCGCGCTCGGCCGAGAGGTTCGCTCTGGCCGGTTCAAAGAGGTCGTACACCCCGCCGAGCGCCATTGGATGCACCACTTAGATGTGCATGGTCCCGACGAGATCGACGACGAAGTCGTCGAATGGCTTGCGGAGGCGTTCGAACGAGCCGGTTGAGACTGGGGGAGGCGTGCAACCAGCGGGCAACTCCACGGACGATCTAGAGAACGTCAAAGCGGGCGTCGTAGCCAGAGAACGCCTTCACCGACCCGACCGGCGAGGTCCTCACGACGGCATGACTTGCGTTCTACCGCAATGAAGCCAGCTTTCGCGCGTGAAACTTGGAATCACGAGGATGAAGTCCAAATCTCGAATCTTGGTCCGTAAACGCCGCGATCGGATCATGAACTGGCCCCGCGCCAACGAACTAGGTCGGTTGCTTGTCATGGGAGGTCGAGGTTGATGGTGGCTGCGAGGGTGCGGATCATGTGCTGGACGCCGATCTCGTTGCGACCGATCAGCATGTGGTCGTGCTGGGCGTTTCGGACTCCGTCGCCGCATGAGGGCAGCATGGTGAAGTCCTCGTCGCGCACCGCGGCGTGAACCTGGTCGTAGATGGCGTGATAGCTGGCCTGCTCCTCGTCGGTGGTCGCCGGGAAGCGGGCCATCCAGCTGTGGCGCACGCTGCAGGCCGTGGGTTCTGCGGCCGGGAGGATATCGATGATCTCGACGCCGACGGGGCTGTTGGCGAGGATCAGGTTCGGGTAGATCCAGTAGATGACACCCATCTGGTCCGTGGGGTCCCATGAGCCGGCGGGGTCGTCGTCGAGCGCGGTGATCCAGTTGAATGGGAACCCGAGGCGATGGTGGCATCCGAACGGGTCGTGGATGCTGGTGTTGGCGACGGTGTTCTGGCCGATCACGCTCTGGCCGTGGACATAGGGGAAGTGGTAGCCCTCGGCGAACGCTTCGAGCGCTCCTTTCCAGTTCACGCCTGAGGTGAACTGGCGTTCGGTGAGATAGCCATAGTGGCCGTAGTTCCACGCTTCGAGCTCGGGATCGAGTGGGCCGAGATGTTCAGCCACATCGATCGGGCTTCCCTTGGTAAGCGATGCCCAGATGAAGCCGTGACGTTCCTCGGACGGGAGCTCGACCAGGCCATAGTCAGCGGTTTCGATGTCGGTGAAGCCTTCGGCCCCGGGCAGACCGACGAGAGTGCCCGCCGGGTCGTAGGTCCATGCGTGGTAGGGGCAGGTGTGCCGGCGAGCGTTCCAGCACCCCTGGGCGGGGCGGGCGCCGCGGTGACGGCAATAGTTCAACAACACATGCGCGGCCCCCTCGCCGTCACGGGTGATGAGCAACGAGGTTCCGAGCACCTCGCGGACAACGAAGTCGTTCTGCGTCGGGACCTGGACAGATGGAACGATCGCGAGCGGAACCGTGCGCAGCATCGCCAGCTCACGCTCGAGGTGCGACGGGTCGCGGTAGTAGCCGAGCGGGACCCGTAGTACCTCGGGGGCGAGGTCGGTGGTGCCCTCGAGCACTGCCCTCAACGCACGCTCGGTCAAGGAGCGATCGAGCAATGCGGCACGGTGATGGTCGGTGATAGTCACGCTCGTTCCCCCAGCGCCTTCGTCAGCAAGACCTAGACCATACACTCTCAAACTCTGTCCTGTCGGATTGGCATTGCGATAGTTTGAGCGGATGAGGCGTCACGGCTGGGGAGGCAACCTCCCCGAGAACGACGACGAGGCGCGAGCGCGAATCCTCGCCGCGGCCAAGGAACTTCTGGAGATGCGCCCGACACAGGCCCCGAGCATCTCCGAGGTCGCCGACCAGCTCTCGGTCACCCGCCAAACCGTCTACCGCTACTACCCCAGCAGCCAGGCGCTGCTCACCGCTTCAGTCAGCGACGGTATCGACGCCTTTCTCGATGACATTGCCCGGCATTTGCGCCGCACCACCGACCCGGCCGACGCCGTCGTCGAAGGCATCGCCTACACGTACGAGCAAATGCAGCAACGCCCCGACCTCGCTCTACTGCTCGCGACCGCCGGTGGGCCCACCCAGGAGATCACGTCCCCTACGGCGCTGGCCCTCGGTCGGTCGATCCTCGAACGGCTCCCCGTCGACTGGTCCGCCGCCAGCTACCGCGACGAGGAGCTCAACGAGCTCGTCGAGCTCATGCTCCGTACGCTCCAATCCTTCATCGTCGATCCGGGCACACCACCACGCTCGGCCCGGCAACTCCGCCGCTACCTGCACCGCTGGATCGGCCCAGCCGTCGCTCCCTCCGCCGCGCTGACGCCTTGACGCTCTGCACTGGTTGTTTCGAGCCGGATGAAGACCGGCACGCCGGCCGGTCTCTGGATCGGGTGCGGGCCATCTCCGTGGCGTCCTTCCCATCTTGACGACGGAGCGGGGCGTTCGATTCGGATGGACCGACTCAGGTGTCCAGGAGGGCTAGGAGTTTGGTGGTGGTGGCCCAGTTGCGGATGGTCATCTGCTGGTAAGGCGGGGTGCCGATGATCTTCGACATGTGGCTCTGGGCCCGGCGCGCACTGAGGCGCTGGAAGTAGACGACGCCGTCTCCAGGCCACGCCTCGTCCACCCCGTCCCGGCATTTCACCACCGCCATCGCTTCGGAGCTGGTGAGTGGGGATTTGAGGTACACGACATCGCTATGAAAGGTGTCCGGGCGCGTACCGAAGCCGCCCGGAGCCTCAGCAACAACGCGCCTCACCTGATCGCAGGATCGGACGACTACTACCAACGAGAGTCCGAACCGTTCGGCCACACAGGCAGAGACCCGTCGTTCCAGTTCCTCGATGGAGCCATGACCGTCGAACACCACGTTGCCGGATTGGATGTAGGTAACGACCCGGTCGAATCCCGCTTCCTCGACAGCGGCTCGGAGATCTGCCATCGGTACCGGGTTGCGGCCACCGACGTTGATCCCCCGCAAAAGGGCCACGTGACGGCTCGGGGACGGTGACGCCATCACTTCAGCTCAAGCCGAGCGCGCCTGCGAAGCGTTCCAGGGCGTCGAGGTCGAAGGGAGCACGGATGGCCAGGTTCACCTGATCGGCACCGGCATCCACGTAGGTACCGATCCGATCCACGACCTCCTGGTCTGATCCGCCCAGGACTCCCGGCCGGACGAACTCGGCGATGGCACCGAACTGGGCGTTCAGGCTGTCGTCATCCCAGGCCAGTCCCAGGTTGATCGCCCGCCGTAGGGCCGATGCCGGTCGCCCCACAGCCTCACAATGGGCGTCGAGAACCGCGGCCTTGTGGGCGAAGGTCTCGGGTGACACGAAGGGGATGTTCCACCCGTCGGCATAGCGGGCCGCTACTCGGAGGGTCTTCTTCTCCCCGGCTCCCCCAATCCACACCGGAATGGCACGTTGGGCGGGCCGGGGCTCGTTGCGGGCGTCAACCATCCTGAAATGGGCGCCCTCGAAGTTGGTGACCTCGTCGCGGAGCAGACCCCGCACGCAGGCGGCCGCCTCCGATAGTTGATCGAGGCGCTCCCCCGCCGCGGGGAACGGGATTCCGTAGGCGGAGTACTCGACCTCGGCCCAGCCACCCCCCAGCCCGATGGCGGCTCGCCCACCCGACAACAAGTCGATAGCGGTGACCGCTTTGGCCAGCACGGCGGGATGGCGATACCCCACCGAGTAGACGAGACACCCGACTTCGACCCTGGTGGTGTCCAAGGCCAAGGCGGTGTGCATGGTCACCGCCTCCAGGCATTCGGCGTCGGCGGGGTCTCCGGTGGCGCCATAGAAGTGGTCCCACACCGAGATCCAGTGGAACCCCATCTCCTCGATGCGACGCCACGCTGTCCGCAGGTCATCGGGCTGGCAGTTCTGAAGGCCGAGGTGTACGCCGAACCGGGTCATTCCCGCACGGTATCGGTCAGCTACCGGCAGACCGAGGTCAGTCCAGATTCAGATTCGACCGACCGCCGGTCGACCACCAGTCTGCAGTCACCTGGTAGCCGGTGACCGACGACGGCGGGTAGAGCACCTCGTAGATCCGGCGGTACGCGGTGGCAGCGATGACCCAGCGTCCGTCGATCCGTTCGTAACGGTCCTCTATGTAGGCCGCTCCTTCGAGCACCAAGTCGAGGTCGGTCAGCAGCACCCTGTCGGCCATCGCCCAGGTTGCGGTGGCTTCGTCATCGGCCAGCAGGTCTATCTCAGGATGGTGGAAATGGTGACTCCCCAGCACCGTGGGCAGGCCGGCGGTGTCCTGGATGAACCGCAGGATGTCGGACCTGTGCGAAAAGGTGTAGGCGCCACCTGCGAACGAGGCGATGGCGTGAGCGGCGAAACAGGACTCCAGGCCCGCCCAATCCTTCTGGTCCAAGAACCGCGCGTAGCGGTAGCGAAGACGCTTGATCTCCTCGATCACGACCAGATCGTTGGGGGACACAAGGCGCACGCTATCGGCGAGCGTGCGATCTCGCTGATGAACCGCGCGGCCCCATGACCTCGGCACGTTTCAGATGCCGAAGCAGGCTTCCATGAACTGATCGAAACCTTCATGGTCGGGCCTCACTCGCAGCGCGCCGTCCTCGTCGCGTCCGACCTTCAACACAGGACAGAAGAACGACTGGTGGGCGGTGAAGAAGTGAGGTGAGCCCGTCACCTTGCGCTTAACCCCCTCCGCGTGTTCTCGGTGGACTCCGATCACGTCGTCATCGGAGGTCTCCACTCCGTACGCGCCCGAAACCTCGGCCAGAACATCGGCATCGGAGATGTCCTCTCCTCGCTCGAACAATCGATGGCGGAGCTCAAGGCTCACGGCTTCCCCGGTGATCGGCGACACCCGGTAGGCCGCTACCGCCAGAGCCAGCGCAGGGATGGCCGTGGCGGGCCACGCCTCGGGGTCGAAACCTGCGAAGAGGTCGGGCGCCACCTGTTCGCGGATCTCCAGCACCTCTTCGGCAATGAAGGCGGCGTCGAGGGGATGGCCGTTCACGACTTCCAACGGCCAGGACCTCACCCAAAGACCGACGTCGGTACGACCCAGCGACTCCCGCCGCTCGACCAGACGGCGCAACCCGACATGGGTGAACGGGCACAAAACGTCGGCAAACACCTCGACCTGGGTGGAGCTGGTCATGGTTCCCTCCTGTGGGCTCGAGTCGTCGAGCACCGATACCGACACGGTACCGGTGCCCAACCGTGCATCCCTCCCCCTGCGGAGGTCCGCAAGAGGCCCCGTCAGCAGGCAGTGCCGTCGCCCGAGGGCCCGAGGCGCCCGCTGGGTCCAGGCGAGCCAAGGAGGAGTGCCCATAGGCGGACCGACCCACAAGCAAGGCATGGAACCTGTTGACGCTCGCTCGTAGGCTCGAGAGCCACGCGGTGCCGGGGTTTGCGTCTCAGGAGCGGGATATTGGCGATCTTCAAGAACCTCAAGAACCTGGGTAAGCAGATGGCCGCCGGGTTTGCCCCCACCCCTCTGACCGAGGAGCAGCTGGCGGCGCTACCGCCCGAACAGCGGGAGGCCTACGAGGCGGCCCTGGCCGAGGTGGCCGCGGGTCAGCGTCAGCTCGATGCCATCTACGACTCCCAGATGGCGGCGCGCGCCCTGCACGGTCCTGCTGGCCTTCACGTCTATGGCGCCGATCCCCGTGAGATTGCTGAGGCCACCAATCAGGCCTTGGCCACCGGTGGGTTGGCGGCCTACATGAAGGCCTCGTGGAAGGCCACTGGCCCAGGCGGTGGCGAGCCACCCACCCCGACGCCGTCGAGCGGTCTGCCCGTCGACCCGGCTACCCGCCCGCAAGAAGAGTGGCAGCGCCGCCAGGAGGCACGCGCCCCGTACCTTGCCCCATCCCGGTTTCCGGTGACGTTCACCCGAATAGCAACCAGGGCTTCCACCCAGATCGACGACGTGGCCGCGCACCTGACCAGCAGTGGCCTGGCTGCTCGGCCCGAGCTGGTCTTCGGTCTGTACCCCGTTCCCGACCACATCGGCCACGGTATGGGGCGGTCCAAGAACCGATACATCGAATGGGATGTGGTTCACGCCGCCAGCAAGCCGTTGCCTTCAGCATCAGCGCCCGGGTTCACGTTTCTACCCGGCAATTTCGCCTGGGTGGCTCGGTCATCGGGCGAACAATCGGTCTTGGACGAGGACCTCGCCATCACGATGTTGGCTTCGGCTGGGCTCGGCCCCGAACACTGCCTCGGAATCGCCCGAATCATCGCCACCGCCGATCGTGACGGCGGCGATGATTCGGCCGGCTACACCGCCATCAACGTCACCGGTGCGGCCGTGTTCGGCCACCCGAGCCTGGGAGATCACAGCCGCGATGCGCTGGCCGGAGCCGCCCCCATGAGTCTGCCGGTCGGCGCTCCGGCCGGCGTGCACGTCGAGGTCCTCAACTGGCATGCCATCGCTCAAGCGGTACACCCTGACAGCCAAAGCCGGCCACCGGTCCCGTCACCGTTTCCCTACCTGCCAGGAACACCCCAGGAGCTGATCCGGAGCTACCTGGACATCGTTGGGGTGAACCCCTTCGACTCCTACGCCGCCTCGGTCACCGAGGACACCTTCCGAGACCTGCGGACCCTTCGTCGCAAAGGATTCATGCAGGTGAACACCAACACGAGCACCTCGTTGCCATGCGTAGACGGTGAGTCCCGCATGAGGATGTTCGGAGGTTCTCTGGTGGTGGTGGCCTACCGGGACCGCCCCGACTACGTCACCGGCCGTCAACGGTGGGCGGCCTACGAACGAGATGTCCTCCAGTCTCAGCTGAGCCAGGGGACTGGAGCGCGTCGCCCGGTCACCCCCATGGCGTTCGGCAGCTTGGGCCGAGGGACCCGGCAAGCCATCCGCTGGGCCGAGATTGCCTTGGATACGGTCAGCTACTTCGTCGATGACGCCTCGTCAGACCAGCGAGGCGATCGTCAGCCTCACCGCTACTGCTGGCCTCCCACCGACATTCGCTGAGGGCTAGCGCCACGGCGGTCCCGTGGGGTCGTTTTGGTCATGCAGCACCTGCGCTCTCCAGGGCCGGGCGACGCCACTGACCCGAGTCTCAGGGGGAACTGTGACCGGCACCGATCGCCGGGCGGGTGCGCTCGAGGTGGGACGCGCTCTCGATCATTGGCCCGCAGCCCATGGCGTGCTGACACCAGGCCCAGGGGCGACGATCGCGGGTTCGTCCCCGGACACAGCACCGCGGGTGGGAAGGCGCACGACGTGGGCATCGCCAATCCCAGCGAAGCGACCCGGGCTGCAGGTGAGGACCACCACCTGGCACTGACGACTGGCCAGAGCGATGGCGGATGCCATCTGGGTGAGGCGTCCAGGGTCGGTCCATCCCAAGGTGTCGTCGAAGATCACCGGCGCCCCACCGTCTCCCGACACGATCATGGCGCAGGCCAGCCGGGACAGGACGCCGAGTTGCTCGCGTGCTCCGGTGCTGAGCTGCTGGTAGCCGACGGTGATCCCGTCGAGCGTTCGGGTCTGGATCTTCAGGTCGTCATCGAGGGTGACCTCGAGGCTGGGCCCGAAGACCAGCCGACCGAGTTGCTCGATCCGCTCCCGGAACGGGGCCTGGTAGCGAGCACGGGCCGCCGCACGTCGAACGGCGAACGTGTCGTGCAACAAGAGTGCGGCGGCGGCCCTGGCTTCCAGGCGTTCGAGCTCCAGCCGCAGGTGGTCACGCTCGGTCAACGCCAGGTCCAGGTTGTGGGCTAGTCCCTGTTCACCTCGGCTGGCCAACACCGCGGCCAGGCTGTCTCGGGCTCGCTGATTGGTGGTGATGGCATTGGTGCCACGAAGTTGGGCAGACCGGGCGTTGTCGACCAGCTGATCGAGGGTTTCGGCGTCCTCTCGGGCTAGGCGAGCCCGGCCATCGGACAACTCGCCATCGACCGCAGCTAGATCGTTGGCGGCCGCCACCAACCCGGCCGCGATGGCCAGGTCGGGCTGATCCAGCCGGGCCTGGGCCAGTCCGGCACGGACTCGTTCCAGGGCGGCGCGCTCGGCGTTGACCTGCGCGTCCAGCCCGGCACTGGTCACATCTGCTTCCTTCAAGACCAGGTTGGCGGCAGCCAGTTCGGCCTCGACGGCGGCGAGTTGGGTCCGCAGTTCGCTCGCGGCCCTCTCCGCCTGCTCCCTGATCTCTTGAGCGGAGTCCAGGTCCTCGGGAAGGGCCGGCTCTGGGCCACGCTCGGCGGCGTAGCTGGCTATCCGTTCGGCATGGCGGGAGATCTTGCGCTCCAGCGCCTCCAAGGTGAGGTCTCGAAGGTCGTCTCGGATCTGCTCGACAGCGCGGCTTCGAATCCGCTCGGCGTCGGCTCGGGCGTTGGCTGCGGCCCGGGCCTGATCCAAGTTGGCCACGCCGTGTTCCCGGCACAGCCGGGCCAGCTCCTGCGCGGCTCGGAGCTGACCCTCGTGCAGGGTCTGGGCTTCTTGGCCGACCTCCACGTCTACCTGCACTACGCCGGGAATGCTCAGTTGGGTGTTGGTGGCCACGGCCAGCAGATGGCTTTCACCAGCGCTCAAGGCGACGGCGGACTCAGGCGCCACCACCTCGATACCGCTAAGAGCGGTGACGGTGAGGCGCACCGCTCCCCCCGCAGCCGCGGCCTCGGCCCTCACGAAGTCGAGATGGGCCGACTCGATCCGATCCAGAACAGCCGCGTCGACACAGTTGGCTTCGAGGACAGCCTCGGCCGATTCCAGCGCCGCTTGGTTTCTGCGCACGCGATCACGACGCTCGACGAACTGCTCGACCTCGATCTGTTGGCGTCTGAAATCGGTGTCGGCCACCGATAGGTCATGGACGGCCTCTGCCCTCTTGAGCGCCGACTGGAGGGAGTCCCGATCACCTTCACCCGAGTCGACCGCGGCCCGGGCGGCCGACCGGGCCGGTTCGACCTGGACCAGCTCTTCCTCGGCTCGATCCAGTCTGCGAACCTGCTCGAGCTCGGCCGAGATGAGTCCGTCTCTGATCTCACTGAGTTGGAGCCAATGTCGGTGATCGGCAGCCACGCCATCTCGACGGGACTCGATGTGGCCGACGAAGCGGCGGAGCTCCTCCACGGCAACCAGACGACCCTCGTATTCGACCACTGCCCGCTCCAGTTCGACCTGCCGGCCGGCCAGCTCAGTGGCCTCCTTCTCCAGTCGAACCATCTCGTCGGTCTGAGAGTCCAGTTCGCGCAGTTCGGACTGGAGGCTGGAGACACGGGCCTCGGCCCCAGCGACCCGTTCGGCCAATCGTTTCCGTTCGGAGCTCGGTTGTCCCGAGGCGGTCCAATAGCTGTTCCGCTCCGCCACGATCCGTTCCCACAACCCGTCGTGATGGTGGTCCTCGTCTCCACCTCCAGCCGCCAGGTCCAATGCCCGCCCCAGTGAGGGGACACCGAAGTCGACCTGGTCGAGGTCGGCGCCCTGCTCCAACCGCAGGGCACGCCACAGGTCACCGTCGAGGGTCTCGCCCAGGATGGTCAGGACCCGTTCGTGAGCTTCCCGACCGGTCAGCTGCTCTCTCACCGGTTCGATCACCGTGAGCGTGGTCTCAGGCTTGCGAAGCCATCGCTTGGAATACTCGATCCGGTAGGGCCCGGTGGAGAGATCCACCTCTACCTCGGGACCCGCGTCTCGGTGCACCGGCTTGACCGCCATCACGCCCTGCTTGCGGCTGTCGTCACGAACCTCCAGCACCATGGTCAGTGCTTCGGCCAGCGAGCTCTTGCCCGCCTCGTTGTCTCCTTCGATGATGGTCACGCCCTCGGAAGGGAAGGTGACCTCGGCCGAGGTGACGCCGCGGAAGTTCCGCAGGGTGAGTCGGTTGATCCTCACGATGCCACCCCTGCGAGCCGTGCCAATAGGGCCATGGCGTCTTGAGCCACCACCGACTCACCCGGTGGTGCCGCCAAGGCTTG